>Ga0307513_10006133_pt1 | contig 15773 bp, 15 predicted proteins | sample 15_EM_MG_FD_202174 | JGI IMG/M metagenome (GOLD analysis project Ga0307513, IMG submission 202174) | Populus trichocarpa ectomycorrhiza microbial communities from riparian zone in the Pacific Northwest, United States - 15_EM | ecosystem: Host-associated > Plants > Roots > Unclassified | place... | reverse complement strand
TTGAAAGTTCACATGTCCTCAAAAAACCTGAATTACATAATCTGACATGAGATTTTGAAATATCATCAACAGCTCCCCAGGTATAATCACAAGGAATCCATGTCAGAGCAAGTGGCAATCTGTGTGTGTGGCATACAGCTCTGGTAACACTAGCGATTTCTGTTAACTCAGCTCTTTGATCCCTTGAAAAACACTAGGAAAAAAATTCAATTAGACAAAGCAGAAGACAACCTAATTTAGCATAGAAAAAACTGTAAGGTACTACTGATAAATACCTCAGGACGAAGTCGAGGTTGTAAATTGATCCGTAAATCCGCAGCCTGCAAACAGTTGGGCTTATACAGAGTTTATAACACCATCAAACAAGACCAATGCCTCTTTGCCCATATAATTTAATGGCATAAATATTTTGGACTCAAGCTAATGCATGCAGTTGTAATAGTGAATGCCTCATGAGCTCTAATTTAAAGCTTAAAGATTGTTTCACCTCAGAAACACTAGCAAATGCAAACACAGAGATCACAGAAAATGAAGCTGAGGGGAAAATTCACATTTTATGAGATTTCAAAAGTAGAAAAAACAATAACTTTGACTTCAAACTCGAAATGCTAAGGAAAGCTACTTTCTTTCATCTCTTTCTTATTCTCCTAAATCCGGATATGAAAACAAACCTGGAAACCTTTTTCCGTCTCTAAATCAAAATCCCGTTTCTCCTCCATGGTCACAAGCTCCAGCGCAGCACGGCAATGCATGGGTTGATCAGAATCAAAGACCGGAAAGGCAATAATACCCTCTAGTTGACGATATTCAAGAAGCGTAGAATTTGGGACGCACAAGTGAGGGTAAGGGAGATTTTGCAGGCCGATTCCTAAAGAATTTTTAAGCAACGATAACGCTTTTTCCATCTTTTCCCATAGACTCGACATTGCAGGAGGCAAATCATCATCGACGCAAGACAAATGTTCCAAATCCATTTGTATTTCGACAAATTTGTCCGCAACAATTCTTCTCACTCCTCAGATCATCTTATCCATGGCTGGAAAGTGGAACGATGAGGAGTGGTTAAAGACTTGAAGGAGGTTGACTTGTTGATTTTTGGCTTTGGGTTTTAAAACTAACTTATTTTCTGCCCCTTTAAATTTACTGATATTTTTCCTCTATTCTCATAGTTTAATTGTTTTCAATTTCATCCTTGTACTTTTCTAGACTGAAAAAAACGCTAACAAGGTTTTCTTAATTGAGTAATTTCAAACATATGTGTGCTCACTCTTTTCCCACGAAAGCAAGTTCTTATAAATATAGCAAACATGGAGGAAGAATGCATCTATGCTTTGATGAAGAACTGCCTAAATATTTGTTTAGCACTTTTAAACACTCACTTACAACCATTGCCTTCTTCCACTCCTCTTTGGATGGATTCACCTTAAAATCAAAATCAACTTGCTCGAGTTGAGAAAAAGCTTCTCTTAATTCCAATGCACTCATGAGCATGACAAATGTGGTATCCCATCTGGTAGGATCATCATGAGAGGCTGCTTTCATACCTTGCAATTTCACATTATTAATTGCTTCCCGAAACTTATCTTGGTTAATTGGTGTTGCATTCACATATACAATACAGCCCCTAATCTTGTTAAGCACGTCTTTTATCTCATAAAACCCATCTCCAGCAACAAGTTCAAGAGTTGTGCATGGCATGAAAAACATAGCTAGTCCCAATTCATATGTGCGAATTGACCGAGATGCTGACTTCTGAATTCTCTAGTCATTTGACTGTTTGGAGGAGCAATTTCTGCAAACATGAAGTGCACTTTCTTGTTGATGTTCCACTCCACTAGCACATCTTTCACAGCTTCATTCATATAATCATGTTCTATACTCCTGAAAGCCAAAATCTTCTTATTCATCCTCCACCCATCATCAATAAAATGCATAGTCAAGCAGCATGACATCTTGTTATCACCGTATGACTGCAAATCAATTGTTAAACTGAATAGAGATGAGAGATTATCAAGATATTTCATTAGTTTCTCTTTCTATTGTCTGTAAATAGAAATAGCATCAGCCTGAACAGTGTCTTGTGAACAGAGTTGAAACTTTGGCTTCAGATCGCAGACAAATGTTTTGAAGAACTCATTTTGAACCAGATCCAATGGACATCCGAGCTTCATAATCATTCTAGCAAGGTTAAGGCGACTCCTTTCTTGAACAAATACAAAATTCCCTCCCAAATCAGAAGGAAATCTATGTTGTTTTGCATCTCTCTGTCTCTTTCTTGAACAACTTTTCAAGTGTTTGTGTAGATTTGAAGTCCCCATCTTGCTATCCCCTGTATACTTCTTTTTACATCCTTTACATATGGCCCATACTTTATTTTCTTTGTCTATAAACTTATCGAAATCTTTCCAGACTTCAGATACCTTTTGTCGTTTACCATCAGGATCTGGAGCAGGTTCAATTTTATCATTGTTTTTTCTAGCTGCAAGAGGGCCAGAAAAGGTAAGCTAATACATAAAATCCCTTTCTGAGCTATAAAAATATTGGGTATCATCTTTTTTTTCCCTCTAAGCAAGCAAATTTTTGAAAAGCATTGGGCATGGCCAAATACTGGAGGCAGCTTGCAAATGAGGCCAACTTGAACCGAAACAAAAGGCCAAACACAAGGGACGCAAATATGGATGAAGTGGTTTAAGAATGTTACCTGTACATAAGGACCATCCGATTCCACACCAACATTTTCTGAACCAGATTCAGGAAGAGGAATCCCATCAATCAAGTTCAAGTCCCCTTTAAACAATGCAGTTTTTACTGGTGGGATGCTTTGTACAGGTCCTTCCTCAATCCCAACTTTAGAACCTTGTTCCCCAGGTAATTCTTCTTTTGAAACCATTCTCAAGATCTTACAAGTTTCCCGTAGTGTAAGCTTCAGGTTCCCAACCTTACCCTTGTCAATCCATTGCATTGAGGACGACATAGTATACACAACAATTTTGGTTGTCATCCTTAAACGATGCAGAATATGCAAGACCACGAAGTTATTGCAAAAATGCAGATAAATCTAACAATTTCCTGTTCAAAATACAGCATATTATGGTTCTAAAACATAGTAGCAAGGGAAAGGAACTTATTTATCAACAACATACCAAGAGTGAGTACTTAAAGCTGGATTCCAATCCAAATATATTGCATAAGCTGGAACAAGAGGATCTTAAAGGGAGAAACTTATTTATGAACAACATTTTGTTCTCTCTCCTTAAACGATGCAGAATATGCAAGACCACGAAGTTATTGCAAAAATGCAGATAAATCTAACAATTTCATGTTCAAAATACAGCGTATTATGGTTCTAAAACATAGTAGCACGGGAAAGGAACTTATTTATCAACAACATACCAAGAGTAAGTACTTAAAGCTGGACTCCAATCCAAATATATTGCATAAGCTGGAACAAGAGGATCTTAAAGGGAGAAACTTATTTATGAACAACATTTTGTTCTCTCTCCAGGACAAACAGTTTATGCCCTTTGTTTCCTTTTATTAGGCTTTTAAGTGAAAACAGGTTGCTAGTCAAGTTACATAATTTGTCATCTAAAGATAGAAGAGAACAAAAGCTTCTGCAATATAGTATACAGTAAAGTGAAGCTAAACATTTTCATCTCTGAATTAAATTCTGGTTTCTCCTTCACAGAGACAAGTTCCAGAACAGCACAGCAGGACATCTCATCTGGATCAAAGATCAATGCAAAAGAACCTCGTACTTCATGATCAGATGCATGCTTTGCTCGTAAGTACTCAGGCTTGCTATAATAAATTACCCTTGAAGTCCATTCTGGAACCTTAGAGATAAACAGACGACCAGGAAGGTCTAGTGGTAAACCATGCTAGAATTTGGTCACACCAAGAATGGTTGCTCTGAGGTGCTCAACAAGTATTGATCCCCGCTCCTTATGGGAACCCACACCTGCACTTAAATAACCCCTACAGATGAATCCTTGAACAAGGATAATGCCCTTAGCATCCTCTCAGCAAGTGATGATGGCCCAGTTGGCTGAGAAATAATACAAGAGGTGTTTTAGAAACAGTTTTGTGGACCAGCACCACTACTGTGTTTTGCACCCAGATCATCAGCATCCATGGAATCTGAGGGATAACCAAAATAGGAATACGTTTCCTGAAGCACCACATTATCTCCACCATTGTAAGAAGTCTCAGAAGCATTTATTTTATCCAGTAAGGGAGCAGAAGTTTGTTCTGCAAAACTTTCTGGACGCAGGATGGATAGGATGTTGATGGAAAAGATGGCATCCCATCGAAAGAAAGCATTTGATCCATAGCTAACGGGCTGTCGCACCATCCAGCATACATATCAAAATTACTAAGCTCTGAAAAAAAGTTGAATGGGTCCTCCAACAATGAATTCCTAAGAGAAACATCGAAAGGTGTGACACAATCTATTTGAGCTCTTGGCCAAGCCCAATAACCCATCCACATTTCTTTCGACGAGAAGGGGTTCTCCATTTTGGTTAGTTATATAACTAACCAAAATACTCTCCCCTCTTTTCAATCAGAATACCATACAAAGAACTCAATTCTTCGTTTCCTAATATCTTTCAAAGTTTCACTCTTTCTGCACAGATTTTTATCTACCCGCAAAACAGAACAGCTCAATTTCCTCTCTTTAGCCATTTTTTTGTTCTTGAATAACTAAAAACATCTCAATAATTACACTTGAAAAACCTAACCTTTTACCTGTTTCGACAGAAATAACCCAGAAAGCAAAACCTCACTTTCTTCAATCCTGCGCCTGCACACACCAAGAAATCAAGATATATCAGCTTTCAGCAGCCAATAAACAAACATCTCAACATCCATGGTCTAATTAGTACATCACTCACCTCCTTTCTATGAGTAGCAAGGACAGTCTAGTAATATGACATCCAAAAATTTGCAGTATACAAAGCCTCCGTGATCACTTCCACACTCCAATATCAACAATAACACCCCAAACCCACCTCCATATTTGTCTTCTTTATACATATAAGCACGCGGATAAAGCTAAATATAAGTAAAGACTGCCTTTTTTTGCTCGTGTATAAAGCTTGAGATTTTTTTTTCTGGGTTTTGGTCCAAAAAAGAAGGCACTGATGTGAAATGAAGGTTAACAATCCTACCCTCAACTTATTTATTTTTATATTTTTAAAAAAATTATTTATTTTAAATTAAAAATTTATTAGTATTTTTATATCATATTGTTTTAATATATTAATATAGAAAAAGAATATCATTAATGATGATTTTGATTATTAAAATAGTTGATATTGATGTTAAATAATTTTATTTAATAAATGTAATTCATATTAAGTGTTTCTTTATATGAATTATTCTGGGTCACATCCCTAAATGGCTAAATCTACCCATATGTACCCTATGTTTTGTTAATCATTTAATGTGGTCAAAACTCCCTCGCAAAAAGCTGCTCAAGACTCAAGAATGATGGTCGACCGTTCATGGCTCTTCCCTTGAGGCACCTGAAAAAACAACATGACACGATAACTTTGCTAGATCTTGCTAACTAAGCAGCACCGATTGGAGATATGAAAAAGGCATGCTGGCTTTCACAGGTTGCCATCACATTCTTACAGAAACTGAGAATAAGGAGTTAACGGAATAAATGGAGTAGCACATCGGAGAACAAAATTATCAAAGGCACAAAGCAGTGATTTGAAGGGTTTTGCCCCATGACTACAACAGAGATTAGTTGCAGTGTTTCTTAAGGCGATGGGATTTACTTCTGCAGGGAAAAATTATGGTCGTGACGGAATTAAATCACTCGGAGCTAAGTACCTAAATATATACGCTCATTTCTCTCTGGAAAAGGAAGAAGAATTGAAGCCAAATAAGGACTCCCAAAACCATCTAGCTGCCATGGACTATGTTGTAGCAGTCGATAGTGGTGTTTTTGTTCATAGCTATGATGGTAATATGGCTAAAGGCAGTTACAGGTCACAGAAAATATGAAGAATTTTGTTGATTTGCCAGATGAGATTTCCAATGTCGAAAATTCTAGCTTCAATGAAAATGAATGGTAGCATAACAAATTCTTCTAGGCCTACAAACGCACGTCTCTGTTTCAGTGTAAGACAGAGGTTTTTTTTATTTCAACAGCTCAAAACTCAATTTGCTCAAATGTTGATAATAAATCTTCAATTCTTCTAGGCCTACAGTACGACGCAAAGCAAGGTGTGAGAATGGATTACAAACCAAAAACACAGGCAATGTTATTCCTCCTTTTTTCTTAGAATTTGGAGAAATATACTTGACATTGAAAGATAAGAATCACTGTGCTATAAATGGTTATTACCTCCAAGATGGATATTTATTTCGGGATAATAAGCTTTGTATCCCGAAAACATCCGTGTGTGATTTTTTGATATGGGAGATTCATGCTGGAGGTCTCTCAGGACATTTTGGAAGGAATAAAACCATCGAAGAGGTGGAACGTCAGTTTTTTTGGTCTAGTTTGAAAAGAGATGTCGCCAAATTGGTAAGTCAACGTCGAACTTGCCAATTAGCTAAGCATAGAAAACAAAATACTGGTCTTTACATCCCATTGCCCGTTCCTACTTGCCCTTGGCAAGATGTAAGCATGGATTTTGCGCAAAGAAACATGATTCTATTTTTGTGGTTGTCGACTGCTTCTCTAAGATGACCCATTTTATTCCTTGTACTAAGACCACAGATGCTTCCAGAGTTGCAAAACTCTACTTTGACGAGATTGTCAAGTTGTATGGTCTTCCCCAAACCATAGTTTCGGATAGGGATGTTAGATTTACAAGTTATTTCTGGAAAACCCTTTGGCATATGGTGGGAACCAAATTGAAGTTTTCTACTGCTTACCACCCTCAAACTGATGGTCAAACTGAGGTGGTTAACAGGAGTTTGGGCAACATTTTAAGGTGTCTAGTGAGTGATCATAATCGGAATTGGGATCTGATTCTTCCTACGACCCAGTTTGCCTATAATAGCTCTATCAATAGGTCAATAGGCATGAGTCCCTTTGAAGTTGTACATGGTTACAAACCTAGGAAACCTTTAGACCTTCTTCCCATGTCCCTTCATGCTAGAGTGTTTGAGTCAGCCGAGTCTTTTGCACATAGAATTCAGGATTTGCATATTGAGATCACTAAACAGATTCAAGCAAGTAATGCGCAATATAAACTTCAAGCTGATTTATATAGACGACATAATGAGTTTAATGTGGGAGACTATGTTATGATATGGATTAGACCCGAGCGGTTTCCTTCGGGAGCTAATCGAAAATTGCATGCACGTAGTAGTGCCGGGCCTTTCAAAGTGCTACAACGGGTTGATCCAAATGCTTATGTTCTTGATTTACCATATGATTTTGGCATTAGCTCTATATTTAACATTGAGGATCTAGTTGCATACCACAAACCACTTCCTATTCCAAATGATCCATTTGAGATACCATTTAACTCCCCTCCTAATGATCCTATTGAAACCTCTATCCCTTTCACCTTGACATCAGCACAAAAAGATAATATTGATGCTATTCTGGATGAACAAGTTGTTTTTAACAGGAATGGTGAGGTTTGTCGCACCCTCGCGGTGGAGCGCGGCGATCCTCGATTGATTTCGGGGTCTTTTTTGTTTTGATTTGTGTAAAAGGGGGAGTCGCCACCTAGTATTATGGTCACTAGAAACCCTAACTGGTCTTTCAGAGATTCTAAGGCAAGAGACTAGTTGCGTAAAGGGAAGGTATTAACACCCCTAGTATGCCCTACCTAAGGTAAGCTGCTTGGTGTTTGGTTTGCTTTATAATTGCTATGGTGTTGGTGTTTTCTAATCCCATCAGTTTTCTTAGGTTTGATTCAAGCTAAATTGATTAAGATAGAAATCCAAGGAGATTCCATGTGCTTCAAAAGCTCATTTTTCCCTTAGTATTTCAAGAGTTTGCGACTCGTAAATCACAAGGAGGAGGGACAAAAATTTAGAAATCTAGGGCGCTTTAAAAGCCTATTTTTGCCTTAGTGTTTTATACTCTCACGACTTGTAAATCGTGGAGTAAAAAAATTTGAAATGTCCTCGATTATAATCAAGGCTTCTTTCAAAGATGTGTGTGGATTTATTATTCCTAGAAAATTATCTTGGATATTTACCACTCCGGGTTTCTTTATCCAAATATTAACAGTGAATAATAACAAATTATTCCTAATAATATTTTGCATATTTGTTCTTTAAGGATTTCTTTATCCAAACATTAGCGGTGAATAATAGATGAATTCCCTCCAAAATAAGATTTTTATATTTTTTGGAATATTGGCCAGTACCCTTTGGAGTTTTACAAACATGTTGTAAAATCCAGAAATGCAAGAAAACAAAATTTTTTTTATGTTTAAGAAATCCATGCGAAAACACATTTTCAAAACTTCCAATATTTTTTGTATAAAAAAAATTCAAAACATGTTAGGGTATTAGCCGTATGTAACACACAAGAAAACAAATTTTGATATATATGTATATTTGCCACAATTGCGTCGAAAACCGGGCATTCTAAATACGAGATTGGTATATATATTTTTTACAACATAAAAAAAATATTCAGAATTTAAAATAAATATTCCAGAAAATAAATCTCTTTCTCTTTCTTTTATTTTTTTTTAAAAAAAGAATTGAGGCAAGTGACCAGGCTGGACACAAAAGGGGCGCAGTCCTCTTTTGTGAATGGAGAGCTACTGTTCAAGTGAATTAATTTACTTGAACAGTATAGACACAAAAACAACACAAAGTAAAGAGACCACGCTAACAGTGCACACACAAAGAAAAACAAAGCATGCAACAGGTGAAGAGAAAACAAACCTGGAGACGAAGAAACTGCAGTGGCGTTGAAAGAGTGATGGTTGTTCGGTCTGTGTCCTTCTTCTGTTCTTTGTTTAGGTCCGTTTATTGCCTCCTTCTTGACTCTGCACCTCTGTCACTTTCTCTACTGATTCCTAACTTTCTTTTCCCGTTTCTGCAGTTTTTATTTGCAGAAAAACAAATGGAGCAAAGACGTCTTTCTGGTTTTTCTTTTGTTGTCTCTCTCTCTCTTGTTCTCTATTCTCTCCTCTCTTTTCTTATTTTTCTGCTCTCTTTTTGCTGCCCCCGTTAGGTCATTAGAAGGGCTTATATATAGTCTAAATATGTCTCTATTTAGGAAGGATTCAATGCATTAATCCTAGGATGCAAATCCCTACTGATTTGTAGTAAAAGAAACGCAAAAAGAAAACCGCAATATTCTGATTTTGTGTTGGTGCTTTATGTCTGATTTCTTTCCAGTTTTAGAGGAAGGTGTGGCTCTTTTCTTTCCTTCCATATGGCCAGCTGCTCCCTTTGAAATGAGGCAACAAAAACGTGGTCTTCAGCTCCAAAAATCAGGCGTGATGAGAAAGGAAAATAGCAGAGAAAAAAGGAAAGAAATCAGATGGAGGGTGCAACTGCAAAGTCCTATTTTCCTTATTCGGTGTGGTAAAAACATGTCATTTATGATGATCTAGCTCCCCTCTCCAGCTTTCAATGTCCTTCTTTAATTCAATCCCTCAATTTAGCACATTTCAATTCAGTCCTTGGTAAAAAAAAAAATCCTTCAAATCAGTCCCACGAACTTGGGCAAAAATCCTTCTCGCGGCCAGGAATCCCTGCTTTCAACACTAGATATTCAAACGGGAATATCTTGAGCTTTTGATTTTGAAATCAAGCGATTCAAAAGCCCAAATTCATCTACGTGTCCCAGAATACAACTTTGATGAAGGATTCAAAGTGAGATAAATTCGTTTTGAATAACAGAATTGCAACCAAACTCGACTGGAAACCTTTTCACGGCAAGATTCTATGTTTTCACGCTAGATTTCAAACAGGAATATCTTGAGCTTCTGATATTGAAATCAAGCAATTTGAAAGTTCAAATTCATATACGTGTCCCGGACTACAAATTTGATGAAGGAGTTGAAGTGAGATAAAATGATTTTAGAGAACAGAATGTGGCAGTAATATGGTTGGTAAAAAAGGTTCTTGATCTGACAATGCCAAGCATCCAAATCTGACTGAGAGTCTGCCCTAAGAACAATGATCCCTAGGACCTAATAAAGGTGTACGTCAATTTTTCAACATGTCATGAGTGACAAAATATACCTAGGATGGTCAGATATCGTACGAAACCGAGTCAGAATCAGAGCATACGTTGGAACAAAAAATTGTGACAACAACAGAACCATTTGTTTTTTTTTGCAAATTCTGAGGGATTTATTCAACCTTAAAAACCAAATAAAAAAGAAATGAATTTAGCATTATGAAGACTCCTGATCAACCTAAGAAAACCTGATGATTTTTTGCAGCAAAGGGGAAGGATAAAGAGAGCTGAAAACAGCTCAAACAGGGTTTTCAAAAAAAATATTTATTTCATCTGCTTTTGTCAATCTTCCAACAAACATGGGGTCCAAAAATGAGTAACAACAAGGTTGAACGGTTTCTAGTTCGCTGGGTGGGTCGACTTGACTCAAATTGCACTTGGATTACTAGAGATATTTTGCAGCAGCTTGATCCAGATCTTTGAGAGTACTATCAGAGTCGGCCAATGCTACACTCGACAGGGTCGAGTTTCTCTAACCCCGGGAGAGTTGATGGGGACACCAGACCCACACCACAAACTACACGAGTATATGGACGGAGACGACGTAGGATGACCCAGCCTGTCACGCTTTGATTTGGAGACTAAGCCCATCTGGACCTATTTCATTGTTATTTTATTTATTTAGCCTATTTGGGCCTGCTCATTGTTATTTTATTATTTATGTTAAACAGTTTGATTTGATGGGCCAAGCCTAATAGCGGGATGTTTTAGGGTTTACTATTTATATGTTCTTCTGTCATCTTGAGAGACAATTTTGGATGATTAATGAAACTATTGCAGACTTTGCATATCTCCAATCCCTTTTCTTCTCTTCTTCAGCTTCTTTCTTTTTTAAAGCTTCTTTCTGTTCTTGCTTTAATTTTATTATTTATTGTCCTGCATCAAACTTTTCTCAAACTCTAACATTCGGTTGACGACTCCGAATCTGATTATCAACAAATTCCACCTCTTTCTTTTAATTTTACGAGTCAATATGTATTTAACATGCTAAATTGTACTAAAAACTTGAAACTAATAAAATCAAACTTAACTCATGCAAAATTTGTAAAATCAGTAAACTTGATCTGATTTTACAAGTTTATTAAATTTGTGATATGAACCAAGTGAGGTCCAAATTTGACCTTAAAATGTTTGTTGACTAGTTTTGCGAGATTGAACATATCATTCAAACCATATATTGGATAAAACTAAAATTTTACACGAAAATATTAGATACATAAAAATATATTGTGGTACATTTTCAGGTCAAATAGAGTTAGGGAACATAATATTTTAGAGGATCAAAGTTAGTAAACTAATATTGTCAAATATATCAAACAAGACCTTCTTGTACTGTTTGGGACATATCTGAAGCTACCAGTAGAATTTTGCTTCGATTGAAGTTGAGTTAGAAACTAGACATCTAAAGTTTTCCAACCATATATCGTAGGCCCAATAATTCATCCAAATGAGAGAAAATGACACGTTTGAAATCAGGATTCAAATCTGCCAAGAATATATAAAAATTAGAGATTCGGACTACATGAAGGAATTCTAACATGAGGACTTTTTTATTATTCTTTTTTATTTATTTTAAATAATTATTTTTAATTTAATTTTTTTTCTAGTGCGTTAGACATTGTTTAAGGGTTTATTTTATTATTGAATTCATATTAGTTAATTACTAGTTTAGATTCATTAGCGTGCAACGCAAAAGGAGTCTATCAGGACTTATTGTAATAGGAATAACCAGGTTGTCACTAAATTTATGTGTACTTCTTACCTTTTAATGATTCTCTTATATTGAGAAGTTCTGTTCCAAGATTTTTTATTTTTCCATGTCATTAATTTATTAATTTATATTATTTATTTTTTTATTTTATTTAAATTACTCATTTATTAGAATATTATTGACTTTCTTTATCAGATTTTATTGTAATTTAATTTAATTTATTGATGCGAAGGAAAATCATGTAAGCAAGTATCCTCTTGCTCATCACGCACGAAAGTATAATTTGAATGCTGCAGTTGCAATCCGGCTTTGGAGCACTGGTGCTGGTTATATCTATATATTAGAGTTCTTTCTCCCTATCCTCATGAAAGAGAGAGTTCAGACCAGCAAGACTTGGTTAGGAACCTGAAGCTTACACTACGGAAAACTTGTAAGAGTTTGAGAATGTTTTCAAAAGAAGAATTACTTAGGAAACGAGGTTCTAAAGTTAGTAAAAACGATAATATAATTGAACTTTATCCAGGTCCTGATGGTAATATGTTCATCATATGTGCTGACGAAAGGTATCTGAAGTGTGGAAATGGTTCGATAAGGTTGAAGAAGAAAATGGTGCAGTATGGGCCATATGTAAAGGATTTAAAAACAAGTATACAGGGGATAGCAAGAAGGGAACTTCAAATCTACACAAACACTTAAAAAGTTGTTCAAAAAAAGAGACGGAGAGATGCAAAACAACATACATTGCCTTGGGAGGGAATTTCGTGTTTGATCAAGAAAGGAGTTGCCTTAACCTTGCTAGAATGACTATGAAGCTCGGATGTCCATTGGATATGGTTCAAAATGAGGTCTTCAAAACATTTGTCTGCGATCTGCAGCTAAAGTTTCAACTCTGTTCACAAGACACTGTTCAGGCTGATGCTCTTTCTATTTACGGACAAGAGAAAGAGAAACTAATGAAATATCTTGATAATCTCTCATCTCTATTTAATTTAACAATTGATTTGCAGTCATACGGTGATAACAAGATGTCCTGCTGCTTGAGCATGCATTTTATTGATGATGGGTGGAGGATGAATAAGAAGATTTTGGCTTTCAGGAATATAGAACATGGTTATATGAATGAAGCTGTGAAAAATGTGCTAGTGGAGTGGAACATCAATAGGAAAGTGCACTTCTTGATTCCAAAATGATTTTCCTCCTAAATTTCTGAACATCGTTTTCCTGATTTTTTTCCTACCATTATTTGTTAATGAAATTTGGCTGCAAAGTCACACACTTCCCTTGTAATGATGCTAAAACAATAGCAAAAGCTAAATTTGATTTGCATTTCCTAAGCTTAATGGTGCAACGTTGATCAATTATTGTATCAATTCGTTTAACCAGATTGTTTTTTTAAGGTATTAGCATATGCCTTACACGTTGACAACATGTGAACGTGATTGTTCTGTTGTAACTATAGTTTTCGTCACCTGAAATTGAATGGAGGGCAGTGAACATGAAACCAATTTCAATAAAATGTTCACATTTTATGGGATGATCATTTTTCTCAATTTGTTCTTGTCGTCCATATTTGCAGGAGCAAGGAAGGGATTTCTGGTTCTTCTCTGGTCTCCTTAAATGTGAGATCTGACTCACTTGTGAAGCAAATGTCTAAATATCTAGTTGGTCCGTTTACAGTGAGCAAACCCACCAGTCCAGAGGACTTGAAGTTAATCCAATACGTCTTCGATTCCTCACTGAATGGTAGGTCAGAATTTTTTCTAAGAGTTCTTGTTTGCTTAGCTGAACGATTTTAAGTTCACCTGTTCTATACTTGTTTATGCTAGTGAGATTGTTGTTCAATGCAATAATTATTATTTAACTCGGCGGGAATTATGCCCCATGAGACCATAGACCTGGCTTGATGATAACGTCGTCCTTTCTACATTCTTAGCTCATAGATACTACATAAAAAGTTTGAATGGCCTTTATTATGCTGTATTGATCAATGGTTATACATAATAAGGTGATTACACTGAATTTCAACATGCAAATACAAACATTGACAGAAAAAAAATATATGCCATGTGACGCTGGTGTCTAGTAGCAGAAATTGCAGATTGCAATAACAAGCAACGAAATGGCATAGATTATCCAAGTAGCCCCCTTGAGACCAGGGGGGAATGGGATTGAAATGATGATGAAAAACACGGTGGCTGCCAGGAAAACTGCGACTTTACCCAACACTTTGGATGTCCTTGGAAACTTGGCGGGGTTGATATAATGTGAAACAAAGAGGCAAGAAAAGATAATTGCAACAAGGACACAGACTAAATGCAAGGAATCGAGTTTGGAATGAGTAGGTTGGTGAAAATGAAGGGCTATTTCAAGTCCTGTTGTGAAGCAGTTGCTTATAAGCGTCTTTTGCCATTCCATTTCCTGCCTAGCATGGAACATGTTGACCGGCTCTTCTTCTTGGTTCATGGTGGGACGTGGTAGCTGCTGTGATTCCAATTGTCCTGCTCCATGCCAGAGTCGGGACACAGATTCTGGAATTGAAAGAATAAAACCCTTGATAACTCGAGCACCATTCTCCATGATTTTCCTGTGCTGTATGCTATAAAGCTTGAGAAGACTGTGAAATAATAAAAAACAAAAAAACTGTCGGAATAGCATGCTTGTGATACTTTTATAAAAGTTTTTTTTATATATAATTATAATAGTTTTTTTGTTAATTTGAGATTTTTACATTTCTTTTTAAAAATATTTTGAAGGAAATTTAATTTTTTTAATTTTTAATATAAAAAATAAATTCTTTAAAAAATATATTTTAATTTATTTTTAAATAAAAAAATGCTTTAAAGAATAAATACTAGCAGCAGTAAAGCTTCAAAGTCTACGAGTGTAAAATCGAGAATGTAATAATGATGTACACAGAAAAAAGAACTAAGAAAATGGAGAAACGTAGAGAAACAATGGTGAATCCTCTCTCTTCTTCTTTTTTAGTTTTTTCACAGAGAGAAACAAATTAACTCACAAGCTCAGAGAGAATTTGCACAAAGGAAAAAATGCAAAAAACCTTAAATTATTGTTGTAAAAAAGAAACAGATCGAGAATCACCTGAATATTCAGCTTTATTTGCAAGAATACTTATGGTATATAGAGTAAGTGCAGTTCTTTCCTCAGCTCTTCGAGCGTGTTTGGGTCTTTTTGTTTCACCGCTTTGTTGTTTGCTTCGTATACAATAAGTGCAGTTCTTTCCTCAGCTCTTCATTAAAATAGCCCAAATTAATTAAGAGCTGAGTGCTGCAGGCTTTGTTGTTTGCAGTAGGGTTTGAATATGAATCCTGTTTATAAAAATTGTGTAAGAGAATAAATTTAAAATTATTAAAATTTTATATAAAAACTTAAATTACTAGATTGAATTGTTTGTATAAGTGCTGTGGTCGTGAATATGTTGTGCCGGGGGTCCGTCTTGCCTACGGTATATATGGGGGGGTATCCGTATATATATTCTTATCCGCCTTTTCTACGGAATTTACAGGGGGGGTTTCGGTCTTGCGGATATGGCAACGCTATATATATTCTTATCCACCTTTTCTATGGAATCGCCTTTTCTATGGAATTTACAGGGAGGGTTTGGGTCTTGCCTACGGATATGGCAACAATCTTGCGAGTCCGTCTTGCAGACTCTGGCGTGTGCTAAACGATACTAGAGCCTTGGGCAAATTTGTAAATTGGTTTTGAAAGTAACGTCACGTGGGGCCAAGTAACCTACCACGGTTTTAACAGCTCTTGCGAGTCCAAGATCACGAGAGCAAGAGCAGGTCGGGCGAGAGCGCGAGAGCAAGAGCAGGTCTTGTTCGCACGACTACGCACGAGAGCAAGAGCAGG
>Ga0307513_10006132_pt1 | contig 15776 bp, 16 predicted proteins | sample 15_EM_MG_FD_202174 | JGI IMG/M metagenome (GOLD analysis project Ga0307513, IMG submission 202174) | Populus trichocarpa ectomycorrhiza microbial communities from riparian zone in the Pacific Northwest, United States - 15_EM | ecosystem: Host-associated > Plants > Roots > Unclassified | place... | reverse complement strand
AAGCGAGGCACTATCTCCACCATATAATTCATGGAAACAATAAGTTTAATTAAGAAAAGCTTTATTTGAACGTAATATATAGTGATAAAAATAGCATATCCAATTGCTTGGCAGGCCTGGTCAGACCAGTCTTGGTCAAGTCGGTTTCCATAATCCTGACTGTCCAATCGGTCTAATTTCCACCATTGGACTAGACTTGACTTTCGACCTGACTAGCTAGTCCAGTCCAGTCTTCCGCCGACCATTCGGAACCCTGATTACCCCCCTCCCTTTCTCTTTGTCCCTTCCTTCTCCATCCATTCTGATAACCAAGTCGTAGATATGCAAAACAATGCCTCTTACTTCAAACTTTTCCTCTACATCAGTCCGACCCAGCGCGCACCTAAGAGGAAGGCGGCGAGCAATAATAATAATAACAAAGGGAAAAAGAACACCGCGGTTACGGCTGCGCTGCTGAGTGCGAGCGCAATTGACGTTGCGTTTGGACAGCACTTGAACATGATAGCCAGACCTGGGGTCTACTGGGATAATATGGAGATCAGCGCCTTCGCATGGGAGTGTGATTTCAAGATTTATCAGCGGGATTTTGCCTATGTTGTTACTGGCGGGAAGGGGGGCGGTGGTGGAGGAGTGGAGGGGCAGAGGAAAAACGTGCTCCATATTGCTTACTATGTAAGTTTTGTATAGCCCCCCCCTCCCCCTCTGCCTGCCTACCTGTATTCCCATTACCCCACACATACCGCACCCGTATTAGACCTTTTGAGGCGGAGGTATAATGAAAAAATCAGTGATTGAATTGAAAAACAAAAGCCCCGGAAGGAATGAACAGCAATTTTCTAAGCTCATAAAAATCACGAATGCGATTCAATCACAGACATGGGAGCACTACTCATCAGTTCAGAACCGAGACTGACCGCACACCGGACCCCGAACGTTTCCCCGCTACTATTGACCGAGGAAGGGCGTAAGGAGCAGGAGAAGGGGCTGGCCAATAGCTCTTACGAAGTTGTGATCTCAATCTTGCCTAATCTCGTGGACTCGCAGAAGATTCAGGAGGTATTGGAGGAGGCCAAGAGGAATATCAACGTCGCGGTTTTCAAAGCTGTTGGACGCTGAGGAGGGGGCAAGAGGAGGGTGAGCAGCAGAAGCAGGATGTGTAGCCCGAGCGAGCGGGAAGTCGTGGCGTTCGAAACGGCGCCCAGACGGTCCCGCTTTTCAGGTGGTGCCTCGTCGTCGCAGAGCTGGGCTCCCAGTTTGATGTCCATGACACAAGCTTCGTCGAAGCCGTAGGTAAGGTTCTGCAATACGATGGATGTATTACGACGAGGGGTGGTGGGCCCCGCAGTCGGCTCGGGACCAGAGAGCTCGAGAGTTCCGAAGAAGGTTAGCATCCATTTTGGAAACCTAGGGTATTGGCCGGCGGAGGTGCAGAAGGCTATTTCGCGGGCTGTTGTCACAAATCGTGACTAAGCAAGGCAGATTTCACATGACTAATATTTATTAGTCATAAGTATGTTATTGTTTCATCTATGAAGTTAGTTGACTCATAGTATGATATCTCACATGACTACGCAATAGTGAGTCATCTTTATATTATGATTGGTTCATTGTTTTGATGACTCATGATTATGAGTCATGTGATGTAATGACTGTCTCACATGACTCAGATTATGAGACATGGGTTTCACACATGTGACTCATGCAAAAACATGATTTAGTTTATGAGTTGTTATTGGTTAACTGTATGTTGTACAGTGCCTCATACAAATCATCTGATGGATTTCATGCTATGACTCACTAATAAGTCATAGAAGTTATCTAATACAAGGTGATGAGTCACCAGGGTTAGGGTTGTCAAGATGTCTATATAAGGAAGACTTTCATGTCGTGAAGATATGATGTTACGCAACCATCTAAGTACTTTTCAATACTCAGAAGTTGCAATATGATTCTTTTTGTTTTGATACTATTCGATTATACGAATACTCTACCGATAAACACTCACCTCATGTAACTGTTATGACAGCCAAAAGAAATATGTTGATAATATAGAACTATTGTGATAGTTCTATATAATGACAAGATAGTTCTATACTATCGGATGGCATAGTGAGATTACAAGACGACAAGCCAGCCATGTACTATTTGAAAAGATAGTATGATAACGAAGATAACAAACCAGTTTCGTACTATCAGACAAGATAGTAAAACATCAAGAGAGAAAATACAGGCAATATTCTATATTCTCATTTGGAACATTGGTAAGAAAGGTCGTTATGTGTTGCACTAAAACAAGAACATAATAGGATTATTATAGCTGGGCAGGGTTTTATTCCATGTGCTCCAGGTTTATCTGAAAAGATGTTATTGCGGGCCATTGTCAGCTCACAGACCTAAGTTTGCACTTTGTCTGTAGAGTAACAAGACAGTGGAAGCAGTTAAACGAGAGAGTAAAAGGCCAAGAAAGGCTTGTTAGATCAAACATACCATGGGGCAGCTGCAAGATTGTACCCACTGAGGGGTGACGCTATAGGTTTGGGTAATGACATGTCACGATGTTTGAGCATCCAATGTATATGGCATATGCTGCTAAGATTGAGGTTAGAGAACTGGTACTGAGGGTTCTAGAGAGCAATAGAGGGTTCTAGGGGTGGGATCTCCGAGTCAGCCCTCATTATTACAAATATCACACAATGATATGAAGGTGAGCCTGTTGGCTAAAGTTTTACCAACCCCCGGTTGGGTTGGTCAAAATTTGGCGGCTTGGCTTGATATCTATAGGGATCTGCACACCTCACATTCCTTCCTCCCTTTTTCCTCCACTATCCTTTTTTCCCACTCTCGCTTCCTTTCCCCTTTTTCTTTTTTGTTCTTCTTTCTACTTTCTTTTTTTCTTTTTTTCCTGTACCCTTTTTTGCATTTACTTTTTATCACCCCTTGGCTTTCTTTAGCGTTCTATACTAGGTTAGCATAAGGCTCATAGACACAAGAGCTTCCTGCACTTGGAGATGGCTGGACAGCCTAAGACTCTTAGGCGGGCTGAGATACATTAGATAGGAGCCCAAGTAAGCCATGCCAGCAGAGCAAGCCAAGCCAGCTGACCAAGCAAAGTCAACCAACAAGTCAACCAACTCAACTAACAATTGAGTTGTATGTTCACTTTGGCCCCTCTTCCTTTTTTTCTTTTTTGTTTCATTTTTCATTTTTCATTTTTCATTTTCCTTCACCCTCTCTCTCCGGTTTCAGGTAGTTAGGCTTTCTTTTTTCTTTTCATTTCCTAACTCTTAAATAGTTGAACCCCCTTGCTTTGGATAAAAACCTTTCCAGCAATCTTCTAAAGGTTTTTCTTTTTTCTTTTTTCTTTTCTTAATCTCTACTCAAGTAGTAGTTATACAGGTTCCTAACGCTATTGATAGGATATTTATAAATGCGAGATAGGAAGTAGAATGGGCATTACAGTGTGCAGGGTACTACAATTTTTTGGCTGGAAGGTTTCCGGATTTCTCGACAATAGTATTGCTGTCTCTTGTGTTATGATTGGTGTAAGTTCTCCCTAACAGCTTTTAAGTTTCACTGACACTAATATTATGTATAGTGGTTTGTCTACTTTATGGATCATTTTGAGAAATAGGGTCTGGCCACCCTGGTCAACTTTCTCATCCCTTACGACCTTAATAGTTTATTGCTAACAGAGGTAAATGGTTATTGTAACTACAAACACGACAGAGACGTTGGCCCCAGCCATGGAGACCTTGACTAATTAAGGCTTAGACTTACTTCCAAATATTTTTTCCATTTGTTTTGTTTAAAAAAGGAAGAAGAAAAAAGAGAAAAAAAGAGAAAAAAAGAGAAAAAAAGAACCGGTCCACTACTCGCCCCCAGTTCAAAACAAAAAAAGAAAAGAAAATAAAAATACGATAGTGAATACCGAAACTGAATGTCCTGCTGTTTTGTCTGAGGCGTTCTTCTTTGCGATGAGTTCGGCTTTTCCTGTATTTATGCTAGTTTAGAATTGCAAGCTGTAGTAGTCAATAATACGGTTAAGATGGTTCAATGATCTTAGAAAACTAGCCTAGAGGGGATGCTTGTTTCCACAGGCATGGGTTGCACCCATAGTAGATGGATGGTTTAAATGTCACTATCTTGATGTAGTGGACATAATTGAAGTTATCAAGATAGTGTTGACTTCTACCATAGAAATCATTTTATCAAAGAGAATGAACTTGAGGGCAGGGGATGCAGATAGGTGACGTTGGGCTTGAGATAATGATACTCTGCAATAAATTACTGGTAGGGGTAATATAGGTAACATACAAAGGAACCGCAGTTCTAATTGTAATAGCTAGTAGTTCACCTCTAGCTGGTACCTTAAGAGCTGAGTCTCGCACTCCTCTTGTACAATTTGGACTTTGCCTATCATAAGGTGGATACACCAGCATCTTACAAAGTTTTGAGGAGGACAATAATCAAAAAGTATATTATAGTATAGGAAATAATATGGATGATTGGGTGAAGAGCTATTCTGTTGGGAGAGTGCCAGTCCTATTTGTATTCAATCTTTCCAAAAACCCCTAACCCTTCTGAGTAACTCCCCTCAGTCTCGTGATATGATGAGTTCCATGAGTACTAATATTCAATCTCATAATATGTGATTATGTATACTATGTTCCTCACATGAGCAAACTCTATGACCTATATATGAGTCATATGTGAGAGGCATTATATCATATGACTCACAATCACAAATCAGGTAAAACTATTTAAAAAATCAATTTACAATATGACTTACTATTTGTAAGGCAGGTATAACCTTATTGTTGCTTAGTCAGAATTGGTCAGATATGAGTTGGAGCAAGTGCCCAGTACCAAGTACGGGAAAAGTAACTAGTACCTGATCCATTGGAGTCATGGTATACTAGGTACCTAGTCCAATTGTATTACATTCATGTACTCTCTCACCAAACTAATTCTCCTTCTATATGTTAATATCATAGTTATTCCTTCACAAAACCTGCTGGCCGTAGCCATTAGCTTGGGCCAAGCTCTTTGGCAAAAAGAATTTGAAATCACTCATTTTGGACAATTGACAGCACTTCTTGGTAGAAAGATTTGGAGAAGTCTGACAGAAAGAAATATTTATGTTTTGCAGACCAAGTATATGGGCACAATTAGGCATCGTTATGGGTCCCCATTTCGGAGGAGTGGGGACAATATAACATAGGTATTTCTGATTAAGTGGTTGAAAATATCATCCAAATCAGACCAGAACCGACTGAGATAAAGCTGTTTGAAGGTAGGCAGCTTTAAAGAGTACTATCTGTTTTGGTTCGATTTGGATGATTCCTTTTTTAATTTGCAGTTAATAACCTGGTCATGGCACTCCATCTGTCAGAGGCTGGGCCCCATAATGAACGCTAGGCACAATTCATGAAAGATATCGGATATCAACTAATGCTCCTGCTAGCACACCAGCTGATTCGCATATTGTACTACACAAATCCTTACCTGGGAGCGAAGCACACTTGATAAACCAATAGCGGTACCAATCAGGGGTTCGATCACTAGTATAACCAATCATTGGTGGTATATGTTATCTTACATATGTACTATCAGATGTTAGTCAATACGGTACAAATCAGGGGCAACCTAGAGGCTAGCGGTCCGACCGATCTTCCCCCACTGCGTAGGAACACAAAGCTTAGAGTTTCAATATACAGCTGGGTATTTTGATAGAAGGATTGAGCTATGATGAGTGGAGAGTTTCTTAGGATTGTTATTCTTTCTAAATCGCCATAGGTGTCACATATATATACAATCATGACTTTACAGAATCAACCTTTGTTCCACGAGACTCTCCACTCTTTTCTCCTGTCTTTACATACTAGGCAACACATGAGATATTTCCTGAAACCTTTTTGCCCTATCTTCATTTCTCTTGTCTTATCCTCCAACACTTGTTCTTCCATCTTGTGTCATCCCACCTACTCCTGATACCACTGTCTATTTCCTTGGCTTCTAAGTCTGATCCAGATGCATTCCAACTTCTGCTAAATCTTAAGCACTAACATCTAGTCTAACTGATGCCAATACTTAAACCATCCAAAACTAGTGTTGTTCACGAGCCGGCTCGAGCCGCCAAGAAACCACCAAGAAACCGCCAAGAGGCTCGAGTCTAGAATCGAGTCGGCTCGTCGACCCCTGTCTGAGCCGGCTTGAGCCGGCAAGAGACTCGAGTCCGCTCGTGGACCCCTGTTCCAGCCGCCAAGACACCGGTTGCCAAGAGACTCGAGTCCGCTTGGCTCGTGCACAACACTATCCAAAACCATACTCCTTAAGGTCAATTGTTAACCGAATATATCCTTCGCTTTCCCATACAATACTAGCAAATAGTGCAACTATTACAAAACCAAATTCTTCTCAGCCATGTTCTATCAGTATTCTGACAATTGCCCAGGTATAGAACCTTGGTCCATTTTGACACTTCATTGGCCAGAAGGATGCCGGTTAAGCTTGTAACAATAGTAAGTCTATTGGTCAATATGAGTTTCTAATAAATAGTGCTGGAGGATTCTGGATGAGCAAGGGGCAAGCAAGGATTGCACTGCTCTCGGCAAAGCCAGAATACATTGATCAAACAAACATGGTAAAAGAATCAATCAGGTTGAGGGAGGTAGTTCATATTATAGGAGCACTGTAGTATTAGCAAGCTATTTAATAAATACAGTGTAATAACTAAGAAGCAATAGAGATTGCCAAAGCTATGAATATCAGGCCAGAACAAGGCACATTGATATTCAATTCCACTTTTTCTGTCAGCATGTGCAATGAGAATCCATTCAACTAATCTACTGCTATATTAATTAATGCATACCAGATACATTTTCAAAAGCCATTCCCTACTTACACATCCATACACATGTTAGTGACTTGAACTAGGAGACTTACATGTGGAACTTGGAGCAGAAATGAATGACAAGTCTTCAAGACTAATTGGGTCTAGAGGTTCAAAGAAGGAGCAAGCATAGAGAATCACTGCTAAGAGGATGTATTGATAGTCACTAGCAATCTCTGCATACTAAGACAAGTTTTCTGTTATACTTTTCTTGTCATGTTAGTCTGTCTTTACTGGTTTTATTTGTCAGATATTCACAATGACTGGCAGAAATGCAGCAATACTGAGTTTGACATATAGCTCGGAACCAGTGGAGGGCAATGTGCATAATAGACTATAATACTCAGTGGAACAGTGGACTTCGATGAGTGGAGATTGGAAGGCCCATTGTGCTCTCTATATAAACTCTCTGTTTTGTTGTAGTTAGAACAAGTAAGCAAGACATGTTTCTAGAAAAACATCCAGTAGTTCCTCCATTTACTTCCCTGTACTTCTTCATCTTTCCAGCCTATTCTTCTGATATCCTACTCTCATAAGAATATAACCAACCTGGGATATACTTGTGTATCGAGCGACTAGAAGCCAATTCGTGTTATGTGGACTTTGTCTAGCTATGCCAACCTTGCCGGAACTATCACTCAAACCATATTGTCATATACGGCAGGGGGAAATCTAGTTGAAACATGGACTGTGGAGAACAAGATTGCCACGGTTAGGTCTTTTTAATCTAACCGTGTTAGTATTGGACAAGTACCTACAAACGGGAGTAAATTACATATCAGAGCTTGCAGTTTGAATCATGTAAACATGTTTGAGTGAAATCAACCAGACTATACAGGATCACAAGGCTTGCTATCCAGACCTCTGATACACCTTGCCAAATACTAAACAAATCGTATTCAACTATATACTGATATCAAAACTAGTATCTGGTCACCTGTGGGAGAGCCTATGGTTCGTACTAGGTGCAACATGACACAGGGCAACTGACAAAAAGTAATCTCCAACAAAGGAAGTCTTCGTTACTCAACTTTAAGCAATTAACTCCTTACTCCCTATACGAGCCTGTTCTTCTTGGACCTAGTTTCCTCTTGATAACGGTAATGACAGAGCCAGGGAAGCATGCTACTCGGATGCAGGCCAAAACCGGCAATGCATGGAAGGAATAAGTAGTGGAGGTGAGAGTGGTGCTAGAGGCAAGGGTATCAACCAGTTGAGCGAATGGTGATCACTGCTTTTTTTCCACATTGGCTTTTTGTTCAGATAGTTGTTTCCTGAATTCTCTTACATTGCCAGTGTTTGGTATATCGATCTTGATCTGATTAGAGTTTCATCACTCCGCCGGTCATTGTTTAGTGGTCCTCTTGTGGTTGCCCTATTATTAGATGAGTGCCACTTATTACAATAAGCTACTTGCTGGTTGGATCATCTATAAACTAACTATGACGGCTAATTTCTATCTTGTGTGAAGAGAAATTCTTTTAAAGCATGACAACACAAAGAGGGCAGCAAAAAACAGTTTATTTTCATCAGCCAACTTTGTCCCAGGGGCTCATCCCTGAGTAATACGCTATGAGCCAAGACCTTGACTTAAGTAACACCGCCTAACCGTGCCAAGATTGCTACGCAACCCCCGGATGTTCGCAGGCTCACAACCTGGGGCACTCTAAAGAGTGCCTGCCAGCTCCACACAACATTGCGGCTCAACACAACTTTGTGGCTTACCATATAAACTCTGTGGCTAAACACAACTTTATGGTGCAACGCAACTTAGTAACCCAGCATAAATTGGTTACTCCACATAACTTTGAGGCTAAAGATAATTTTATTTAACATGTAAGAGTACACAGGCATATTATCCCTTAGAGGATGCCACTGTCAAACTTGTAGCCTGGCCCATGCACCGTTTTCCTCTGTTAGTGATGAGAAATTATCAGCAAGAATGTTCCATCACCAAGCAGCTGTGTTTCTGCTTCTCCTCCAATCAAGTTGCTCAAAAGGCCATTCACAGGCAAGGCTACAAGTTTGACATTATTATCCTCTAAGGCATAATATGCCTGTGTACTCTTTCATGTTAAATAAAATTATATTTTGCCTCACAGTTATGCTAAGTAACAAATTTATGCTCGGACACTAAGTTGCGTTGCACCATAAAGTTGTGTTGAGCCACAGAGTTTCTATGGGAAGCCACAAAGTTGTGTTGAGCCGCAATGTTGTGTTGAGCGGGCAGGCACTCTTTAGAGTGCCCCAGGTTGTTAGCCTGCGAACCTCCGGGGGTTGAGTAGCAACCTTGGCACGGTTACCAGGTTTCTGTAGTTAGATAACGGGGGTGGGGTTGCAAGCAGAAAAATCTCTAAAAATAAAAAGAGTTGTCTATATCAGGAATTGAACCAGAGTTTAATCGAAGATTGTGCTTCCATAACAAGTAGCAGTAACCACAACACTACAAGAATTTGTGTGCATTGAGTGTTTCCCTCTGATTTAAGAGAACCATGTATGATAGCATTTAAGGCAGTGTAACTAGGCTAATCGTGCCAAGGTTGCGGCGTGCGGCCGCAACCCCGGCCCCCACATGTTCGCTGGCTCACATCCTGGGGCACTCCTACAGATTGCCTGCCAGCTCAACATAAGATTGCGGCTCAACATTACTTTGTGGCTCAACATTACTTTGTGGCTCAACATTACTTTGTGGCTCAACATAGCTTTGTAGCATAACATAACATTTTAAAGTAGTATTTTATTATACATCTAATCCTGTAAAATAACTTGAACATGTTGCTTAATTGCCTTAACAATAATCCTGGAAACCTTCTTCCTATATGCTTGGAGAGTAGCCCTGGCCTTTGCATCAGCCTTGGCCTGAGCCTTTTCTTTGCCCTCCAACCTAGCATTTACCTCTTTTCCTTTTGTCTTAATCTCATCAAGAAAGGGTTTCCGCTCAGCTTGCAGAGCTCTTTTCCTAGCATTTTGTGCTTTACGTAACTGTTGCTCAGCTTTATCTACCTCAGCATCCTCTCTTCTTTTACCCATTATACGGGCCTCAGAGGCATACAAAACTCCACCCTTTTGCAGCTGCCTTCTGCGTTGTGCTCTGTGTCTTGCATTTCTTACCTCCTCAGCAGCTCGTGTATGTTCCATATGGTCCATGGCCAATGCCCCTGACTGGGCCAATGTCAATCCACCTTGGAGCACAAGCTTTAGCTTATGTTGCAAGCTAGGTGATAGCTCTTTGGCCTCGAGCTGTAATTCCTCACCCATGGCTTTTAGGGTAGAAATTGTAAGAGGAATGCCGGAGGGAGATTCAGAGGGGCCTGAGGTTAGGACTGCCTGGCTTGGTGGTAGGGTAGCCTCTCTGACTTTAGAAATAACAATTTCAGGGTTATAAGGAATTAGCCCTGCAGCACGGAATCCAGATCTGAGAGTCGAAGGTTTGAAGGTTTGCTGACAGATAGTATCGATTGTATCCAGGAATTCTGATTTATTAAAGTCTCCACAGCCAGTTCGTGTTGCTTTTTCAACAGCCTCAGCATGGTAGTGCTTATATGGCTGAAATACGACTAGGTCCAGTGGTTGAAGGAGATGGCTTGAATGCGGAGAGAGGCAAAACACAATAATCTTGTGTCGATCATAGTAGTCAAGGAATTCTTTGGTGCAATGCGAGCCAAAACCATCCAGGAGTAATAGTCGATATACCCCTTCTTGTTGCTTTGCAGAGAATCGTTGAAAGTGGGCAAGCCACTTCACAGTCAGGTCATCATCATTGTAACCGGTTTCCTAAGTAGCCATAAGATAGTCGCCTGGGATTTTGGTAGTCGTATACTAGGACTCTTGGTGGATAACTCCAGGGACAATAATCATGGGTAGTAATGCAACCCCATCACCACTAATAGTCTCACAGACACTAACAAGTTCACGATTTGTAGAACTTCCAAGATAAGCCTGCCAGGTAGGATCATGAGTAATGATCTACTAATCTCTGCCAATGCCAATACAAAACCCAGTTTCGTCAAAATTGTACTGGTCACAGGGCTCAATATTGTAATCCTTACCAATAAGACGATATTTCTCAAAACAAGCACGAATGCTTTCTGGTTCATGTGAGTTCTTTCGATTGATATCGATTGAACGTTGTTTGCGAATATGATACTCTGGGTGGCGGGCAGGAAAGCGAGGGGCCCAGTGACTGCCAACAACAGGAGCTGCTCCTTCACCAATATGTGCATATTGCAAGATTGCATTTGCACTGCCTACTACCATCTTCTGTCGAGCGCTAGTTCCAATAGAATTGAGACAGTCTAGATACGGGCACACAGCCAATTCTTGGCCTTCGGTGAGTTTCAGGTTGGTTCCAGGCTGTTCGTGACGGGATTGGCGTCCTTGTAGGCGTCCCCGAAGTCTGGAGACTGGGATTTCATATGTCTGGGCGATTGCTGTAAGATTTGGATAATTATCAGAGGACGACTGAATAAAGGTAATGGCCGGTGCAATCCGTACTTTGATGTCATTGTATGGCTCAATGCGCTGGCTTGCAAGGATGAAAGATGATTTTGCAGGTGGCAGAATTCGCAATCAAGGTGATTTGAGATGGTAATCGGTTGATTAACTGAAGTCTCTGTTTTTCTATCTTTTATCAACTATAAATTTATCATTGTCTACAAAGACATTATTACTAATAATTCATATATAGAAAACTAGCCACAAAGTGATGTTGAGCCGCAATCTTACGTTGAGCTGGTAGGCACTCTGTAGGAGTGCCCTAGGATGTAAGCCAGCGAACATGGGGGGGCTGCGGCCGCATGCCGCAACCTTGGCACGACTACACGGCAGTACTGGGGACTATGAGAAGCAAACCAGCAAACATGAGGCTCTAGGTGTTTAGTGTTTTACGTTCATCACTGTTCCGCTCGTTTTTCCTCTCAACTAAACTCAGTACTTCCCAACTCAACCCACCCTTTTTTAACCCCCACCCACCCTTTCCCAAGTTCACCCTCCCCTTAACTCAATACTAGAACCGAGCTATTATAACGGTCACAACAGTCAATGCCTCTGTCCCGTTCTACCAACTGCAATACCTTTTTTTGCGATGCCACCAATCCCTCAGGGGATTTTGGGAGGTCTTCGTCAAAACTGTTCTATAACTGAAGAAAATTTCCTTTTCCCCTCGACACCCTGTTGGTGAATCCGGTAGATACTATGCGTGTGCAAGTAAGGATTTCAAGCCACCCTGTCACTAGAGCAAACCCCGCCCTTGAAACTAGAGGATACAATATATATGGTGATGGTATGTACTGTACGAGGGGCTGGGACTGGTTTAGTGAAGTCTTGGCTGCTATTCCCATTCAAATTCTGGGAGCCATGCTCACAAGACTTTCCCCTGCACCTGTAGTGCACTTGTTTTGTCGAAAGTTTGATCGCTAACTCTGCCCGATCGTATCCGGGTCTGCCGGGAGGCGGTGTGATTTCTGACCTTAGAAATCCCGATGAAAGTATTGAAGCTGAAGACTGGGTGTCAGACGAGGTGGCGCATATCATCCCGCCCGCCTGCGGAAGTATTTGGAACTGGCGTCGTTATGGACGGTTCATCACTGATATGCCCGATTCTCCCCCATCTGAAAGGATCCACTCGGTTCAAAACGGATTCCTTCTCAGATCCTATGTTCACCAAAGATTTGATCAGTACCTAATCTCCGTTAGCCCTGATGACGGCTACAAAATTGTTTCGTTTACTATGAACGACGATGGATTCGAGGGTAGAATTCTTGATCCTGTGTGCAGGGACACGACCAATGATCACAGCGTGTCTGACGTCTTGCTAAGATGGCACTTTCGTCAATTAGTCCTTGCCAATATGAGGGTGGCCGGGGAGCCAATCATGCCGCACCATCCACTAAGAAGAGATAGGGTTGGTGGTATCCTAGTAGGTCCGTATGAACAGGGGAGATTCGAGTTGGAGATGGCTGCTTAATTGGGCTGAGGTTCCTATTGGTAATTATCTCTGTTCTGGAGGGCTGGTGTATTTGTGGAAATAACATCACTAACAGGTAATCACTGGTAGTTTGTGGAGGCCAAGGATAACTCTTGATGTTACAAAGCAGACAATCACCGCGTGGGGGAACAGTTACAGAGTAACTAATAAAAATAACCCTGAAGGGGTTTTTTTCCTCCTCTCACCCAAGCCTGGCAACGGGCGGACCTGGGCCTTAACTTACTAAACCCAGCTCAATACAGGCCCAAGCGATGCCCACCTCACCTACCCTCGCCAGCCCAGACAGAGCCCGAGTCACCTGGAAATCCCCACTGTTTCATGAATAAAAAAATAGCCGTTTACCCTCATACAGCATTTCGTGTCCATCATAATCCGTGAAACCAAGCATGCCACAAAACCAAGGGTGCCGTGACGGGAAAAGGGAGGGAGGAATGTTTATTATTTTTAAGCAGTACTCAATTGCTACAAGGTTTCCCTACATAGTGAGCCCTAAAGTCTGAGGCGGCAATGTGCTACTTGAGTGGCGTGGTATATCCTAACCCGAACTCCTATGATACAGCAAAGGAATGCTACAAGCATGCTTCCCTCATTTCTGTCAAGTGTTTCCAAATATTCCCTTAGTTGGTGAGAAACGAGCTCATGTCCCAGAAGAAGAGTGGGCATTCCTGGAATCGCTAGACTTCGAGAGATCAGGTGCCGGTAGGGGAGGAATAGATGAACAAGCAGAGTTCATCAAAATGCTATTCACCACCCGGCTGAGCAAATACAGGAACCTAGGATACCTCGGCGGGGCTGCCGGGGCGCTCTCAGAAACCAATTAGCACAATACACTGACATCACACTCTCCAAAGCAGGCTTGTTGTTCACTCAGAGCGAGTTAGGGGGTGTCTGGTGCTTTTCAGGGGGTCATTGGTGGTGATAATTAAAATTTCTGGAATTTCTGTATGAGCTAGACGAAAAAAGCACCCTTTTCTTAACCTCTAACGACATGGCAAGCAGGTACCCAGAAGAACTACCAATGTCGCTTTCAGCTAGCATTTATTACCGTATCAGTTGTAAAATTACTGACTCTGGATTTTGCTTATCGGAAGCCTCAATGATAGATCCACCCTTTGGACCGGCCTGGACAGCATTTGCCTACACATTTGCAGCAGAGGGGGAGCACTATCAGGGGTTATCCGCCTACTCTACTGCCGCCTGCCGCAACCTTTCCTAAGTATGCAACATCTCCACATTAATAGGATCACTCTGCAGATGAGTATCTCAACAACACCATTACCCGTTGCAAATTGGATCAATTACTCTTGAGTGGACTCGAGGTGGTGTTATACCACCGAGATCATGTAAGAGAACCCGTTCAACCCTTCACTCATGCTCTCAACACCGCAGAAGAGCGCGAGCTGACCTTAAGGGATGGATAGCAAGAGGGGCAACCATTGCACCCGCTTACAGAAGAATCGAGCGCTTTGGTAAAATATTGGTACAATTTTGTATTGCGAAATGTACCGGTGAGGGCAAATAAGAAAACGTCTTCAGCGCTATGACTGTGTCAAGTGCAATTGAGAAGGCCCTGGAAGCCTGCCGGTGCCCCGCATGAGAAATCACTTCACCTCCCATACAAGTACATACCCCTTGCACACTCACTAACAATGAATGGTCAGACACCAGCTATCTACCTCAGGATCCTATAGCAACAGAACCTCTCAAGAAGGCTCTCCCACACAAGTCATCCTCAAACTTCCTTTTCAAATTATCGGCAATGAGCGATGACGCCAAGATCATGGTCTAAGACGACGGAGAAGCCGAAGCTATGACCAATTAGCGACTAAAAGTAAAGTTGAAATAACGGCAACAGACGGAAACGAGGGTAAAAGGAGCGGTAGAGCTCTAAGAACAGCCAGTAGATCAGCGGGCCGATCCGCGCCCACATCCGGTGATGCAAGGAGGATGGAGGGATGGAGGGGGAGGACTCAAGTCGGTGACTTTACCAGCAATTATCAGGAAGGCATGAAAACCAGTCATTAATACCTGTAATATATCTTATAGCTCGTTAGCAGCATCAGCTTTTCTTCAATTTTCTTTACACAGGGGTTCTAGATCGGTAAAGTTGCGGATGGTGATAAATACAGTATTGCGATATGCTCCAGAACAACCAGAGCTATGAGGCAATAGTTTTGTGGTCTAAGTCACAGAGTTTTTTTCTCCAGTCCGGGTTTAATATCATGGACACTGTGATAATTATAATACAATTCCAATAAGATATACTGGGTTTCACACATCGGGGCTGCCGCCCCCCACCGGCTGGTGTAATTCGAACGCCAAGGTTGTGCTCTCGGGTAAAGACTTCCAAACCTTAAAATTACGACACGGGCCCAGCCTTATATCTGACCCCCACCTCCAAAAATCCCCACCACTGTGTCCATTCCACCTGTTTCGGTGTATCGACCGGGCGGCCAGAGAGGCTTAGAGGTGGGTGAAGGAGAGGGGGGAGAATGAGGAGAAGCAGGGTTCCGAATGGTCGGCGGAAGACTGGACTGGACTAGCTAGTCAGGTCGAAAGTCAAGTCTAGTCCAATGGTGGAAATTAGACCGACTGGACAGTCAGGATTATGGAAACCGACTTGACCAAGACTGGTCTGACCAGGCCTGCCAAGCAATAGGATATGCTATTTTTATCACTATATATTACGTTCAAATAAAGCTTTTCTTAATTAAACTTATTGTTTCCATAAATTATATGGTGGAAATAGTGCCTCGCTTAGATTAGGGGTGGGTTCTTGAGTATCGAACCATTTTTGGTTCACTAAGTGAGTGATATTACATGACCACATGCCACAATACCGGTATTGGATGCGACTTATCCATCAGGTAATCGTATTTCCACCGCATATTATCCTCT
>Ga0307513_10006131_pt1 | contig 15778 bp, 13 predicted proteins | sample 15_EM_MG_FD_202174 | JGI IMG/M metagenome (GOLD analysis project Ga0307513, IMG submission 202174) | Populus trichocarpa ectomycorrhiza microbial communities from riparian zone in the Pacific Northwest, United States - 15_EM | ecosystem: Host-associated > Plants > Roots > Unclassified | place... | reverse complement strand
TATCTCGAATTCCTGCAGGAAGCGCTCCATCGACTGGTCGATGCCGGTTTCCTTGCGGATCGCGGGCGTGACCTTGAGCACCACCACGTCTCCGTCGCGTGCACTCTCGGCGAGGAAGAGCTCTGATACCGAGCCCTTGGCGATGAGCTCGATGCGCCGGTATTCCTTGAGCCGCGCCCCTGCGAAGTCCTGGGACATCTTCGCGCCGGCCGACATGCGCCAGCGGCTCTGCGCCTTGGCCTGTTCGTCGGCGGCGCGACGGATCGCATCATTGAGTTTGGTGTGCTTGATCTTGGTCTTGCCGATGACCTCGAACGCGCCGGTCGCCCTAGCTTCCACCGCGTCGGCGGATTCGTCTTCGGCGGACAGGAAAATGACCGGAGCGAATCCCTCGCGGTCATGGAAATCCTTGAGCCAGTCGAGGCCCGAGCCGCCCTTCCATCCGTGATCGAGCAGCACGGCGCTGTAACCCTGCGCGAGGAATCCCGGCGTCAGCGGTCCGCGCACGCGCGGGTTGTAGCTCACCAGCTCGACGTCGGGCCAGGCACAGGAAATATGGTGACGCAGCAGCGTGCGGTACCGCGGGTCGTCATCGATCAGCATCAAGCGCATTTGTGTGAATTAGAGCATGCGAGGCCGGGGTTGGCCACGCAGCGAGGTCGCGGTTTGTTTGATGGCAATCAGGATATCCCCGACGTTCGTGCCAGTCGGCCCGGTGTGTACGAGATCTTCGGAGGCTTCGAGTGCCGTGCCCGAATCGAACTCGCGCCATGCGCGCTCGACGTCGCAACCCGCAAGCGTCGCACGCTCGACGCTTTCCGCGTCGACGATGGCGCCCGCATCGCCGGTAGGTCCGTCGGTGCCATCGGTTCCCGCGGCCAGCAGTAACCATGACTCGCCGGCGCGCAACTGCCGCGCGAGCGACAACGCCAGATGCGTATTGCGCCCGCCACGACCGTGTTGCGGCGGCAGCGTCACCGTCGATTCGCCTCCCCACACCAGTCCGTCGGAATCGCTGGCCCGCAGTCGCGTGAGGACCTCGCCTGCGAGCTGGTCCGCGTCGCCGTTGAATCGCGTGGCAATCGCGTCGAGCACGAGTCCGTGCGCGCACGCGGCGTCACGAACCGCGTGCACCGCGGTCTCGACAGTGGCGATCACATGCCTTTCGATGCCATCGGAGATGCCGACGTCGTGCCCTAACAATCCCGAACCGATCACATCGGGATCGTCGCCGGGCACATCTGAAATGAAGAGCGCCAGTGCACGGCGGCCGCGGAGCAGGCGCGCGATCCCGCCACCCTTGATGCGCGAGAGACGCGTGCGCGCGATGTTCAGCCGGGCGATGTCCCAGCCGCTGGCGAGGCCCTGCACATTGAGCGCGAGCACTTCATCGAGCGAGACGCCATCGCGAAGCGCTTCGACCAGGCTCGAGCTTCCGCCCGAGATCAGAAACAAGGGAAAGCAGTTTTCGCCCAGGGCGCGTACGCGCTCCTCGAGTGCATTGCCGTTGCTGAAACTGCGCAGATCGGGCACCGGATGCGAGCTTTCAACCTGCGTGACGCCGGGGATGGAGTGCAGCACCGGGTCGCTGTGACCGTCTTTCGTGACGACCAGCATTCGCTCGATGGCCGGGCCCAGCACTTCTTGCGCACCGCGCGCCATGGCGCTCGCCGCCTTGCCAATGGCAAAGACTTCGATGGGGGCAGGCAGGCTGGAAGTGCGGAGATATCGCTCGACACTGCCACGGCCATCTACGGCGCGCAGCGCGGCATCGAATAGTTCGAGGATGATTCGCCGCGCGTCCATGGCAGTGGGCTGCGCAGGCCCGCGGATCGATCAGCTCTTGACGACCCGGAGACCGTTCTTGTCTCCGTCGCGGCGTGACGCCTTGGCCATATCGGACCTCTCCGACTGCAAGCGCGCCAGGTATTCCGGTGTGACATCACCGGTGACGTAATGGCCGGAGAAACACGAGGTGTCAAATTCCCTGATGCTGGAATGATCGTGCACGCAGGCCTGGATGAGATCTTCCAGGTCCTGGTAGATCAGCCAGTCGGCGCCGATGAGTTGCGCGACTTCCGTCTCGGTACGATTGGCCGCCACGAGTTCGCTCGCGGCCGGCATGTCGATGCCGTACACGTTCGGAAACTTGACCGGCGGCGCGGCCGAGGCGAAATAGACCTTCTTCGCGCCCGCTTCGCGCGCGAGGTCGATGATCTGCGCGGAGGTGGTTCCTCGCACGATCGAATCGTCGACCAGCAGAACGTTCTTGTTGCGGAATTCGAGGTCGATGGCGTTGAGCTTGCTACGTACCGATCTCGAGCGCTGCTCCTGGCCCGGCATGATGAACGTGCGGCCCACGTAACGATTCTTGACGAAGCCTTCGCGGTACTTGACGTCGAGGCGTTGCGCGACCTGCATGGCGCTGGTGCGGCTGGTATCCGGAATGGGAATGACCACGTCGATGTGATGGTCCGCGCGCTCGCGCAGGATTTTCTCTGCTAACCGCTCGCCCATGCGCATGCGCGCGCGGTGCACCGAGATGTTGTCGATCAGCGAGTCGGGGCGCGCGAAGTAGACGTATTCGAAGATGCATGGGGCATGTTTGGCGGTGGCCACGCATACCTGTGAATGCAGCCGGCCGTGCGTGTCGATGTACACCACTTCGCCCGGCGCGACATCGCGCACCAGCTTGAAGCCGAGCATGTCGAGAGCGACGCTCTCGGACGCCAGCATCCATTCGGCGCCCTTGGGCGTTTCGCGCTGGCCAAGCACCAGCGGCCGGATGCCATTGGGATCGCGGAACGCGAGCAGGCCGTGGCCGATGACCATGGCGACGACCGCGTAGCCACCGCGGCAGCGGCGATAGACCGCGTTCACCGCGGCGAAGATGTCGGCGGGCGTCACGCGCGGCGTACCCACGCGCTGAAGCTCCGAGGCCAGCACGTTGAGCAGCACTTCGGAATCGGAGCTGGTGTTGAGGTGACGGCGGTCTTCGCGCTCGAGCACTTCGCCGAGCTCACGGGCATTGGTGAGATTGCCGTTGTGCGCGAGACAGATGCCGTAGGGCGCATTCACGTAGAAGGGCTGGGCTTCCGCGGCGCTGTCGCAGCCGGCGGTCGGGTACCGTACGTGCCCCATACCGATGTTGCCCTTGAGCTCCTCCATGTGGCGCTGCTCGAACACGTCGCGGACGAGTCCTCGACCCTTGCGAGTAAACAGTTCGCCCCCGGCGACGGTGGCGATGCCGGCGGCATCCTGCCCGCGATGCTGGAGCACCGTCAGGGCGTCATAGATTCGTTGATTGACTCCGCTGGTTCCGACGATTCCGGCTATGCCGCACATTCGGTTCAGGTCCTCAGGTTGAGACGGAGGCTTTGGACAGATCGATTCTTTCGAGTTGCTCGCCGACGATGCCGCGCAGGGCATCGGCGACGCCAATGGCGTAGGGCATCAACCGGGAGTTCTTCCAGCGCTGGTCTTCATCCATGCGCAGCGCCTGCACGGCGATGGTAAAGGCGCCGACGATGACGACGCCGCGAATGATGCCGAAGACTAACCCCAGGAACTTGTCCATGCCGGCGAACATGGAGACGCGAACGTAATGTCCAAGTACCACGCTGACCGCGCCGCCCAGCAGGAGCACGCCGACGAAGATGATGGCGCGCGCCGCCCAGATGCGCATTGGTGACCCCACCAAGACGCCGCCCAGCAGGGGCTCGATCGAGGACGCGAAAGTCCAGGCGAGCACGATGGCGAGAAACCAGGTGATGACCGCGATGGCTTCGCGGAGCAGGCCTCGAATCAGGCCCATGACGGCAGAAATAATCAGAATCGCGATGATGATGTAGTCGACTGCGATCATTCGGTCCGTCTGGTTCGGTGAATCAGGCCGCGACGCCCTTGTGGCGGGCGCGGCATTGTACTCGGGAGAGACGCGGCAGGCGTCACGAAATTGGCACGATGCTGCCGGACTGCCCCACTCGCCGGAGCTGTGCCGCAAGGGCCTCGGCTTGTGCCCGATCACGGGTTGGCCCTACGCGAACCCGGTAGAGCTCGCGTGTCCCGCTCTTGATGGGGGCGACGAAGGCAGCGAAACCCTTGGCGGACATATCGCGGACGAGGCGATCCGCGTTATCGCGACTGCGAAAACTTCCCAGCTGCACGGCGAAGCTGCCGGGTTCCACAGGAGTCGCAGGAGCCGGCTTCGGTGCAGCGTCGCGCGGAAGCGGCACCTGTGCCGGGCGCGGCGCCGGCGTCACGGCAGATGGAGCCACAGTGGCAGGTGGAGGTGCTGCGGCAGGCACAGGCGCCACCGCAGTGGGCGCAGCTGAGTCCCCCGGCTTGGCGAGCGGCCTGTCGTCTGCCGGTTGTGGGCTCGCCGGCTGCGGCAAGGTGACGGGTTGTGCAGTCTGAGGTTCCGCCGGCGTTGCCGACGGGTTTGCCGCGTTGAGGTCGATCGTGTAGCGGCGCATGCCGTCCTCGGCCGCTGTACCCGGCACATCCGCGTTGCGCGGACCGGTCAGTAGTGCGGGGACCAGCAGCACGAACACCGCAACCAGGATGACGGCGCCGGTCAGACGTTGCTTGGCTCGCGAATCCATGGGCGAACTATAGCCCAACGAATTCCGGGCCAAGGAATTCGAGCGCCGGCCCCACCGTGAGAAACGATCCGAACACGAGTATGCGATCGCCGGTTCGCGCAGCGTCGCGCGCCACGCGGCAACCGGCAGCCACGTCGGCCGCGTGCGCCAGGATGTGGGCATCGGCCGGCAGGTGCTGTTCGAGCTCGCGCGTCGACACGGCGCGCGGACCGTCGAGCGTCACCAACACCCACGCATCGATGTCAGCGCTCAGCGCCGCCGTGATTCCCTGCAGGTCCTTGTCGCCGAGAATTCCACACACCGCGATCGTGCGGGCACGCGCCAGCGTGCGCAGGTTTGCGGCCAGGCCGAGTGCGGCCGGAACGTTGTGTGCCACATCGAAGATCCACTCGACATCGCCGGGCACGCGCTGGAAGCGCCCCGGAAGCCGCACCGTCCGCAGCGCCTGGCTGACATTGGCATGCGTGAGCTCGATGCCGCCCATGGCAGTCAATGCGGCAAGTGCAGTGGCTGCATTGGCGGTCTGCTGTATGCCCGCGAGCGCGGACCGCGGCAGATCGCGCAGCGAAAACGCTCCGTACTCGAAATCCCATCCGTTCCCGCCTGCCTGAGATCCCTCGCGAAAACAATAGTCGCGACCCGGCGCCACGGCGCGTGCGCCCACCTCTTCGATGGCGGCCCACACAGCGCCAGGCAGATCGGCGCTGCCGAGGACCGCGGGACGGCCCTTGCGAAAAATGCCGGCCTTTTCACGACCGATGGCTTCCAGCGTGTCTCCCAGCCATTCGATGTGATCGATGCCGATCGAGCAAACCACGGCGACGTCCGCGTCGATGATGTTGGTGGCGTCGAATCGCCCGCCCAGCCCCACCTCGAGCACGGCCACATCGACAGGCGAACGGCGGAAAAGGTCCAACGCCGCGAGCGCGTTGTATTCGAAAAACGTGAGCGTGATGTCCGCGCGTGCCGCGTCGATGCGCTCGAAGGCTTCGATGAGGTGGGCGTCTTCAGCCTCGACACCATTCACGCAGATGCGCTCGTTGTACCGTGCGAGATGCGGCGAGGTGAAGCGCCCGCAGCGCTGGCCAGCGGCGCGCAACATCGCATCGAGACAGGCGACGGTGGAACCCTTGCCGTTGGTACCACCGACGGTGATGACGCGGTAGTCGGGCGTGAGCAGATCGAGACGCCGCGCCACCTCGCGCACCCGGCTCAAGGTGAGATCGATGGTGCTGGGGTGTGACCGCTGCTGCTGCTCTAGCCACTCGGCGAGCGAGCGCACGCCGGCAGCCCTACTCTGCAGGAACGGGAGCCGCGGGCGTCGCGGCCGGCTGCCGCATGAGCATGCGCAACAATGACCCGAGGCGCTCACGCATGTCGCGGCGATCGACGATCATGTCGAGCGCGCCGTGATCGAGCAGGAATTCGCTGCGCTGAAACCCTTCCGGCAGCGTTTCGCGCACGGTCTGCTGGATGACACGCGGACCGGCAAAGCCGATCAATGCACGCGGCTCGGCCACGTTCAGATCGCCGAGCATCGCAAGGCTTGCCGAAACGCCGCCGGTGGTCGGATCCGTCAGCACGGAAATGAACGGCATCCGGGCCTGCGCCAGCCGAGCCAGCGCAGCGCTGGTCTTGGCCATCTGCATGAGCGAAAACAGCGCTTCCTGCATGCGTGCGCCGCCGCTCGACGAAAAGCACACCAGCGGCGCCTTGTTCTGGATGCAATGTTCCACGGCGCGCTTGAACCGCTCGCCGACCACCGAGCCCATAGACCCGCCGAGGAACTTGAACTCGAACGCGCAGGCGACGATCTTGAGTCCTTCGAGCGACCCCGCGACGGCGACGAGCGCATCCCGCTCGCCGGTGGCCTTCTGCGCCGCCGCGAGACGATCGCGGTAACGCTTGCTGTCGCGAAACTTGAGCGGGTCTTCAGGCGACACTTCGGCGCCGATCTCCATCTGTTCGCCCTCGTCGAGGAAACGCGCCAGCCGTTCGCGGCTGCCGATGCGCATGTGATGGCTGCACTTCGGACAGACGTTGAGATTGCGCTCGAGCTCGGCGCGGTACAGCACCGCGTCGCAGGCCGAACACTTGATCCACAGGCCCTCGGGTACCGAACGCGTGCGGCGCTCGGTCTTGATCCGCGAAGGCATGATTTTCTCGAACCAAGACATGTCGGTGGGCGACCCCTATTCGAAAGTGCGGCCGATGATAGCGGATTGCGACGGGAGACCGAACCCGGCCGGATACCGCACAGCGGCGAGATACAGGCCATCGGGTGGCGCAGTCGCCGCATTCGTCCGTCGATCGCGGTTCGCAAGCACCGTGGCCACGCGGCGCGGCGGCGATTCTCCGTGCCCCACCGACATCAGCAGGCCCGCGACGTTGCGCACCATGTGATGCAGGAAGGCATTGGCCGTGATGACTAGCGTGATCCACTCGCCGCTGCGCATCACCTCGAGACTCTCCACGCGCCGCACCGGGGATTTGGACTGGCATTCCGCCGCGCGGAACGCACTGAAGTCATGTTCACCTATCAGCACCCGCGCCGCAGCGTGCATGCGTGCTGCATCGAGCGGACGCCGTTCCCAGGTGGCCCTGCCTGCCGCGAGGGCCGACCGCGAATCGCGATTGAGGATGAGGTAGCGGTAGCTGCGCGCGGTCGCGCTGAAGCGCGCGTGGAATTGCTCCGGTACTTCGCGCACCCAGACGACGCTGACGTCGGCCGGTAGATAGGAGTTGGTGCCGAGCCGCCAGCCGCGCTCGGTGCGCGCCGCCGCGCTGTCGAAATGGATCACCTGCCCCACGGCGTGCACACCCGCGTCGGTGCGCCCGGCGCACACGCACTCCACGGGCGCGTCAGCCACGCGCGATAAGGCGCGCTGCACCACGTCCTGCAAGGTTTGAAGCCCGGGCTGGAATTGCCAGCCGGAGTACGCACTGCCGTCGTACTCCAGGCCGGCCGCGAATCGAGGCATCTGGGAGTCTGACGCCCCGCGCGGGCTAGCCGGGAAGCGACTCTAACAAGCGCTGCGCTTCCTGCTTCTGCGAAGCGGAGCCTTCCGACAGCACTTCGTTGAGAATGTTGCGCGCACCGTCCGGGTCGCCCATGTCGACGTAGGCGCGAGCCAGGTCGAGCTTGGTGCCGACTTCCGAAAGCGTCACCGGCTCGAGATCCGGAACGGCGAGTTCTTCGGTCGGGCTGCCCGGCATGTCGAAGCCATTGCCGATGTCGAGGTCCACCTTGCCGCGGCCGCCGCCGACCGGCTGCTGCTGCGTGGGTTCGATCGGGAAATCGAGGTTTTCGCGATCGATGCCCGCCAGGCGCGACGTCGAGGAAATATCGAAGCCCGCTTCCGGCATTTCGAACTTCGCCATCGATGCGGTGCTGTTCGGGTCGAGGGGGCGGCCCTTGGTCAGGTCGACATCGCCGCCCAACTCTCGCTCGGTGAGGAACCAGGTGCCGCTGGCGCCATGTTCGGTGAGCTGTGAATCGTCACCGCTGGTCAGGCCATGGCGCGCAGCCGCGGCCGCCAGCAGACGCTGTGAGTTTTCGTCGAGGCCCGCGACCATGGTGGGCGCGTTGGCGTCGGGTCCGCGGGGCATGCCGCCCACGGGCTTCATGCCAATCTGCGAATCCGTCTGCTCGAGCGATCCGAGTTCGAGGCCGAGATCGTCGAGCGCGAGTTCCGCGGTCTGATCCGAGCTCAGCTTGCGGCGCATGGCGCCTTCCACTTTCTCGCGAATCGTCGGCTCATCGAGCGGACGCAGCGCGGGCTGTTCCACGGTCGGCGCTTCCGAGCCGGCCTGGGTCATCTTGACGGTCATCTCGCGAGTCGTCTGACCACTCGCGAGGCTGCTCGGCATCGCCAGGCCTTCGCCAGTGGCGTCCGGATCACGCAGCGCGTTGCCGAGATCGAGATCGACGGCGTCGGGATTGCCGCCACCGGTCACGTCCATACGCGCGCTGACATCGAACGGATCGAAGTCGACACGGCCCGAACCACCGGCATCGAGATTGAGGTCGACGCCGATCGAGCTGCCGGCGCCACCGTCGGAGAACATCGAATCTTCGGGGGCAATCTGCTTGCCCATGATGACGATCTTTTCCCACTCGCCCGGGCCGGATTCCGCACGGGTTTCCGAGAGCTCCCGGGCCATGGTGAGGAACTGCTCTTTGTTGCCCCAGACGAAGAACACTTCGAGGAGCTTGAGCCTGAGGTCGCGACGATCGGGCTCGCGCTGAATCGCGATACGCACCAGATCGGCAGCCTGGTCGTACAGGCCGTAGGCCATGTGGAAATCGGCTTCGGCGAGCGGATCGCCCTGGTCGAGATTGACGGCGGTTTCGCTGCTGATGGTTTCGTCGGTACGCACCGTCGGCGCGAGGGGAATGTCCTGGGTTTCCTGCAACGCGCGATGCGTGCCGGATTCCTCGACGAGGATGTCTTCGGGAATCGCGCCCATGTTCGGCGCGCGCATGCGGCCGGTATCGGAGAGCGAATCCATCGGCTGGGCGAGACGGTCTTCGCCGTGATCGGCAAGGCGGCCGAGGCTGTCGTCGAATTCGGCAGTCTTGCGCTTGGTCCTCGACTTGGCGAACAGCAAGCCGAAGATGACCAGCAAGCCGGCGGCAAGGACCCACCAGTATCCGAGCAGGTCGTCGATGAGCGAGGGCTCTTCACCTTCTGCGGGTGTCGCCGTCTCGGACGTGGGCGTCTCTGGCTGCGCGGCGGGAGTCTCCGCCGGCGTGGGTGCAGGTTCGGGGGCGGCAGCGCTGGGCGCGGTGGCTTCCGGTGCGGGCGTGACCGCCTCAGGTTGCGGCAGCGGCTGTTCAACGGGCGCCGGCGCAGGCTGCGCGGCCACGGGCTGCTGCTGCGAGGCCGCCAATTTGGCCTGCAGATCGGCAAGTTCGGTATTGCGCAATTCGAGCAAGCGCTTGGATTCGGTGAGTTCGCCTTCGAGCTCGCGCACGCGGCCCTGGAGGGCATCGACCTCAGCGGCGTTGCCGGATGACGCTCCGGGACTTGCAGCCGAGTCGCTCGGTGGCACCAGGCGCAGGCGGCCGGCACCCGCCTGGCCACTCGAGGCGGCCCAGGCACCCGCGAGGCGGCGCACTTCGCCGCTGGCTTCCGCGGGCGAAACCGCGGCGATTTCTTCGCCGCTCGGAATACGGAGCACGGAACCCGCGCGCAGGCGATTCATGTCGCCTTCGAAAGCGCCGGAATTGCCACGGTAGATAGACACCATGAGCTGTGCGGTAGGCGCACCAGTGCGCGACGAGAGGCGGCGGGCGATCGCCGACAGGCTGTCGCCACGCTGCACTTCGTAACTGTCGCCGCCACCTGCGGCGATGGGAGCGGCACTCTGCGGTTCGGGCTGCGCGGGACGGGAAATCGTGCCGGAAGCTTCGGCGCCACCCACGGAGGGCATGGCGGGCCGCGGCTGCGCCGCCGGAACACTGTTAGGCGCAAACACCGGCGGATCGAGCAGAACCGTGTATTCGCGCACCAGGCGACCGCGGGCCCACGAGGCCTCGATGAGCAGCGTGAGGAAAGGTTCAGTGACCGTCTCAGTGGAGCGAATGCGAAGAACCTGTCCGCCGCTCGCCGAGCGATCACGCGTGACGGTCACGGTGGACATGAACGGCGGCCATTCGAGGCCATAACGTTCAAACGTTTCTTTTGAGGCGAGCTTCGCCTCGAGCGTCGCCAGATCTTCAGGCGTCGCGTTGACGAGTTCGATCTCCGCGTCGAGTGGCGCGTTGAGCGGCGAATTCAGGTGAACGTCGCCTAGCCCAAGTGCATGGGAAATTCCGGGCAACAGCAAAAGCGCCAGCAAAACCCGGGCGAGCCCCATCCGCTTCATTCGCGTCTCCACTACCACCGTCTGCGATCCAATATCTGCGTAATTTCTTTATTGAAACATGAGCTTAGGGCGGAAACTTCCGGCTTAAGCATGAAACCGCCCGCAATATAACTTAAATATGCTCGCGCACCAAAATCTCGGCGATCTGGACGCTGTTCGTGGCAGCACCCTTCCTGATGTTGTCTGACACGATCCATAAGTTAAGTCCGCGTTCGTGACTTATATCTTCCCTAATGCGTCCGACATAAACCGTGTCCCGGTTCGCGGCTTCGGTGGCTGCCGTGGGGTAACCGCCGGGTTTCCGCTCGTCTAACACCTCGATTCCGGGGGCTCGCCTCAGGAGTTCGCGGGCCGCCTCGGCGGTGATCTTTTGCCGTGTTTCGATGTGTACCGCCTCGGAATGACCGAAGAACACCGGGACGCGAACCGCCGTGGCATTCACCAGAACGGTCGGATCGCCGAGGATTTTCCTCGTCTCCCACACCATCTTCATTTCTTCCTTGGTGTAGCCGTTGTCCATGAACTTGTCGATTTGCGGCACACAGTTGAAGGCGATGCGCTTGGCGATGACCTGGGGCTTTCCCGGCTCCTCGCCGCTCATGAGGGCCGTGGTCTGCGCGGCCAGCTCGTCCACGGCTTCCTTGCCCGCCCCGGACACCGATTGATATGTGGCCACGTTGATGCGCGTGATGCCCACCGCATCGTGGATGGGCTTGAGCGCCACGACCATCTGGATGGTCGAGCAATTCGGATTGGCGATGATGCCGCGCTTCTTGTACTCGCCGATCGCCTTGGGGTTCACCTCGGGGACCACCAGCGGAATGTCGTCCTCGTAGCGGAACTCCGATGTGTTGTCGATGACGACGCAGCCGGCGGCTGCGGCCTTGGGTGCGTATTGGCGCGAGACGTCGCCGCCCGCGGAGAACAGCCCGATCTGCGCACGCGCGAAATCGAAGGTAGCGACGTCGATGACCGGAATGTGACGGCCACGAAACTCCACGCGTTTGCCGACCGAGCGGGTGCTGGCGAGCGGGAACAACTCGCCGACCGGGAAGTCCCGCTCCTGGAGCACGCGGATGATCATGTCGCCCACGAGCCCGGTGGCTCCGAGCACGGCCACACCGTACGTTTTTGAAGGATTTCCCTTCTTCGCTTCGTTCATTACTAACTACCTTGACCGGTTATTGTCGGTGATGACCGGCGTATCGCAGCGGACGTCGGCGTTCTGGCCGCGGTGCCGCAGATAATGATCCATCAGCACGATCGCCAGCATGGCTTCGCAGATGGGCGTGGCGCGCAAGCCCACGCAGGGGTCGTGCCGGCCCGTCGTCACCACTTCAACCGGGTTGCCGGCAACGTCGATGGTCTTGCCCGGAACCTGGATGCTCGAGGTGGGCTTGAACGTGACGTGTACGAGCACGTCCTGTCCCGAGGAAATGCCGCCGAGAATTCCGCCGGCGTTGTTGCTCAGGAACCCCGTCGGCGTGAGCTCGTCGCGATGGACACTGCCTGCTTGCGCAGCGGAAGCGACGCCCGCGCCGATTTCGACGGCTTTCACCGCATTGATTCCCATCATGGCGTGCGCGAGATCGGCGTCGAGGCGATCGAAGACCGGCTCGCCGAGGCCCGGCGGCACGCCGCGCGCCACCACCGTGACCTTCGCGCCGAGTGAGTCACCATCGCCACGCACCTTCCACATGAGGTCTTCGAGCTCCTTCACGCGCGACGGATCCGGGCAGAAGAAGGGATTGTCGTAGGCCGTCTCGGGCTTCACCGGATCGATGACAAGCGAGCCAATCTGGCTCAGGTAGCCGCTGATGCCGACACCGAGGCGGGTGTGCAGGTATTTGCGCGCAATCGCGCCGGCCGCGACGCGCATGACGGTTTCGCGCGCCGACGAGCGGCCACCGCCGCGGTAGTCGCGAAAGCCATATTTCTGCTGGTAGGTGTAGTCCGCGTGGCCGGGACGAAAACGATCCTTGATCTTTTCGTAGTCGCGCGAACGCGCATCGGTGTTCTCGATGAGGATGCCGATGGGCGTGCCCGTCGTCCTGCCTTCGAACACACCGGAGAGAATCCTGACTTCGTCGCCTTCGCGACGCTGGCTCACGAATTGCGATGTGCCGGTGCGGCGGCGGTCCACATCACCCTGCAGGTCCGCCTCGGTGATTTCGAGTCCGGGCGGGCAGCCGTCGACGATACAGCCAAGCGCGGGCCCGTGGCTCTCGCCAAACGTGGTCACGGTGAACAAGCGGCCTATGGAATTGCCCGACATCAGCCTTGCGCCTTCTCTAACTGTTCTCGAGTCAGCAGGAACACACCGCCTCCACCACGCTCGAAGTCGAGCCAGGTGAAGGGCATTTTCGGAAACGCTCGCGCCAGGATCCGCTCGGTGTTACCGACTTCGACCACGAGCAGACCCTGCGGCCGCAGAAACCTGTGCGCCTGATGCAGGATGGTCGCAACGGAATCAAGACCATCGCGGCCGGAGGCGAGCGCGAGTCGCGGTTCGTGACCGTACTCGCGTGGCAGGCCGCGCATTTCGCGCTCTCCCACATAGGGCGGATTGCTCACGATGATATCGTAGGACCTGGCCGAAAGCGCCGTGAAATGGTCGCTTTCGATGAGCTCCACCCGACGTGTTAGACGTAGTTTGCGGCGATTGATGGCCGCGACTTCGAGCGCCGGCGCGTCGATATCCACGGCGTCCACTCGCGCGCGCGGAAATGCCTGCGCACAGGCCAGCGCGATGCAGCCCGAGCCCGTCCCCATGTCGAGCACGTTCTTCACCCGTGCGGCGCTGATCCACGGAGCGAATCGCCGTTCGATGAGCTCGGCAATGGCGGAACGCGGAATCAGCACGCGTTCGTCGACGTAGAACGGCAGACCGGCAAACCAGGTTTCGTGCGTGAGGTAGGGCAGCGGCACGCGATCGGCGAGGCGCCGCTTCAGCAGCGCCTCGAAGCGCTCGCGTTGCGCAACGCTGACGCGGCGGGTCAATACGCGAACCGGAGCGTCCGGCGGCAGGTTCATGACGTGCAGCGCCAGGGCCACGGCTTCATCGCGGGCATTGTCGGTGCCATGCCCGAAGTACACGCGCGCACGCTTCATGCGCCGCGTCGCGCTTGCGATCAGGTCACCTACGTTGATGTGGAATAATCGCGCCATGTCGAATCGTTACTGGATTTCCTTGGCAGCGATCGCGGCCGCAGCCGCCCTCGCCGGTGTGTACGTGGCGCGCATGCTCAGCCTGCCCGCGGTACCTTCGCTCGAATCGGGCACGGCGTTCCCGAGACCGCGGCCGCTGGCCGATTTCATCCTCGTCGATACACAGGGCGCGCCCACGCCGGCCGCCGCGTTGCGCGGGCACCCGACCCTCGTATTCTTCGGCTTCACGCACTGTCCCGACGTTTGCCCTACGACACTCGCGCTGCTCGCGAGCGTGCAGAAACAGGTGGCACAGCCCGGCCTCAAGGTAGCCCTCATCAGCGTGGATCCGGAACGTGACAGCCCGGAGCAGCTCGGCAGATACATCGCGTCATTCGGCGGCGATCTTATCGGCCTCACGGGACCTGCGCCCGAGATTGTGAAGACCATGAAAACCTTCGGCGTGGCGGCGAGCCGTGTCGATCTTCCGGGTGGCAGCTACACCATGGACCATTCGGCCGCGATTTTCGCGCTCGACTCGGGCGCCCGGATCGTCGCGGTGTTCACGCCGCCGTTCAATGCTGCCGCGCTCGCACGCGATGTCGAAAGGCTGGCGCCGGCGTTGTCGGCCGGAGCCGGCAAATGAGCGCTCCCGGCACCGGCGGCCGCGCGTTCGTCGCGCTTCAACACCTGCTGCCGCAACACGGCATCTCCCGATTGGTGCTCGCCGCAACGCGTTCACGTGCGCCCGCCTTCAAGAATGCGCTGATCCGGCTGTTCGTGCGCGGTTTCAACCCGGAGATGAAAGATGCTGTCGAAACCGAGCCGACCGCGTACGCAAGCTTCAACGAATTCTTTACGCGCGCGCTGCGCGACGGCACTCGCCCGGTGGATGCGGACCCTGCAGTCATCGTCTCACCCGTCGACGGCACGGTGAGCGAGGCCGGCGAACTGACCGCCGACCGGCTGTTGCAGGCCAAGGGTCACGAGTATTCGCTGCGCGCCCTGCTCGCCGGCAACTCCGCCTGGGAGCGTACGTTCGCCGGCGGCACGTTCGCGACTATCTACCTCGCGCCGTACAACTACCACCGCATCCACATGCCGCTCGCGGGCGAACTGCGCGAAGCCTTCTACGTGCCCGGACGCCTCTTCAGCGTGAACCGCACCACCGCGCAACTGGTGCCGGGCCTGTTCTCGCGCAACGAGCGGGTATTCTGCGGCTTCGATTCGGGTGGCATGCCCTGGGCAAATATCCTGGTGGGAGCGTTGAATGTCGGCAGCATGGCCACCGTCTGGCACGGTGACGTCACGCCGCGCAAGGTTCGCGAGGTAACGGCACTCCCCGTGAGCGAGGTGCTCGCGCCTGCGCAGCTCGCCAAGGGCGACGAGATGGCGCGCTTCAACATGGGCTCGACGGTGATCCTGCTGTTCCCGCGCGGCGCGGCGCGTTGGGATGCCAAGCTCAAGGCCGGCAATACGCTGCGCATGGGCGAGCGCATCGGCACGCTCGCCGGCTGGCGTTCCGCCCCTCCCGAACAGATAGGGTGACCGGCGCGGTGAGTGACCCGAGCATATGGCGCCCGACGGCAACGACACGCGCAATACGCCAGCGCGCCAGCGCGCTGCGCGCCACGCGCGAATTCTTTTTTTCGCGCCAGGTGCTCGAAGTCGAGACGCCGGCCATGATCCATGCGCCGGTATCCGACGTGAATCTTGGCAGCGTCCGCGTGCAGATGGCCGGCACGGAAACTCCACTGTTCCTGCACACCTCGCCGGAATACGCGATGAAGCGGCTGCTCGCCGCCGGCAGCGGAGACATCTACCAGATCTGCCATGTGTATCGCGGCGCGGAACGCGGCCGTCAGCACAATCCCGAATTCACGATGCTCGAGTGGTACCGGCTCGGGTTTTCACTCGAACAATTGATGCGCGAAGTGGCGGACCTCACCAATCAGCTGCTCGGCACGCAACTGGCCGTGGAGTTCGTGGGTTATCGCGACGCCGTGCGCCGTCATGCGGGATTCGATCCGTTCGAGGCGGACTTGAGCGAACTGCAACGCGCCGCGCATGCGCTGGGACTCGATGCGGCCCACGCCGCGACGGCGGGTCGCGACGAGTTGCTCGATCTCATCGTCGGCGCGCAGGTCGGGCCGGCA
>Ga0307513_10006130_pt1 | contig 15780 bp, 6 predicted proteins | sample 15_EM_MG_FD_202174 | JGI IMG/M metagenome (GOLD analysis project Ga0307513, IMG submission 202174) | Populus trichocarpa ectomycorrhiza microbial communities from riparian zone in the Pacific Northwest, United States - 15_EM | ecosystem: Host-associated > Plants > Roots > Unclassified | place... | reverse complement strand
GATTGACGTTCTGCAGGGCCTGGTCGATCAGCGTGATCCGGTGGGTCACGCGATCGCGCTCGATCTGATCGCAGAACGACGCCAGGCCGCGGTCGTAGCAATTGGCCAGGATGGTCTGCGCGCCGAGCGTCTCGATCGCGTCGTGGATCGAGATCCGCCAGTAGTCGAGGCTGGTCCAGACGCCGCGCAGCTGCGGCGGCTGATACATCACACCAACGGTGCCGGAGCGCGCGTGCTCGGGTGTCAGATCAGGATCGCCGCCGACTCCCGCCAGCTGCTGGCTGGTCTGGAACGCGCTCCCCACCGGCACGCCTTGCTCGCTGCATCGCGCCTGCACGTCGGGCGCGAGCGTTCGTCCGGCCTGGCCGGCGCTGGGCGGCCGGGTGTCGCACGGATCCTCCGCCGCCGGCAGGCGTTCGACCAGGCCGCCGAACGTGTCGCGCAACGTCGGCGCGCGGAACGCGGTCGCATACGTCGCGCGCGCGGACAGGCCGAAAGCCGTGCGGAACAGGCCGCTGGCCTTGTAGGTCGCGTGCGTGCCGAAGCGGCTGTCATGCAGCGCGCGCCCGCCCAGCACGATCTCGATCCACTGCGCGATCGGGTGGCTGGACACCGGGACGATCGAGAGCTGACCATAGCCCTCGACGATTTTGTCCCTGCCGTCGGTCGGCCTGGCGATGTGATCGGTCGAGAACCCGGCGGCTGCGATGACAGGCGGGTTCTGCCTGCCGACCTCGGAGCGGTACTCGGTGCCGAACGCGGCCGAGATCACGCCACGGTGCGGCAGCCGGGCGAGGTCGCCGCTCGCGGTCGCCAGCAGCGAGCGCACGGCGTCGGTCCCCGTGCCGAGGTCGACGTCGTTGAACGGGTTGAGCGGGTCGAGCTGGGCCGGCGTGATCGTGCCGGCGGGCCCCAGCAAGTCGAGCGGCACGCATGGGATGATGACGACCCCCATGGGGAGCATGACCACGTACTGGATCTTCGTCGTCGCGTCGCCAGGCGTCCGCACGCAGATCGGGACGCCATTCTCGTCGCGCATGCTCGGCCCCGTCGCGTCCGCTACCCGTGGACGGATCAGCTGGCCGCTCGTCCTGGCCTTCGCCTTGGACTCTCCGAGGTTGAAGGACACCTCGTACTTCCAGCGTGGGAGCACGCGCGAAGTCTCGGGCACATCGCCCTGGACCCCGACGACGAAGCGCCCCACGGTGACCTCGTCATCGAAGTGACGCGGTCCGTTCTCGATGATCCGGCGCCGGACGTCGAGGATGTCGGCGCCAAACGGGTTGTAGATGCTGTCTTTGCTGATCGGCGCGTCGGCGACGAACGACGCCGGCGACAGCTCGCGGTCGCTGTTGCGGATCATGTACAGCGCCTCGATCATCAGCGTGGCGTGACGGTTCAGTCGGTTGCCGGCGGTACCGAACAGGTTGAAGCGCCGCGATGGCGTGTACAGGTAGTTGCCGGGCGCCTCGTTGTAGAGGTCGCCGGGCTCGACGAAGTTGGACCACGCGCCGTCACCCTCGCGCTTGCAGAGCATCGACGTGCATCCGGGCGGGGGCAGGCCGGTGCCCATTCCGATCGACGAGACATCGAGGCGGCCGGCGGGCGTGGTCAGCGAGTCGTTGCGGCGCTCGGTCCGGCGCGCGAAGTCGTACGTCTTCTGGATCGACGAGAAGTCGCGGTCGCCGGCGAACACCGAGCCGTGGCCCTGAAAGCCGAACGAGCCGACGAGATACGTGCGCGCGCTCTTCGAGGTGAAGCCGGCGACCGCGCTGGCGTCGTACTCGGCGCCGTCGCCGCGCTGCGAGATGCCAGTCAACAGCGACACGTCGACGCCGTGGAACTGCGGCCGCGTGATGATATTGACCACGCCACCGACGGCGTCGGCGCCGTACTGCGCCGAGGCGCCGTCCTTGAGCACCTCGATGCGCTCGATCATCGGCACTGGGATCGTATCGAGATCGGCGCTGGCGTCGGCGCCGGCGCCGCCGTGATTGACGCGGCGGCCGTTGATCAGGACCAGCGTCCGGGCAACACCGAGGCCGCGCAGGTTGATCCGCGTCGTGCCGTCGCCATTCGCGTTGTCCTGCGCGTTGCTGGCGTTGCCCTGCGCGGGCAGCGCCTGCAGGATGTCGCCGAGCGTCGACCGGCCGGTGTGCTCGAGATCGACGCGGGTCACGATCGAGACCGGCGCGGGGCCGGAGAGGCGGTCGCGATCGAGGGTCTCGTCGATCACCGAGATGACCTCGGTGTTGCCATCATCGCCGGCCGGGGCAGGCGGGTCGCCGGCCGCGATCGACGTCGGGGCCGGGCGCCGCATGCGCAGCGATCGCGGGGCTCGGTCATCGGCGAGGGCGGGCGCCGCGACGACGGCCACGGTGCACAGGATCGCGGCGAGCTTCACCATGGCGGTTCGACATCATCTGGCGACCGGCGGCCGGCGCGAGCGCAGCAGCCTGGCAAAGGTTGGCGTCTGAACCGACACCACATCTCCCAGTGCGTCACCGGCGAGGTCTGGCGATCGCAGGTGCGTCCCGTGCGGGTGGCCTCACGGTCTGCGAGTGCGAGGCAGGCGCACCGGCCGGCGAGAAGGAGCATTCGTGCTGACCGTCGCGCATGGTCAGCCGCCGACGGCTGGGACCCCATCATTTCCTGACCATCAGCCGCAATGCGAGGCTCGGTCTCCCGGTCTTACTCGGCGGCGATCACCAGCGCGCCCGCTGGAATCGACTTCCAGGTCACCGGCGTGTGAAGCGTGACCTCACGTGGTGCATCGTCGGACGGTGGTGTCACACGCTCGGCCGCCATGCCTCCACTCACCTTGAGTTGACCGTCGATGGTGACGATCACGAACCGACTCGACCTCGACTGCGCGTCGATGTCCGCCCGACCGGACGCATCGAAGTCTCGGTAGTAGTCGAGCGTTCCTCCGGCGGCGATGCGAGTGAGCAGGCCTGCGCGGTGATCGGCGACGAGCGCCGCGGCTGACGCCGTGTCGAGCGGCGCGAGCATCAGGCGTCGCTCGTCGATCAACGTGCGGTGCTCAGTCTCGGAGGCCCCCCACTGATTGGGGTAGAAGACCTCGTGGTACTTGCGTAGATCGACGCTGACGTCTGTGGTGGTGTTGTTGGTCACACGGAAATGAACGAAGAACCGCGGAGAGCCGGGCCTCTCGTAGAGTGCGCGCTCGACCGCGACGTCGACGGCCGTGCCGTGCGCGATCCGGGATAGAGCCGCCCACCGAGCTCGCCGAAGATCCTCATCTCGCGGTGCGGCTGGCGATCGCGAGAAATCCTCGCTCGACCCACGGCATCGAACGACTCGCTCGTGACGGCGCGGAGGTCGTGCGTCGAGCGGTCGCGGCCCATCTCGGCGTGACCTCGATCGCCGCGAGCGAGCTCGCCCGAGATCCAAAGCGCCGGGTCCGGCGCGTGCTGGCCACGAACCACCGCACCGATCCTGGCGTGCTCGCGATCCTGCTCACTGACTCCGATCCGAGCGTCCGCGCCGCAGCAGCGGAGAATCCGGCGACTCCGGCCGACCGGGTCGAGTTGCTGCGCGCGATCACCCGGACTGCATGGTTGGAATGGAGCGAGCCCTCTTACTGGGACGGCCTCGAGCTCGACGTCGGCGAGCGCACGTTCCTGATCGACTCCAATGCGTGGGGCCGTCGAATCGTCGCAGCGAGCGCTTCGGTCACGCGCACCGAGCTCGATCGGCTCGCGCGGGATCCCGATCCGTGGGTCCGCGCCGGTGTGGCAGCGAGCGCTTCGGTCACGAGCACCGAGCTCGATCGGCTCGCGCGGGATCCCGATCCGCACGTCCGCGCCGTCGTGGCATCGAATCCGAGAACGCCGCGCATGCGCTTCGCCGAGCTCGCGAACGACGAGTCGCTTGCCGTGCAAGTCGCGGTGATCGGCGCGACCGAAGACCCGATGTTGCTGGAGCGCTTCGCGGGCGCCTCCGAGGCGATGGTCCGGGCCGCGGTTGCACGAAGTGGCTCGACCTCGGCAGCGTGCGTCGAGCGGCTTCTCGACGATCGGGATCCACAGGTGTCTGCGGCGGCGTTCACGAATCCGGCGCTTCCGATCGCACGGCTGCAGGCCGCGCTCGCAACCCGCTCGCCGCCGCGAGAGGTCCACGGCCGGCTCACTGCACCGATGTGGCACGACGTCGCCCGTGGTCCGTTTGCGGACGTCGCGGCCTGGTCCGGTCCGCATGGGCTGCTCGCAGATCTCGCAACCCACGCGAGCGAACGCGTGCGGTACACCGTGGCGCTGCGCGGGGAAGCCGACATCATCAACCGACTCGTGCTCGATCCCTCCGAGCGGGTCAGGCGAGCGGTCGCGGCGAGTCGTCATGCGAATGCGGAGATGCTGCGCGTGCTCGCAAGCGATGCCTCGGTGTCGGTCCGCGCTGCGGTTGCCTGCCATGCCGTGACACCGGCCGAGCTGCTCTCGGTCCTGGCGCGCGATCAGGATCCGCAGGTTCGGCGCGGCGCTGCCGCGGATCCATCAACCCCGGTAGCGCTGATCGAAGCGCTGTCCAGCGACAAGAGTCCGTCGGTGCGCGGCGCGGTCGCGCAACATCGGTCCGTGTCGTCGTCGACCCGCGCCCGGCTCGCGACCGATGCCGACGAGCACGTTCGCGCCCAGGTCGCTGGTTCCGCTGACATCGCGCCGGAGCAGATCGTCGCGCTGGCGCAGGATGCCCACGCCCAGGTTCGAGCGTCGGTCGCTTCACGACCGAATCCGCCCGAGCTTCGAGCCAGGCTGGCGCGCGACCCGGATCCCACCGTCCGCCGTGCAGTCGTATTCGAACGGCTCGTCGAGCCGGAGCTTCTCGATCGGCTTGCCGAGGATACTCATCGCGACGTGCGAACCGCGGCGATCACCAGACGCGCGCGCGAAGCATCACGTCGACGTTGGGGCCGACCGTGACCGAGCTCGACGCCGTTCGCGTGCACCGTGACAGCGACGCGCAGCGGGACATCCGCGCGCGCGCCAGGCCGCTCGCGGGCTCCTACATTTCGCAGGTTGCGGCATGGGGGCCCGGGCACGGTGACTGCAGCCGTGCTCGCCATGCCTCCCGACCCGGAAGATGCCGAGGCGCCGCCACCGCCGCCACCGGAGCCGGTGAAGCACAGGCGAGGCCTGCGCTACCTGATCGTCATCGCAAGCCTCGTGCTCGTCATCGCGGCGATCGGCGGCATCAAGGGCGCGCAGATCGCGAAGTTGATCGGGTTCGGAGAACACGCGAAGGCCGCGGGGCCACCTCCGGAAGCGGTGAGCTCCGCGGTGGCGCAGGCGAATACGTGGGAGTCGAGCCTCGCCGCGGTCGGCAGCGTCAGCGGCGTCAAGAACGTGGCGGTGAGCAACGACGCGCCGGGCCTGGTGGTGCGGCTCGGCTTCGAGTCGGGAGACGTCGTGAAGCGCGGCGAGATCCTCGTCGAGCTCGACGCGCGTCCCGAGCGCGCGCAGCTGGCGTCGGCCAGGGCCCGGCGCGCGAGCGCCGATCTCACGGCGCGGCGCTCGCGCGTGCTGGTCGCGAAGGACGCGCTCGCGCAGCAACAGCTCGACCTCGACGAGACCGCGCTTCAGACCGCGAGCGCCGACGTCGGGGCGATCCAGGCCCAGCTCGATCGCAAGATCGTGCGGGCGCCGTTCCCCGGCAAGCTCGGCATCCGGGCCGTGAACCTCGGCCAGTACCTCGCGCCCGGCACGGCGATCACCACGCTCGACAGCATCGACGGGACGTTCGTGGACTTCACGCTCCCGCAAGAGCAGCTCGGCGTCATCGAGAGCGGCATGGCCGTCCGCATCACGGTGCGCGGCGCGCAGCGACCGCTCCAGGGCGCGATCAACGCGGTCGATCCGACGGTCGACGCCGCGTCGCGCAACGTCAAGATCCGCGCCCGCGTCGACGATCCCGATTCGATCTTGCGTCCCGGCATGTTCGTCACCGTCGCGGTGGTCTTGCCCAAGCCCGCGCAGGTCGTGGCCGTACCCGCCACCGCGATCGTCCATGCCTCGTACGGCGACTCGTTGTTCGTGATCGAGGACAAGAAGCCCGGCTCGCCGGGCATGACGGGCACGCCCGATGGCCAGCCGGTGAAGGTCGCGCGCCAGCAGTTCGTGCGCGTCGGTCAGACCCGCGGTGACTTCGTGGCGATCGCGCGCGGCCTGAAACCGGGTCAAACGGTCGTCGCGGCAGGTGCGTTCAAGCTGCGCAACGGCGCGCCGGTCGTGATCAACAACAAGATCGCGCCGGCGGCGGAGCTCGAGCCGCACCCGGAGAATCGCTGATGGCCATCACCGATACGTTCCTGCGCCGGCCCGTGCTCGCCATCGTGGTGAACGTCGTGATCATCGTCGCCGGGCTGCGCGCGGTGACGACGATCAACGCGCGCCAGTACCCGAAGCTGGTCAGCGCGACCGTCGTCATCACCACGGTGTACGTCGGCGCCGACGCCAACCTGGTCCGCGGCTTCATCACGACGCCGCTCGAGCGCGCGATCTCCGAGGCCGACGGGATCGACTACGTCGAGTCGCAGAGCGTCCTGGGGCTTTCGACGATCAACGTCCGGTTGAAGCTCAACTTCAACATCGCGGCGGCGCTCGCGGATATCAGCGCCCGCGTCGACCAGGTCCGCGCCGACCTTCCGCCGGAGGCCCAGATCCCCGCGATCACGATCCAGCCGTCGGACGCGGCGTTCGCGGCGATGTACCTGAGCTTCAGCTCGTCGGTGCTCAAGGACAACGAGATCACCGACTACCTGCTTCGCATCGCCCAGCCCCGGCTGCAGGCGCTCGACGGGGTGCAGCGCGCCGAGATCCTGGGCGCGCGCACGTTCGCGCTGCGGGCCTGGCTCAAGCCCGCGCGCATGGCGGCGCTGGACGTGACGCCCTCGCAGGTGCGCCAGGCGCTGGCCGCGAACAACAGCCTCGCGGCGGTCGGCCAGACCAAGGGTGCGCTCGTCCAGGTCGACATCTCGGCCACCACGGATCTGCGGTCGGTCGAGGAGTTCAAGAAGCTCGTCATCCGCGAGCACGACGGCGCGCTGGTGCGGCTCGAGGACATCGCCGAGGTCGTGCTCGGCGCCGAGAACTACGACCAGGACGTTCGGTTCTCGGGCGAGCACGCCGTGTTCATGGGGATCTGGGTGCGACCCGACGCCAGCTCGCTCGACGTGATCAAGCGCGTGCGTGCCGAGATGGCCCAGATCCAGCGCGATCTCCCGACCGGCATGCAGGCGAACATCGCGTACGACACGACCGAGTACATCAACGACGCGATCCACGACGTGGTGCGAACGCTCGTCGAGACGGTCTTGATCGTGATGCTCGTGATCTTCGTGTTCCTCGGCTCGCTGCGCACCGTGATCGTGCCGGTGGTCGCGATCCCGGTCTCGCTGATCGGCGGCGTGTTCTTGATGCAGGTGTTCGGGTTCTCGTTGAACCTATTGACGCTGCTCGCGATCGTGCTGTCGGTCAGCCTCGTGGTCGACGACGCGATCGTCGTCGTGGAGAACGTGGAGCGCCACCTCCGCGAGGGCAGGACGCCGATGACCGCGGCGCTGATCGGCGCGCGCGAGCTCGTCGGTCCGGTCGTCGCCATGACGATCACGCTGGCCGCGGTCTACGCGCCGATCGGTTTCCAGGGCGGCCTCACCGGCGCGCTGTTCCGCGAGTTCGCGTTCACGCTCGCCGGTGCGGTGTTCATCTCGGGCATCGTCGCGCTCACGCTGTCGCCCGTGATGGCGTCACGGCTGCTCCACGCGGACCACGATCGGGGGTGGTTCGGGCGCAAGGTCGATCGCGCGTTCGAGGCCACGCGGCGCGGCTACACGCGCGCGCTCGACGCGACGCTGCGGTTCCGGCCTGGCGTCTACCTGGTCTGGATCGTCCTGTCGTTGCTCGTCATCCCGATGTACATGCTCTCGCCCAAGGAGCTCGCGCCGGTCGAGGATCAGGGCGTGGTGTTCGGCGCGATCGACGTGCCCGCCAACGCCAGCCTCGAGCAGATCGTCACGTACACCGAGGAGGTCAACCGGATGTACATGAGCGAGCCCGAGGCGCAGCACACGTTCCAGGTCTCGTTCCCGACCAGCGGGTTCGGCGGCATGCTGACCAAGCCGTGGACCGAGCGAACGCGCAGCATCTTCGAGATCCAGGAGGAGCTGGCCAAGAAGCTCCAGACCATCACCGGGATCCGCGCGCCGGCCTTCCTGCCCCCGGCGCTGCCGAACCCGGGGTTGTTCCCGGTCGAGCTCGTGATCGCGTCGACCGCGGATCACGCGCAGATGATGGAGTTCGCGCAGCAGCTCGTCGATCGCGCCACGCAGGCCGGGCTGTTCGCGTTCCCGCCGATCACCGACGTCAAGATCGACCAGCAGCAGGCCGAGCTGGTGGTCGATCGCGACAAGGTCGCCGCGATGGGCCAGACGATGCAGCAGCTCGGCGCCGATCTGTCGGCGGTCCTCGGCGGCAACTTCGTCAACCGCTTCAACCTCGACGGCCGCAGCTATAAAGTCATCCCGCAGATCCAGCGGATCGATCGGCTCACCGCGGACCAGTTGACCAACATCTACGTCTCGGGGCCGGCGGGCAAGCTGGTGCCGCTCGCCGCGGTCGCGGAGCTGCGCAACCGGGTCGTGCCGCGGACGCTCAATCGCTTCCAGCAGCTCAACGCGATCAAGATCTCCGGCGTGACGACGCGATCGCTCGAGTCCGCGCTGTCGATGCTCGAGGACACCGCGGCGCAGATCCTGCCGCAGGGCTATCGCGTCGACTACACCGGCGAGTCACGCCAGCTCCGCGAGGAGGGGGGCAAGTTCTTGCCGGCGATCGGGCTCGCGCTGCTGCTGATCTTCCTGGTGCTCGCCGCGCAGTTCAATTCGTTCCGGGATCCGTTCGTGATCCTCGCAGGCTCGGTGCCGCTCGCGATGTTCGGCGCGATGATCTTCACGTTCCTGAAGTTCCAGGGTCCGCCGGGCCTGAGCTTCGGCTTGACGAACGGCTGGACCACCACGCTGAACATCTACTCGCAGGTCGGCCTCGTCACGCTGGCGGGCCTGGTCGCCAAGAACGGGATCCTCATCGTCCAGTTCGCGAACGCGCAACAGCTCGCCGGCGCGACCAAGCTCGATGCGGTGCGCGAGGCCGCGCGGATCCGGCTCCGGCCGATCCTGATGGTCACCGCGGCGACGGTCGCGGGCCACTTCCCGCTCACGCTGGTCTCGGGGCCTGGCGCCGCGGCCCGCAACTCGATCGGCCTCGTGCTGGTCGGTGGGATGATGATCGGCACGCTGTTCACGCTGTTCGTGGTGCCGTCGCTGTACATCCTGATCGCGCGAGATCATCGCCGCGACCGCGAGCGGCTCGGTAGCCTGAGCGCCGAGCCACCGGCGCGCGAGGACGCGGGCGGCGGGTCGCGCGCCGCCGATCCGTAGCGCGGGATGCTCGGTCGCCGCGCGCCCTGCTATGATTCCCGACGGTGGCGCACACGCTGAAGCTGAAGAATACGTACGCGAAGGCGACCGAGGTGTTTGTTCCGCTGCGCGACGGCGCGGCGAGTGTCTACAGCTGCGGACCGACGGTCTACTCCTTCGCACACATCGGAAACTTCCGGACGTTCCTGTTCGCCGACGTCCTGTGCCGCGTGCTCGCGCAACGCGGCTACGCGGTTCGTCAGGTGATGAACATCACCGATGTCGGCCACATGACGGTGGACCACGTCGCGGACGCCTCCGGCGAGGACAAGCTCAGCAAGGCGGCGCGCGAGCTCGGGGCGCACCCGTACATCGTCGCGCGGCACTTCGAGGCGGCCTTCGTGCGCGACGCGACCGCGCTCCGCCTCGGGCTCTACCAGGGCGCCGCTGCCGGCGATGCCTCGCTGCACCCCCGCGCCACCGCGCACGTCGCCGAGATGCTGGTGCTGATCCAGCGCCTGCTCGACCGCGGGTTCGCGTACGTCGACAGCGCCGGACAGGTCTACTTCTCGGTCGACGCCTTCCCCGCGTACGGCGCGTTGTCGGGCAAGGTGCTCGACGAGCTCGAGGCCGGCGCGCGGGTCGCGGTGCGCGAGGAGAAGCGGGACCCGCGCGACTTCGCGTTGTGGAAGGTCGACGACAAGCACCTGATGACGTGGGATCCACACTCGCCTGCAGGCTGGCCGGACGGCGACTACGACCGCCTGCAGACGCTGCTCGCCGCCGAGTCGATCCCGGCGCTCGACGCGCGGCTCCGACCTGGCTTCCCCGGCTGGCACATCGAGTGCTCCGCGATGGCACGCGCACGGCTCGGTGACGCCATCGACATCCACACCGGCGGTGAGGACAACATGTTCCCGCACCACGAGTGCGAGATCGCGCAGAGCTGGGGCGCGCTCGGCGCGGCGGTGCCGGCCCCGCCCGGCGCGAGCGACGCTGGCGCGACTCGCAAGACGTTCGCGCGCTACTGGCTGCATAGCCGCCACCTGCTTGTCGACGGCAAGAAGATGAGCAAGCGCGACGGCACGTTCTACACCGCCGTCGATCTGTTCGACGCGCGCGGCGCGGGCCGACCCGAGCTGGCCGCTCGGCTCGAGCAACTCGGCTTCGCCGGCGGCCGTGTGCGCCCGACCGTGCTGCGCTACGCGCTGATCTCGAACCAGTACACCCAGCCGATGAACTTCACGCTCGACCTGCTGGTGCAGGCCAACGCGAGCGTCGATCGGCTGCAGTCGCTGTTCGAGCGGCTGCGCGAGGTGGCCGGGACGGGCGACGCGTCGCCGGAGGTGTGCGCGATCGCAGCCCAGCAGCTCGCCGCATTCGCCGCCGCGCTCGACGACAACCTCAACATGCCAAACGCGCTCGCGGCGGTGTTCGAGCTGGTGACCGCGGTCAATCAGCGCACGCTCAGCCCGGGCGATGGCATAGTCGCGCTCGCGGCGCTCGACCACATCGACGCGGTCCTCGACGTCCTCGACCGCCGGCCGCGCTCGGGCCTGGTCACCCGCGGCGAGATCGATGCGGCGGTCGCCGCGGGGCCTGGGCCTGGGCCCGACAAGCTGACAGCGCCGCTCGACGCCGCCGCGATCACCCGCGCGATCGCCCAGCGCCAGGCGGCGAAGGCCGCGCGTGACTTCGCCGGGGCAGACGCGATCCGCGAGGCGCTCAAGCGCGCCGGCGTGTTGCTCGAGGATCTCGCGCAGGGCGTGCGCTGGAAGCTGCTCGAGTAGGCTCCCGAGCTCGTCGCACCCGATCGCGACCGCGCCGCGCGTGGATTTCGCGATCACGCTGGACGATGAGGTCGCCCTCGCTGCACGCGCGCGAGCGGCCGTGACAGCATCACCGGGCGCGAGGTCGTTCCGATCGCGCGACTTCCACAGGAGGCTTGCATGACCAACCGACGAGACTTCCTCCGCCAGGCGCTGTCTGCGACCGCGGCTGGAACCGTGCTGGCGTTTCCGCCGGTGATCCGCCGCGCGCTGTCGATCCCAGCGCACCGTCGTACCCGCACGATCGCCGACGTCGAGCACGTCGTGATCCTGATGCAGGAGAACCGGTCGTTCGACCACTACTTCGGCACGCTGAATGGCGTGCGCGGCTTCGGCGACCGGCTGCCGATCCCCGTGCCCGACGCGCCCGGCATCGCAAACAAGACGGTGTGGTTCCAGTCGACCGGCGGCAGCGGGCCAGGACCGACGGTGGTCGCGCCGTTCCGGCTCGACACCCAGGCGTCGTTCGCGCTGATGCGCATCGCCGAGACGCCGCACACGTGGCCCAACGCGCAAGGTGCATGGGACGACGGCCGGATGCACGCGTGGCCGCAGTTCAAGACCGATCGCGCGATGGCCTACTACTCGCGCGACGACCTCCCGTTCCAGTTCGCGATGGCCGACGCGTTCACGCTGTGCGACGCGTACCACTGCTCGTTCATGGGCGGGACCAACCCGAACCGGCTGTTCCAGTGGACCGGCACCAACGACCCGCTCGGCACCGGCAACGGCCCGGCGCTGACCAACGACTTCGACAACCTCGGGCACGATCCGACGGGCGGCTACACCTGGGTGACCTACGCCGAGCGGCTGCAGGCCGCCGGGATCCGCTGGCAGGTCTACCAGAACATGGCCGACAACTTCACCGACAACCCGATGGCCGGGTTCCGCCGGTATCGCGACGCGGTGAGCGGGCTGCCGGGCGCGCTGACGGCGCTGCGCGATCGCGGGCTCACCACGCGCGACCTCGATCTGCTCGCCGACGACGTGATCCACGATCGGCTGCCGCAGGTGTCCTGGATCGTCGCCACCGCGGAGGGCTCGGAGCATCCGGATCCATCGAGCCCGGCCCAGGGCGCCGCGTATACCGCGCGCGTGCTCGAGGCGCTCACCGCCAACCCGGCGGTGTGGAGCAAGACGGTGCTGTTCGTCAACTTCGACGAGAACGACGGCTTCTTCGACCACGTGCCGCCGCCCGCCCCGCCGAGCATCCTCTCGACCGGTCCGACGGTGCTCGCCGGGGCGTCGACCGTCGACACGACCGGCGAGTACCACGAGCTCCTGCCGCCAGGCATCGATCCGGCGCGCGCGTTGCCGCTGCACAAGCCGTACGGCCTCGGGCCTCGCGTGCCGATGTACGTGGTCTCGCCGTGGAGCAAGGGCGGCTGGGTGAGCTCGGAGGTGTTCGATCACACCTCGGTGATCCGGTTCCTCGAGCGCCGCTTCGGCGTCGCCGAGCCCAACATCTCGGCCTGGCGCCGCGCGGTGTGCGGCGACATGACGTCGGCGCTCGACTTCGAGGACCCCGACAACCGCCGGTTCCTCGACGACCTCCCGGACACGGCCGCGCTCGCCGAGGCCGCGCGTGCGTTGCCCGGGAACGTCACGCCGCCGACGCCGGCGCTGCCGGTGCTCCCCGAGCAGGAGATGTGTGCGCGGCCGTCGCGCGCGCTGCCCTACGAGCTGCACGTGGCGGCCAACATTCGCGCGCAGCCGTCGCGCATCGAGCTGACGCTCGCCAACACGGGCACGGCGGGCGCGGTGTTCCACGTCTACGATCGCAAGCACCTCGACCGCGTGCCGCGGCGCTTCACCGTCGAGCCGGCCAGGCAGCTGGTCGGCCGCTGGGACCTCGTCGACGACGCGGGCGACTACGATCTGTGGCTGCTCGGCCCCAACGGGTTTCACCGCCACGTCACCGGCCGCGCGGGCGCGCACGCGGCGGCCCCCGAGGTCGACGTCGCCTACGCGCACGGCGATCTGGAGATCACACTGCGCAACCGCGGGGTCGAGCCCGTCGAGCTGGTGGTGCGCGCCAACGCGTACACTCACGACGAGCAGCGCGTGGTCGTGCCGGCCGGTCAGGACCGGGTACGCCACTGGTCGCTCGCGCGCAGCGCGCACTGGTACGACATCACGGTGGAAGCGCGCGGCATCCCGGGCTTCCGCCGCCGGTTCGCCGGCCGCGTCGAGACCGGTCGGGATTCGCTGAGCGATCCCGCGATGGGCGGCGTGGCGCGCGGCGATCAGCCGTGACCGACGGCGGTCGGCGTCGTGCGGGCCAAGGGCGCGCCGTGGCGGTCCGTCTCGACGAAGATAGGTAATGGATCTCGACCGGTTGGCACGCGGGAGCGGCGGCACGAGCTTCCGAGCGCCCGCGCACGTGGCGGCCGCCCCTGCAATGTTTCTTCATACAGCCGCGGCGGTTCGCGCAACACCACGCGCCCATGCTGGGTGCCGTGAAAGGACCCGTCCTATGATCTGCCTCGCAGTCGCAGCTGGGTTCCTCGGAGTCGCCGCCATGTTGCGCGCCCGCCGTCGCAGCGACGCTCACGACGACTACGGATGGCACGGCCCGTTCGGTCTGTGACGTCGCGCGCGACCGCCTGACACGCTGGTCCGGTGCGAGCGTCATCGACACGCAGCATCGCGCGAGCGATCGCCGCGATGCTGCGAGCGTCGCCGCCGGTTGGCGCGCGTCGGGCGGATTCGAAAAAGTCAGGCGGCGCGTGGCGGAAACGATAGGCGCGCGGGCGCGGGAGCGGGCCAGATTGCCTATTTTTCAGGTCACAACGCGCGGGGCTGATCCGCTATCGCGGGATGAATGCATTTGCCTGGGAGGGCGCCTCGCTCGCGGGGGTCACGATCGTCGGCGGCGGGATCGCGTCGCTGTTGCTGGGGTGCGAGCTGGCGGGGCGCCGGCCGGTCACGCTGATCACGGCGGATACGGCGGCGCGGGCGGGTGGCCACCTCGCGAGCTGGGACGAGGGCGGCTATCCGGTCGAGCATGGGTTTCATGCGCTGTTCAGCTGCTACCGGACGACGCTGCCGTTGCTCGAGCGCCACGGCGTGCTGGACGGCTTTGTCCGGGCGCCGGACCACTTCTGGCTGCACGACGGCGCGCGGCTACGGCGGATCCGCAACGGCTGGCGCAACCTGGTGCCGCCGCTCGGCTGGCGGTTCTACGCCGGCGCGCTGGCGGGTTTCGGGGCTCGGGTGGCGGATCGGGGCGAGGCCGTCGCGGAGCTGGCCGGCGCGCTGCGCGGCGACGCTGGGGCGATCGCGCGGCTCGATCGCGAGGACTTCCGGGCGATGCTGCGCCGGCTGGGGCTCGGCCGCGCGCTGGTGGAGTCGTCGCTGATCCGGATGTTCTACGACTTCGGGTTCACCGGCACGGGCGAGCTGTCGGCCGCGGTCGCGCTCGCGGTGATGGCGCGGCTCGTCGAGGGCGGGCGCATGCTGCACTTTCCGGGGCCGTCGCGCGAGGTCCTGATCGATCCGGCGGCGCTTCGTCGAGCTCGGCGGCCGGATCATCGAGGGCGCGCGGGTCGAGGAGCTGACGCTGCAGGGCGATCGGGTGGCGCGGCTGGCGGGGCGCCGCGCCGGCCAGCGCTGCACGTGGCGCGTCGACGAGCTGGTGCTCGCGATCGACGTCGAGGCGTTCCGGGCCTTGCGCTGGACGGGCGGGCAGCGGCCGGCGTTCGCCGCGGACGCGGATCGGCTGGTCGGGCTGTCGAGCTTGTCGCTGCAGGCGTGGTTCCCCGAGGATCCGGTGCCCGCCGCGATCGACCAGGTGATCGGCGGGTTGCCGGAGCCGTGGAGCACGCTGTGTCCGGCGACGCGGGTGCGAGGGCGCGCGACCGCACGCGGCCACGAGCTGATCGCGTGCGGTCCGGAGACCGGCTTCGAGCACGTCTCCGACGACGCGCTGGTCGAGCAGTTCTTCGCGATGATCGCGGGGCTCGGGATGCGCGTGCCGCCGGGCCGGCGCGGCGTGCACGTCGTGGTTCGCCGCAACCGCGCGCCCGGCGAGCGCTACCTGGCGACGCGCCCCGGCGAGCTGCAGCTGCGCCCGGCGCCGGTCACGCCGCTGGCGAACGTCTGCATCGCGGGCGCGTGGACGTGGGTGCCGTTCGCGATGCCATCGCTCGAGGCGGCCGCGCAGTCGGCCGTGCTGATCCGCGACGCGCTCGCGCGACGCTCGCCGGCGCTCGAGCTGCGCACGGCGCCGCCGTATCCCGCGCCGCCGTACCGCCACGACGGCACGGTCCGGATGTTCCGGCTGCGCGTCGACGCGGACGCGCTGGCGGCGCGGATCCCCGCGGGGCTCGCGCTGGCGCGGGGCTGGTCGCGCCACGTGGTCGCGCTGATCGCCGACTACGTCGCGCACGCGCCCGCGGACCCGATCGGGGCGCGGTTCCCGACGACCGAGCTGGCGTTCGCGGCCGTGGTCTCGGAGCCGGGGCGGCTGCCGGGGCTGTATCCGTTCACGCTGTTCGTCGATAGCGACGTCGCGATGAT
>Ga0307513_10006129_pt1 | contig 15780 bp, 14 predicted proteins | sample 15_EM_MG_FD_202174 | JGI IMG/M metagenome (GOLD analysis project Ga0307513, IMG submission 202174) | Populus trichocarpa ectomycorrhiza microbial communities from riparian zone in the Pacific Northwest, United States - 15_EM | ecosystem: Host-associated > Plants > Roots > Unclassified | place... | reverse complement strand
TTCAAGAGCGACGTGTACTTCTTCAGCACGCGCCAGCAGATCGACCAGCGTTGGGGCACCACCCAGCCGGTGACCATTCGCGACAAGGACTTCGGTGCCGTGCGCCTCCGCGCCTTCGGCAACTACGCCTATCGCATCGCTGACCCCAAGCTGTTCTATACCGAGATCTCCGGCACGCGTGCGACCTACACCGTGGCCGAACTGGACGGGCAGTTGCGCGGCCTGATGCTGCAGCACATTTCCGACGCCGTGGCGTCCAGCGGGGTGGCCTTCCTCGATCTCGCGGCCAACCAGATCGAGTTCGCGAAGGCGCTGCAGGAAGCCACTGCGCCTTCGTTCGAAAAGCTGGGCCTGAAGCTCGAATCGGTGACGATGCAAAGCGTGTCGCTGCCCGAGGAACTGCAGAAGATCCTCGACCAGAAGATCGGCATGGGCATGGTCGGTGGCGACATGGGCAAGTTCATGCAGTACCAGACTGCCCAGTCGATTCCGAAGTTCGCCGAAGGCGCCGGCTCGGGCGGCGGCATCGCGGGCGATGCAATGGGTTTGGGCGCCGGCGTAGCGCTGGGGCAGGTGATGGCGCAGCAACTCTCGCAAGGCCTGCAAGGCCAACCTGCTGCGGCAGCGGCAGCCGTGAAACCCGACGACGTGATGGCCACGCTCGAGAAGCTGGGTGAACTCAAGGTCAAGGGCATCCTGACGCAGGAAGAGTTCGACGCGAAGAAGGCCGAGCTGTTGAAGAAGCTCGTCTGATTCAGCGCCGATTCGGTTCGCGCAGGCCCGCCACGACGCCGGCCTGCTGACAACGCCTACGCCGCCCGCCCTTGGCCACAGAACCCAGCCCTCAACGCGCCTACCGTGCCGCGTGCCCCAACTGCGGCGCGCCGGTCGACTTTCGCTCGGCGGCCTCCGCGTTCGCGGTGTGCAGCTTCTGCCGCAGCACCGTGGTGCGCGAAGGCGACGCGTTGCGCAAGATCGGCGAAAGCGCTGAACTCTTCGACGACCACTCGCCGCTGCAGCTCGGCGCCGGCGGCAAGTACCAGGGAGCGGCCTTCACGCTCGTCGGCCGCCTGCAGTACCGCTACAAGAACGGCACCTGGAACGAATGGCACGCGCTGTTCGACAGCGGTTCGGACAACCAAAAAGCGGGTTGGCTCAGCGAAGACAACGGCCGCTACGTCATCGCCTTCGATGCGCCGCTTGAAGGCGACATCCCCGCGCCGGATGCGTTGCGCCCCGGGTCGCCGCAGATCGTCAACGGTCAGAGCTGGTCGGTCGGCTCGGTCACCGTTGCCAAGCTGATCGCTGCGCAAGGCGAGCTGCCCTACAAACCCAATACCGAACGCGGATTCGTTGTCGCCGACCTGCGCAGCACGCGTGACGAGGTGGGCACGCTGGACTACAGCGACACAGTTGCGCCCAAGTGGTCGGTGGGCCGTTCGGTGGTGATCAGCGAACTGGCGATGGCCGGGTTGGCCGACGGCACCGATGGAACCTTCACCAAAGCGCTGAAGGCGCGCAGCATCGAGTGCCCAAGCTGCGGCACCTCGCTGGAGGTGAAGCTCTCGACCACGCAGTCCATCGTCTGCCACCAGTGCCACGCCGTGGTCGACGTTTCGCAAGGTGTGGGCGGCGACCTGGCTCACTACGCGCAAGACAACGGCAGCGAGCCGCAGATTCCGCTTGGCACCGTCGGCACGCTCGCGCTCGGTGGCAGGCCTGCGCGGTCGTGGCAGGTGGTCGGCTACGTCGAGCGCTGTGAGGAGGGAGATGACGAGCAGAGCTTCTGGCGCGAGTACCTGCTGTACCACCGCGAGGAGGGCTTCGCCTTTCTCGTCGATGCCGAAGATGGCTGGAGCTGGACGGCACCCATCACCGGCGTGCCCACGCAGGCCGGCGAAAACCTGCGCTACCAAGGCGCGCTGTACCGCAAGCTTTACAACTACGCTGGCCGCGTGACCTATGTGCTGGGCGAGTTCTACTGGCAACTCAAGCGCGACGAGCTCACCGACAACACCGATTACCGGGGCGCCGGTGGCGCCAGCAGCAAGCGCCTGAACCGCGAGGTGACCGATGGCGAGGTGGTCTGGTCCGGCGGCGAAACCCTTGCCGCGGCCGACGTCGTCAAGGCCTTTCGCCTCGCCCCTGACAAAAGCGCAGCCTTGCAACGCGATGCCACACCCGCCTCGGGCAATGCGACCAGCCTGCTGGCCAAGGTCTTCTTCTGGGTGTTCATCGTCATCGTGCTGTTGATGCTGTTCCGCTGCAGCGACGACAACAGGTCCAATTGCGACAGCCTGCGCAGCAGCTACGGCGAGGCCTCGCAGGAGTACCAGAATTGCCTGGCCAGCAACCGCAGCGGCGGCTACCGCACCGGTGGTGGCTCGTTCGGTGGTTTTTCAAGCGGCGGCGGCCACAAATGAACGCCTCGCACCCGCACATCTTTTCTCAAAGGAGACTCTCATGATGGGAATCGAATGGCTGAAGCCCGCCGTGTTCTTCGGCTCGATCCTGTACGCGCTGATCGGCGTGCTGGTGTTCTGGATCAGCTTCGTCATCGTCGACAAGGTCACGCCCTATGACCTGTGGGCGGAGATCATCGAGAAGAAGAACGTGGCACTGGCGATCGTCGTCGGCTCGATGTGCATCGCCATCGGCATGATCGTCTCCGCCGCCATTCATGGTTAGCCCCCCAGTCGCTTCGCTCCTGCCCCCAAGGGGCGCCACCCAGCGGACCGGCAAAGCCGGATCCGCGGGTGTTGCTTGATGGATGCATTGCTTCGCTTGCACTGGCTGGCCTCGAATGGGTGAAGAGAGCCTGACATCGCAGACCGCGCCCATCCGCCCGGCCGAAGTCGCGCTGCTGGCGTCGGTTTTCGTCGTGGCGGCCTGCGGGCTGGTCTACGAGTTGGCTGCCGGTGCGCTTGCGAGTTACCTGCTCGGCGATTCGATCCTGCAGTTTTCTACCGTCATCGGGGCCTACCTGTTCGCGATGGGCATCGGCTCCTGGCTGTCGCGCTTCTTCGAGCGGCAACTCATCGCGCACTTTCTTCGCATCGAGCTGCTGGTGGGGTTGGTCGGCGGGCTGATGCCTGCGGCCTTGTTCTCGCTGCAGACGGTGGCGGCGCCCTCGTTCCGCTTTGCGCTCTACGCGATGGTGCTGCTCGTCGGCATCCTCGTGGGACTGGAGATTCCGCTGGTCATGCGCATCCTGAAGCGCCATTTCCGCGAGCGTTACGCGCTGAAGGATCTGGTCTCGCAGGTGCTCACCTTCGATTACCTGGGTGCTCTGGCGGTGGCAATCGCCTTCCCGCTGCTTCTGGTGCCACAGCTCGGGCTGGTGCGAACCGGCGCGTTCTTCGGCCTGCTGAACGCCGGCGTGGCGGTGTGGGCGCTGTGGCTGTTCCGCGCCGAGCTGCGCCGCGTGTCGACGCATGTGATCGCGTGCATCGGCGTGGTGGTCGCGCTGCTCGCTGCAATGGCGAGTGCCGACCGCATCAGCACCTGGGCCGAAGACCGCTTCTACGCCGATCGCATCTTGTACAGCGAGACCAGCGCCTACCAGCGAGTGGTGGTCACGGCCAGCCGCGTCGGTGTGCGGCTCTTCCTGAACGGCAACCTGCAGTTCCACTCGCGCGACGAGTACCGCTACCACGAGGCACTGGTCCACCCCGCGATGGCGGCCCACGGCGCGCCGAAGAAGGTGCTGGTGCTCGGCGGTGGCGACGGCATGGCTGCGCGCGAAATCCTCAAGTACCCGAGCGTCGAAGAGGTCACGCTGGTCGAGCTCGATCCGCACATGACGACGCTCTTTGCCGAGCAGCCGCTGCTGCGCCAGCTCAACGGCGACTCCTTGCGCTCGCCCAAGATGCGCATCGTCAATGCCGACGCGTTCACCTGGCTCGACCAGAACGCCGGCAGCTTCGACGTGATCGTGATCGACTTTCCCGACCCGACCAATTTCTCCATCGGCAAGCTGTACACCTCGAGCTTCTATTCGCTGATCGACGCGCACTTGTCGGCCTCAGGCTATGCCGTCGTGCAGACCACCTCGCCGCTGATCGCACGCAAGAGCTTCTGGACGGTCGCGACCACCATCGAAGCCACCGGCCTGCAGACCACGCCGTACCACGTGCATGTGCCGAGCTTCGGCGAGTGGGGCTTCATCCTCGCCAGCCGCCGACCGTTCCGCACGCCGACTCAGCTGCCGACTGGCCTGCGCTTTCTCACGCTTGCGGGCTTCCCGTCGCTGATGGAATTCCCGCCCGACATGGCACGCGTGCCCACCGAGGTCAACCGGCTGTCGAACCAGGTGCTGGTGCAGACCTATGAGGAAGAGTGGGGCCGCACCCACCAATGACGTGACGATGAAACTGCGTCGTCGTGCCTTGCTGGCCGCAGCAGCGTCGCTGCCCCTGGCTGCATGCCGTCGAGCCACCGAGCCGCACTACGAAGGCGGCTGGGTCGGCGCGCAGCACGAGCGCGGCCACCGGCTGCGGGACCTGAAGAGTGGCAGCCTGCCGGCACCTGCCGTGCAGCGCCGCGTCGGCGTGTTGATCGTTGGGGCCGGTGTCGCAGGGCTCGCCTGCGCGCGAGCGCTTGTTAAGGGGAACGTCGACGATGTGCACCTGCTCGATCTGGAAGACATGGCCGGCGGCAACAGCCGTGGCCACCAGATCGCCGGCATGGCCTGCCCGCTGGGCGCGCACTACCTGCCCGTGCCCGGCGAGCAGGCGATCGAGATCGTCGAGCTGCTGGAGGAGCTGGGCCTGAGCCGCATCGAGCATGGCAGGCGCGTCTACAACGAGCGCCATCTCTGCCACAGCCCGCAGGAGCGCTTGTTCATCGATGGCCAGTGGCAAGAAGGTCTTTTGCCGCTGCACGGCCAGGGCGAAGAAACCCTCGCGCAATACCGCCGCTTCAGCGAGGCCGTGTCGGAAGCGGGCGAGACGCTCGGCTTCAGCATCCCCACCGCGCGCTCGCCATGGACAGCGGGTCACCAGGCGCTCGACGCAGTCACTTTCAACATCTGGCTCGATGCGCAAGGTTTCAGGGCCACTGCCTTGCGCGACTACCTCGACTACTGCTGCCGCGACGACTACGGTGCCGGCTCCGCGCAGGTGTCGGCCTGGGCCGGTTTGCACTACTTTGCGAGCCGCCACGGCTTCCGTGCCCCTGGCTCGCACGAGACCGAAGAGCGCGACGGCATCCTCACCTGGCCCCAAGGCAACGCCTGGCTCACCGAGCGCCTCGCCGCGCCGCTGCGCGAACGTCTGCACGCTGGCAAAGTGGTCCTGCGTGTCGATGAAGGCCGCCACGATGTGACAGTGGACGTGTGGGATGCGCGCGAGCAGCGTGCCGAACGTTGGACGGCCACCCAAGTCGTGCTGGCCACGCCGCTCTTCATCGCCGCGCGACTGATGGCGTCGGGGCCTTCCGCGCTGCAGATGGCCGCGTCGCAGATGCGCTATGCGCCGTGGCTCGTGGCCAATCTGCATGTCGATGAGGTGCTGTACGACCTGGGCGGTGCCCCGCCCTCATGGGACAACGTGATCCACGGCAGCGCTTCGCTCGGCTACGTCAACGCCATGCACCAGAGCATGCGGCCCTACCCTGGCCCCACGGTGCTCACCAGCTACTGGGCGCTGGGTGGTGATACGCCCGCGCAACTGCAGGCGCAGCGCGCTCGCCTGCTGAGCGAAGACTGGTCCACGTGGTCACGCGCCGTGCTGGACGATCTCTCATCCGCTCACCCAGACCTTGCGGCCAAGGTGAAGCGCATCGACCTGATGCGATACGGCCATGCGATGAGCATCCCGCTGCCCGGCGTGCGCAGCAGCCAAGCATTGAAGGCCTTGTCGCACACCGAAGGCCGAGTGCGTTTTGCGCACAGCGATCTGTCGGGCTACTCGGTGTTCGAGGAGGCGTACTTCCATGGTCACCGAGCCGGGCGAAGGCTCACCACGTAGCGGCCATCACCCTTTGCTCGGCCGCGATCCAGTGCTCAACCGCTGGCGGCAACGGCTTGGCCAACGGAGCGAGGTTCATCGCGGCGTAGGACTCGGTGTTCGGCACCAGCCCGCTGCGTGCCACGGCAGCGCCTTTCATGTAGCCGGCGGCGTGCACGCGGCCGTCGCGCACGAACTCGAAGCGCATGTAGTTCCAGTGCGCGTCGCTCGCGTCGAGCCGAAAGCGCAGCTGGTAGGTCTGGAACGGGTTCAGGCCACGGCGGTAGCTGATGATCGCGCCGCCCGACATCGGCCGCCAGCCTTTGCGGAGCATCACGCGGGCGAAGCCGGTGCGCACGAAGTACTCGACCAGCATCAGGTCGATGAGGGTCAGGTAGCGGCCGTTGTTCATGTGGCCGTTGATGTCCAGGTCGTTGGGCAGCACGCGAAGCTGGCGCTCCAGCGTCTCGCCGAGTTGCAGCGGCGGCAGGCGCCATGAGCGCAGCAAGGTCAGCAAGAGGCGAAGATAGAGGTTCATGAGAGGCACTCGCAATCGCAGCCACGCTGCGTTGCCATATTAGTTCAATAATGAACCATATGTATTGCTCGCCCACGTTTCAAATGCTGTGGATGTGACATGAAAACACCTTCGTCCCCTCACGGCACTGCCGCGTGGTTATCCGTAGTGCGTGCCTACAACCTCTGCGATGCAGTCATCAGCGCGCGCCTGGCCAAGGTCGGCGTGCGTGTGGCCGAGCACGAGGTGCTGGCCAACCTGAGCACGGCGCCGGGCATCACCCAGCAGATGCTGGCCCAGCGCTGCTTCGTGGCCAAGAGCCACACCAGCATGCTGCTGAAGCAAATGGAGGCCGATGGCCTGGTTCGGCGCGAGGCCGACCCGGCGGACGCGCGGGCCAAACTGCTGTTCCTCACGTCGTCGGGCGCAGCGCTTGCGCGCAAGACGATGAAAGTGCAGGCCGAGGTGGTGAGTGCGATGGCGGCCAGGCTCACCGTGAAGGAGCTGGCGCTGGTCGAGAAGCTGATGGCGCCCGCGTGCGAGGTGCTGGAGGCGATGCTTGGCGAGAGCTGAGCCTTCAGCCGAGACCGACCCACACGGCGGTTTTCAGCGCTCCGCTGGCGTCACGTTGTCGACGCCATCCAGGCTTCGATCTCGTCGGCCTTTACCGGCACGCCGCGGCTGATCAGTTCGCAGCCACTCGCGGTGACCACGGCATCGTCTTCGATGCGGATGCCGATGTTCCAGTACTTCTCGGGCACGCCTTCGGCGGGCCGCACATAGATGCCGGGTTCGAGCGTGACCACCATGCCGGGTTGCAGCACGCGCGACGGCTGCTTCACCACGCGGCCCCCCAGCCCATCGGGCTGGTCGAATGCAGCTTCGTCGAGCGCGAGGTACTCGCCCGCGTCGTGCACGTCACGCCCCAGCCAATGGCCGGTGCCGTGCATGTAGAACTGGCGGTAGGCGGCACTCGCGATCACGTCGTCGAGCTGGCCATGGGTGTCGCGGCTCAGCAGCCCCGTGTCGAGCATGCCCTGCGCGAGCACGCGCACCGCGGCATGGTGGGCGTCGCGCTGGCGTGCACCCGGGCGGGTAACGGCGGCCGCAGCTTCTTGTGCTGCGAGCACGATGTCGTAGAGCTCCCGCTGGGCCGCGCTGAAGCGGCCGGTCGCCGGGAAGGTGCGGGTGATGTCGCTCGCATAGCCGTCGAGTTCGCAGCCGGCGTCGATGAGGCACAGCTCGCCGGCCTTCAGCGGCGCATCGCTCGCGGCGTAGTGCAGCACGCAGGCATTGGCGCCGGCCGCTACGATCGATGTGTACGCCGGGCTCTGTGCGCCTTGGCGGCGAAACTCGTGCAGCAGCTCGGCCTCGATCTCGTACTCGCGCACGGTGCCTGTGGGCTCGGTGCGAAAGCGCTGGGCGCTGTAGCGCATCGCGCGCAGGTGGGCGCTTGCAGAGATGGCGGCGGCGCGCCGCATGGTGGCCAGTTCCTCGGCGTCTTTCACGAGCCGCATCTCGTCGAGCAGCGGTGCCAGGTCGCGGTGGGTACCGGGGTTGCTGCTGCCGTGCTGCGAGCGGTTGCGTGCGGCGGCCAGCCAGCCGGTGACGCGCTGCTCCAGGCCACCGGGCGCACCGAACAGCGTCCACACCGTGCTCTGGTACTTGATCAGCTCGGGCAGCCGGGCATCGAGCTCGTCGATCGCACAGGCCTCGTCGACACCCAGGGCCTCGGGTGCGGCTTCGGGCCCGAGGCGGCGGCCTTCCCAGATCTCCTGATCGACGTCCTTGTTGCGGCAGAAGAAGGTGCAATGGCCATCGGCTCGCAGCACGAGGCCGCTCTTCGGTTCGTCGAAGCCGGTCAGGTAGTGGAAGTAGCTGTCGTGCCGGTAGGGATGGTCGCTGTCACGGCTGCGCATCACCTCGGGTGCCGTCATCACGATGGCCAGGCCGCCGCCGGCAGCGCGCAGGCGCTCGGCGAGTTGCGAGCGACGCTTGCGGTACAGGTCAGTGTTCATGCGCGAGATTGTTGCACCGCGCCTTGCAGGTTGGACGCTAGACCTTGCCTGTACGCTTGACGGCGGCAGGCACGTTGGGCGCGGTGGCCCCCTGCCGCAGGCGCTTCAACTCACGCATCATCTCGCGGTCGACCGAGGCCGGCTGCTTGGCCACTTCGGCTGCGGCCTGCGTGCCCCGATCGCTCGATCGCTTCACGGCGTCGCGATCGCCAGCCAGCTGCTGGCGTGTGCGGATGTGGTTGGCCAGGGTTTCCACCGCCTCCAGCTCGCTCTGTGCGTCGGTCTTGGGCAAGGCCACGACGCGCTTGTCGTTCATGCGCATGCTGAGGCGGCATACGCGGTTGCGGTTGAGGTGGCGCAGCGTGAAGCCCGGAACATCCGTTTCAGTGACCGTCACGTCGCGGATGTTCTCTATCGCGACCTGATGCACCTTGTGCCCGATGCCGCGCTGAAACCACACGAAGCTGGCGCTGACGGTGACCCGCTCCCAGCGGTACAGATCGAAACCCACCGCGCCGAGCAGCGCCAGAAAGCCGATGACGGTGACCCAGCCGATGCCCCAGGCCACTCCCACCCACATCACGAGGCCGGACGCGATCACGGCACCAACCACTTCAAGCATCGCGCGGTCGGCGGTGCCATAGACGCGGCGTTCGTAGCCGCTGATTTCGGGTTGGCCGCTGGCCAGCGGGGCAAGCACGGCCGCCAGGGCCTTGGCGCCGCGGCCCAGGAGCACATGCCCGGCCACGGCGATGGCCAGCATGAAAGGAAGGATGAGTACGTGTGTCACAAGGCGAAAGGTAACGCGAAGTTGCGCGCGGGGAAAGGGCGGAGGGGAAGGCCGGTGTTTTACCGCGGACATGCGGTCGATTCCACGTGCCGAGTGGGGGCGGGACTGTGGCTAAGATGCCGCAATTCTTAACCAGAGGTAGCCATGCAATATCGTCGATTGGGCCGCAGCGGCTTGCAGGTGAGCGAGTTGTCGTTGGGTTCGTGGGTCACTTATCACAACCAAGTGGACACGAGATCCGCGACTGAAATGCTGGCCGCGGCCATGGATGCCGGCGTCAATTTCTTCGACAACGCCGAAGCCTATGCCGCCGGCCAGAGCGAAGTGGTGATGGGCGAGGCCTTCAAGGCCTTGAAGTGGCCTCGCATGAACTACGTGGTGTCGACCAAGTTCTTCTGGGGCCTCGACCAGGGCGGCAACCGCATCAACCACAAGGACACGCTGAACCGCAAGTACCTGTCGCAGGCGATCGACGGCTCGCTCAAGCGCATGCAGCTCGATCACATCGACCTGGTGTACTGCCACCGGCCCGACCCGCACACCCCGATCGAAGAGACCGTCTGGGCGATGAGCGACATGATCACCCGCGGCAAGGCGCTCTACTGGGGCACCAGCGAATGGAGCGCCGACGAGATCCGCGCAGCCTACGAGATCGCCGAGCGCCACCACCTGCACAAGCCGCTGATGGAGCAGCCGCAGTACCACCTGTTCCACCGCAAGCGCGTCGAAACCGAATACGCGCGCCTGTACGAAGACATCGGGCTGGGCCTCACCACCTGGAGCCCGCTGGCCAGTGGGTTGCTCACCGGCAAGTACCGGAGCGGTGTGCCGGCTGGCAGCCGCGGCGCATTGGCCAACATGGGCTTCCTGGTGAAGGGGCTGACCGACGCCGAGAAGAACGAAGCCGTGGCCAGGCTCGAGCCGATCGCACGCGACCTGGGAGGCAACCTGGCGCAGCTGGCCATCGCGTGGGTGAACCACAACCCGAACGTGAGCACCGTGATCCTCGGTGCGTCGAAGATCTCGCAGTTGCAAGACAACCTCGGCGCCTTGGCACTCGTGCCGAAGCTGACGCCCGAGGTGCTGGCTCGCATCGATGACATCACCAAGCCGTTGGCGGGATGAAACAAGCCACCCTCAATCGGAGCGAGCGGGCCGAGGGACGCACATGAATCACTCCCACGACCTCAGCCCCTGGCAGCACCGGCACGTGTTTGACAAGGGCAACCGACGTGGCGAGCAGCGCACGCACTGGGTGCTGGCAATCACGCTGATCACCATGGTGGTCGAGATCGGCGCGGGTTGGTGGACGGGGTCCATGGCGCTGCTGGCCGACGGTTGGCACATGGGCACGCACGCACTGGCGCTCGGCGTCACGGCCGCCGCGTACTACCTCGCGCGTCGGCATGCCAGCGATGCGCGTTATGCCTTCGGCACCTGGAAGATCGAGGTGCTGGGCAGCTTCGCCAGTGCCCTGGTGCTGGGGCTGGTGGGTGTAGGCATCGTCTTCGAATCGGCCATGCGCCTGTGGAAGGCCGAACCGATCGATGCCAAGGCGGCGTTGATCATCGCGATCAGCGGCCTGGTGGTGAACGTGGTGTCGGCGTGGTTGCTGCATGGGGCGCAAGGCGGTGACCACGGGCACGACCATCACGGCCATGGCCAGGCGCACAAGCACGACCATGACCACCACCATGGCCACGACGAGCATGGGGGCAAGGACCTGAACCTGCGCGCAGCCTATGCCCACGTCGTGGCGGATGCGCTGACCTCGGTGTTCGCGATCGCTGCGCTGTCTGCCGCACTGTGGCTGGGCTGGACCTGGCTCGACCCGCTGGTCGGCGTGATCGGCGCGGTGGTGATCGGCGTGTGGGCCTGGGGCCTGATGAAGCAGTCAGCGGCCGTGCTGCTCGACCGCGAGATGGACCACCCGCTGACCGAGGCCGTGCGGACGACGCTGGAGTCCGATGGCGACGCCAAGGTGGCCGATCTGCACGTCTGGCGGGTCGGCCGCGAGAGCTTCGCGGTCGAGGTCTGCATCGTGGCCGATCGCCCGCTGGCGCCCTCCGCCTACCGTGAGCGCCTGGACGTGCACAAGGAACTCGCGCACGTGTCGATCGAAGTCAACCGCTGCCCGCACGCTCCGGCATAGCCAGAGCGGAGTCAGGTCAGAACACGCTCGACGTCAAGAAGCGGTAGCGCAGCTCCTGCTGATAACGCTGACCGGGGCGCAGCACGCAGTCCGGCCACTCGGGGTGGTTGGGGCTGTCGGGCGAGAACTGCGGCTCCAGTGCCAAGCCGGCGTACTGGCCGTACTCGCCCACACGGGCCGGCGTGCCGGCCAGGTAGTTGCCGCTGTAGAACTGCAGGCCCGGCAAGCGCGTGTAGAGCTGCAGGCTGACGCGGCCGTCACCGGACTCCAGCTCGGCGGCCGGCTGCGAACCGTCGGCACACGACGCATCGAGCCAGTACGAGTGGTCGTAGCCGCGGGTGAGCTGCTGTTGCTCGTCGCGCATGAGCGCTTCGTCCACGCGATGTGGCTGGCGGAAGTCGAAACCGGTGCCGGCCACGGGGCGACGCTCGCCGGTCGGGATGCATTCGGCGTCCACCGGCAAGAACTCTTGCGCGGCGATGCGCAGCCGGTGCGCGCGGCAGTCGCCATCGGCTGCGTCGCCGTCGAGGTTGAAGTAGGCGTGGCTGGTCAGGTTCACCGGGCAGGGCGCTGTGACGGTGGCCTCGAAGCCGATGCGCACGCTCAGGTCGTCGCCCAGCGTGTACTTCACGAAGGTGGTCATCTGGCCAGGGAAGCCCTGGTCGCCTTCTTCGGAGACGAGCGACATCACCAGTTCGGCCGGCGTGTGCGATTCAAGCTGCCACCCGTGGCGGTCGAAACCGGCCGGCCCGCCGTGCAACTTGTTCTTGCCCTCGTTGGCTGTGAGCTGGTAAGGCTGGCCGTCGAGCACGAAGCGTGAGTTGCCGATGCGGTTGGCGTAGCGGCCGATGGTGGCGCCGAGGTAGGCCGTCTGGCGCTGGTAGTCGGCCAGGCTGGCGCAGCCCAGCAGCACCTCGCGGCGCGAGCCGTCGGGCAGGGGCACCGAGCACGAGACCCAGGTCGCGCCATGGTCCATCACCTGGATGCGCAGACCGGCGGTGTTTTCGAGTGTGAAGAGGCGGGTGTCGGACGAGAGTGTCATGCGGGGTTCGGAGTCTTGAGCGATTGCTCGATGGCTTGCAATTCTTCGCTGGAGAGGGCTGCGGCACCGGCGGCTTTCACGGCGTCGGTGATCTGTGTCTCGCGGCTGGCACCGATCAGCACCGAGCTCATCCCCTCGTGGCGCAGCACCCACGTGAGTGCCATCTGGGCGAGGGTCTGGCCGCGCGCCAGCGCCAGCTGGTTGAGCCCGCGGATCGTGGCCAGCTTTTGCGGCGTGATGTCTTGCGGTTTGAGGAACACACCGCGCGAGGCGCGGGAATCAGCGGGCACATCGCCGCCGAGGTAGCGGTCGCTGAGCAGGCCCTGCGCGAGTGGCGAGAACGCGATGCAGCCGATGCCTTCGTCGGCCAGCGTCTGCAGCAGGCCGCCTTCGACCCAGCGGTCGAGCATGCTGTAGCGCGGCTGGTGGATCAGGCAGGGCGTGCCCAGCTCGCGCAGCAGCTTGGCAGCCTGGCGCGTGAGCTCGGGCGGGTAGTTGGACACGCCCACGTACAGCGCGCGGCCGCTGCGCACGGCGTGGTCGAGCGCGGCCATGGTTTCTTCCAGCGGCGTGGCCGGGTCGGGGCGGTGGTGATAGAAGATGTCTACATAGTCCAGCCCCATGCGCTTGAGGCTCTGGTCGAGGCTGGACAGCAGGTACTTGCGCGAGCCGCCGTCGCCATAGGGGCCGGGCCCCATCACGTAGCCGGCCTTGCTGGAGATGACGAGTTCGTCGCGGTAGGGCGCGAGGTCGGTGCGCAGCAGCTCGCCGAAGGTTTGCTCGGCCGAGCCGGGCGGCGGGCCGTAGTTGTTGGCCAGGTCGAAGTGCGTGATGCCGTGGTCGAAGGCACAGCGCACCAGCGCGCGGGCGGTCTCGAGGCGGTCGACGCCGCCGAAGTTGTGCCACAGGCCCAAAGACACCGCGGACAGCTTCAGGCCGCTGCGACCGCAGCGGCGGTAGGGTTGCGCTTCGTAGCGCGTGTCGTGGGGCAGGTAGGCAGTCATGGGTCAGTCTCAGTGGGCCGGGCCGGCTCCGGCGCTGGCATGGCAGACATAGAGGTGGGCGGCCTCGTTCTCCGGCGAGCGGTAGTGTGCCTCGACGGCCGCCGTGGCGTGCTGCAGTTTGCTCTCGGGCAGCAGGGCCACCACGCAGCCACCGAAGCCGCCGCCCGTCATGCGCGCGCCGCCTTCACTGCCGATGGCAGTTTGCAGAATTTCCACCAGGTGATCGATGGCCGGCACGGTGATCTCGAAGTCGTCGCGCATGGACGCATGCGACTGCGCCATCAACTTGCCCATGCCGTGCAAGTCGCCGCTCGCCAGCGTTTCGCAGGCATCGACCGTGCGTTGGTTTTCGGTGATCACGTGGCGGGCACGGCGGAGCACGACGGCGTCGAGTTCGTGCACCCGGGCGTTGAGTTGATCCAGCGTCAGGTCGCGCAGCGCCTTCACGCCGAAGTGGCGGGCCGCCGTCTCGCACTGGGTGCGTCGGATGTTGTATTCGCTGTCGACCAAGCCGCGCCGCACGCGCGAGTGCGCGATCAGCACCGCCACCCCGGCCGGCAGCGGCACGGACCGCGCGTCAAGCGAGCGGCAGTCGATGAGCAGGGCGTGGTCGGCCTCGCCGCGCGCCGAGATGAGCTGGTCCATGATGCCGCAGTTGCAGCCGACGAAGCGGTTCTCGGCCTCCTGGCCGTTGAGTGCGATCTCGGTGGGCGTGATGTCCAGCGCGTAGGCCTGGCGAAAGAACTGGCCGAGGGCGACCTCGAGCGCGGCCGACGACGACAAGCCCGCGCCTTGCGGCACGTTGCCCGACACCGCGAGGTCTGCACCGCCGAACACCTGCCCGCGTGCGGCCAGGTGCTTGAGCACGCCGCGCACGTAGTTGGCCCAGCCGGCGTCGGCGCGCGGCGTGATGGGCTGGTCGAGATCGAATTCGTCGAGCGCGTTGCCGAGGTCGGCAGCGACCACACGCACGCGGCGGTCCGCACGCCGGCTGCCGGCGACCACGGTGTGGAAGTCGATCGCGCAAGGCAGCACGAAGCCGTCGTTGTAGTCGGTGTGCTCGCCGATCAGGTTGACGCGCCCGGGAGCGCGCGCAGCGAGTTCAGGTGCGTGGCCGAAAGCGGTGGTGAAGGCTTGCTGCGCACGCAGCAGCGGGGTGAGGTCGTTCGTCATGGGGCGGGCTGGGGTTCGAGGTAATGGATGTCCGACACGGCGCGCAGGCGCTCGGCGGCTTGTTCGGGGGTGAGGTCGCGCTGGGCCTCGGCCAGCATCTCGAAGCCGACCATGAACTTGCGCACGCTGGCCGAGCGCAGCAGCGGCGGGTAGAAATGCGCGTGCAGTTGCCAGCCGGGGTGGTCGGCATGGTCGAAGGGCGCGCCGTGCCAGCCCATCGAGTAGGGGAACGAGCACTGGAAGAGGTTGTCGTAGCGGCTGGTGAGTTTCTTCAACGCGACGGCGAGGTCGGCGCGTGCGGCCGCGTTCAGATCGGGCAGGCGCTGCACGGCAAACTTGGGCAGCAGCAGCGTCTCGAACGGCCAGGCGGCCCAGAAGGGCACCACCGCGAGCCAGTGCGCCGTCTCGACGACGGTGCGCTCGCCGTCGGCGGCTTCGCGCGCCGCGTAGTCGGCCAGCAGCGCGCGGCCGTGTTGCGCGAAGTAAGCGGCCTGCCGGGTGTCTTCGGCCGCAGCGAGGTCAGGCACGAAGTCGGTGGCCCAGATCTGGCCGTGCGGGTGCGGGTTGGAGCAACCCATCATCGCGCCCTTGTTCTCGAACACCTGCACCCAACGCCAATGCTGGCCCAGCTCGCGGCTTTGCGCGCACCAGGTGTCGACCACGGCTTCGATGGCCGGCAGGGTCAGCTCGGGCAGGGTCTTGCCGTGGTCTTCGGAGAAGCAGATGACGCGGCTGGTGCCGCGCGCGGCGTGGGTGGCGAAAAGAGGGTCTGCCTCGGCGGGTGGCGCTGGGGTGTCGGGTGCCAGGGCCGCGAAGTCGTTCGTGAAGACGTGGGGGCCGTGGTAGTCGGGGTTGCGCTCGCCGCCCACGCGCGGGTTGCCGGCGCACAGGTAGCAGCTGGGGTCGTGCGCCACGCGCGGGCGGAGGTCCGGCTCGTCTTGCTGGCCTTGCCAGGGGCGCTTGGCGCGGTGCGGCGAAACCAGCACCCACTGGCCATTGAGGGCGTTGTGGCGGCGGTGCGGGTGGTCGTCTCGGTGGAAAGGTGTGTCAGTCATAGCCATGGGGTGCAATATTTCCAGCGCCAAGTGTCCTCGCAGATTTGATGCAGCACGCGGCTGGCGCACCGACCGAATTCG
>Ga0307513_10006128_pt1 | contig 15781 bp, 18 predicted proteins | sample 15_EM_MG_FD_202174 | JGI IMG/M metagenome (GOLD analysis project Ga0307513, IMG submission 202174) | Populus trichocarpa ectomycorrhiza microbial communities from riparian zone in the Pacific Northwest, United States - 15_EM | ecosystem: Host-associated > Plants > Roots > Unclassified | place... | reverse complement strand
TACAAACCTTAGATTTGAAGTCCCTGTGAGATCTATTCTGTGCATACCCCAGAAGTCTCCCCCTCACACTATAGAATGTGTGATTTGTGTTTTTGAGATTGGTGTTGATTTGGTGTTGGTGTTTGTGGGTTTTGGCTTGTTCCAGATCTGCTCGCATTTGCCCTTTTCACCCCATAGCAAAGATCACGCTCTTCACCGGGACTCTTTCAACTCTTACGACCTGCGCAAGATGATCTATACAATTGTTCTCAACAGATCTTATATGTCCAACACCGAAATATGGTGTTTTCTGTGGTCGAAATTCAAGCAAATCCGGCAATCCCATCCACTTCGCACCTACATCCCCTCTGCATGGCCATCTCAGCAAACCATCCAAACTCTCGTGCAACGGACATCTGGACAATTTGTCTGAGTGATGAAATATGTGGACTCGGCACAACATCGGCATGTGGAGCACCTCGAGGCTGTCCTTAGGATAGTGAACCCCTTGGGTGATATCCCCTTTGCTGAGCTCAATTGCTTGTACCGCCATATTCTCGCATCTGCACACAATTTCAAAGGGGTCTTGCGTATTCTTGGCACTCTTTTGTGTTTGCAGAAGCTCTACTCTCGAAGAGATGCCTTGGGTAGTAAACTCGAGTTTCCAATACCGGTAACAGATCCCCGCTTTCCCACTTTCCAACATACGAGCATGACGAATTGATGTCACCTGTCATGGCTGATCTCTTTCTTCCACCACCACCACCATCGTTCGCTGCTGCTCCACCTGTATATGCCACTATTATATATCAATACTAGGGTCTTACCCAAGTCACTTCATAAATGCATATGGGACAAACCCCACCACCCAAAAAAACAGAGTATTGCTGTGGTGCTGGGGCTGGTTGGGATTAGTAATAGGGTCTTTTAGGTAGGCGGGTATAGTGGTTAGCTTGCCAAGGATGCCGAATGGAAGGGCAGGGCTGTATAATAGGGCGGGGCTGTTGTGCAGGGGTTGGGGGCAGTAGTAAATAGATATAAACAATGCCAGAAATGGTGGTCAGGTGGTGTGCTCACTGTTGGGGCAGGAAATTATATATTTTGGGGGTAGCAGGGTATGATACACCCATCTGGGATGTTTTGGCGCCTGAGGAGGAGTGGGTAGTGGTGGGAGAGCATGTCCACGGTGCCAAACTAATCATTTTTTTCCCAATTAGGCAAGCGGTGCCAGATGGACTTGCTCAGGCTCAGTTTTGCTCCTGGGCTCGTTCTGCTTGGGTTTTCATAGAACAAAAGACATATATAACTAGGTACAGTGTATTTACATTCAATATAATGCTTTCTAAATGTCCAGGCAGGCGATAATGGATGGATGGCATATGATGTGTTTGGTTTTCATTTAAAAAATCCAAACCTGGATCCATATGGATAAATTCCCATGGGTGACCTGTCTAAATAGGTCAGGTATCTGTATATCTACAGGTCACCTGTGGAGGACAGATACCTGTAAGTATCCGCAGGTACTCATGGATACCCATAACATAATACTTAGAATATAGCTTCTATTTTAGTGCAACAACAATAGATTATAGTGTTTGAAGTCTAGTCTCTTGGTTTTTGGAATGTAAACATTGCAAAAAGACTGATCTAGATGGATATTTTTTATGGGATAGGACAAGTATTCTATAGCTCTATGAGTACCCTTTAAAATGGGCCCAAGAACATATTTATCGGTAAAGAACTGACAGAGATATTGCTAAAACTGTAAAATACTGTTGAAAAATAGTAGATGTACCAGAATTATTTTGTAGATACACCAATTCTTCACAGGAATTAACGTTCTTAGGCTCATTTTAAAGCTAGAAGGTATGCTAATAAATTTACCGTTTTAGAATTTCAAAATATGCAGCCTTGTTCAACCAAAAAACCAGTCATGAGGAAGAAACCAGTAACCCGCAGGTACCTGCAGGTACCTGCAAAACTCTGAAATTGCTACCCAGATCTGCTTTGACCCATGGGAACATTTTGATCTGGAGCCACGGGTGCATGATCTGCGGGTTTTTTTTGGCAGGTAACCTGTGTATACCTGCGGATCACCCGCACTCGTGGTGTGCCCTAGATTCCAGGTCTTGCACGTCATGACCCAGACTGGCAATTCGAGGTTCGACAGGTCAGTCTGAGTCAGCAGTTTATGGACAAGGACTGGATAGGCGGCAGTGGGTGACGAGAACCTGGCTGGCGTATTGGTAGAAAAATTTGGCATGGTCTCAAGGGGCCTGTTTCTGATTTAGAAAGGTACAGGTCCACCTCAAGAAAAATTTTGATTACAAATGTTTTTAGTAGTACAAAATTGGTACAAAAAGCGGTTCAAAACCAGTGCCAGCTCACCCAAGCACACCATTATTTCTTTACTGTGTTTTTACGAGTCGAGTGGTGAGCTTTAGCGGCAGGGGCGGGTTTGGGTTCATCGTCATGGGCAGGCTGCTCAGGCTCTCATGTGGAGGTTGCCAGATTGCGTCCTGAGTCGTTGTTCATAGGGTTCGTGCTAGCACCTTGTTCCAGTTGTGCTGTGGAAGTGAGATGAGTCAGGCTCTGGGTCCAAGGGTTGTGTTGCTCACATTGTGGGTTGGATGGCCCAGCTGTAAAAGGGCTGAGAGTGAAGAAGTCTTGCTCTGGAGCAGGATCTTCATTCTATTAATGGATGTAATGAAATGCAATCTCATTTGTATGATGAAAACGTACTTCAGGTGCACCAAATTGAATCCTTTCACAGTCCCATGCCCCACCATTGTCTTGCTCCCTTATCTGTATATCTTCAATCATCAGATTTCCAATGTTCAAAACATCGTCAATGCCACTGCTATCAGATCCACTGCTCTTCCCATCACCGTTGGTGTCAAACCAATTAAAAACTTCAGAATTGTACCACAAGATGAGATCTTCAAAATATTTATCCTCCTTATTGAGCTTGGTGACGATAGTTTCTTTATATGTTGAGAAGAGTTTGAGGTAGAGGATGCGTGATTTATGACCTGAAGGCTGGAATTTTTCGTCAACAGAATGGAGAAAAATTGCCTGCAAAAAATAATCAATACAGCGAACAGTATAGAATTTTTAGAGGTCTTTACTGTCCCCCACAGATTCCTACAGGAATCCTGAGGAATCCGGTCCATTCTGGTCATTCCGGGGGAATGGATTTTTGGCAGGGGTGTCTGCCACAGTAGAATTGCCATTCCAGGGGAATGCCAGACCGGAATTTGAATTGCACCGGAATTCCGCAGGACTCACTGGACCAGAATGGCAATCCGGAATGGGCAGGAACGGAATCTGGTGCGTTTTGTAATAAAAAAAATAAAGTATTAGTAATTTTTATAAGTAATAGTAATTAATTAATAATAGGCACCCAAGGATTGCCAAATCGAGCAACCGCAGTTGAAACGCCGCAACGTCACACATTTGTGACACTAACCTTTCTTCCCATCACCACCACCACCACCACCACCACCAACGCGCGGCCCCCGTCACCGTCGTCGGGCCCCTGGTCAACGCCCACGCTTGGGCCAAGCCAGGGTGTGCTCGTCAACTCACCGCCGCTCAACGACGCCACCCACCACCACCGCCACGTCACCACACGATGCAGCCCAACGACGCCGCCCATTGCCAACCCCACCGCCATGTCACCATCCAACTATGGCCCCCCTCGATGCCACCCATTCCCAACCACACCGCCACGTCACCACCCAGCAACGCCCCCCCAGCGACACCCATACCCCGCCACGTCACCGCCCACATCGACGCACACAGCTGCCACGTCACCGCCCACATCGACATGCACAGCTGCCACGTCACTGTGGCTGCCGGTGCACCAAATGCCGCCACATCGACCACCACCCATGCCACATCACCATCGAAGGGTAGCAGCAGGAGGGTAGGGAAGAGAGGACAGACAGCAGGGACGCGACGAGAGGAGGAGGAGGGCAAAAGGGATGACGTACGCGTCGTCCCGTGGAATTCTTGTCAACGACAGGGGAGAGGATGGCACCAACGGTGCCCCTCCTTCCTACCCCCGTCGTTCCTGCGGTGTCGTCAAGAGGGGGCAGCGTGAAATCCACACACTGTCCCCTTCGATTGCGTGTACCCCCCTCACTGTTCGGGGGGATCATTTTCCTCCCCCGGCGTACGACCTACCCCCCACCGTCTCCTGCCTCCTCTACCCCCTCTCCCTCTCCCCCCGTTGTTGGGGGGGATTCTTTCTGGTTGCCGTTGACGAGGGGCCTACCGCCACCCCTCTTCTACTGCGTTTACCCCCTCAATAACAGGGGGGTCCTCCTATGCCCTACACGCCCCCTCTTTCCCTCCCTGTATGTACTTAGTTTAATAATTGTATTCTGTAAATTAAAAATAAATTAAAATTTATATATTATATGTGTTTCATAAACCCCAAAGGCATGAAACAGGGACCTTACAATAAATAAGTAATTACATAGTATTTATAATTTAAAAATATACCTTTTATGGTAATTCTTGTGGATTCCAGTCCATTCTAGTCAATTCCTGTGAATTCCGGTCCATTCCAGTCCATTCCTGTGGATTCCGGTGGATTCCTGTGCAAATTCCTGTCTATTCCTGTGGATTCCCCAGGATTCCTGTCTATTCCTCAGGATTTCTGTGGATTCCCCAGGATTCCTGTCCATTCCCCAGGATTCCTGTGGGAATCTGTGGGGGACTGAAAAGTATTGAATTTTTAGGACATACCAGAGTGGCTATGAAAGCTATTGCACCAGGCGTAACTCTTTTCACTCCCCAAAGATGGCCGACAGTGCTGGTTGATGGTTGTCTGGATGCAGAGGGTGATGAGGCACCAAATAATATTGATCGAAGCATCTATAAAGGCTGATCTCAGTTGAATAAATTACCAATACAGACACGACACACCAGTGGAAGTGCAGGATTCCTGAAGATCTTCTTTGAAGATCGTCGTTTCCCAGGAAAAAGAATCGGGGCAAATTTCAAAAACTTTTGCATGCCAGGCTCGATAATCATTTCTTGGAAGACTCTTGAGTGGTTGGATTTCGCCAGATAATGAGCTTGGTTTTGCTGAAAGATTTGTCTGGCTGTTTGTGTTCGGAGCTGGTAAATTATTGTTCATCGATTGCTGTTGAGAGCTGATTGAAACTACCAACAATAGGAGTTATTTGGTAGGTACTAATTACTATAGAAATTGAAGTGAACGTACCTGGTTGCGGAAGTGTGAAGTATTTGCGAGCTTACCATGAAGCCTGGTAGGTAGCTCCTCATACAACTCTGTGATAAGACCATCCAGTGCTGATTCCTCAGTCTGCCATCGAGTGGAATCATCCATGCGCACACCCACTGGTTTGGGTTGAAGGAAAACATTGTGTGCAACATACAGCTCATTCATTACACCAAAGTGACAAGCATAAAGACCGATAACTTCATCAGTTTCAGAAAGCTTGGATTTCTAACTGTCCTTTTCTGTCGCCTTGCTTCCCCTTGCTGCCTTCTTGACAACCTTGTACTTCTGTTCTAGCTCTGCATACTGTACCTTGAGGAATTGTAGCTCATCTTTCAAGCTCACATTTTCAAGCTGTGCCTGCCATAATCCCTAAAGAAATTCCAGGAAATTAGCACTGTACAAATTCATTTGTAGACTCATAGCATCACCTCCTTGAGGTCCTGAGTTTCATGACCAATAGAACCTGTTGCGATAGTTGGGCCTGGCCAATTCAAGTTGGGACGAGAGCAAACAGGTGCATTTGTATCTCCAGATGAGTTAGAGGATGAGTCCTCCTCTTCAGAGTTGCCCAAATCTCCATCAATGTCAATAAACTCTTGGCTGACATCGAGGGAGTCAGAAGTAATGCGATGACGAGGTGCCATGAAGTGGGTTAACAAGATTTTGAATTTGCGACTCAAGGCATATAAGTACCAATTAAATTTACATGTCTAAAGATATAAAAAGAGCAAGTGTGATTGGTCTGATAAGCTATCGAACTTCCAGTGAGATTACTCTGCCAATGAATCAAGAATATCCCTCACCCGGAGATACATGTCAGCATCGAGAACATCAAAGATGATCGAGTGGTTTTCGAGGTCATTTGCTGGTACTATGACTGCACCACAGACAATTGACTGTGCCCAAACAAATTCCATCTGGGATTCTTTGAGTTGCTGAAGGCGTAAGAAGTGCAGGTCTTTGTCCTTTTGTCGGATTTGCCTTGGGACAGAAATGGGTCTTTCAAAGGCTTGAACCAGGGCAATTGGATAATCTTCATCGTTTATTTTGATGGTAAAAACAAGCGCAAGTTGGGCAAAAATGTAGCCATCAGCTGTGTTGATAATGACGCAATCATAGCGAGGTCAGTTGTAGAATTTTGGACTACATCTGAGGTAGTCAGTCACCACTTTCCAAGTAACTTTTGATTCATATTGAGCCTTGATAAAGCGAAATTCTGTGATCTTCATGGCAAGATCAGAGAGAAAACTTTGCATCGTAATGAATAATACCTGAGTAATTGCAGAAATCTGTTCATGGAGGTTGGTTGGAACTGGAAGGTTGAGAAGTGGGAGCTCAACCTTAAAAAAATTAAGAAGGTTCTTTGGTGTAAGTCGAGGATGCAATGCCTGCAATGCCTCAACTGCACATGGTCTCTGAGGTGTACCAAGGTAAATATTGCCAAATGATTTTGGTTCCAATCTTTTTTTGCTTGCAAGGACAATGGGGAAATTCACAGTAATTTCGGTTTTAGCCCTGGATTCAGGTTCTCCTTCAAATTCTTCCTGTGTTTCTCTCTTTGCTGTCAATTTTTGCTCATCCATGAAATCGATTATCATCTGGATATGTCTAGAAACATAGATCCAATGATCTGCACGAAGAATCAAAAAAAAAATTGAGCAGTGAGTGATCTGCATATAACTATCAACATTGAAATTACCTGCTCTGCAAACTCACGGAAATTTGACTGCAATGAATATGAGTCTTTGAGTGGCCCATGCATGCTTTCATTGTACTTTGAATTGAAGTTTCATGTAACACCTTTTGCAAGAATATCTGCAAAGACATGTGCATGCAAGTGATTTTTGGGAAAATCCCAGGATTTGGAGTCCTCATCAGCTGTCGCATCAATATATTCCTATGTCAAGTGCTCAGTCTAATGCATAAAATCTAATAACCTTCAGACTATACCTGCATAATTTCTGAATAATGCAGTAGCTCTTCCTCCCCCTTCTGAAGAGTCTCAGTTGTATGAACCTCCATAGAAGTATATGTATCGAGAATAAGAAAACTTCAAAGAAGCCAAAGGAGTAAATGTCCATAAGGACTCTCCTTGTCAGTGATGATATCGTGTGTAATAAAGATAGACATCTTGGGAATTTCATGAGCCATGAAGAAAAAGAATCTTCAAATTTATTTGCATCAGAAGAATGTATGTCCATAATATTCTTGAAGTGATTCATTCCTCTCCATTGTGGCATTGCATCTGCTCTAGAGTACATAGATTTAATCTGTGAGGATTAAATAGTAGAGAGATTATAACTACCGAGCATCAACACTTTTAATCACTGTCCTGCCTTCTGCATTTACGTAGTCCTGAAGTCTTGGCCAAAGATGCTTTCTACCAAGGCCACCATAAGCATACAGCTTATTCCAAGATGTTGCTAGATATGGATCGGAAAATTCAATGTCCCAAAATGAGTTCTATCCACAGAATATAACTGTCAAATTGAATTAAAATGCTGTTTAATTACACACTGGCAGTCCCCGAATCCCTTGCTTCTTCAACTTTGGCTCCCAGTCTTTTTTTGGCCCATGTTCTGCTGATGTTACAAGAATTTTCATGGCCTCCATGCTGCAAAGTTCCCATTTTTTTGATGGGTTGTGCTGTTTATATGAAGGAACGAGACAGACAGGGCATAGACATAATCCATTAGCCCCTTGTATTAGAGTCATTACACATCTGAAATGTTATTAGGCAGTTTTGTGATTAGAGAAAATCTGACATACTGTTCCTCATAATCTGCAGAGAGAATTACAATAAAAGAAAACAGACAACGCTCAATTCCATCACTGCATACAATCATAAAGCCAGTTTTTGAATAGTATTTAATAGTTTCAAGTAATTTCTTGAAGGATTCATGCCAAACTGCGTGTTTAAAATTGGCAAAAGTTGTTGTCCCTTTTTTTTCTGCTTCCTCTTCGACCTGATACAAAATTAATCACGAAGTAAACACTGGAGCTGTCACATTGACATACAATAGGAAGCCAGCCAACAACAGTTCCACCACCAAGTTGATCATTGCTATTCCTGGGATCGACAGGAAGGTTCAGGAGCCAGGCAACAATAGGATATCCTTTGGCACTTATCAGCATATAAGATGAACCCAAAGGGTTTGCCGTTTGGTGGTAGTGCAGACTACAGAGATTGTTCAGACATCATAATGGCCAAACATTAGAAAATCTGACCTGGACATCCCAAAATCTATTTGCAGTCCATGGTTCATCCACAAACCATACCCATTCTTTACCATTAAACTTTGATACTCTCTGGGCATCCCAAACAAAATGGGGTCCTACCAAGGGATGTTTTATAGTATCAACAGCCCAGTCCCAAAAATTTCGCGACCAAAAGGGATAAGACATTGTCTCCTTCTTGAATTCCACTGTAATTACATGCTGGTCAAACTAGTATATATTTACGTTAGAAGTCATGGATTGAAACACCAATGTTAGTAGGTACCAGAGTGAGCAATAGAGATGCAGCATCCCAAGTTTCATGAAGATTTTGATGGCTCTTCAGGTTGAACGAATTTTTGCCTTGGATACATTTTCCAAAAAGTTGTATAAGCTGTTCGACTTGACCTTGCATAAGGGCAGCATCGAGGGCAAGCTTCACAAATTCAAAGTCTGCCTGGGAACGGAAGGGCCACTAGGGCTCTGAGTCCTCAGGAGGAGAAACAGGCTTCGATGTGTGCTCAAAGTAGTCCTCCAAGGACTCGATCTTGGTGCTTTGTCCACTATTGGGATGGTATTCTGTCCATATGCTACTGATTTCGGGGCCACCAGGTGCTTGAGATGATCCTAAAACTATGTGAGGTGAGCTACTACACATCAAGTACCAAATATGTACTGTGGTCTTGAGATCCTGGTGGTTCAAGGGAAGCCAGCCTCTGCGATGTTGAGCCACCGACATCCTCTCATGCAAGAGGTACTAGGATCCAGGGGAATTGGTCAGGCCCATAAAACAGCAATAATATCTCACTGTTTGTTGCACCTAGAGGATTATATGGCCAATTTCCTCATAGCTTTGGTTTTTCCCATGCTCACATGGGATGTTTCTGCATGCTTGCAGCGGCAGTAGCAATATCTGCCTCTGATGGAATGAGTGACAGTCAGTGTAATATAAAGACAAGACAAAAAGGTGCATACTACGATTCTTTCACTCCTTTTCTACCACCTCCCTCGCATATGCGTCGTCCTTCTGCTTCTCTGCCAACTTGGTTGTACAGAAACGTTGATGGTTTGAAAATCCCTGGGGGGTATTGAAGCCCCATCCACAGGGCGCTGGACAGATAAATTTATGAGACATAAAGAAAGATATACAAGAAAAAAAAAGGTGGTGAATATGGTACAGACAGGTTGGGGGATGTGAGGAAAGAGGCCAGTGCGATTATTGTGTTCATTTATCCTAATGTTTCTCACATCATGTCAGCCACGGTTATGGCGGTGTTGTAACCGTGCCAGCTAGTTGTGACTGTTTTTATTTGTTGGAATAGCTTGGCAACCGGCAAACAACAGCTGCTGGACTTTTCCGACATATATGCCCCTTTGATATATGAAAACCCAGGACTTGCCTGAACCATATGATCAATCCACACCAGGTATACCCTACCACCCCCCAAAAAGAACTTTTGCCATGGTGGCAAGGCTGGTTAGGATTGGTAATAGGGTCCTTTGGGTTAGCAGGTGGAGTTGCTGATATGCTGTGGGTGCTGGATGGGAGGGCAGGGATGTATAATAGGGCAGAACCATTGAGCAGGGGTTGGGGGCACTAGTAAATACATATAAGTAATACCAGATGTGGCCAGTGGGTGGTTGCACTCACTATTACACACATTGGGGGGATATTTGGATGAGAAATTTTATATTTGAGTGTAGCAGGGTTGGGCTATTGTATGCATCCTTGATTGGCCATACATGTCCTTGATGGGTGTGCAGTATGTGGCTCTATCAAGCACCCTCTTTTTTACTTTTCATGTAGTGTATCTTTCTGACATTGCTTTTTTCTTCTTTTCTTCCTTCAGACATTTCAGGGTGAAGCCCCTGTTTCTTTTCACTTATATAGCTAGCCATATCTCATCGTTTTGTACCTCAGCCTTTCACCTTTTTTGCTAAGGTACAGTTTTCCTTTGTTTCTTTTGATTATGTACTTATTGTTTCATTCCTAGACTCACTCACATTTTGTCTAGATATTAGTGTTTGAAAGTCCAGTCTGGTCTGGTCTTTTGGTGCCCAGTGCCTTAGACCATAACTGTAACCGGTCCTTCTAATTCCAGAAACTGACAAAAACCAGACCAAACTGTGACAGACTGGTCTTTTGCAGTTTCTTGCAGTTACAAAACTGGTTTTAACTGGTTCTGGTCCTAACTGGTTTGCGACTGGTCTTTGTAGGGTTAAGGTGGCCAATATTCTAAGTATTTTAATATACAAGGGGGGTCAGCACCAATGTACATGAGTGGGTTATACTATAATCTCTATATCTAACTCCTTCTCCCAAGCTAAAGAAGCATTATCATTATCAAGCATCTCTTTGAAATTGAGGAAAGGCTCAACCTCCTCCTGCTTAAAAGCTGTCCAAGCAGCCATATCATAAAGGTCAGGTCTCCATGCAGACCCCATGATTACCAGTTCTTCAAAAACTGTTGAACCTAGGCACGCCCAGTGGTCTATTGTGATTTGTTTGCTGTCCAAAAATAGCCACTTGCAGAGAACAGATGACACTTGAGAAGGGAGGACGTGAAGGGCAATGCATGCAAGCATAGAATATAAAGTTGCATTGTTCTACAGAATGATGATGAGTGACTGAAAAGATTCCAAGGAAATCCCTTACCTGCCACCATTCAACAAGATTGGTGTTTTTGTCACATCCTATTACATAGTACTTAAATAGCAGTGTAATTCTGAGGCCCAGCCCTCTTCCGCATCAGTAGTGAGAAGGGTTTCCCAATGTTTATCAAATTCCGAGAGAACAAAGGCCTCATCATTGTTGGCATCCTAGGTTCTGGGGTTTCTTTGAATGGGAATAGCAGGAACTCAACTATTATAGTACTGGGCCATCTAGCTTACACACCATCAGCACAGTAATTTGTATAAATGAAACAAACAACATACATTTTTCTCAACTATTTTTCTGGCCTCATATTGCCAGTTTTTTGTGTCAAAGTTTCCTGCATCAATTTTGGCTGCTTGTTCTTTGGCACCGCCCCATGAAAGTGCAATGTAAGTGAGCTTGTAATAAGGGTGAAGCACTTCAAAAGTTGCATTAGTATGCATCTCATCTTGAGAGAATTTAAACCTTTACCAAATGCCAGTACAAAACTAGGCTTTTCGTCAAAACAGGAATAGTACTTTCCCACCTTTTCTAGGCCATTAGTGAGTGTGTCCTTATACAGGGCATATTTGGGGCTATCGTGCTTCTTCTCCCATGCCAATTAAAGCTGCTCAAGCACTAGAAGTGCGTGCCATAGGGTTGGCTTCTGATTTGAATCCTGATCGGTCTCATTATTACCTTTTGTAGCAAAATGAAACAAGAACTCCACCACAAGTATATCCTGTGCATCAATTACTCTTGTACAATCTGACTCCACCATCTTGAAAGCTGATCAGGGTATGTGTTTTATGAGACGATTATTACAGTCATCCACTGGCTAATGATATACCACCACCCAATGATACACTTTTGTAATGTTAATAACTTCTTCAAAAAATATTATTTCTTCATGAAACAAATTTTTCTTGAAGCCTGTATATACTATCTATCTACACCCATAGTTTGAAGAAGATTGGATAAATTCTGGGCCCAGGATATCTCATTCAAAAATAGATATTTCACAGATTTGGCCAAAAACACAGCCACCACCCTATGATACACCTATTTTTAGGCCATATCCAAGCAGGAACACATCCAAATATTCTGAAATTTGGAAAGCACAAACTTACAGTATTATAAAAATTTATTATAAAGTCTTCTTTTCAAAAAAGTGTGTTCTCAAATTTAAAATTTATTTTTAAAGTTTTGCTGTATCATTAGCCAGTGGATGACTGTACACTGCAACATGGTAATCAGGCCATACCTCTCATCTGCTGAGGTCATGAATAATCCAATCAGCTGTTAAATTTATCAATAATGTATCAACAAGATAAATATGTAGTGATCTGTACCTGATGAAGTTTGTTTGCCTGATCAAGCATTTTACACTGTGCCCCAATAGATATTGCTATGTAAAGGTATCTTCAGTGCTTCAGGAAGTCCGCAATGGATCTGGATGCTGTGGAAGTATTTGATATGCTGTCCAGATGCTTGAATCTGAGCATAAATATTATGAGACAGCACTTGAAGTTTGAGGGAGAATATAATTGTTACTTTGATTGCAAGTGTATGGATAGTGGCAATCACATTGAAGGAACCACCTAGAACATGGTTATTGGCTTGGGTGGGATCATATTCCCAGATGGCTGTCACATTTTTGATAGCTGCAATCTTTGTAATGTGGCTCATAATGTCAATGTTCCCAAGGTTGATAATGTGGCCCAAGCAACTGTAATGAAATTAAATTGAGGAGAAAGTAAAAATAAATGAACAAATGGTAGTTGTTGTTTGTCACTGTTCTACTCAAGGCCTTGGCAAATGTGAATATCTTGGATCATTTTGAAAGTTGTATTATTATTTCCTGTGTTATCCAATGTTGCTGTATAAAGCTGATCAGAGATCAAAAATTAGCAAGCCGCTTACTATCATGACATAAGAAATAACAATTGATGAACTGTTGTTCCAGTTTTGGACATGATTCCAACGCGGTCAAGCAAACCCATGGAATACCTTCCAAGGTTCTTCCTACTATGTCCACCTGATAACACCTTGAACCTAATAACCGCCGCTTTCATATTCCATTTTCCCTCCTTCACTGCAATCCAATGTGCAGTCATCCTCTGAAACTCTGCTTTCATCATGTCCGCTGACCATCTGTCTTGAGATTGTCTTCCCATGTGAATTATGTAATGAAAATGGGATGGTTGGATTCTCCTCATTCAGATGAATCTAACAGTATATAATATGTCCTGAAAAAATACATTTGAAGCTATAAAATGCCGCTTTTCATCAAATCATGTGCCAGGCACAATGCCAAGCCTCTTTATTTTTTTGTAAGTACATAGGATGAAAGTAAAGAAAAATGTGGTTGCATTGGTACAAGAATCATGTGAATCCAAGCAAAGCTCATTAAGTTATGAATTCTTCAAAACAAGGTGTTCTGGTGCATGACTTGGTATTATCACCATTACCATCACCTGGATATATATTCTCAAAAAAGTCATAACTTAATCAGTTTTGCTCAGATTCACATGATTCTGGTGCCAACACGACCGCACTTTTCTCTATCTTCATTCTATGTACTGATTAGATAATCAGGCACCTGTTTATATGTTGTAATTTCCAAAATACTATGGTTTACCTTTGTTTTACCTTGCACAAGAAGGATATCCTTACACAATCCATATAAATGGTTAATAAGATTAAAATGCTGAATCTAACAGTACCAGAATCATATTTTTTGGACCAGTATCCATGGAGATATGAACATTTCACCAGTTTTTATATTACAAAAAAACAAATAAAATATTCATTCCTCCATCAGTTCTGCTTGGATTCACATGAAACTAATACCATTGAATTTGGAAATTCATTTCCTTTAAAGGGACACTGAGATTACATAATCATAGCATCATTAACATAGTGCCAACTCAAAAAATGCAGTATTTTGCTGCAAAGGTTGCCTTCCCATGCGATTTATGTAATAAAAATATAGTCATAGTGATGAATCAATGAATCAATGAAAATTTTGACTAAGTTCTGGGTTGATAAAAATTGAGTCTTTGATCAAACAACTCATAATATTGAATGATTGAACTTCAAGGCTGAATAGCTCAGTGGTTAAAGCATTTGGTATATGTCTAGACAGTACTGGGTTCAATCTCTGGTCTGGTTACTTTTATGTACTGTAACATATTCACTGTTGAGGATGACCCAATTATCCACTGCAAAATTTCAAAAGATGCAATCAGTTTGCATCCTTTGAAATCTTGTGATGGATAATTGGATCATCCTCGACAGTGAATATATTACTTGTGGTGACTACAAAAAAACACACCCAAGAACATATTAATTGGTTCAAAATTGACAGGTATGGTTGAAAATGTGAAACACTGTTGAAAATAGTATATGTACCAGACCTATTTTATAGAAGCACCAATTCTTAATGTAAATTAATGTTCTTGGGCTCATTTTAAAGCTAAGAGGAATGTTAACAAAGTTACCAATTCATAATTGTAAAATATTAGCTGAAAGATTAGTATAAAACTGGTTGAAACTGGTGCAAACCAAAAACCAGTTTAAAAACTGGTTAGATCTAGGGTTTTAATGCTCTAGGGCCTTAACCATAACTGTAACAAGTCTAACTTTGTCCCAGAAGTCAAAAATCTAGACTGGACCACAAAACAAAAAAAAACTGAACACTGGTTTTAACTGCTCTTTAGACTGGCTTTTGGTCTACATCTGTTTTAACCAGTTTCATACTAGTCTTTCAGCTAATATTTTACAGTTATGAATCAGTAACTTTGTTAATATTCTTCTTAGCTTTAAAATGAGCCCAAGAACATTAATTTACATTAAGAATTGGTGCTTCTATAAAATAAGTCTGGTACATATACTATTTTCAACAGTATTTTACATTTTCAATCATATCTCTGTCAATTTTGAACCAATTAATGTGTTCCTGGGTGTGTTTTAAAGGGTATTTAAAGGGCTACAAAAAGGGGTCCTAACTGGTCAAGACCAGTCCACTTAGACCAGTGTTTTTGCAGTCTTTACATCTCAAAAATAGATGAGCTTGAAGTAGAGTTTGAGGTAGAAGGCAATTACATTTTAAAATGGATTCCAATGTTAAAATTAGACTCGTAACTGCCATGCATATGCAATGGCCCACTACCAAAAGTGACTTACCCAAAAACAACAACAGGGGGGTAATGGGCATCAAGGGTCTACACAAGAAACATAATGATCACAGACCCTCAGAGCCAAGTTCCCTCGCTTTGGCGCTATTCCCAATAGCTTGCACCTTCGAATCCCCGCACTTCCCATGGATCAACACTATGATTTCCAAGATGCTCATGAGTGGAAACCGAACACAAGTGAAATGCATTTTTAGACACTAATTCAAGGCTGTGCAGGTAACACCGGGGGCAAAACCTAAGGCACTTGAAATCAAGTGCCTTAGACGCATGTCCTGAGGCATGTCGAAAAAATTCGTTTGAATACCGGCCGGCCCACGTGTAAATAATATGAATTAAATATAACCAATATTTTGAATTCCTAAGCATTTTAGGTAAATATTCAAACGGTCCCGTGATTTTGGCACCCGGCCCTAAAGTCGCTTGGCTTATTATCGTGTGAGCTTCGCGAGAATTTCTTTTTCTCTTCCATCATCATAACATACAATAGTCGTAGCA
>Ga0307513_10006127_pt1 | contig 15781 bp, 17 predicted proteins | sample 15_EM_MG_FD_202174 | JGI IMG/M metagenome (GOLD analysis project Ga0307513, IMG submission 202174) | Populus trichocarpa ectomycorrhiza microbial communities from riparian zone in the Pacific Northwest, United States - 15_EM | ecosystem: Host-associated > Plants > Roots > Unclassified | place... | reverse complement strand
ATCAATAGTAAGAGTTAGATTTCTAGGTGTAAATTTTTGTAGTAAAAAATGCTAAATGTATTTTGTGTTTCCAAAGGGTTTTTTATAGAGTTTTCCACTCTAAAAAACCCTCTTATGCACTCTGTGCTATTTGATTATAATGCGTTATAAGCCTCCGCGGCAATTGCAACGCTGATGAGTGATTATAACTCTTTTATCGAGTTACAATCGGCTATGGGACTTTCCACGATTTGCTGATGTCTGAGATCTGAGGTATCGCCTGTGAGATCAAGGGCCCGGCGCTGCTTGGCGGCATTGAATATCTCTTCTTCAACCTTATAAAATGCGACAACTGGTCGCCTTTGGACCGTGACTGTTTTTCTCTCCTGGTGAAGAACTCAGTGTGTTGGATACTGATGCCAGAGGACAGACATACCAGGTGGAGAGCCCATTGACAGATCTGGATCATCCAAGTAAGCGCACTCACATTCTGCCGGTTGCGCAGGCTGGAGTTGAACCAAGTAAAGTTTGATGCAGTCCTTTCGTCTGCCATACTCATTTCGCACGCGTGAGCTGAATTTTGGGTCGGCAGGTAGCCCCGCACTCTATTAGCCGTAGACCACTTTAACGAGCTTAGCCTATTTCCACCCGCCCCCGGCAGCCGGACCCTTTAGAGTTGCAAACAGGCGGTCCCACGCCTCATTTTTCACAGCCGGTTGTAAACAGTTTTTAACTGTGTTTAAAACTCGCTGTTGAAAAGTCCAGTCTTTTTCACTGCACCCTAATGAACGGCCTGTGTGTCCTTTCTTCGGATATCCTCCCTTCCACTCTCACCTCTCACAATGATGCTCGCGTCGTCGTCCACCCTCGAGAGGGCCAGGTCCTCTCCTCGCCACGGGTCCGGAGCTCCTAAGCGACACGCAATCATCACCACTCAGTCATAGTCATACTGCCGGGGCGTTCATCTCTCCGTCGACGGACACACTTCTCCAAGATCCTCAACCTAGACTGACAAGACCTCGACGGAAGGGTCTATCTTGGAACATACCTTGGCGCACCCATCGAAGCAGCACCATCTCTTCTGCAGGCCTCATCCCACCCGCAGAAGAGATCAAGAAACCAGGAGACAACCAAGCCATGCTGTTGAAGACACCCCGGCACCATGGTTGGAAGATCGCATTTTTTGGAACATGTGCGCTTTCCGCGTGTTACCCAGTTTGGTTCGTGACTGATCAGAGGCAGATTTCAACGCCTTCCTCCTGTTGATACCGGCATCCATTGCCCTCAATCTCACTGTCGAGAAGGCCGAGTCCATCATATTTCTCTGTGCGTTTTCCAGTATAGATCGCTCCCGCAGTGGCTAACAACGAGCCGCAGTCTGCATACTGTTTCTTATCCCACTGATCAGGGTACCATCTACGCATATATGCGCCCCGTGTCTGTTTCTGACCAAGTTTCTGGCTCCATGACATCGCAACTGTTTCTTTGGCCCACCGCATTGGCGACTCAAAGGCGGGGCTGCCTAACGTGACTCTGGTGAGTTGGTATCTTCCTTCACGAAACACCTTGGTACTCAAACAACAACACTTCCGCAGTCCAACTTATAAGTGAATGAGAAATTATTCAATGCATCTGCGCTGACGCCCTTGCAACGTCGAGATGATCATTGCCGTGAGTTGGCTGCTGCGTGGAACATACCACATAAACCAAACCTACCCTTCAGTTCATTGCCCTGAGAAAATGTGAACTTCGTATCGTCCAAGCATCCCGTCTGTCCGTTTCTCCCCATGCATTGCAATAAAACTGACTGTCAATAGTGATCGGTTCTATGATGTGCAAATCGCGTACGTCAATTGTTTTCGTGTGTCGGATGTCTCACTCTGACAGGATTTGCCTCAGTATTGGTGTTTGGATTATGCATGTTTGCTGGAGGACTGCGTTGGAAGGAACAGTGGTTAAATTCTGGTGGGTGCATTCGTCTCCGAGTTTTACGGCTCGGCTCATCCGCGAACTTTAGCCGCAATTCAACTCTAATCCTCCCTATTGTCGATATCCGTGAGCGCGGTTCTACTGCCGGCAGGTGCGTCCCCAAGTTTCTGGCCCAGTGTGTTGTTGTTGATTGGTGTACTAGCGTACCATTTTGTTCTTCGCGCCGACACCGAAGATGAAGACCCCCAGAGTACCCATCTCACGCCGACGGTCAACATTACGAGCCAGAAGGAAGCGATCTTGAAAATGAGTCACGGCGTGGTGGTGATCCTCTTGCTGGGTAAGATCAAATGCGCCTCCCCAAACTGGAAGCTGATCCTCGTTCAAGTTTACGGTGGCTACATGATGTTCCAGCTGTACTCTCACTCCCATCTGTACGAGGACGCAGCGGCAGGGACGCACAGTAGAGAGTATTCAAAGAAGAGGAACATGGGAGGGAAGGAAACTGCGAGTTGTGTATTGCAGCCTGGCCCTCTACTGGGCAGAGAACCAGACATGCTTGGACTGCCGCCGCGACGCTCAAACTCGCCGTCATCATCACCCCATCCATTGTCACCCGCCCCTGATCTGTCTAGCGTCAGCCCATCGCGAGAGCTTCCCCTGCAAAGTCCCGTCGGATTGGCACATCTGACCCCCAGAAGTGGTCCAATCCTTTCAGCACCGATGCATCGAACCGAGACCGCGGCCAGAGACCATTCGGACGTGACCCTCGCTGGGGGTGAAGAACACCCAAATCCTTTGGGCCAAGAGGCAACACCGGAGGTCACCAATGCCAAGGAGGCCGACGCCTCGCAACTCAGCTGGTTCATAACCGTGGCAATTATTGCGGTCATCTCCGTGGTAAGATCAGAATATACTTTACATCAACGATAGGCATTCTGACCGGATCCTTTGCAGCTGGTTGCCGGGACTGCCAATTGGTTGGTGGTGATGGTGAACGTGAGTTCTGTGACCAGATACGTCAGCAAGGAGTGGACAACTTTAATTCTGTTGCTCACTGTGCGTGCAATCGCAGGTATTTGGGTGGCTTTGCTGAGCTGGCGATTGATTATAATGGATTCTTCCGCAGACTGTGTGACCGCTGTCAACGTGTCGGTTGAGGATCAACTGACGTTGAGCAGCACTGTTGCCATCGGTTCTACAATCGTAAGTAATTGTTTTTTTACACCATGGATTCACAATCACGTCTTCTCGGGCAGCAACTATCTCTCTTCATCATTCCTTTCATTATTATCATCAGATGGATAACGGGGATCCCGTTTAGTTTGCTCTTCGATCCATTTGAATCGGTGGCGCTGTATCTCGCTGACCTGTCTCGATTTTCGCGACGTGGCGATTGGTATCTCGTCGGATATACGCCTGCATCGCCTCGTGATCATTTCCGACCGGTTTCCGACCTCCCTACGCTTTTCCAATGCTGTTTGATGTTTCTGATGATATTCCGATGCTTCGTAGAGTTCTTATTTGACTTCCGACACCTTCCGTTCATGTTTCCGACGATTCTATCATTTTTCCGACGCTTTGCGGCTGCTTTGCAGCATAGATATTGCTACATTCTTCATCCGATCGTAGATGATCGAGTTTTGTTGTTTCCGTTGTTCGGACTTTTCTCCGTTTGGTTCCGAGCATGTCCCGAACCCCTATAGATGTATATAGGCCTGTTTCTGACACCTCCTGAATCAGATTACTCTTGGCCTTCTCCCCCATCGTCTCCTCGTCTCGTCTCGTCGTTTCCGACTCGTTTTCGTCGTTGCCGTCGTTCCCCTCGTCGTTCCTGCTCTTGAATTGTCTCGCCATCGTCTCTAGTCGCTTCCCTTGTCGTTTCCGGTCGTCGCCTTCGTTTCCTATCATCGTTTTCGAGTTTCCGACTGTCGCAGAGTCTCAGGATCTATTCTATCGATCTACAGGCCCTATCGACGTCGGAACTTGCTACGCTGAGTGTCTAGTTGTTCTGTCTACTTCCCCATCACCTTTCCGACCCTCCACCTCCGCCGCACACACCCCACAACCACCTACCAGAAGAACCCCCCTTCACCTGCCTCCTCTCTTCGCACCCCCCAGCGAGAGGCAGTAGATCATCGCAAGCATGTGTTTCCTCCGAGGTGTTATACGGCCCATGATTGACCCCCATCTCCACCTTTGCGTTTTGTGCACTTCCATTGTAATGGTACCCACGATGCAACCCCACCCGCGCCCGCAGTCAACACGATGGATTATGTCGTGGTAGATGGACGATCTAATTGGATGGAGGGATTTATCCTTATCTGTATGTCCCTTCATTTCGCGCGTTGACCTGTCTTGATTTTCTTGGCACTGCGATTGGCATCTCATCGGATATATGCCCGCGTCACCTCGCAAACATCTCCGACCGATTTCCGACCTCCCTACGCTTTTCCGATGCTGTTTTAGGTTTCTGATGATATCGCGACGCTTTGTAGAGATCCCATTTCAGTCCCGACACTTTCCATTCATGTTTCCGATGATCCTATCATTTTTCCGACGCTTTGCGGCCGCTTCGCAGTATAGATATTGCTTCATTCTTTGTCCGATCGTAGATGATCGAGTTTTGTTGTTTCCGTTGTTCGGACTTTTCTCCGGTTGGTTCCAAGCATGTTCCGAACCCCTATAGATGTATATAGGCCTGTTTCCGATACCTCCTGAATCAGATTGCCTCTTGGCTTCTCCCCCATCGTCTCCTCGTCTCGTCTCGTCGTTTCTGACTCATTTTCGTCGTCGCCGTCGTTCCCCTCATCGTTCCTGCTCTTGTATTGTCTCGTCGTCGTCTCTAGTTGCTTCCCTCGTCGTTTCCGGTCGTCGCCTCCGTCTCCTATCGTCGTTTTCGAGTTTCCGACTGTCGCAGAGTCTCAGGATCTATTCTATTGATCTATAGGCCCTATCAACATCGGAACTTGCTACGTTGAGTATCTAGTTGCCCTACCTTCTTCCCTATCGCATTTCCGACCCTCCACCTCCGCCGCACACACCCCACAACCATATACCAGGAGAACCCCCCTTCACCTGCCTCCTCTCTTCGCGCCCCCCAGCGACAGGCAGCATTTCAGCGTTTCACATGTCGCCCCCCCCCAAGTTTCGTTTGGCAGCTGACATCTGTTGTCAGGTTTCTACCTGATTATAGCCATTTCCTTCTGGTTCTATCCAGGTATGTTGGTGTCTCGTCATTAGGATTAGGTCATTTATGATTCATCATTCTGTGGTCTTGTCTCCAAAACAGGTTCGAACGTGGCCAGCAACCTGGATGTATACGTGGCTTAGCACCCCGAGCACTTGGTTGAAGCCACTCATTTAGATTGAGGTTCACACCTGTGCCCTCACGCTCATTGCATGTACTCAACTCGTATATACATTCATTAGATCATCGCACCCCCTATTCTGTAATACCTTACCTTTTTGGACTGTAAGTAATCTGAAATCCATTACCGTGAATGTGGATCTTTCTTCCATGGGGTATCACTACCTTGATGATCACACACTCTGGTAATTGCATGCATATATTGTATGGACAACCCATTGGCTGGTTATATAATATATGTTTGAGCACTGTACTTGTTCAGTAATGAAACATTTGGTACGTGAAAATGAAGGCATAAGCAAAAGAGTACATGTCCTATGGATCTCTACTGGAGAAGCATATGGCTGACATCAAGAATCAATACCTCTCTTGACCTAAAAGAGATAACCAGATACTGGCCACCCAACTGCATCTGGACTACCTTTCCAAATCTCTCAGGTAGCTGAAGAACCACTTTCCCAGTGACCACATCCTTCATCCTGGATGTACCTATTTCCCACACCTTGGTATCATTAAGGTGGAGCTTGTCTGGGAACTTATTAAACAATCCAACAGGGGATGAGCCTGAAATCCCAAAGTCCCATCCTTGGTCACCAAGATTATTGTTACTCCTAATCTCAATCCAGAGTTTTGAGCCATCTGTTGCAAGGATTTCTCCTGGAGTAAAGTAAGGGGACACCTTACCCACAGCCCCTCCTGTCCAGATATCCCATGCATGAATGGATTGCTCATACAAGGAGAAAAGCTTGGATCCATCCCCTGATACCCTGAGGTCCATGACCCTGCCTCTAGGCACCTTTATTGTCCGTAGGAGTTCTCCTTTCTCAGTATCCCAGATATTGATCTTCTGGTCTGCATACCAAACAAAGATCAACTTGCTGTCAATTGGCTGGATGTTGCTCCAGTGACAATATGTAGCTAGGATTTGGAGGGGTCCTTTGCGGGGGCCAGCTGGGATACCCCAGGTCTTTATCACTCCATCTGGCAAGCCACTTGGGATAATGGTGCCATTTTTCACTTTTGGAGCAGTAGACTTGGCTGGAACTAAGGTGAGGGGTGTGGACTTTGGATCAGTCATAGTTGGGTCTGTTGGTAGGGCACTAATCTGCCAGAATTTGACTGACTTGTCTCCAGATGCTGAAATGAGGGTAGAGGGGGAAGAAAATACAAGGGAGGTAATATCCTTAGTATGGCCAACAAAGGTCTCAACAAGGTGGGGGCCTGACCCAGTGATGTCCCAAATATGGATAGTGTTATTAGCCCCAGCAGCCACAAGCCTGCCATCAGGTGAGAAACAGCATGGATTAAAATTACTGCCAGCTGCACCAAATTTGGCCACAGTTACTCCAGAATTGATGTCTTGAACTATGACACCATCCTTTGTATATGAAATAAACTGGGTGCCATCTGGAGAAAAATTAACATCATAGCCAGTAGACATGGATCCAACTTCATGGCCATCAGTGTCCCAACACTGAACAGCTCCACTAGTTGTAGATACAAGGAATTGAGAACTTGTGGGAGAGAACCTAGTACAGAGTACTGCAAACCATTGCCTTATTGTGTGATGACACTCCCCCATCTCAATATCCCACAAATGAACTGTCCTATCTTCAGACCCTGAAACAATTATAGTGCAGTCTGCTGAAATTGAGACAGAGTAAACCCAGCCAGTGTGGCCATGGAATGTCTTGACAACACCACCAGTCTGCACATCCCAGAGCTTGACAGTCATGTCATGGCTTCCAGATACAAGTGATATCCCATCTGATGAGAAGGTGAGAGATCTCACTGCATCTGTGTGCCCAGGGAGGATAGCAATCTGGCTTCCAGTGATTGCATCAAGGATAAGGATGTCCCTGCCCTCAGATCCAACTGCAATTGTGTTGTTCCAGTATGAGAGGGTCCATGGTCCACTATTCAATAGAACTGTGCGAGAACACATCCCCCATTCTGCCGAGAGACCACTGACCACCTTAAATGTTTGCAAGAGTTCTGCAGTGTAGTACTCATGGAGCCAAGATGAGGAAGGGGAAAATGGAAGTGCAGTGTAGTATAGGTGGGAAGGAGAGTTAAGGACCACATCAAAATTTTCCAACAGGATTCTCTGGCTGTCATTTGTCCATGTACAAGGAACACCTGCCTGAACAAGGAATGTGAACACAGGTCTTAGTGAACAGTCTGCATAGCACTCACCAAAACACACCATTGCTCAATATCATTCATGGCATAAACCCCAACATCAAGGTTCTCTGTAAGTGCAAGAACTTCAATCCAATATAGCAAATGTGATGTGAAGAACTTTTCAATTGCTTTCTGCACTTCCTCAACATGAGAACTGTTGCTAGGGACCCTCAGGAGGTGTTTTGACCAGAATCTACATGCATATTCCAAAGCTTCCCCAATGTGATCCCTCTTGCAAGTAGGAAGATCCTCAACCTCACTGAGAACAGCATAGTCATCCAGGTTGCAGATGTTCCTCTTCAACCTTTCCCCCATAAGCCTGAGGCATGAAAGTAGAATATCTGTGTGATGTACTGTAGGTTCCACAAAGAACTGTACATCTTTGCACCGGACTGGATCCATGAGGAAGTCAGGGAATGACTTGTGAAAGGCTCTAATGGGGTCTTCTGAGCTGTCTGGGACAAGGAGGACAGAATGGAGGGATCGGAGGGTGGTAGAGATGTTGGTCCTTTTTAGTAGGTCTGAAAGTGCCATTATTGAAAGGGGGTTGAGCACAAGCAACACTGCCCCAACCACAGTCCTGAAATGGGAATAGATTTCCCCAGCATAGCTGCCCACTTCATCAACTGCTTGCTCCAGAACTTGGGTGTAGAGAAGGTCAATCCCAGACTGCCCTTCATGAACAGTGCTCTGTGGGAGAGAGATGATCCGGTCCAACTGTTCAGTGGGTGTGCGGTTCTTGAATCCAACAAATTTTATAACTGTTGAAGCGTAGATGAAGAATCCTCCTGCCTTCCTGCAGAGAATATTGATGTCTGATGGGTTTGGCCAATCCTGCGTGAAGTCACAGTCACTTCGGGTTCTGGCAATGTTGGTCAACTGAGTCCTGAAGAACAGCTTGATATCCCCATCCACTGAGGAGCGTTCAACATCATGCAGCCTGAGGATTTCGGTGATGGGTCGGAGTGACTTGAGGCGGAACCCGGATCGGATCCGAGGCTCTGGACGACCGGTGATAAAGAACTTCACATTGGGGATCTCGTCCACATAACGGGAGAGCACGGAAAGTATGGCGGAGGCGGGTTCTTCATCCATGCATTCGTCGAGGGCGTCAATGATGATAAGGGTCCGGATGCGGGAGGATTCTAATGGGCCAACAATGATCTTCTCCATTTGAGAACAAAGAGACTCCCGCCCAACACCGGGGTTGGACCTCAGGACCCGGAGCAGCCTCTCTCGAAATGGGAGGTACCGATAGGCAAGCTGGAAGGCGAGGGTTGGGAAGATCGCTTGGAGGCTGCTTCTGTCCTCAAAGTCTCGTGAGCAAAAGAAGCTCGCGCCGAGCCTTCCATCCGCGAAGCTGATCTCGGCGAATGTCTGGGCAATGGTCGACTTCCCGGTCCCCGCAAGGCCGTTCAGCCAGAACACGCGGTGGTCCAGTTCATCCTTCAGCCAACGTTCGAGTTGCAGGAGGACGTCTGCCCTAGTTCCCCTCAGGCACCCCTGCCTGTTCCCAGAACCATACCCGGCCCCATCAGTGTGACGCACGTTTTCCAGAAGACGGCGATCTGCATCTCCCTATTTGCAAGTCACTACGGAAGTCGGGACCACGAGGGAGTAAGACTCACGATCTGCTGACAATCCTCGGCGGAGATGTCCAGTCGTAACGACGTCTGCAGAGAATGTTAGATATGATGCGAGTGAGTGTTTCAGGAGTATGAACCTGATAGCCAATCAAGGCATAGCGAACATCTTCCACCAGACCGTTGACCTTCTGTGCGTTCTCGGGGTTTTTGAGGAAATACAAGAGATCCTCCTGGGATGTCACTGGGACCATTGCTTGACCAATTTCCTCCAATTTCCTGGCAACCCCCGCGCGTCAGGCCTGGCCCTCGATCTTTGAGAATGTGGGCTCACAGTTCCAGCTTTTTTGCCCTCTTCTCCTCATTGACGTCGCCCGGAAGAATAGGTTCGGAGAGGGATTCAGAAAGAGTTTTGATCCTGGGTGCCAATGATTCTATGGCATGTTTATTCACCTCCGTCCGCTAGGATGACCGTAAGCATTGGGGACCGGATGTGCGGGAGGGAGGTCATACCTCGTAATTGTCGATAATCAAGCAGAGAGATCTCGCGATAGATCTGAGCAGTCCGAAGGCACCTGCGGAGTCCCTCACCCCACGGAGCAACTCGGCCGTGGCAGACGCAGTAGACTTGGAGTTCGGTTTCTTCTCGTCCACGGCGGCGCCCGGTTCGAGGGACTCGTCGGGACGAACAGCGTCTGGTCCGTGGTCAGGAAGGGCACAGGTGCCTACACACCAAAAGGAACGATCAGAGGCAACAACCAAAAACAACCACGTTCACGTACTGTCGGGTTCTCCGCCGAGCGGGCTCAGCGGAGGAGTGGATCCAGAGAAAGAAAACCATTCGACTTCTCCACTAGATCCGCTTTCCTCCCAAATCTCACTGTCCGAGTGCGGATGCGGATGCCTCTGGCTGGCTTCCCCTCCATCGATGTCTGCCACTTCCCCTCCCTGAACGTTATCGCCTTCACGCGCTGGCACAGATTCTGGTTCCGCTGGCTGAGGAGGTGGATCCGTCAAAAGAACTCGCTCTCCAGCTACGTTGTCCCTATCCCCTTCTCGGTCGTAATCTTCACCCTCTATGACGTGATGCTCGGGTCGGGGAAGCGAACTCGTTGAGTCGGTCCTCTCCCCATCAGGGTTAGCCGTCGTTCCGTCCGGTTTGCGTTTTTCCCCAGTTAGTCGGAGTTTCTTCTTCATTCTGGAGAGTGAGTCTCGTATGCCGTCCATGTCGATATTGAATCAGCGTAGGTGATCGTTCGATAGGTGGTGGTGTGATAGTGGGTGATTGGCCTCGTGGCTTTCGGACTCCCTAGCGCTCATCGTGGGTGCAAATGCAGCTATGCCTGCCGCGAGTAGGTTTGCATCGTAAGTACCATCCGTGATTTTTTGCCCAAGTTATCGTCAGTATTAGTTTGCCATATCAGTCCTTTACATGTTTGGAATACTTCAATGTTTTCTGGCCGAGTGATTTGGGCGAGTGTCTACACCGGTACCCCTGTGATTTGAAGTCCATAGCTTGCCGCCGCTTTGGTACCTTCGGCCAATCCGATTGATTCTTTGAAGGGATGTCATAGCTGTGGACGTTTATACCGCTATGATCACGCGCAAATGATACCAAAAGGCGTCGAAATCCTCCGTACAGAAGACGCAGGTCACCTTCCAAGCTGAACCCCGGACAGGTAGAAATACCGAACGGATTGCGAATGCGACTTGGCATACTGTGGACATACAGAGACTATGGAGGACCATCAAGGTAAATGTCATGATCCCGAGCGGCATTTGGGGGTTACCCGCGACCACGAACGAAGCCAACGTGGAGGGAGAGGACAGGAGCGCAGGATCTATTGTTGGTAGTGGAGGATTACGCTAAGGTGAGGGGGATTTCGAAGCACCCCATCATGGACTGGGGCAAGGACGGGAGGGCTTCCGGACCCAATGGTGTTCAGCGTGTCGAAGAGTCGGAGAGAGTCGAGAGTGAGAGGAGGAAAAGGGTTAATCACCAACGCCTCCACCCGTCGTGCCCAATGTTCCACGCCTGGCCTTTCAGGTATGGAATATTTTCCGTGTCTTCCGGAACCAAACTCTCACGAGACCGCGCTTTGCCCCACGGCTGGCATGTTGGCCGGTCTCCTGAGCATGGACGTCTCCGCTTGGCAACCGCGTTCCACCCAGTATATACTGGGAAACGTGGTGCGTGCGAACCCGGGCTCTGGCTGAATGAATGGACGCATGATTGGGGTGTTTGGTGTGGGTCTGTCACGCGAGCACCTGCGGAATTCAGAAAGGGAATCTCAAGGACGCTTAAAGAACAAATGTCCAATGGATTCTTTGACGCTGTGGCCGTGGTCCCTCCCGCAGTGCGAATATCAAACGCGAAGGTCAAAATGCGGTCAGGGCGGGGTTTTGAGAACAGGAAGGGCCTGGAGTGGGTCCAGGTGTGGATCAGAGCTGCGAATTCCCCACCGCTGCCAAACAGCGGTAACCTGGTCCCAGAACTGGAACTTGGAAAACTGTTCACAGGGGGAGGGCGCCGGAGGCGCTGTGATGGTCTATCCGTAGGAAAGGTGTGTGAAATCCGAAATGGAAAGGTTCCAGGTGAGGATTGGAGCGCGACTAGATGCGAAGTGTATTCAGGACACCTGTCGCTCTTCGAAAGGTGTTGCGGTGCTGCTGGAAATCCTCCAGAAGTACTGCGGAAGGCGTTTACGACTGGTCAAAAACAAACAAACAGCGTTCGGTAGAGTCTGGGTTGGGAGTTGGAGAACAAGAGGTGATTCGGGGTCGCACCTGACTTCCTTCCATCACCCTTCCACCCACTCGATCACCTCGAAAAGAGCTCAATGGACCGGACACAAACGAAATCCAAAATCCAACGACACGCCCAATTCAAAACATCCACCACCCAATCTTCGAGCGCTTCCTCCTCAACGATACCGAGTATTTCCGTGTTGATCAGCAAAACTCGTCGATAATCGAACAATGCGACTACGACCTGGCCAACCAATTCATCCAACGAATATTACAGATATCGCCGAACAATGTCGAGGGTCTTGAGGCGCCCGGTGTCGTTCAGCCCGAAACGGGTCTAGTTCAGGAAGCTAGGAAGGTCGGTCCAAACCATCTCTTTTTTCTTTGGACTGGGATGTTCGGTGCTATCCAGACTTTCGAATCCATAGTCCCACCACACCCGGGTGCTCCACCTACACCAACGTACGCGCCGTACTTGCACTTGGCCCAATTAAGCGACGAGGTCCCGCGCCTCTCGCTCTGGCACTACCAATCCGCGCTGGCCGCTCAAAACAAGAGAAAAGAACGCGCGACAGGGCTGGACTCGGATTCTGGCGCCGAAATCAAAGGAAGGATCGTCAGAGTGTTGATCAGCATGGTTGAGATATGGATGGATCCGTCGTACGACCTCTGGTAAGGAACTCCAAACGTGAAATGGCTGGTGTCTTACCCGCGGTTTCGCCAGTTTCGACCCTACAGCGGAAAAGACTTGCGAGTGGCTGATTGACCTCGCCCTTGAATCTGACTAAAATGATGTTGAAGCCTTGCAGACACTCCCAACAGCGACCCGACGAAGCGAGGCGATGTCTGGAGGGAGCATGGAGTGGGTGGAAAGACCTTGACCTAGGTGCGTATCCAGGTGTCCTCGTAAACCTGCCTTGTAGGCTTATGATCATCCCATCTCAATTTACGTGGTGGGACTCTTTGTCGATATCATGGTGATCTGCGCCGCATAGATGACCCAAAGGTTCCATCAATACCGGTCAGGCTGTCGCTCGTCAAACTGTTCTTGGAGTTGTCGCTGTTCGACCCCGCATTGCTTACGCTGCAGGGGATCATGGCGTCGGACGACCAGGAAGGCGAGGCGTGGTACCTAGAGGGCTGGGCATTTTATCTCATGGCCGAGTTCGCCCACGAATCGCCAAATGGAAAGCTGGAAGGCGGGGGTTTGGCTTTGGAGGAATTGGCGAAGGATGCGAGAGATTTCCTGGAGACCTGCGGAAACGTAGGTGGCCTGGAGATGTTCCTGCTCTATGGATGCTGACCAACACAACTAGTCACATATAGCTCAAGAACACGAGGATGGCCCGATGGTAGAACATGCGAACGAGTTGATAGACAGCCTAGAGGCAAAGGGGATCAAACCGGCACCCGGGGACGAGCAAGACGATGGCGGTTGGGAAGGCGTGGACGCAGACAGCGATGGAGACGTCGAGATGTCTTGACTCTCCTTGTCGTCATCTCAGTATACTCGTGCTGGGAGACCTTCTAGGCTCCATGGATTTGAATCGGTAAACTCGCATTCAGAACCAGAGGGGCAGAATTTGAAGAAAAGTGCCGGGGAGCCGAGTCGGTTGGAGCGAGAACCTATCTAACCTTTCCTTTTGGGCTTGTATGCGTTTCATCGTCAGGGCAGCCCTGCGCCTAATTCTTTCCCACGAACGAGTATCATGGGACACAATTGTTAGGAGGAGCTCTCGTGTTTGTGCCAGTTTGAGCGAGGGTGAGAATCAATTATCAAGTAAAACTGGTTAGAAGCAGGCGTTGGTAGGGTGTTTGTTTGGTTCACATGCCGTCGGCTCGAAATCTGTGAACAGCGAGTTGCGATGTTGGAACCAGGAAAGCGAATGCGGTGAGTGTTCTGTTCTGGTTCCGCGTCAGAGGATGGGCGATACGCCTGGACGAAAGCGCATGTTAGACTTCCGATGGCTTTGCCAGAGACTGCGGACACCTTACTCGTCGCTGATTTTCTCTTCGCCGCAGTCCTCCGCGTGTGCTGATCAATGTCTGAAAGCAGATGTTCGAGTCCCAATAGTAACTTGTCGGCACGGTTTCCTCGGCGTTCCACCGAAAGGAAACATTCGCACTTCTCAGGAGCATCTGTCAACCTGTCTGCAATTTCGACATGAACGGCATGTGCAACCTTTCTTTGGCGCGGCCCAGGGTTGGCTCCTATAACCTCCCTCCCACTCGCACCCCTCACAACGATGCTCGCGTCGTCGTCCACCCTCGAGAGGATCAGGTCCTCTCCTCGCCACGGCTCTGGAGCTCCTAATCGACACGCGCAATCTTCGCCACTCAGTCACAGTCATACCGCCGGGGGGCTCATCTCTCCGTCGACGGACACGCTTCTCCAAGATCCCCAACCTAGATTGACGAGACCCCGACGAAAGGGCCTATCTTGGAACATACCTTGGCGCACCCATCGAAGCAGTGCTCTCTCTTCTGCAGGCCTCATTCCACCCACAGAAGGGGTCGAGAAAGCAGAAGGCAACCAAGCCACGTCGTTGAAGACACCTTGGCATCACGGCTGGAAGACCGCATTTTTTGGAACATGTGTGCTTTCCACGTGTTACCCCGTTTGGTTCGTGACTAATCGGAGGCAGATTTCAACGCCTTCCTCCTGTTGATACCGGCAGCCATCACCCTCAATCTCACCGTCGAGAAGGCCGAGTCTATCATATTTCTCTGTGTGTTCTTCAGGATAGATCGCTTCTGCAATTGCTAATAATGAATCACAGTCTGCATACTGTTTCTCATCCCGTTGATCAGGGTACCATCTACGCATACATGCACCCCTTGTCTGTTTCTCACCAAGTTCCTAGCTCCATGACCTCGCAACCGCTTCTTTGGCCCGCCGCATCGGCGGCTCGAAGGCGGGACTGCTTAACGCGACTCTGGTAAGTCGGTATCCTCCTTCACGAAGCACCCAGGCACTCAAACAACGACACTTCCGCAGTCCAACTTGTAAGTGAATGAGAAATTATTCAATGCATCTGCGCTGACGCCCTTGCAACGTCGAGATGATCATTGCCGTGAGTTGGCTGCTGCGTGGAACATACCACATAAACCAAACCTACCCTTCAGTTCATTGCCCTGAGAAAATGCGAACTTCGTATCGTCCAAGCATCCCGTCTGTCCGTTTCTCCCCATGGGTTGCGATAAAACTGACTGTCAATAGTGATCGGTTCTATGATGTGCAAATCGCGTACGTCAATTGTTTTCGTGTATCAGATGCCTCACCCTGACAGGATTTGCCTCAGTGTTGGTCTTTGGATTATGCACGTTTGCTGGAGGACTGCGTTGGAAGGAACAATGGTTCAATTCCGGTGGGTGCACTCGTTTCCGAGCTGTACGCCTCGGCTCATCCGCGATATCTAGCCGCAATCCAGCTCCAATCCTCCCTATTGTCGATGTCCGTGAGCGCGGTTCTACTGCTGGCAGGTGCGTCCCCAAGTTTCTGGCCCAATGTGTTGTCGTTGATCGGTGTACTAGCGTACCATTTTGTTCTTCGCGCCGACACCGAAGATGAAGACCCCCAGAGTACTCATCTCACACCGACGGTCGATGTTACGGGTCAGAAAGAAGCCATCTTGAAAATGAGTCACGGCGTAGCGGTGATCCCCCCGCTGGGTAAGACTCAACGTGTCTCCTCGAACTGAAAGTTGATCCCTGTTCAGGTTTACGGTGGCTACATGATGTTCCAGCTGTACTCTCACTCCCATCTGTACGAGGACGCGGCGGCCGGGACGCACAGTAGAGAGTATTCAAAGAAGAGGAAAATGAGAGGGAAAGAAACTCCGAGTCTGGTATTGCAGCCTGGCCCTCTACCGAGCGGAGAACCAGACGTGCTCGAACCCCCACCGCGAAGCCCAAACTCGCCGTCGTTGTCACCCCGTTCATTATCACCTGCCCCTGATCTATCAAGCATCAGATCATCGCGAGAGCT
>Ga0307513_10006125_pt1 | contig 15786 bp, 16 predicted proteins | sample 15_EM_MG_FD_202174 | JGI IMG/M metagenome (GOLD analysis project Ga0307513, IMG submission 202174) | Populus trichocarpa ectomycorrhiza microbial communities from riparian zone in the Pacific Northwest, United States - 15_EM | ecosystem: Host-associated > Plants > Roots > Unclassified | place... | reverse complement strand
AAGTAAGTAAGGTAAACCAGTTAGTTGATAGATTTGCTGTTCAATGGGTTTAAACAGTCGCGTTGCTGTGTGGCTTTGCTTTCGTTAGCCACTATCGGATACAAAGACGACGATGCCTTCAAGCCAGCTAGCGCTGATCGGGCTCTCCCTACGCAGGTTAAGTCTCCTTCTACCGTTCTCCGATACTAGCCAATCAACCCTGAAATATTTACCCGGCCAGACCACTCCGCCGACGTCAGGGTACACCTCCGATGCGTTTCTCGGGTAGATCGATCTTATCGAGGTTTCTATGAGTGGAACATCCATTCAAGCTCGCGCGTCGTCCCGATATAGGGCTCCCCGAGGTTGAACGTTGAACTTCACTTCGGCTTGGCTCTCTTTAAGCTTCAGCCCTGGTCAATTTTGGCAACGGAGAGCGTCGGCCCTTGTGGATGCTTCCAACTGCTCTGTGTATATCTACTATATCTGCAGGTCATCTACGCATCTGTTCGACGACATTTCTCTCATGACCTGGACCACCCCGCTCGCCGGCGTGCTGGCAGCATGGTACGTTATTTTGTGGTCCGTCGGCGTGTTGGGATGGAAAGAAGCGTGGGTCAAAATGTCTATTATTCGAGCATCTCTCTCATTCTATATCGACTAGTCGTAAGCGCTACGTCGTCAAACCGCGTTCTCCGACGGACGCTCATGCCGTTGAGGGCGTCTCCATCCTGCGGCCGCTCAAGGGGCTCGATCCGAACATCTACGAGAACCTTGAGGCGTCATTTCTTCAGGTGTATCCAAAATTTGAGATCATATTTGCCGCCGCAGACGAGGAAGACCAAGCGCTCGCCGTGGTCCGCGAGCTCATCGCCAAGCACCCACACGTCGATGCACGAATCATCACTGGTGCGTCACGTGTGCGTCAGTGTATGTTTTCCCTGCTTCTAACGAGCAACCAGGTGAACAAGTCGTAGGAGTCAACCCAAAAGTAAATAACCTAATAAAACCGTACTATGCTGCAAAGTACGACATCCTTTGGGTGCTAGACTCGAACGTCCACGTCCTCCCAGATACCCTAGCCCGCTCGGTGGACGCGCTCAACCAGCCCTCGGAGCGACGCATCGGGCTCGTGCATCACGTTCCCGTTGTTACCAGTTACGAAATGACTGCTGGGGTCGGCACGCGGATCGAGCAGGCATTCCTGAACACCAACCACGCAAAGATGTACATCGCAATCAACTCCCTCGCGATCGACTCGTGCGTGATGGGCAAGTCTAACATGTACAGGCGGTCCGACGTCGAACAGTTAACGGGTACGCTGCGCCCTACCGTCTTGAAGCCCTCGCTCTCGCCCATTGCACCCAAGCACACGCCGATGGGCTTTGCAGTATTCGGCAAGTTTCTTGCCGAGGACAACATGCTCGCTAGCGCTCTCTGGCACGAGCTCGGACTGCGGCACGACCTGGGCTCGGACGTGGCAGTCAACTCGTTGGGGAGCATGTCCTTGGGCGCATATGCGTCCCGGCGCGCCCGCTGGATTCGCGTGCGCAAGTGGATGACGTTCGCAGCGACGCTCCTTGAGCCCCTTTCCGAGTCGGTCTTCGTCGGTGTCCTTGTTTCCCTCGCGATATCCCACCTCACGCACGGGCTGGTGCCACCGTGGGTATTCTTCCCCGTGCACATGCTCGCATTCCTCACCATCGACCTCGCCGTACGCAACATACTCGTCGGTGAACCGCTACAGGGCTCGGAGTGGTGGGCATTTGTCCGTGCGTGGGGAATGCGCGAGGTCATGGCATTCCCTATTTGGCTCTTTGCTATGTTCGGAAATGAGGTCGATTGGAGGGGCAGGAAGTATCGTATTTTGAGGAATGGGGAGACGAGGCGAGTGGAGAACGAGGATTGGACGCCGAATTAGGGGTTTGTTTCCTGGACGACGGGAGGGACATGAACTCATGAGCCCATCATTCTTGAAGATTAATGCTGCAATAACGCTGCTTCAGGTTAGGAGTTGAGGTCGATTTTAGGTTGTCAATTAATTGTTGGACCTCGGACTTCTGCAACTTACTTATACATATATCGCGGTATCGTGCTAATACAGAACTCATGCACTCTCTTACTCTTAGTACACCACCGTGCTTCAATTTACATAAGAATGCGCGCCAAACTAGTTATCTTCCGAGTTGTAGACTATCAACGAAAGAGACAAATGAGTTGACTATTGAGATTACTCTACATGCTGCTCTCTGGTATTGATTGGTGAGAAATGCGTGATAGCGTTCATGGCAAGAAATCAGTTGGACAATGACATGACGACTTCTGTTCGAGAACAAAGCAGGTATTCCACTTTCAGCTCGCTTATCTTTTCTACCCGCTTATGTGGGATGCATGATGCCATTATTGTTTGCCGGTTGCTTAGCTTTCCTTTTCATTGCTACACCACTATCAAGCCATCTGATATGATATAACGACTGCATACCTTCTTTCCAGTTGTTTGATTCGGAGGCTGGGTGGCGGTGTGATTCCGTGTGTGATCTGCTGTTCCGGTACACATTTATACATAGCTAGTGTTCTAGATACGGATACACTGAAGGGAGTTTACCGTACGGCTGCCACTTTTCATCTTATATTGCCAAAACCAAACGTCCGTTTAAGTCTTCTACAAGCGAGAACAGGGACATGGTAAGCAAAGAGGGCGCTTCCCCATTTCCGATACCTAAGCCCAAGCCTGGTCCAACCTAGAACACTCCAACAGCTACTCAGCAGCCTGGTCCCTCTATGAAACACTCCAACAGCTACTCAGCAGCCTGGTCCCTCTATGAAAAAACAGAAGATAGCGAGGAGTTGGTGCAATTTGCACACTGATTTGCACAACTGAACGCTCCGTTCTACTCGCCATACCTTTCACCCAAACAGCTTCTCCACTTGTGTCCCTCGCTGTCTCATTGTACCTTTGAATATTGTTGGGTTTATGTAGTGATCTTCCACTCCCTGCATATTTCAGCCCTCTATCAGTTGCGAGTGACAGCGCCCATCCCACAGGGCCCATGCAGAGGTGAGGGAAATTTCATCGGTAAGGATTGCCTGGAACGTATAGGCGAAGTGGAGTTACAAAATGAGTATATCAGGAAAAATGAATTCTAGAGAGGCGTTTCGATATCCCTTCTTGCAAACCGTTGTTCGTCGAAATAACGGGCCCGAACTGTTCTGCCACCAAAGAACCGCCCGTCGAGCTCTCGAACAGCCTTCCAAGCACCCGCTGGTCCTGAGAATTGCACAAAGATCCGCACGTTTTCTCCTGGATCTGCAGGTGGGGGGTGCATAACATGCACGAGGACTCGCTCGACCACTCCATGTTTTGAGCATTCCTCGCCTATATGGAGTCGGTATCTGTGATTCCAACGAACAAGGGCTGGCGTACCGATTTCCGTCTGCAGATCTTCATCCACATCCTCGACTCCAACCATGTTTGTCAAAACGACAATACGGCTGCTTTCTCCGTACCTTTCCAATTCGGCGCGGTTCTTCTCCTCGGCGTTGGCGTTCACAAGCCTACCCATCGCCTTGCCTCCAATACCCATGCCTTTCGCGCCTTTGGGTACTTCTGCGTCGCCGCCTTTCGGGGCCTTTGCCGTCTTTGCCGTCTTGACTCGCTCCATCACCAGTGCCTGGGCGATTCCAGAACTGCTAGCCCCAAGACCTTGTCCTTTGACGTGACCGTGTTTGGCCATGTACCGTTCCGCAAATGAACCCCCTTGTGTTGGCGTTGGCCGTTCCTCGCTGCGGAACAGGAGTTAGACTAACACTCAAAGTCGTATAGAAACGCGACCTACATGGTTGTTGATTCGGAAGGGCCTGGAGGCGGTTCAATGGCAGTAACCAATGGTTCGGCTGGGGTGGTCTTAACGAGGGCTGAAAGGCGAGCGGCGACGGCGGCTGCGTTCTTAAGCTTCTCTTCCAGTGTAAGCTGAACAGGTGAGGGGGGTGCTATTGCGTGTACTGCTTGTGAAACTAGTGGGACCATAGGAACAGGTTCGGGTGGGAGTTCGCCTTGCAGCTCAGCAGGGGATGAGGTCACTGTAGAGGGGGCTCCCATATCTGTATCTTGAAGAGGTTGGAAAGACGGGGTAGTGGTTTGCGCACTCGTGGATGTCATCGTCGCAGTTGCGAATTTGGGAATGTTCAACATGGACGAAACTGGAGGAGTCGATTCCCGCTGGGCTTGTGGAGGTGCCAGAGCTGGTGGTGCTACACTTTTGCTCATTGCAAGTCGCCGGAGATAAGCCTCCTCGCCCGTGCTTGGCGGAGGCATTGCGGATTGAGTTTCCTGTGCTTCTCCAACTGCTTCTATTGGCATTTGGTGCGGCAAACGAGCACCCAAGCCGCGGGGCATATCTTCGTCCTCCCACTCAGGAGAATGGAATCGTGCTGGATGACAATGAGCTCGGGGACAAAGAAGAGTACCACCATACGCACGAGCTTTCCGGTCTCGCCTTCGTCCATCGTCGCTGTGCTCGTCACTGGTGTACTCGGAGGCGCTTGACTCGCGAGGACGCTTGCGGTCCTCTCGCTTTCGAAATTCTTCCATTCTTCGTTCTTCACGCTCTTGTCTTTTCCAGTTTTTGTATTCGTGGTAGTCGTTCGGGTGGCGGGGGTCATATGTCTCGAATGGATCCCAAACTATAATATTAACATTCTTATTCTGACGTGAATGAATTAGGAGAGCCCCTTCGCCTGATGCAGGAGTCGCACCTTCTTTCCCTTCTTCCTGCCTTCTCCGCGACGATTCGCTCCGGCAGCCCGAAATCCGTTAATGTCCTCGTCGAGCACCATCGCAGGAGCTGCTTTTGCTTTCTTTTGCCATCCCTCTCTAACAACTTCGTCTTCGTGGGTTGCCTGGGTTGCAGTCGTGACGGATTCTGCTGCGCTTGCTGCCGCTTGAAGGGTGCTGAGAACGGCCAAAGGTGGTGGCGGACGGTTCTGGTTCCCTTTCGGTTTCTGTGGACGCTTCATCGGAGCAAACGCGAGAGCAGCCGACCACCCTTGTGATAGCAAGCCGGCATTCAGGGTAATGTCGAGAACGAAGCATGGAAAATGAAGAGTTGAGTTCGCATGTTCACAGCGGAGTAAGTGAGACCCAAACGGGGGCGAAGATACCGGCAGTAGCTCTTGCGAAGGTGTCAGCTGCCTTGGAATCGCTTTGCACAGGCTTCGCTGGCTGCTCTTGCGTCGGACTAGTGGCTAGCGCGGGTTCGGCCGGTGGTTGGGCCACAGGCGCCGCTGCGAGACCCGCCTGCTGAATGACGGCAGCAGACGAGGAGGAGAATTGGATGCCTCCATAAAGACCTCCAGCGCGCTTGGACATGCTCTGAATTTTGAGACAAAGAGGTCGAGGTCCAAGAGGTTGACAAACAAGTTGAACCTGATTTCGGCGACAACTTTCGAACGAATAGACGGAATCGTAATCTCTCAGTTGCTTCTGGGTCACATGATACAGAAATACGCTGACGACTCGCCTTGTACGAGAGTACGGCTACTCTTCCTATCTCCGTTCAAGTGATTCCCGTCAAGTCTTCAAAAAGCAGGCATTAGAGATAGAGGAAGGGATTATGTGGTACAGCAGAGCTCTGTTTTGCTCGTAGATTGTAAATGACTAGCCCCGAGTAGCTTGTAACCCCTGACTGCCAATCTGTATTGACTTAGCTCCGTAGCTATACGGACAATACAGTCGAGGAAAGAACAGGACTTTGTCTTGCATCTCAAGTCCAAACTCAACCGGCTGCCACCAATGACCCAAACCTTCACTGGAGATATATCACCCAGGTCTGAATTTTAATTGGAGAATAGGGTCTTCGCACGTCTCGTGCACCAGTGCCTTTACTTAGCCGATTCGATTTGCCCGAATGGACAACCCAGCGGACAGCTGGAGTACGTGTGTCGACCTGATTTATATTGGAATGGCAACCTCCGCTTCCAGCGTACTCACTTCCGATTGGAAGACTTGTCTCTTGAAGTGCGGTCCCTTCGAGACCGCTTGCAATTCAGAGCTCCAACCAATAATGTCGCTGCTCTCACACATACTTCGACTGGGCCAACAACAGTCTAATAAGGACACTCGAATGAACGCCTCTATGTCCCGCAGCGGGTACATGGAACGCATAAAAGCACAGCTTTCGCAGTGAAGCTATATCAGAGACTTTGACTAACTCGACTAAATCCTCGCTCGTAAGGCCGTTTCATTTGCCGGATGTACTGTCCTTGCCTCTGACTCCTGTATGCTTCTACCTGTTTACCCTGGATCTGCAATCCCTCGGGCACGCGCACCTACTCGATACCCGCGTGCTGTGGCACGAAATCAGACCAATCCCAGGAAAAATCTCCTTCCCAGATACTGTCACGGAGTGCACAAGCGGTCGACATTCTAGCAGCACCATTGTCATTCTCATTGGAGAGAGAGCAGTGCCTTCACCTTCTTCCTGCCCCTGCAATTACGAGCCACCACTGAAGAGGCTGTACATATCCATCAGGAGCTGCGTTCAAGGTTCTTCTATTATATTACTGAGCACCTGTTCCTCAATGCGTCCTCGACTCCACAATCCTCACACTCTCGTGAGGATCCACACCTGCTCGGTGTTTCAGGAGAATAGATCATAGCTGGTTGTAGCTTTAAGAATTTCTAATTCACGATTTTATGAAGATGCGAGGTCCAGTCCAAACCTGTCATGATCCAATGGCGAGTCTTACTTTAGTGTAAAGAAAGGAAATATAGGGGATGGTTGTATGAAATAATACGGGTGTCAGAATGTAGACGCTGGCAAGAGAAACTTGACAAGCAATGCTTGGAACAAAGCAAAACTCGTGAACCATTACCACGGCCGGCATGGATCGCAAACGCCCATTAGACGACGGTGCTGAAGTTTCTGCTGCGAAAAGGATGAAGAGGTGGGCATTCCGATGTGTCTTTTGATGTGCTACTGACGCACAGACTGTAGTGCGGATGCTCCCGTAAGTTGTTTCGAGACAGACTCGACTTTGAAACTAACTAATACGGTATATCAGTCAACTGCGTTTCTGCTCGCTCAGAAGCGGGCAGAAATCGCGGCCAAATTTGCTGCCATGGGTCTCAAAGCTCCTGGAGGTGCCGTAAAGCCGGCGCCGACTTCAGCTCCTCTACCAATCTCGCTTCCGCCCAAACCTGCAGTCACTCCCAGTGTGGCACTCCCCGACCCAGCTGAATTGGCGCGACGAGTTGTAGAAGCAAAGCGAAGAGTTGCTGAGGCGACCACGAAGGCCGCTATGAGCGCCAATCCTTACATAGTGAGTAATAGGAATATTTCCTGACCGTCTAATTGTCGTTCGACTGACGACCAAATTTGTAGCCTCCTCCAACTCAAGGAAAGAAGAAAGTCGTCTCAGATGTTAATGTGCCACAAGGGACTGGATTAAAAATGATGGCACATCCGCTCCTACTAGATCAAGCCCCGGCTGCTGCTCCAACCTCGAAGAAGGACCGTTACAAGCCCATGCTCCCCAAATTCGCTTCAATCAAAGCGAATGCTCGTGTCACTCTGTCTTCTCCTGGCCCGGTATCAACCGAACCCGCCAAAGCAAATCCCTACACCTCGAGTAGTGGCCCGGCTGCCCATGAAGGATTTGAAGGAATGCCAAAGGAGCGAGTCGGGCGTAACCTTCGATTCAACCAGAAGGGCAAGTATATAGCACAAGCCAACCAATTGAGACAAGAAGTACGTCGCAATGTTGGTTTCGAAAGTTCTTGATTATTGAGGCCCTGGGTAGGCACAATTGGAAGCCTTGAAACAAAGAATTTCCGAAAGTGCTCGTAAGGCTGGTCTGGATAGTGAATTTGATGTGCTGGAGAAGAACGTCAGGGTATGTCCTGATCTCGCGAGTTTATCCTCAGGCTGACTATCAACACAGCGTGAACCTCCACCTGAGGTTGAATGGTGGGACATTTCACTCTTGGCCAACAAGTCCTACGGGGATGTCGCTCGAGGCCCATCGTCTCTCAACATCCGCAATGACGACTCGCCCATCACCATGTATGTGCTTCACCCAATTCCCTTACCACCACCTGGCGAAAAGGATAAACCGGGTCCAAAGCCTCTCAAGCTCACAACGAAGGAGCAGAAGAAACTACGTAAGCAACGTCGTGCCGCAGAGCTTGAAGACCATCGGGATCGCATACGAATGGGTCTAATTCCTCCGGACCCACCCAAAGTCCGCTTGGCCAACATGATGCGGGTCCTTACAAGCGATGCTGTAGCGGATCCTACCAAAGTCGAAGCCCGTGTCCGTCGGGACGCCCAGCTTCGGAAGAACTCTCACGTCAAGATGAACGAGGAGCGAAAACTCACGGACGAACAAAGACGGCAAAAGATCGAAGAGAAGAGAGTCATGGACGAAAAGAAGGGTTTGACAGGTGGTCTCTGGCGGTACGTTCACATCAAGCCAGTCTTTTAATGCCACCTAACTTGGCACCACACAGAATTGCTAATTTGTCAGACCCATCTCATCGCTTCAAGATCACGAAAAATGCGCAACAAGATGGCCTCACCGGCCTTTGCTTAATCCATCCCAATTTTGCCCTTGTTTACGCAGAAGGCGGTGTGAAGGGGATGAAGCACTACACTCGGCTCCTGGAGCATCGCGTTGATTGGACTCAGAGCGCGGCCAAAGGCTCAGATGAAGAGGGTGATGAAGAGGAGCGACCTGCCCCTGAAGCCGCCGATGGGAAAACCGCTGGGTTGGCAGGGAATAGATGCGACCTCATCTGGAAAGGCGCCATTTCAGAACATGCGTTCCATAACTTCAAGTCGAAGAACGTACCCACGGATAACGCTGCGAAGGAGTTGCTGGGTACCAAGTTGGGTCCCTGGTGGGACACCGCCAAGAACTGGAAACCAACCGACGAGGAACTTTACGCTTAGCAGATGTATGTCTTTGTCTCTTATGAATGAACATGCTGATATATTGCATCTCCTTGTAAGCTAATGCGTTTCATTCCAACATCTTCAAATGAAGTAAAGGGATTTTCTCATTGGCTCGACTACACTCAGACTGACAACTGGCGCATCAGGCTAGACAACCTCGTCACGGGGAGAGACCGAGCACTCGCGGATGTGGCACCGCGAGTCCACCAGATGGAACCAGCCACTACCTCGATCCCCTTTACTCGATCACCAGTTGGCGCGTCGACTAATGGTTAATGACGTCCTTAGGCAATGGGTACGCATCTGCATCCCACGCCCGAAATCTCTGGGCAAAACCTACTTCTACCGCTCTGTGGCAAAGTAATGACGTTATGGTACCGCCAATAAAACCTAATGAGATGGGACCAAGCGTTACAGGTCAAGACCAGGTGAAGTACGGTAGGCTCGGAATAAGCGCCCGTATGCGACTAGGTACGTGACCAAACGACCCTAGATGAGGTGGTTATGCGCGTATACTCCCAAGGGGCTAGCTACGACCTGCGGTTTGGCCAGCCATTTGAGTTCCCAGGGCCCCGTTTATAAACTCATATTTTACTTAAGATGGTGCCGGTGCCAGTGAACGGTAGTACCCTTGTGACGTCTACGGTGCATAGTCACGCTCTGGCAAGATCGACCTAATCGAGGCTCGTGGAAACGGCCAAGACAAACCGAATTGGGGAGTGAAAGAAGGTTCCGTTCCGCTGGGCCGCATGCTCTTCTGTTCCCTTCTACCTGCAAGCGACATCGACCGATACCACTGGTCCTGAGGCTACCGCTGCACTACAATATAAATGACACTAGAGTGGATACCCGCACCAGACAGCTCGAATTCCAATACATCCCGAGGTAACGAGCACTAACGAGTTTTCCAGTCCTCAAAACTTACTTTGACGTGCGCTTTGCATGCGTCTCTTCTCCAGCCTTGCGAATTGCCCATGTGAGTTCGTACGTCTTGCACGCATCTAACATAGGAAGATGAAGTGTCGGTATCATTTACGAACCGAAATAATGAATCAGCGCTATCGTACATACCTTCAAATGTGCTCAATAAATTCGCCACCGGCTTTCCATGCTCGATCACATCCACAAACTCCGAGATTTCCGTAAAGAAGGGGTCGTCGTCCAGGAACTTGTACTCTTCCACGTCGTCGCTACCTGGGCGGCGAACATGTAACACAGGGCGGTTGTAGGGGTCGAACAACCTAAGAACGTCGTCAGTCGGAGATGAGAGGAAGGTCCAGGAGACGAAATACTGACTTGAGAAGGTACCCATCACAGTAGACCTCGAGCTCGCAGGAATAGTTTGTGCCCTGCAGCACAGCTAAATGCGTGAGGATGCCCACACCGCCGTTCTTGTATTTCCTATGGTGCACTTGAGTATCTGGTACCATATCCCTAAGTGTGCTGAACTTACCAATTGGCAGAGGTGACACGTGGAATGCGGTTCTCAGGCTTGATCTTCGACTCGTCCACGGGGACTTTGGCGAGCGCGCCGGCGGGCTCATCCCATTCCAAGGTGGTAGCATGAAGAGTGGAGAGGTCGACATCGCCGCCAAAGTAACGGGACAAGTCGCAGAAGTGAGTGGCTTGTTCGATGATTGGACCACCCCTGACAAAATTAATACTCAGTTAGGTAGATCTCATAGAATCCCGGTGGTACGCTGTCCAACCAGATTGCCTTGTCCCACCACTCGTGCTTTGCAATCGCCTGATACGCGCAGGCATAACGGGCGATTGTAGCCACAACTGTCAAGCTGTTCTCCTTGATGATCTTCTTCATCAACTGACACGCCTTGAGATACCGAAGCATATAACTATCTCACTTCTATTAATACCGCTCAATTATATCGGGAGTCGGAGTTAGCGCACCCAACAGAAACGGGTACTCCACTCGCCTTGAGAATATTAGCGACGTGGAAGGCGCTCTCTGCAGCGGCGATACTGACGGGCTTCTCGATAAATAGCCCAACTCCGGGGAAGAGGTTGGTAAGTTGGATCTCGAGATCCTTGCCTGGCTGATCAGAACCACGGGCGTAAGGCGAGCAGCCGATGACAATCAACCTTTCAGCCGAACCACGACTTCATCAGCCTATCGGACGCAAGGACTGCGAGAAAAGGAAGCGGGTACCGCGGCTTCTCTGCAGGGGCATTCGCGACTGCAGCTGCGTATTCTGCCACGGTCTTGTAAATCAGCGTATCCCTATATGCAGGCTCGAGCCATGCTGCTGCGCGTTTCTTTGCGAGTACCGCGGCGCAGCGCTCGACCATAGGATCGATCAACGCGACGAGGCGCATCCGCGGGCCGAGCTTCCTGTTCAGAGGTGAGGGGATCGGCTTAGTGGGGATGACAACCGGTATGCGTACTCTTCGAGACGGCGGCTATGATTCCATGGGCCCTCGTCTGAGCCTGCAGGAGAGGTGAGAAAAGGCGAAGGAACGCTGAAGGAGGGCGTACCGAAATTGACATTGCCTGCACCGATAAATGCGATGTTAAATCGTTCGCGCGTGTAGTCTGTGTTTTCCCTGGAGCAACATTAAGAGTGGGATGCAGGTTGTGCAAAGTGAGGCTGCCTTCATGAATCGGAAAACCAGAGACACACCAGTTGGCGAGCTTGTAGGTGACATCAAGCATCTGGGTTACGAGGCCAGCCATTTTGAGGGAATATTTAGCAAAGCAATGTAGGAGAAAGGAAAGAACCTGTGCGGGCTGGAACAGTAAGAGTTTCAAAATTGTTATCCTGTATTATTTATGGTTGGTTGTGAATAACTAAGTGTATTCCATGACGATGTCGATCCTATGAACGATGGGGACTGCCCAAGTTGTGTGCTTTGTGTGACCTTGACTGGCTGCAGGTTGGGATGATCGTGCTCTGTGTGGCAGAAAAGTCGTCCATCGCAAAGTCTATCACACAAATACTTTCTGGCGGCCAATACAGCACGGTCAGCAGCCCTGAACGCGTCCCGCTGAACCGCAGAAGCTCATTCTCTGGGCGGGATTCGGTAGATCAATTCTCACGTACCAACAATAAAAAACTACAGATTCGACTATCCAAGAACACGTGCAACATTCATCGTCACCTATGTCGCAGGCCATCTTACAGAGCTCGACTTTACGTCCGACTTCAAGTCGTGGCACGCATGCGACCCATTCCAGCTCTTTGACGCGCCAACCATATTTGAATATCCAGGGAGGTCGAAGGATTTCGTTCGGAACCTCCAGACGCAAGCCCGCAACGCACACAAGCTTATGATCTGGACTGACTGCGACCGCGAGGGCGAACACATCGGCAGCGAGATAGTCACCGTGTGCAGAAAGTTCAATGGACGCATCTCCGTCGAGCGGGCCAGGTTCAGCGCTATCATCCCCCAGTGAGCACCTTCGTTTCTGGTCGGAATCCTAGCTGAGCAGCCGACGCGTCTTTGCTCACTAGACAGATACACCATGCAGCGCAGAACCCTGTGCCACTTGATATGCGACAAGCTGACGCCGTAGACGCGCGCCAGGCCCTCGACTTGCGTATAGGTGCCGCATTTACACGCATGCAGACCCTTGCACTCCAGGCCCGGTTCGCACAACTCTTCGAGGGAAAGGTCGTATCGTATGGTCCATGTCAGTTCCCCACCCTTGGATTCGTCGTCACCCGATACGAACAAGTCCAGTCTTTCGTGTCCGAGCCGTTTTGGTACATATACCTCACGCTCTCCCGGCCTGGAGAGGACGAAGAGGAGAAGGTGAATGTCTTCAGCTGGAAACGGGGGAACCTGTTTGACTATGACGTCGCGTACATGCTGTACGAGATGGTCCTAGAGCATCCCGAGGCAAGGGTAACCAAAGTCACGAACAAGAATGTCAAGAAATGGTACGTCTAACTCTACCAACGCATTGTGAGCTACACTCGATACTCCTCTAGGAAACCCCTGCCACTCACGACTGTTGAACTACAGAAGACGGGATCACGCATGCTTAAGATGACTCCTAAGCAGATACTTGATGTATCATATCTTCTTCTCTCACGCTTGTGCTCGCCTCTGACCTAATCTCTATTCAGATCGCCGAAAGCCTTTACCAACAGGGGATCCTCTCGTACCCCCGCACAGAGACGGACCAGTTCGACCCACAGTTTGACTTACAGTCCCTCATTGAGAAACAGACCGCCAACGAAGAATGGGGCGGATTTGCTACTCGGTACGGAGGCTCACAGTCCGCCGCAGTCGTCCCCATCAGCGCACCTCTCTTCGCCCGCATGTGCTGACTTCTCACATAGACTACGCAACGGCGATTTCTGCCCACCGCGTAAAGGCAAGAAAAACGATAAAGCGCACCCACCGATTCACCCCACAGCGCATGCCGGCAACCTCACAGGAAACGATAAACGCGTGTATGAATTCATCACTAGACGGTTCTTGGCGTGTTGTTCGAAGGACGCGGAAGGACACGAGACTAACGTCGAGGTTGTAGTTAATGGCGAGGAATTCAGTGCCACTGGTGCGCTTTCCGTTCTCTCCTTCCAAAACACATCACTGTGGCATAAGTAGAAGCCGACTCGTGCACCCGCAGGTCTGGTTATCCTCGCGAAGAACTACCTCGAAGTGTATCCGTACGACAAATGGACGACCAAGCTCCTGCCGTCCTTTACCGCAGGCGAAATATTCATGCCGACTATCTGCGAACTCCGCGAGGGCGCTACAACTGCGCCGTCCCTGCTGACCGAGGCCGACCTTGTCGGCCTGATGGACAGGAATGGTATCGGAACGGATGCAACGATTGCACAGCACATAGAGACGATCATCAAGCGCGAGTACGTCATGCCGCGCATGGAGGGCGGGACAAAGTATCTTGTTCCGAGTACGCTCGGCATCGGACTTGTCGAAGGCTATAATTTGATCGGGTTTGAGAAAAGCTTGAGTAAGCCCCAGTTGAGACGGGAGGTGGGACGAGTTATGCGCGTATATTATGGGAAGACTGACGCCTTTTGCAGACGGAACGCAGTATGGTGCAAGTGTGCGAGGGACAGAAGACGAAAAATGATATGCTCGTCGAGAGCATTGATCAGTACAAGGAGGTGTATATCCTCGCGAAGAGGGATTTCCAGAAAGTCATGCAGGTGGGCCGCTGCAGTTCTATTTGACCTTGACCCACGTTGATGCATTGCCGACGCAGAGCGTGCAACTCTACGTTGAGGGTGGTGGAAATCGTGAGAATAATGACGCTGGCGGCGGGCGTAGACGAGGGAACGGCAGAGGGAGGAGGGGTCCTGGACCAGGGCCAGGTAGGGATAGCGACAACGACGATGATGACGATTTTGGAAATAGCGGGGGAGCAACTGGACGAGGACGTGGTAGAGGACGTAGTGCACGAGGTGTTCCTACGACGCGGGGACGAGGGCGGGGACGAGGGCGAGGAGGAGGTCCACCAGCAGCGGGAATAGTTATCCCTCCTCCCGACAATGGTACAATCGTTCTCTCCACTCTCTTATTCGCAACTAAACATCCAACAGATTCCGCACCCGCTCGCCGACCCGCACCACTTGTCCAGCCTTCTCGGTCCCCTACATCCACATCAGGTTCAATCCCGTACCACCCGAACTGCGACTGCAACACCCCAGCGGTCGAGCGAACAGTCCAAAAAGAGGGTGCAAATAAAGGTCGCAAATTCTGGAAATGTGGCGGAGTTCCGGAGAAGGACTGTGATTTCTTCGCCTGGGCGGACGGGAACCTACCGCCAAACTCGCGGACGGTTTCGGGTTCCAATAGTGAGAGAGTGATCCCTGCTAAGCGGAAGGTGCGTGGTATGACCCGTACGTCACACCCCCGTACGTCAAATGGAACGCCCACTAATGCGACTGGGTTCTCTTCAACAGCACCCTGACCCTCCCACCGACGGCCCATCAAGACGCTGTTTATGTGATCTTACCGCCGTGCAAAAGACCGTATTGAAAGAGGGAGCAAACAAGGGCAGACAGTTCTGGTGCTGTCCAAATCATGAGAGTGCGCGTTGCAAGTTCTTTGAGTGGGACGATGAACCTCCGCGGAACGACACCGGTGGCGGGGGAGGAAGTTCTGGTGGGGTATTTGGAGGCGGGTCGAGGATCCAAAACGGTGCGATGGACGGTGGTGGGGCGGGGGAGTGCTTCCGATGTGGAGAGGTCGGTCATTGGTCAAATGGTGAGTCTCCGAATTTGAAAGGGGTGAGGACAGTTATGACCCCAATATGCTGTAGCGTGCACGAATCAAGTTGCTGGTGGATCAGGCTCAGGCTCAGGTGGAGGAGGCACGTCTGGAGAATGCTTCAGGTGTGGAAGGGAGGGACACTGGTCAAACGGTTCGTCCGCTTCTGCACTTACACACCGACATGCACGTGTTTCGTACTAATGATATTATATAGCGTGCCCCAACGTGGCAGCGGAAGGCCGCGGATCGTCGACAGTCAAACGCGCACGAACAGAGAGCTTCCAAGCTGAACCTTCTCGGTCTGGTGGCCGTGGTGCGGTTCAAGGAGAATGTTATAAATGCCACCAACCTGGCCATTGGGCGAATGCATGTCCCAACGAGGAAGGAGGGGGATATAAAAGCCGCGGCAGTGGAGGGAATACCAACGCAAGAGGGCGGGGAGGCACGAAGCGTGCTCGTGGTTCAGGTAGTGGTGGGCGAGGAAAACGTGGGCGAGGGGGGCTGAGCAAGAAAGGAAGTTTTACGGCCACTGATGACTGGGATTGACATTGGCCCTACACCCTATAGAAATTTTTAGGTTGTACTATTACTGTGGAAATCTTCCAAACTCTGGGGTATGCCGGTTGTTAATGGAATCCGCCTG
>Ga0307513_10006124_pt1 | contig 15788 bp, 20 predicted proteins | sample 15_EM_MG_FD_202174 | JGI IMG/M metagenome (GOLD analysis project Ga0307513, IMG submission 202174) | Populus trichocarpa ectomycorrhiza microbial communities from riparian zone in the Pacific Northwest, United States - 15_EM | ecosystem: Host-associated > Plants > Roots > Unclassified | place... | reverse complement strand
TGAACTGATAGTGAACAAATAATGGGAAAAACAGGCTTCCTTATATCCTAACCATCCTCCGTGTCATGCTTCCTGCGCATGCACAATCCTGCTTCTCGCTTCCTCCCACTTAGTAGTTTCGGCATGCACTTTCAAGAATCTGATCCGAGGTTCTAGTATAGTTTCCGAGGTAATGGTAGTGCGGCCAGCCGCAGGTTGGTTGTGAAGCCGAGGGTATCGTTCGGATATCGTTTGGGTATCGTGAGTGTTCCTGTTTCAGTGCCGTATGATAGTTGTTTGATGTTGTTGCATTAGCTTATGCGGAATCGTAGTCAGAGGTTGTATGAGCTAACACTGGTGGAGCGATGTTAGAGTAATGGTGCGTAACGGATAATAGTAGTTGCGTTTCAGAGTCTGCCCGCATGGGAATATATGCACGTGATGAGCAGTCAAAAAATCCAACAGTGGGGGGGCACTCCCAGGAGAACATAATATTGACTCAGTAAGATCTGGGGTACAACGCGCGGGAGATCTACCTCGCAGAGCAACCACCCACCCACCTATCAATTCTAAACAGCCCTCCACGAGCAGCCGCGCCCGGGTGCGGAAGGTTTCCATGTAGCTTCGGAATCCTCCCTCCTCAGCGATATCGGATATTTAACACCTCCAGAGGAAATTTTATCCACTACTTCTATAGCCAGTTTTCGGCCAAGAACGATTAATATCTCGAGACCGGCCCCAAGGAACAGAGGGACTAGCAACAGTGGCAGGGCAAGTGCGAGAACTATCCAAGAGCTAGCTCATGTCCGGGTTCTTCTTCTCGCTTATGTGTTATGAGAGAATGAGAATGCTTAATGCTTAAATTCCACCCTTCTCTATATATTGATTCTTGATACAGCACTCCTAGGAACCAGCAAACTCCCTACACCACGCAGATTCCATCAACTCTGACAATCTACCGAGCCATCCATTAAAGTAGTAGAAGGGGAGGGGATGATAGAACTGAGATAGAAAATGCACAACCCCCTAAGCGGGGCCCTAACGCCCTGACTTTCAGTTTTGTACTGGCTTAGTCATCCCCTCAACACCAAATATCCAAGAGCCCCAAAAGCGACCACAACCCCAACTCCACCTCATAGCTCCACAAGAACACAATACCGTAATAAAAGTAAGGTTGACACATATTCAACAGAAGACCCCGCACTCAATAAAGTTGTTAATTATGTGATACATTAGTAAAGAACGGAACAAACACTTTCCACAGTCTTTGAGAAAGCGATTCCCCCGAATATATAAACGAGCGATCCGGCGCTCGAATAGATAGAGCACAAAAGTGCTAGAAAAGCCAGGAGGTAAGAAGGCAGAAGGGTGTGAGTAGGCGGTGACCCAAGTCCGATACATGAGACCTGGAGTGAAGGGGGGGTGCTACCAGGATGTATGCTGACTCGCCTAGATCTGGGGGCAACAGCGGGAGATCTACTATGCAGGATGGCCAATGGAAACCACCCACCACTCACCAAATCCTAAGCGGCCCCCTCCGAGCAGACACACCTGAGTGTGGATGGTTACCGGGTGGTTTCGGTACCCTCCCTGATTAATACGTTTAGCTATTTGACATCTCTAGAGGCCCTAAGAGCTATTCCGAAAACAAATGGGGGAGCCTCTAGGCCTAAGATGCTTGCAGGGTGGGTCCGTACCCGCAATGCAAATAGTAGAAAGCCGGAACTCTCAGAAACAGAGAGGGGACCATCTACCGGTATTAACTTCTCCGGCCCCCTTCTTTACCCCGGGGAAATGGGTAATGCATGGCAATCCGAGCTTTCTCGCGCCGTTATTCCCACCCATCTCTCTAGACATATTTAACACCACATTTGCAGCAAATTATCAATCACGTCCATACCCGAACCTATACCCTTCAGATATTTGCAAAGCCGCCCACGGATACAAAGAAGTTAATCGACGAGAGCACAGTGGGGAAGGAAAAATATGTGACTTCGGTAATAACACAGCTCTCTCCTAAATGTCCTTGCGAGGTCAGCGCTTAGTCATCCATCAATCTTGGCACCCACCACCCCCCATTCCAGCACCACGAGAACCCCAACTTCACCACCCCATAACATGACAACCACACAATCACACGACAATAGCAAGCTTGATCCAGATAAAGCGGATCAAGCCACACCCTCTAAACTCATCCACAAACAAATTCATTCATAGGATCTAGAATAAATTCCCTCCAAAGCCCATAGGAAAACACCAGGAGCGGGGATGCAAATGTCCAACCAGGGGTTCGAATTCGTCTACTCGAAGGCTAGGAAGACCCAAGATTCAGAAAGGGAGCATGGTGTGAGTGGAAGGTGACCCGAGTCCACCTAGGGACCTGAGGGTGAAGAGAGGGGGGGGGCACCAAGATCTAGGTTGACTCAGCTAGAACCGTGGGTAACGGGCGGGATCTACGGTGCAGGGCATCCGACCCACACATCTACACACCCCACAAACACGCAAACAGCCCCTCCTATGTAGGCATCCATGCTACCATATCAGTATCCATAAGAAATTATTACACTATAATTCGCTTCTTATCCAAATGGCGGAACAAGGGAAACTCCCCCCCCACGGCTTTCACCGAAGCCAATGATTGACACAGCATTCCCAGAAAAGCTGTCAAATCACCTCCACAACCCCCGAATTCGTAAATCCTAATTACCGTATTTGATAAACCACCTACCAAGCCGCTAAAAGCCACAGATAAAGACCAACATAGCAAGAACCGAAGTGCTGAATCCAGGCCGTAATAGCACCCCAAAGCCTCACCACCCGCTGGGGGGGCGCTTAGTCATCTATTCATCTTGGCACCAACCACAAGTCAACCGAATACCCACAACAACAAATTTCACCACCCCGTAACTTCACAACTACTCCATCCCACGACAAAAGAAGAGTTTAGCCATATAGGACGAGAGTTTTCGCATCTAGTAAGCCTATTCCCGAAGAAATCCATTCGTGGAAAGTAAAACAAATGAATCCAGGCCCTAATAGCCGCTCCAAAGCCTCACCTCCGTGCGGGGGCTTAGTCATCTATCTATCTTAGCGACCACCAACCCACCCGATACCTCCAAAACACCAAATTCCACCACCCCATAACTTCACAACCACTCTATCCCACGACAAAAGAAAAGCTGGTGCATATAGAATGAGAGTTTCCCCATCTAGTAAGCCCATTCCCGAAGAAATCCATTCGTAGAAAGCCAATAAAAAGCTTGCCAAAAGAGTCTCCCTCAGCCATATAAACCTCCAATCAGGTGTCCCAATGCGGGTGTGCGAGAGGACCAGCGACCGCCTGGGTGCAGAATGGAAGAAGGGTATGTGTGGGTGTGAATTGACCCAAGTCTAATTCATGGGACCTAGTAGTAAAAGATGGAGGGGGCGTTACCAAGATCTATGTTGACTCAGCTACTGTGGGCCGCGGGCAGGATCGACCTTGCAGGTTACCCACCCACCCACACACCCACAAATCGCAAACAACCCCCCCATGGGAGCAACTACACTACTATATCAGTATCCGCAAGGAGTTATTACACGGTAATTCACTTCTTATCCAAACGATTGAGCGAGGGACATTACCCACTAACCTCTTGCTCGGAACTGATGATTGACACCGCATTCCCAGAAAACTGTCAAATCACCTCTGCAATCATCAAATTCGTAAATCCCAAGGATATGTGAAGCCATCTGCCGAGCTACTAAAAGCCACAGATAAAGACAATATAGGAAGAAACCGAAGCGCTGAATCCAGACCGTAATAGAGTTCCAAAGCCTCACCTCCCCACCTCTGCCGGCGCTTAGTCATCTATTCACCTTGGCACCAACCACCAACCGACCCGATACTACCTCAATACCAAATTTCACCCCCTCGTAATTCCACAACCACTCCATCCCACGACAAAAAAAAGTCGACCCATACAGACTGAGACTTTCTGCATCTAGTAAGCCCGTTCCCGAAGAAATTCATTCGTGGACAATCAATAAAAAACTTTCCAAAAGAGTCCTCCTCAACCATATAAACCTCCAATCCGATGTCCCAATTCGGGTGCGTGAGAGGGCCAGCGACCGCCTGGGTGCAGAATGGAGGAAGGTTGTGTGTGGGTGTGAAGTGACCCAAGTCCAATCCATGGGACCTAGTAATAAAAGAGGGAGGGGGGCGTTACCAAGATCTATGTTGACTCAGCTAGAACTGTGGGCGAAGGGCGGGATCGATCGTGCAGGTACTGTACCTAGCCCACCAACACACCCACACACCCCACAAAACGGCCAACAGCCCCCCTCTCATGTACCCAGCTACACTACTATACCATTTTCCGTAAGGAATTATTACACGGTAATTTAATTTCCATCCAAATAACGGAATAAGGGAAACTCTCCTCCCACGGCTTTCGAGGAAACAGATGACCGACACCGCATTCCCAGAAAACCGTCAAACCACCTCCACAACCCCCAAATTCGTAAATCCCAATTATTTGCTAAACCGCCTACCACGCTACCGAAAGCCACAGACGAAGACAATACAGGGAGAACCGAAGTGACCCTAATAGCGCTCCAACACCTCACCTCCGTGCGGGCGCTTAGTCATCTATCTATCCTGGTGACCACCAACACACCAGATATGATACCACGAAAACACAAAATTCCACCACCACATAACTCCACAACTACTCCATCCCACGACAAAAGAAAAGTCGACCCACACAGAACGAGACTTCCCGCATCCAGTACGACAATTCCCAAAGAAATCCATTCGTAGAAAGTCAATGAAAAGCTTGCCAAAGTCCGAGAGAAAAAATCATTCTGCCTAGAGCGAGCGTCCAATCCGATGCCCCCAATCTGGGTGAGTGTGTGTGTGAGGGTGCAGGATGGGGGAATGGGTGTATGGGTGTGAGGTGACCCAAGTCCCAATGCATGGCACCTGGTGGGAGGGGGGCGTTACCAAGATCTACAGTATGTTGACTCGTTGTAATATGATAGATCTGGGTGAGGCGGGAGGATCTACCATCCGTGCGGGAGAGCCCACCATTTATCTGCCTACGAAATTCCACATGACGGCTCCTCTAGTTGCCGACCGCACTCTTGCACTATTTGAGCTAACGGATTATTGTACGGCAATTTTATTTTTGTGGGAATGGGGAAACCTGTGCTCGAGTGCTCCATCTCTTAACGTAAAACTGTCTTTCTTGAGAAGGGCGAGCCGTCTCTATTTGATTTGAATTGGGAAATCCTGGCAATTCATCGAGACCGCTATAATACCAGCCGTCCTTCCTCCCCCCATAACCTGTCTCATGCTAAAACTATAAACCCAACCTTCGGATGACCCCCCCAATTCCTTCAGCCAGCCTACCACTTGCTGTCGCTTATCATAGTCTTGGCGCCTTCCCCACCCTCCCAAACCACGCATAACCCCCAACTTCACCACCCCATAAATTCACAGCACCGAAATCCCTCGGTAAAAATATAGTCGACACATATGTGACAGAAGGTCCTGCACCCACTGGTCCCAATTTTGAAGACATCCATTCATAAGGGATGAAATTAACGTCTTCCAAAGTCCTAGGAAGCGACGGTCGTGTGTTGATGCTGCATCGCTTAGTCATCTACCTCACCACCACCACCACATAAGTTATCCCCGTCAACGCAAGCAATTTTCACCAGCCCATAACGTCACAACCCCAGAATCCCTATGAAAAATTAGTTGACCCATATGTCGCAGAAGGTCCTGCGCCCTCTGGACTCAATTTCGAAGAAATCCGTTCATAAGGGATGAAATTAAAGTCTCCCGAAGAATTGGGCAACGAAGGTCGTGCGTTGATGTTGCTTCGCTTAGTCATCTATATCCGCAACCGACCCGCAAACCCAAGCTCATGCGACAACTCAGTCCAGCCCATAACGTCACAACACCAAAATCCCAGGACAAAAAATTGGTTGACCCGTACGTGACAGAATCTCCTACACCCTCTGGACTCAATTTTGAGGAAATATATTCGTAAGAGATGAAATTAAAGTCTTCCAAAGTCTTGGGCAACGAAGGTCGTGCGTTGAAGTTGCTTCGCTTAGTCAGCTATATCTGCAACCCGCATGTCCCCTCGTCAACACAAGCTCAAGAGACAACTTTCACCAGCCCATAACGTCACAGCACCAAAGTCCCTCGACAAAAAATTAGTTGACCCGTACGTGACAGAGGGCCCTACCTCCTCTGGACTCAATTGTGAAGAAATCCATTCGTAAGTGATGAAATTAAAGTTCCCCGAAGTCTTGGGCAAAAGGAAATTGTTTTAGTTATTCCACGTCGCTTAGTCATCTACCTCACCACCACCACATATCCCCGTAAACACAAGCTCAACCCACGACTTTCACCAGCCCACAACATCACAACAACACAATACCACGACAAAAAAGGACTTGCTGCATACAGCGCAGACGATCCCACACCTGCCAAGCCCATTTTCGGACAAATCCATTCGTAGGTTGTAGAATAAATGCCTTCCAAAGGACCGGATATAAAATTTTGCACCTCCCTTCAACCCCCCAACCCGGAAATTCAAGTATCTCCGTAGGATGGCAAGGGATGGCAAGGGCCCAGGAAGGCAGCCGTGTGTGAGCAGGAAGTGACCCATAGGACCTACCGGAAAGTTGAGGAGGGGGCGTTACCAAGATCTTGTTGACTCGGCTACTGTACCATAGATCTGGGGGTGGTGGCCAATGCGCGGGAGATCGACCGTGCAGGGGGGTCATCACCCCACCCCACCATCCAATCTTAAGCAGCCCCATAGTATGTGACCACACTCCCGAGCTAGCAATTGCAGCTGATTACCATCCTCAGATAAATTCGCTTCCTGTTTAAGAGCGGAATCGGGGGAGCCCAAACATCCTACAGCTTTCATAAAAATCAATGATTGACCTTGTCTACGGAAATTCCTCCAATTGCCCGCCTACCATCCGAGTATCTAGGCTCACGCGATCCCAATAATTTATTAGCACAAAGGTAATTATGGAAGGGGAAGCGCAACAGAGAAAGCATGCCATCCATCCTCAGAAGGGCCCTCAATCCCCCAGGGAAGTCCGCCTGGGTGGGCGCTTAGTCATCCATCTTGGCACCAACTCCCCTCCCCGTCCCAACCCAGCGCAATGCCCAACTTCACCACCACATAACTTCACAACAACACAATACCACAAGAAAAGAAAAGTTACCTCATATTGACAAAAAGATCCCGCATCCAGTAAACCCACCCCCAAAGAAATCAATTCGTGGAAAAAGAAATAAAAACTCCCCAAAGCCTGGGAGAAAAAGGCGTCGGGGGGAATATAAACCTTCAATCCGGGATTCGAATGCAATTGCGGGAAGACCAGAAACAGCCGGGGCAAAAGGAGGGAGAAGGATGCAAGCCCAGGGTGACCCAAGTCCTATCAATGGGACCTAGCGTTATGGGGGGGGTGAGGGAGCCGAGCGTTACCAAGATCTATGTTGACTCAGCTAGATCTGGGGGACAACGACACACGGGAGATCGACCGTGCAGGGCAACCAACCATACACCCATCCACACACCCACACCCACCCACCCTGCAAAATCTTAATCGACCCTGCTCAAGGGAGCACGCACACCCCCAGCCTCGGCAATTGTATAAGGCATTCTCCTTTACGCTGTAGAATTAGGAGCGCCCATGATGCCGCCGCCTTCACGAAAAACCGATGATTGGCACCAAATCCCGAGAAAGAACCGTGGAAATAAGCCCCCCGCGCTGAATTCGTAAATCCCAGTAATCCTCCGACAATTGCATCGATTCACGAAAGGTATCGAAGTGAGATAGTACCCCAGGTGCCAAAAGTATGAGCCCGGCTTTAAAATACCACCTCAAACCCCAACCCCCGCCGACCCTCGGCGAGTGCTTAGTCATTGTCTTGGCACCCACCATCCCCCCGCCCCAACACAACACAACACCCAACTTCACCACCACATAACTCCACAACAACACAATACCACGAGAAAAGAAAAGTCGACCCATACAGCGCGAGAGATCCCACATCCGGTAAACCCATTCCCGAAGAAATCCATTCGACTGAAATGAAATAAAAGCTCTCGAAAGCCTATGAGAAAATGGCATCCGCTAGTATATAACCGCAGAATCCGGGGCTCGAGTGGGAGTGAGGAAACGGCCAGGATGTGGGAAAGGAGGAAGAAAGTACGCGAATAGGAGGTGACTTGGGTCCGGTACGTGGGAGTTAGGGGTAAGCGGCGGGGGAGGGGGGGCGTTACCAAGATCTGGTTGACTCAGCTAACATGGGTACCATAGATCTGGGAGCAAGAAAGATGCGCGGGAGATCGACCGTGCAGGGGGAACCACCCACCCCACACACCATATCTTACAACGCCCTTCCTGTCTAGCCGATCAGGCTACCGTGCTAGCATTCGCGAATGGGTTATTTATTATACGGTGTCTCGCTCTCAATTTACAGGGGGGAAACTCGGACCCCACAGCTTTCACGAAAAAGCGATGATTGACACCGTATTGCTATAGAACGCTGAGACGACCAGCTTATTATTCGAATTGCTAAACTCTAGATACATATCTATTAACTTATGAAAAAAGGCGAGCGAGGAAAGGCAGTACAGCTGAAAACTGCAACTATGAAGCCAGTCCTCGACAAAGGGCTCGATCATTCAGGAGGAGGTAGGGCAGCGGGCGCTTAGTCATAATCTTGGCACCCAGTAGCCCACCCACCCACCCGCTCCAAAAGATCACAACCCCAGCCTTTTACCACCCCGATTCTCCACAACCCCACAACTCCACAACAAAAAGCGACATGGCCCATGCAGAGCGGAAGGCCCCGCATCCGGTAAGCCTATTTTCGGAAAAATCCATTCGTAGGAAGTGAAATAAATCCCTTCCAAAGTGTGGGGAGGGCGGTACCCTCGAGGATATAAAATGTTTCAATCCAGGGTTCGGGTGCGGGTGCAGGAAGACCAGGAACAGTCAAGGTGTGAGAGGGGGGAAGGATGCGAGTGAGAGGTGATCTAAGTTTAACCAATGGGATTCGGGAGGGGGGGGGGCTACCAAGATCTATGTTGACTCAGCTGGACTACCATAGATCCGGGGATAGTGCGGGAGATCGGCCATGCAGGAGGGACCTAACCCCCCACCACCACACCCCGCGCCCTCGACCAGACTGCTGGGTTTGCGGCCATCAGGTAAGCTCAGACCTCAATCAACACTCCTCAACACCCCCACAGGTCCAGGGAATTGTTCAATCACTAGAGGCAAGTTTTGTTTGATATTAGGCTCTCCAGCTCTCTTAGCACGGTAGCAAATAGAGTCCCCGTGCGGGGCAGGGGAAGGCTATTTAGCAGATGATTCTTCCAGTTTCCTCCTTCTTGGAATGCCGAACGGGGAGGGGGAAAGGGAGGGACCTTTGCACACTTATATCATACTCGTTTCACAAGAGCCTCTACGGCCAGCTACCCCGCAATTTCACTTCGCAGCAAACGATTCTACAATCACTATTCCTCAAGGTGTGCTCACAACTCAAGGGTTTTAAGCAAAGGTTGTTGATGGATTAGCATATGTTGTCGAGTTGCCAACAGATCTCCTGAACCTCCGAAAAAAACAACCGCTGGGATCAGATTCACTTATTTCAAACCATACTCACCTCCTCATTTCATCATTTCGATCGCTATGCTGTCACGCCCCCAGACAAACACCTAGGTAAGCTAAATACCAATCTTAATACTTCAAAATCAACTAAACGCGGTAAGTAATAACTAACACCTGCCTAATACTCATACAAGACGGGGGAGGCGGACGAAGTCCAGCCCAATAAAGGAGAAACGAAAAACCATAAAACAAACTAGCAAGAACCACCACCACCCCTTTCTCGCCAAAACCACTTCCAACAACGATCCCGGTTGACGGGTAAATGAATGCAAAGAGACCGTAGAAAATACGTTCTCCGAGATAGAAAGAAATCAACAAACGAGAGAAAGACGAAATAGCAATCAACAGAAAAATCAGATACTCCAATGGGAAATGGTGATGATATTCCCCGCACACAACACCGTAACCATGCAAAAGTCAGAGAAAGATATATCAGCAACAGGACATATATACGACTTTCGATGGTGATATTATGTGAAAGAAGGAATTCCTCTCCAAAACCCTTGATGTATCGTCTCAAGACATATCCAGGGAGGTAACTCAATAAAAAAGCCGTGGTATATATGCGACCAAAAATCCAAGCCAAAAACGCCGTCCCAATGCTAGACCAGTTAGATATTGTCTCCTCCTCTAGATGACATCGACGTGTCAGGTACACACCTAAACCCGCAACCCACCAGCTCCTCCCACGAGGGCCATCAACATGCCTTTAATCTCTGCGAAACCCTGCTGGGTCTCCCGATGAGTCTCCTCTACACGTCCCCTGAGCTGTCCAATTTCCTGTCTCAAAACTTCGTTCGATCGTTCCAGGACAGTAAACTTCTTTTCCAGCCCGATAACATCTTCACCTATTATCCGGAGATTATGATTTCCCTCACGTTGGTGATTTCCAACCATGTCCAGCATCCGACGCGACACAGCAACTTCATCTCCCACACGATGAACGTTTTCCGAGAGGTCAAAAACATGATTTGCTAGGGCATGCATGTTTTGAACAGGATTGTACCGTTCAAAGTCTGAGAGAAAGTGCTTTCTCCTAGTCATATGTTCGTTGAATACCCTCAACTCAGAGGGAGGTAGGGGCTCGGTAGGCACTTCAGAGTAGCGGTGGGAACTTGTTTCCGACCGTGGCGACGAGGGATGGGAGGTGGGTGATGGGGGGTGAGAGTCCATTTCTGCGGATATATGGGCTGGGAGATACAAAGGTATATACCTCTGTTTGGTGTTTCGGATTCACAGAATGACGAAGACAGCAATCAAGACGGTAATGAAATAGGACGGAGAGGCGAGGGACGACGTGGTTGGTGGCGTGTGGAATGAGCTAGATACTGTAGGGTGATCTCCTCGTGCGTTGTTAATTTTCTTGATCGAAAACAAGACTATGGGAGGCAAATGATGAGGACAGCCGGCTCGGCTAAGTCGTCGTTACGCCCTCTCGAAGGGCAAACCGTCGAGGAAAGGACGAGCCTGCATCGTACAAGTTGGAAAAAAATCGAAAAAAACTTACAGAAGAATGCAGATTTGGTGATGGAGTATGTTGTAATGATATTTCTGATTTCTGAAGCATAAAGCCTATCTTAGAGCAGTCTTGGGATACATCGTGACGGTTGTGGAGTGGAGAAGAGAGGAGAAAAAGAGGAGAGAAGGGTATGGCATCAAAGAAAACGGGGTGGGCCCAACCATCCAGCATGGGCACAGCGCTCCTTACTCAATCAATTACATGTGGAGAGAGCGGGACATTGGTTGATGGGCCAAAATGCGTTCTCTGCCCGGTGTGGGAGGCAAATTCGGGGCATCCACAGGAAATCAAGGTGAAGGCTGGTTTTTTTGGTGAGGTTGTTTTGGTGTGGGTGGGTGAGAATCGCAGAAATGGGTGTGGGACCCCCCTGAACGAACCGCGCTGTAGCACCTATTTCCGACAAAGCGCAGCCCCCTACTCCCATCCCACCCCGAACCACCAAAAAACACAAACAACAACAGTCAATGAGTCGAAGGACTAAATAAATGAAAGCGTCGCCATATCGCCTATTCTATTACAAACATGCGCTCGAAGGTCTGAACTCTTTTGAAGCGAAAGATTTGAATTTTTTCCGACGCCTTTCGCGATTTCCGCTCTTGGTGTTTGCAACAATCGAGTTCCCGATTGGTACAAGCGCTATCTATCGACCATGCAGCAACATTCTTGAGGTTTCGCCGTAATTGCTTTTTGACACCTCCTCCGTGCTTTTTTGAGATGGTCATAAAATCAGCGGCTGGGGTCACAAATATTCCGCAAGTTATTTGGTCAATAGCCTGATTGGGGTCAGCAGGTTGGATTTTGTGTCTCCGAAAAATGCCCCAGGAGTCCGTCAACTCCCGAGGCTGCCATTGGCTCCACTGCCTTGAATCACAGACGTGGTCACGCACAGGTCGGCCACCATGGCCAACCTGTCAGGACACCGGCCAGGACACCGGCAATATCCAGATGTAATACCAGTAATTTATTCTCTCTGTGTTCCGAGCAGATCACGACATTTCACCTGTTTATCTTGGCCGGCACAGGTTGAAAGGCACACAGGCGAAGAGAAATTTTTTTAAGTGAGGGGAAGCGAAGGCTGACCAGTGACCACAGACAATGTTGCTGTTTCCAAGGACAAAGGAGGCCGTTTGCAGCAGCGCCTTTTCGCGCCCTCTAAACCCGTGTCGATCGGGTGAGTTTTGACGCTCGCTGTTGCTCTCCTTGGGCGGTGAACCGCCGATGGTCAAGTCCCCGTCAAATTCAAGGAACAACGAGCTCCTCCAGGAATCTGAATCAGATCCCTGGAGCGTCAACCTTCCTACATCGGTAGAGTCCGGACAGCGGACAGCGTGGCAACATTCGTCATGCCAGAGTATTCCTGAGCCCTTGAAGCGTATTCCAGAAACCGCTGCCGGCTCATTTAAAAGCCAAAAAAGTAAATTGCCCCTCTCGTGCTCTGGCTAAAAGAAGCAAGGCCAAGGCTGCTGCAAAAGTGTGATTTCGCTCCACTTATCTCTTGGCAGAGTTGTGCCACAACAGGCTGCCACGGCGTAACCTACAAGCCAGGCATCACCATTGCCTAGGGATAAAACATTGGGGGAGAGGGAAAGCTCTGAGCCCAATGAGCGGCCTCACCCTCCCCGCGTGCCCGCCCCACATTGTTGTATCCCCCTCCGAATCGCCGTGATTGCCGCCGTGCTGGAGTACAAGTACACGTACAAGTACCCCACGAAATCCAAGTATGATACCCCACGATGAAATTACATGTGGTGAACAGTGACAGATCGCCCACAAAGCAACCCCTGCCTCGCGTTTTCCCTGACACTTGCACTTGCTTCTCACCATTTCTCATGACACAAACAACCCCACAGAACACCAAATCCGTCAGCCAGACTACCTTCTATTATAATACCCCCCTGTGCGCCCTCTATCCAACCGAAAATTTTAGGTTGAGCCCGTGTTGTTGTATCCGAGTACCTACCCCACCAGCGATATCCGGTACCCGCTCATGCTCCACATTGGCTTGAAAAAAGGCAAGTAAATCTGTGATAAGTCTACTCGAGTACTCGAGTATTGGAAGTAATCACAATTGAGAACGGGAAGGGGAAGATACCCCGGATTTGTCAAATTCACAAGTGGGATATTGTGTTCATACCGGCCTGGGAGGTACTGGTAGAGTACTAGTACCTCAGACAAGGGGTGCGATGGAAGTTTAAATGGACAAACGTTCCCACAAATTACAGTATACCTAGAAGAGACTACCGTAGCATACCAGTGTCTCAAACTCAACGGCCTGCTCTCGTCAAGATGGTTATCTTCCGCTCGTTTATCTTGGCACTCCTACCTTTAGCCACGTACGCCAGGGCTCCCGCCTTAGAGCCTAGGGCCGATGATGCTGCACTAAAGACTCCTCCTGTGAAAACTACCGTTTGCAAAGGAAAGAGCTATACATTTCAGGAATTGAGCGGCTACGGTTTCGTGCCCAGCGACGCCCGGGACAAGTATGGTGATACCATATCCCTCGGTTCTAGCATTGCCATTGAACGCTCTTCGTGGAAGAAGCTCCGCGAGGGATACTATGAGTGTACTTTGTGGGGGCTACCCGATCGTGGATGGTATGTTTGTTCCACCTTGGGAATTTATCGAGATATCCTAACAAACAGTGCCATGCAGGAATACGCAGGGGACGACAGCCTACCAGCCACGGGTCCACAAGTTCAAAATCTCCCTCAATACCAATCTAGCAGAGGTTCCATCATCACCAAACCTCATCTTTACCTACTTGGACACAACCCTCTTCAGCGATCCTGCGGGCAATCCTATTTCCGGTCTGGACCCTACAACATCTTTGCCCTTCAATGGTTTTCCGAACCTACCCGCCGCGAAATTCCCCGGTGATGGCTTCGGTGGTGGGGGGCCTGGCGGTACTCGTGTATGCTTAGATCCTGAGGGACTGGTTCTCGACCCTGATGGTGGATTCTGGATCAGTGATGAATACGGCCCCTTCATCTACCGTTTCGACCGGAACGGGAAGCTCACCCAGGCTATCAAACCCCCAGACGCATTCATTCCTATCCGTAAGGGGGTCGAGAAGTATTTACCCTATGCTCCTCAATTCCTCTACCAAAGTATCCATAATCCGACCTGCTGACAGTTTCCAGCTTCGCCTCCAACAACCCGCCAGTCTACAATCAGTCTCAATCCCCGGATCCAATCGACCCCACCTCTGGAAGATCAAATAATCAAGGATTCGAGGGTCTCACCGTCTCGGGTGACGGGAGGAATCTATATGCACTTCTCCAGTCTGCAGCTGTGCAAGAAGGCGGACTTAGCAAACTTACAAACAGGTATGCCAGGATGGTCAAGTATGATATTAGCGGTCCGGGAAAAGCCCGCCTAGCCCGGGAATACGTTGTTCCGCTGCCCCAATTCAACGATGTAAGCATTCCTCTAAAATCCCCTCGTCGATCATGCACTCCCAATAAGGTCATAGCTAACAAACCTTCTCTCCAATCTAGCCAACAAAGAAGACGAACCCTCGCACCGCAGCGCAGTCCGAAATCCTCTCGGTCGGGTCAGACCAGTTCCTCATCCTCAGTCGTGACAGCAGCTTCGGCCACGGCACGAATGACTCGCTCTCCAACTACCGTCAAATTGATGTTTTCGATATTTCCGACGCGACATCCATCGACGGTCGCACTTATGATTCACGTGGCTCGTCCATAACCACAACAGCCAACAGCGGCGTCCTAAAGTCAGACATCAAACCAGCACTCTACTGCCCATTCCTGGACATCAACAATGCGGCCCAATTAGCCAAGTTCGGCCTCCACAATGGCGGTGCTCAGGACGCGGCACTCCTCAACGAGAAATGGGAGAGTCTCGCGATCGTACCTGTCGATGGCAAGATCGGCGACGATGACTGGTGGTTTGTCATTACCATTAGCGATAACGACTTTATCACGCAGAATGGTGAGCTTCTTTTTCCCGTTTTAAGGGGTCTTTTTTACTAATGCGCACAGGGTTTTATAACTCTGGACAAAATACTTTTAAAGACGCATCTGGATTTAACTTGGACTCGCAGGCGCTGGTGTACAAGATTAAGTTGCCCGAGCATTCGAGACCTTTCGATCGTGACCACGATTAGAACAGTAAAGCGCACTCAGTACGTAATAGGTACCGGTAGCAATGAAAATTAATTTCAAAAAAATCATCGCAATGACTGTAGTAGCAAACCTGTGAACAGCCAGAGAGCCACTGCTTCTATCCGTCCGTGCAAAAAATTGCATAGCCTAATGATATGCCTCAAAAAAAAAACATGTCACCAGCGTGATTCACACTACAGGCCTCCGCACCCCACCCAAAAGTCAAACCCACCCAAGGCAAATCAATCTCAGCATTCCCCCCTCCCAGTCCGCAAGAACATATCTCCGGCTCATCCGTCGCCCCTGAGAAAAAAATTACGCATCGTACCGAACCATGGTCAGACCCGAGTATCTAATTAACTAAAACCATTAACCCAGCGCGATTCGTGTCCCAGAGATGAGCAAAGCTAGAGGGGGGCCGCCCCCCCGCCGCGCGGCGCCCGCCCCGCGAAGGGCGGGCCCCCGGG
>Ga0307513_10006123_pt1 | contig 15790 bp, 7 predicted proteins | sample 15_EM_MG_FD_202174 | JGI IMG/M metagenome (GOLD analysis project Ga0307513, IMG submission 202174) | Populus trichocarpa ectomycorrhiza microbial communities from riparian zone in the Pacific Northwest, United States - 15_EM | ecosystem: Host-associated > Plants > Roots > Unclassified | place... | reverse complement strand
TTATTAATTTACAAGGAATGAGCAGTACGTAGTTGATGGTATTCAAGAGTGATGATGATGATATGTTAACAAATTTATGAACACTTAATTTCACATAAAAAGTTTTTCGTTCATGGCATGCCACATTTATTATTATTATTATTATTATTATTAATGTGGATGTCCGGGCAGCTTGCGCGTACCTCGACTAATCTCACAGGTCTTGAAGTTAACAATCATATAAACTTCCAGTGGCCACTATATTAGCAACTACATAACTCGAACCTGAGACTATAAGGAGAGAAAATCTCTTAGTCCCAAACTCTTACCACTGGACTATTTATTAAATGATTCATACCATATTCTTATATGGAAGAGGGAGTTGTTGTTAGACAAGTACCAATATTATTTATATTCTACTTAATTTCATGTTTATATAATTATCTCCTAATTAGTTATGATTTTTATTTAAAAAATCAGTAGACTTTCATTCTAATATTCTACTTGTGAGAAATTCATTTTTATTCGTATCAAATGTTAAAATCCAGAGTATAATTACTCTCAAATTAAATCATTACCTATTGGATAAAATGCTACTTCATTTCGATTTGGTTCTACAAGTAAAACAAACACAACACACACACACACACACACACTCTTGTCTCTAACGCATAAAATCCTTAATAACAGATTTTAAAACAGTATTTTAAGGTGTGTACTCGCTTTCTTTTAGTTAATATCCTATGTTTTATTTTAAAAAATCAATATTATTATCATTTATATCAAAATTAATAAAAATATATTTTTTTATCAAAAATAGCTTGAGATATTCAAAATAAAAAAATAAAGATTCAAGATTAAATTCAATTTGATTCAAAACCTCAAAATTCAGAATAATTTTTAGTGATTTAGTTTTTAATTTTCTTGTTTAATTTTTATGTTTTTGCAAAATAAAATATGAATCATGTGAGATGTGTCGGCTGCCACAAAATTATGAGGTCAAGTTCAGGGAGAAAGTTAGGCCTTTTTAACGGCCGACACGTAATCATTTGGCCCCACCTTCGATTCCGCGCTGATGAGACACGCGGCTCAGGTTTAGCTAGCGTCACCATCTCAACTTACATGGCCATGGACCAGTCACAGTGTGCCACATGGGCTGCGATAACGTGTGGAACCACTCCCAGCTGTAACCTTCATTTCGGCTTCAGGGCTCGTGATAATATGTATTAAAATAATATATATTTTTATTATTTTTTAAGAATTTATTTTTAATATTAATACATTAAAAAAATTTAAAAATTAATTTTAAAAAAATTAAAATTTTTCAAAATACAATTGCACTTTGCACCGGCTTCCAAACACTATTTACTTTGAAAAGCACCCTATAGCTTCAATAACGCACCTTTCATTCATCATATAGACATTTATACCCATTTCTCATAAAGTCAATGCTAATTTTGTCAAAGAAATATTCATAGATTTCGTCTGAAAAATCATACAATTTCTTCAATCAATTTACACATAAATTAAAATTAATTTTTTTTTAATATTTATAGTATATATTTTTTTTTAAAAAAATCTTTTAAAATATTGATTTTAAAGTTTAAATTTAAAAATTTATTTAACTATACTTTTAAAAATATTTTATTTTTTTTAAAGAATAATAAACTAACTTAAAATTTCTTAACTCAAACTAAAGAAAAGGGTTAGTTGAATTTTTTTTTTCTTAGAAAAGTTTGCAAAATCGATTGAAAGAAACCAAAATCTTGAAAATAATGTATCTCAAGCTTGGATGAGGAAATTGGGAAAAAAAAAAAAGGGGGGGGGGGGGGTGGGGGCGGGGCTGGGCTGGCGGCAGCTTAGCATGCCACTCCATGCGCGTGTTCCTACAATTTTTTTAGAAAGTTCATGTAGGTCAGCTCGTTAATTGATAATTTATTAAAATCAAAATTTAAAAAGGAACCAATGACTTAATCATAAATACTTAATAACACTTGTTGATTTGGATAACATATTTCCTGAATCTTCTTCTTCATTACACATGACATATAGATATATATTGAATCGTGATTTATAGCGAGTCAATAACAATTTTTTAAAAAATTTAAAACAAATATAAAGAATACAGAGTACCAGATCTAAGAGCCTCGAGTTTGATTGCCGATTCAGACATAATAATCTTGGGCGTGGTTGTGGAGCCAGACCTAAATGCTATTGGGTCTGGCAAGCAAGATAATCATGTATAGCGGTCCTAATAGTCTTGGGTCTGACGGCCCAGTCAAACCCAAATGCTATTGGGTCTGGTTGCGGAGCCTAACCCAATCGCTATTAGGTCTTGTTGTGGAGTCAGAATCAATATTTTTGGGTCTGACGGGCAAGACAATTGGGTCTAGTGGACCCTATTACTCTACAGTAATGTTTTATTTTTTTATTCTAATTTTTCTTGTGGATGTTAAATTATGGGTTGGATGTGATTCATGAATTGTTTAGAATATGAAATGGTGAAGTAAAGATGGGAGCCTTTTCAGGTTACATTATGTGGGCATGTTGCTTTTGGGCTGTTTTTGTTCTCAAATGAATTGATTAGTTGTTTTATGTGACACTTTGAGGTTATCTTTAGTTTGTTATTGTGAATTCTACTGCCTTTTGTTATGCTGGAGTTTGGGCTGTACAAAGGAGTTGATATGTATCTTAAGAAGGTAGGAATTTTGATTCTGATTGTATCTTGTTATGGATTTGGATCTGCAGGAATTTTGTGGGAATGTGTTTTAGTGATAATCTAGTTGCTTGAAAAGTTTAATTCAGCATTACTCTAGAATATTAAAAGGCTGAATCTTTGCAGAATTGATAGCAGAATTGCAGGTTTTTGTCCTGCATCGTTGATCCTTAATGGAAAACCATTTTTATATATTATGATCTGAACTTGAAAGAATCTGAAAACAACCGTCATTGAGACTTTTCTAGATATATTGCTTCTCTGAATCTGGAAATTGAGAAGAAGTAAGGTAAAAACTAAATTGGCAAATCTGACTTCCATTTGCAATGCACATTTGTTATTTAGCTGACGAGAAGAAAACTGGTTTTTGTTGAGAGATGGAAAAGGCTATTTTAACAATAAATGTTTCAGGAAACTACCTTTTATTTACATGAAATCTGAATTTATCTTCCCTCTTAAGTGCAGCATTATGTGCTTGGGAATGCATAAGATGGAACAGGAAGAAAAATAAGAATAAAAAGTGTTGCTTTTACATCTATATGCAAATACGTATACCTGGATCTCAAAGTTGTAATTTAACATGCGTAAGGCGTAGCTCTTGTTTGCGAGGCTTCATACAGAAAGCACTCCTGCATTATTAACTGGCTTTTCAATACTCAAGTAGCGGTCTGCATATTGATTATGTTGCCTTTCTGTGTCTGCTATGTTTTAGAATTGTGAGGAAGAAATTTGGAAACATGTCATCTTGGATATATCCACTTGATATAGGCATTATGTTACCTAATGGATCCATGTTTTGGTGACTTTAAGGTGAAAAACGTTGGCTTTGCTATTCCTCTTGAGAAACTCATAAATATTCACCCGATTTCAGGATATTCCTGGAAAGACACGCTCTGTTATTCATTTGTCTACAGCTTGGGGAGCTGCTCTATCCAATTTCTTATACTTCATTCTTATTGCAATATCCATTTTTGTGTGTGTTTGTCGTTGTAATCGTATACTAGTCACTCTCTAAAATTCAATTAGCATGATTATATCATGTAAGTTGGTGGAGTTCCTTCTTGCCTTTCTTTGGAAGCCTATGATGACTCTTGCTTGCATGCTTGAGTACATGTGCATGTATGATTTCCATTTATAACTGATAGTAGTGCAATGCAGGTAGGTGGCCTTTGTCTATGTTTTAATTGTCTGAATTATTTGATGTCTATTTTGGTGCCGTATCCTTTTCTCCTGTCCTTTAATTTTTCTACTTGTTAATGCCAATAAAAAATTACGTGATTTTTGCAAGAGTTTTTTTCTTTTTCTGGAGGAGATTTGTTTTCTGGGAAGGAGTAAGAAATTCAAACACTGCTGCTTGTGAATTGTATGAATATCATGTTGTCTTTTGTAATTATAAGGTTATAATAACTTACATTTGAATCTCCTCGACATTGATTCAGTTTTCCTGTCTTATGCTTTGAACAGGTATCAGAGAATTGACAGTGCCATTTGTCTTGAAAAATGAACAACATGGAGCCGTGGAATATGCGACTCACGGTTGAAATCTTAGAAATATTCATATAACTACAACACGAGGGCTATATTCTTGGACATAGAGGTATTATAGATGAAGCAGTCAGGGCCAAGGAAATTGCCGAGAAAAAGTTTATGGGCATGGACTATGCTTGGGCAAAGAAGTTTGCTTTAAAGGCTCAATCTTGTATCCCAAGCTTGAGGGTTTATTGCAAATGCTGAGAGTATTTGATGTGTATATTTCTTTGGAGAAGAGAATAAGTAGGGGAGAAGTTGATTGGTACTGTGTGCTCGGTGTGATCCCTGGACTAACAATACCAGAAGCTAGCTCTCGCGCTTCATCCTGATAAAAACAAGTCTCTGGGTGCCGATGGTGCATTTAAGCTGGTTTTAGAGGCCTGGGGTTTGTTACCCGATAAGGAGAAGAGAGTAGCATACAATCAGAAGCTCAATCTGGCAGGAAAGCAACAGAGAGTATCAACTCAGACCAAGGTTCCCTCTGCCCAACATAGGGCAAATGGCTTTCATAATCATAACAGTACCGTCACTTCGCATACAACGACTTGGAACAAGAATATGCAGTTGAGGCCTGCATCAGTCCCTTCACCTTCACTAGAAAACCGGATAAATTTTGGACTATCTGCAAGCAATGTATCATGCATTGTGAGTATCTGAGGGTTTATCTGAATCACAAACTGTCATCAGCCTTCGTTGGCTGTTTTGAAAGATCCACCTTCAAATGTTACAAAGTCATCCCAGGATGCAGGACATCATGCCGCCAATAGCAATCCTTTTAATTCCCAAAGAAATGGTGGTCAAAGTTCAGGATCTGAGAGGTTTGAAGTCCGCATTTCAACTTACGGCCCAAACCTCCAGTGGAGTAATTTTACTAGAATGACTCTTGCTGGATGTAAAAGTTGCGTCAATGTCAACCACTGGTCATGGTAAGAGTGTGGTTCAGAAGACTCATGACCAAGTGAGGAGAAGGCAGGGGGATGCACGGGAGTGTCATGCTTCAGAAAGGATGGATAACTCTTCTCTTAGAGTAGACCAACTCTTTACAAGGAGGAGACATGAAGAAACTGGCGTGTGCAATTACGAAGCTGATAGTTTGAATCGAACAGCTACAGGAAAAAACAAAATACTGACAAATTCTGTCTTGATTAGCCTAATTAATATTTCCTTCCTCTTGCACAGTCAGCTGGTAAAACAAAATGCTGACCAATTTATTTTGTTTGATTGCTAACAGAAACTTCAGGTGGTTCAAGAATGAAGAGTGATTGCTGTGGTTGAGAAATCAGTGGCTGCTTTCAATGGTGAAAAGCCTATCTTAGCAGAACCTGGAGAGTAAAACTAATGATACATGCCATGACTCAATCTTAGTTACGTTCAAAACTATGACAATGCTGACCATGAATAGACAGTGATTCTGTTGTATTTTGATCTTCCAACGCAGCATGTAATTGTCCAACATCAACAAAACCAGAGCTATAAGACGTGAAATTTTCCATACCATTCTGTTTTTGTGCGGACAGCTTGCTTTTTGAACAGAAACTAGCTCAAGGATATCACTAGGTGACTGTAAAATTATAAAAAAGACAAAAAGAAAGCCTTCTGGGAGGCTTATTTCATGTGATTCTTACGTTCAAGCTTTATTGTTGTGGATAACAAGTGATTGATACTTTCAAGCCTAACACGTGGAAGGATCAAAACAAGTTAAAAGAATTTGTACAATCACATTAAATTCAGGCAATAACAGAGATTACGGTTACAATTAACCTTGGCCTCTTGTCATTGAGATATCTCGGAGAGAATATATTTTTGCCAAACAAATCCTGGGAAAACTTTAACTTCAACGTTTAAGTTGAATACAAGAGATATACTAATAATGATCAATGATAATAAATACATATGGAGGGGGGGAAAGGGTAAAGTAGAAAAATAACAATCGAAGGTTAAAATTTCTGGATTAAAGTATAGTAATAATGAGAATGCCATAATTGGCTATGATAACCATCTCCGATAGCCTTAACAGGTGCTGCATAAAGCAAATTGCAGTTGTCAGAATGTTTAGATTTTTTCAAGGAAAAGGTTGATTTTCTGCAACATTTGCAATTAATTTTCTGAGCAATTCTCCATAAATATTTCACAAAATTTGCAGCTCAGTTTAACCCTGGAACCTAGTTAATCAGGCACATTGCTTTGCCAATGCAAACCCTATTCAAGAGTTAAGATTTAACCCTGGTTAAATAGTTCTCATTATAAAAAGTTGGATTTGCAAGCTAAAAAGCATTTTAAAATGACAAAACTATCCTTCAGGGTAAAATATCTTATATAAAGAATTTCTTGTAATTTTTTTGGTATACCTAATTCATCCTATTTTAGTCTTGTAACTAATAATTCACTAGTTATCACCTACTATATTAATTCGTATATTCATAATATCACCTCAAAATTAATATCTTGTATGGTTAATTAAAATGGAAAAAAGAAAATCTAACCATGCTTTCTCTGCAATGTGCCATTAACACTAAGATTTGCCATTAATAATCCATCATAGGGTAATATCACCACAATAATCCATCAAATTTAATCACTTTTGCAAACCCAATTATAGTTAAAAAACTTAACCTAGGTTAAAATCTAACCCACCACAATGCCAAGGTTAAATTTGAACCCCATTCAGGAGTTAAAATTTAACCACAGTCAACTTTGTTTTCACTATAAAAAAGTAGGATTTGGGTTAATAATAAAAAAAGGGCACACTCCTACTTAAATATTAACCAAACCCCCACTTGCCTTTTCATTTTCTTTGTTATTTCAGTTATGCTTACTTGGGCACTTTAGAGCTGAGAGAAAGAGAGAGCGAGAGAGAGAGAGAGAGCTCTTCAGAGTTCAGAGTTTCTAATGGGTTTTTGAAATAAAAAATAAAAAATGAAAACCCATTATGCATTTTGATTGATACAATTTTTCTTCATTTGAAAAGACTCTCCTTTCTATAGGTAACTTCTCATTTTTTAAGCTTTTTTGGGCCATATGATAAAGTTTTGTTTTTTATTCTGTTTTTTTGCGAGATTAGCAATCTGGGTACTGCTTTCAAGACTTTAGAATCTAGGGTTTCAGTTTGAAGTTAATTTGCTAATAATTCAAATGAGTGTAATTTGACCGTTAGTTGTTGCTTTAAAAACCCTATCACTGTAGATCCATGAATAACTTGTTGTTTGATCGATTGTAGTGTTTTTGGCTTATTTATTTTACTGTTTGCTAATGGGGTTTTGTTATGTTTTGTTTTTGTGGATGTTTAATTTGAGTTGGATGTGATTCTTGAATTGTTTAGAACATGAAATGGTGAAGGAAAGACGGGACCTTTTTTAGTTTACATTTTGCGGGCTTGTTGTCTGTTGGCTTTTTTGTTCTCAAATGAATGCGTGTGTGTGATAATTTGAGGCTATCTTAGTTTGTTATTGTAAATGCTACTACTTTAGAGTTTGGACTGTTGAAATGAGTTGATAAGGTATCTTAAGAAGGTAGGAATTCTGAATCTGATTGTATCTTGTTATGGATTTGGATCCATAGGAATTTTGTGGGAATGTTGCACGTTGCTTATGTTAGCATTCTTGTGATAATCAAGTTGTTGAAAAGTTTTAATTTAGTATTAATCTAGAGTATTAAAAGCTGAATCTATTATACAGAATTGGTTCTTTATGTCCTGTTGCAAATTGTGGTTGAGGTAATGGTAGCTCCGCGAAGGTGGGGATGTGTTATTTTAAGAATAACGAACAGGAGATTCTGATTATCTTTGGAACTATTTGGTGTTGAATTTCAAATGTTATGGTAATGTTCTCGCCATTGTTCGAGAATTTAACACGTTAAGGAAAGATCAGGATTCGAAAGAAACAAGTGTGCAACTTTTATAGGTGATAAAACATTATATTTATGTATATACCATGTTTGATCATTTTCTACCTATTTCTTTTCCTTGTGTTAATGGTACCTTTTGAAGCTAACTTTTACTTCATTTGCCTCTCCTCTAAATGTATGATTTCAAATCATACTATGAAAGCTAAAGATAAGCTTTGCACTCGAGGTAAATTGAAAGTTTCATTTTTTGTCCAGTATCATCGATCCTTAATGGGAAAAAATATTTTACACATTCTGATCTGAACTTTAAAGAATCTTAAAACAACCATCCATGAGACTTCTCTAGATATATGGTTTCTCTGAATCTACAAATTGAGAAGAACAAAGGGAAAAACTAAATTGGAAAAACTGACTTCCATCTGCAAAGTGCATTTCTTATTTAGTCATCGAGATGAAAAATGGTTCTTGTTGAGAGATGGAAAAAACTATTTTAACAACAAATGATTTGAGAAACTACTTATATTTATTCGAAAGCTGAATTTATTTTCCCTGGAAGTCCAACATTATATGCTTAAGATGGAAAAGGAAGAAATTAAGAATAAAAAATACTCCTTTTCCATCTATATATAGATATGCCTACATGGATTTCAAATTTATTATTTAACACGAATAAGGCGTAGTAGCTCTTGTGTGAGGCTTGATACAGAAAGCACTCATGCATTATTAACTAGCCTTTTTTTACTCAAGTAAAAATGTGTTCTGCATGTTGATTATGTTGCCTTTCCATGTCTATGTTTTACATTTGTAAAGGAAGAAAATTGGAAAAGTGGCATTGCCTTGGTGTGTGGCACAGTTACCTAGTGCTGGTTAAGTCTGCATGATGTAGGAATTGTGCACAATAGAATACATAAATCGTGTGTTAACTGCCCCAACATGTCCTCTTATGCATTGATGTTTAGGAGTGTCAAACAATAATAATTCTTTGACATTAGTTTTTAACCCATAAAATGAATAGTGTTTGTACCTTATTTATTTGTTGGATATTACATAAGCTTTTTTTAGAAAATCGTGTTCTCTCCTTTCCCTGATATCACCATTCACTATGAATATATATGGTAGGGTTTGAAAGTGCCAAGTATTTCTACTTGTAATTATAAGGGGGGGATGACCTATGCATACCTGATTGAGATTATATGTAAAGGTTGGACGAGTCACAGGGCCTTCTTGGTTAGATAACATGACTAGGGGGAAGACCTATTTGTTGGGAGGGAAAAATGGAAGAGTTTCGGCAGAAGCTAGTAGTGGACACATTGCATGCAAGCACCTGTACAAGTTCAAATGTAATCCTTATGGATCCCTGTTTTGGTGTCTTTAAGGTGAAAAACATGATCTCTCCCATTCCTCTTTAGAAACTCATAAATATGCACACTCCATTTTAGGATATTCCTGGAAAGACACAGTACCGGTATTCATGTGTCTAGAACTTGGGAGCTTTTTTGTCCAATATCTTGTACTTTATTCTCATTACAATATCCGTGTTTGTGTTTGTCTGTCATCATAATTGTATAATAGATACTTTATAAAATTCAAGTAGCATGATTATATCCTGTAAGTTGGTGAACCCTGCCTTTCTATGAAAACCTATGGTGACCCTTACATATGCGCACGCATGTGTGCTTTTGTACATGCACATGTATGATTTTCATTTATAACTGACAGTAAAGAAAAGCGTGCAATGCAGGCAGGTGGCATTTGCCTATATTTTAGTTGTCTGAATTATTTGATGTCTATTGTGGTGCCCTATCCTTTTTCTTTCCTGCCCTTTAATATATTCCATTGAATGTTTCCCACCTTTTTGCATATTCTTAAAATGGAATCAAACCCTTTTGTATATTGTAGATGATGCCCGATAGGATTTTGTGGGCTTGAAGCATGAGATTCATTGTTAGGCACAAGGACACACAAGAAGTTACTGCTAGGGTTTATGTGTTTCTTTTGATAGGAAAAAGATCACTTAACTTTTCCAATATGAAGTGAATCATGCTCATCTTTGTTTATAGATCAAATATCCCAATATGAATTAATTCATGTGCATCTATGTTTATAGGTCAAATATTCCAATATGAAGTGATTCACATGCCTCTATGTTTCATAGGTATTAGGGAATTATATTACACGATGAGTGGTCCATGAGCACTTCTTATTTTATCAAATTATTGTATGTCATGCTGCAAGTTTTGCTGACATTTGTTGCTCAAATTAGAAGAGACTGAGATTTATTATTCTGTCAAATATTGAAAACTTCTCCTTGTTAATGTAAATAAATGTGATACATTCTAGAGTAAAATAAAGAATTATGTGATTTCTATAAGAGTTATTTTTCTGGAGATTTATTTTTCAGGAAGGAATAAGAAATTCAAGTACTGTTGGTTGCGATTTGTATGAATATCGTGTTTGTTTTGTAATTATATGGCTACAATAACTGACATTAGATCTCTTCGACATTTATTTTAGTTTAACTTTTTTCTGCATTGAACAGGTGTCAGAGAATTGACAGTGCCATTTGTCTTGAAAAATGAACAACCTGGAGCCGTGGAACATATGACTTGTGGATGAAATCTTAGAAACATTCATATAACCACAAGACAAGGGCTATATTCTAGGACATCGAGATATTATGGAGTGCAACAAAGATGAAGCAGTCAGGGCAAAGGAAATTGCTGAGAAGAAGTTTATGGGGAGGGATTATGCTGGGGCAAAGAAGTTTGCTTTAAAGGCTCAAAATTTGTACCCCGAGCTCGATGGTTTATCCCAAATGCTGACTACTTTTGACGTTCATATTTCTGCAGAGAACAGAACTAGTAATGGAGAAGTTGATTGGTACGGCGTGCTTGGTGCGAACCCCTGGGCTGACGATGAGACAGTCAGAAAACAATACCACAAGCTAGCGCTCATGCTTCATCCTGATAGAAACAAGTCTCTGGGTGCAGATGATGCATTTAAGCTGGTTTCAGAGGCCTGGGGCTTGTTATCTGATAAGGAAAAGAGACGAGCATACAATCAGAAACTGAGTCCTGCAGAATGGCAGGGGAGAGTATCAACCCAGACTAAGGCTCCCTCTGCCCAACATAGGGAAAATGGCTTTCATAATCACAACAGTACTGAAACTTCGCATACAAGGACTCAGAACAAGAATATGCAGTCGAGGCCCACATCAGTCCCTTCTCCGTCATCTAAAAAACCTGATACGTTTTGGACTATCTGCAGTCGATGTATGATGCATTATGAGTATCTGAGGGTTTATCTGAATCACAACCTGCTATGTCCCAACTGTCATCAGCCTTTTTTGGCTGTTGAGAAGGATCCACCTTCAAACGTTATGAAGTCATCCCAGAATCCAAGACATCATGCTGGAAATAGTAATGCATTTAATTCTCAAAAAAATGGTGGTCAAAATTCAGGATCTGAGGGGTTTGGAGTACACAATTCAACTAATGGTCCAAATCTCCAATGGTGTAATTTTGGAGGCAAAATTGCATCAACATCAACCGCTGGTCATGCTAAGAGTGTGGTTCAGAAAACACATGACCAATTGAAGAGAGAGCAGGAGGATGCACAGGCAGCCACTGAATGGGAGAAGCGTTATGCTTCCAAAAGGGTGGGTAATTCTGCTCTTAGAGCAGACCAACTCTTTAAAAGGAGGAGATGTGATGAAACTGGCATGAACAATCACGGAGCTGATGTTTTGAATCAAGCAGTCATTGGAAATGGAGGAGCAGGAATCAGAAATTCATCTGAACCAAGAAGGGGCCAATTTGAAGCACAAAGGGTTCATGGTTTTTCAGATATTCATACCAAGTCCATCACTGGACGAGAGTTGTCCCTTCTCGAGCTTCGAAACATTTTGATGAAGAAGGGACTCTTGGAGGTCCGTGGAAAACTTAAAGAATGGAGCTCAAATCAGGTGAAACTGAAAGAAAGTAAAAAACCGGAAAGCTTGGTGAACAATGATGCAAATAAACATAAGAGTGGTGACTCTGCTGGCACTTCTTCCAATGGATCTACTAAACAGGCACCAGCACCTTTGTCAATCAATGTTCCAGATCCTGATTTTCATAATTTTGACTTGGATCGAACAGAAAGTTCCTTTGGTGATGACCAGGTCTGGGCTGCCTATGATGAAAACGATGGGATGCCCCGATATTATGCTCGAATTCACTCAGTGATCTCTTTGAAGCCTTTTAAGATGAAGATCAGTTGGCTTAACTCACGAAGCAACAGTGAATTTGGCCTTCTAGACTGGGTGGGGTCTGGTTTTTTAAAAACTTGTGGTGATTTCCGGACTGGCAGACATGAAATCAGCAAAACCTTAAACTCTTTCTCACATAGGGTTACATGGTCAAAAGGCGCACGTGGAGTTGTTCGCATCCTTCCAAGAAAGGGAGATGTCTGGGCTCTATACAGAAACTGGTCTCCAGACTGGAATGAGGACACCCCAGATGAAGTGGTGCGAGAATATGAGATGGTAGAAGTACTTGATGACTACGATGAAGAACAGGGCATATCTGTTGTTCCTCTTATTAAGGTTGCTGGTTTCAAGGCAGTTTTTTGTAGACATGTAGGTCCAAATGATATTAGGAGGATTCCTAAAGAAGAGATGTTCCGCTTCTCTCATCAGGTCCCTAATCATGTGCTTACAGGCGAAGAAGCTCATAGCGCTCCGGAGGGTTGTCGGGAATTGGACCCAGCTGCTATCCCTTCGGAATTTCTCCAGGTTGTTACCGAAGCCAGTGAAGCAGAATTGGTGGCAACTGGTAGAGAAGCTGACAAACAAACAATGCAAAGTTTGTCACAAACAGAGGTAAGCCGAATGGTTGATGATGCCTCAATTACTAGGGAGATGATAAGAAGTGAAGATCATGCCAGAGATGATCCAACAGCCATCTCTTCAGAACTTCCTCCGGTGATTATGGAAGTCAACAAAGCACAAATGGCCTAGGAAGAAATGGCTTGGATTTCTCCACAAATGCAGGCAGTCCTCATGGTGAGGATGCTTCAAAAGGTAAGAGAATTGGGATGATAGAAACTGAAGAACGTTTTCTGAGTTGATACATGAAGGTCGGTACATAGGCCAGCCAAAGCAACTAATACTGTAGCTTATCCTGCAAAAGTTAATAAGTTTGCTAGTGGAAACAGCTCAACACACACCAATATAGGCAAGTTTCTTTTGTTTTGTAAAGCTGATCCGAACTGTAGATGCTTCTTTTTGCCATAACTGGAGATGCTGTAATTGGATCGGAAAATGATCCCGAGTTTTTTGTTTTGTTTTACTGTTATGGCTGTATAATTTTCTGATGCTTGAACTATAAAGAAGCTCATCCTTGACCAGAGTCAAGTTTTACCAGCATCAATTTCTGTTGTTGAATTGCTTTGCATAATGCTTGAAATTTTTTCGTGTACTTTAGACTCCTATTGTTTAATCCATGCTTAGGCTTCCAAGCAAAATTTTCATTTTCACTTGTTTTGTTGATTGAATGATAATGGTTAGCTCTTCATTTCCTACACACACACACACACACAGTTTGAGCTGTTTGTTTATCAGAGGAAAGCTGCTTCTCTGATGAAACAGCAGTCTTGCTTATAAATGGTTTTTCATGACGTGTATAGTTAACTACAGAATTTGAACACTGTTTTTCCTTCCCTTCCCAATGCATTGTCTCCTGGTTTTCAGTCTACCAAAATAAGAAAAGAACAGTTGTATGGAATGTTTTCCATGTTGATGATCTTGCTTTACAATGCCAATATTGGGTTAACTTCTCCTAAACCAACTGGCATGATCTGCTAACAATCTGCTGTTAGCAAAACCCCAACTGATGCAATTGGTGCATTTGATTTCTGTACGTGCATTACCTGCGTTCTGAAGTTAACGTATGTCTAGCGTGTTTATACATGAACGATTACACAGCACGAGTTTCTGGCCGCCAAAGGTCTACGTCGATCCAGGACGGGGATTGGTGTTGACTTGAGTCATGGTTAACCCCAGATCAATCCATGGCTAAGTTATCTTGTTAGGCTGAACCAGGTCTTACAGATAGTTTACAGTGTATAAGCTAGCTTTGACTGAAGTTACCATTTATATTTGGCGTAATTGTTCGATGTAGTTTTGAACCCCAAGCTTAGTCATGGTTTGTGCAATTTAGAGCTTAAAATCACAGGCTGACCTGTTCATTCAATAAACAGGAGGTTTTCTTTTTAAGCATTATCTTACATCTTTTACCCCATTAATTTTTCTTTTTAGAAATCTGAGTATGGGGACTGGATTCTTTTTTCCTTTCTTTTTTATGCAATATCATTGAGATTTTAACAGCTAGTTAATTTTCATTTATATATATATATATATATATTCCGAGGATGGCATTTAAGAACATACTAGCCTGTCCACTGCTATCGGTCACTTTCCATAAAGAATTCCCAGTAATTAATCAGTCAGAATTTCTTGGTTTTGGAGTTCTAAATCAACCGCAAATCACTACCTAAAAGATACTATTTATGTACTTAAACGTTATTGCCAACTCAACATTTCAAATTTATATACTTAATTAATTTGTGTTTGGTAATATAATTGAAAGTATGGTTATAAAATTGCTTCTTTTTGTGTTCTTAATTACACTTTGCAGTCATTCTTGATAGAAATATTAAATGAATAAATCTAAAACATATTAGATTTGAAATCCCTTTTCAGAAAAGCAAAATCTCTTGAAAACCTCATCTAAAAATAGGTCGTGTTCTTGAATGGCTAAACCAGTCAATTTGACCACTGTAAAGGATAGTATCTCAAAATCGAATGTTAACAAGTGGCATTGCATCTCCTGTTCGTCGGAGACTTCCTATATATTTATGTATGTGGTACTAAATAATTGGATGGAATCCTCACTAAAGTCATTATGAACATGATTAATATTCCCAGTGGATGCTAATTACCGCTTGTCTTCGTTGAAGACACCATGCAAGGAAGAGCTGTCAAGCTGCTAATCAAGGACGGAGAATCTTAGGGCTGTATCAATAATATTAAACACATTTGTTAATTAATCAACAGTACGAAGACACATGCAACTCAATAAATGGCGGAAAAGAGAAGTTTCACGGGCAACAACTCCTAATATATAGGTTAATTTCAGGGAATTTCAAAGACCTAGAGAGTGTGCCATTGATTATATTATATCACCTTCAACCTTCAACCTTCAACTTCAACTTCAATGACGCTGCCACTACCACAACCACTCCTTTCTTGTAGTTTCCTTGTCATATATGCTTTGTTTTATTGTTTCTCTAGAGGGAAACTTGTGGTGGTGGCGATGGTATCTCCCCATGCTTTGTTTAGTGGAGACATGTTTTTGCTCCCCCAAGGGAGACTAGTATTAAGTTAATGATGTTGTTTTGGTCCTATTTGCCTAGAGTTTCAAGGTTTTAGGTATGCTATAATTGAGAGGTCTCATATTCAAATCCTGGAATCTCTTTTTATACGCAAGAAATTAATTGTCATTTAATGCAAATTTAATGGACTCAATAATTTAGTTCTTCTCAGAATTGACTTGAAGCTGTTAATATTTTTTATAAAAATACATGAAATGTGTTTCGATTCAAGATTTAAACTCTCTTGTGTTTTTTAAATTTAAAATAAATGGGCACACATATAATTTAATTTAATCCATATTAAAAGGG
>Ga0307513_10006122_pt1 | contig 15792 bp, 11 predicted proteins | sample 15_EM_MG_FD_202174 | JGI IMG/M metagenome (GOLD analysis project Ga0307513, IMG submission 202174) | Populus trichocarpa ectomycorrhiza microbial communities from riparian zone in the Pacific Northwest, United States - 15_EM | ecosystem: Host-associated > Plants > Roots > Unclassified | place... | reverse complement strand
AGGCCTTTGCCAACATCTCATCCTTTAGTCACTATCCCGACCACAAGTAGCATAGACTCTCGGGTTTTGGCATACTCCCTACCCAGGAGATGCGTCTTGTTCTCTTTCCTCCTGCTTGACTTCATCGACGACAGTGCTGGTAAGCCGTTGGTTATCATTTTTATCTTCCAGAGTGCTCATTGTGGTCGTTGTAGCCCTTCGACGCCCCGTGTCCTCCGACCAACGGAGTCGCAACAGTAAGTAAACAATTCTCTTTTCCCCCTCACACTTGTTCTCTTTGCTCCATATTTCTCATTCATTTGGCGCTTGCGTTGTCTGTCTGCAAATATAGCTAACGCGTTTTAGGTTTTTTTTTTGTGCAGATTTTGCTTAAATCCGCCGGATCTCTTGCTCGTTCTTGGACCACCCCCTTGACGCGGTTGGCGCAGGCTCACCACCACAACCCCATTCACTTCCATCAACACGAGTGGTGTGACCACGGCTGCAGCTGCTGTAGCCCATTCGCCTCCTCTTTCACTTCTATGTACACGGCCAACACCCGACGCCGTCCACCAGCTGGATTTGACGACGGCGCAATACGAGGAGCAGATCTCCACCTTGATCAAGACACCACCCTCACTATTATCCACGGCAACAGCAACGCCCTCATTCAGGACCCAAGTCTCCTCAACCCTGCCCGTTATTTCCATACACTTTGCCACGTCACGGTCATGCCCTTAATCTTTGCTCGTCCCGTCGTCGTCCATGCCAATTTTGTTCTAATTTCCTTGTTTTGTGCAGATTTTACCGTCACCCAGCCTTGACTATTGCAACCCTCGAGCCACCGTTGAATCAACACGACGTGAAGACCAAATCCAGTACTCAAAAACTGGCGGTGAGTGAATAACAATGAGGATGAGGAGAAAGACCCGACACCGAGGGAAGGGCGTGTTGGCGTAAGCGAGAATTGGAGGATTTCTGTGTCCATGACGAGGAAAGCGACCAGTTGCTCAACGGGTACGTCCCTTTGTTATCGTTTCTCCACGTTCCTCTTCCTTTTCGCTGACGCGGTTACCGCAGCCCCAACACCTCAACCTCTGTCACTGGAGTCGCGGCTTCCGCGGCCTATCAACCATCTCTTTCGCCGCTATCGATGCGGCTCCGAGTTTACAGTGCGGTTGTCACCTCCTTCACCACTGTTGACGCCACTGTTGACGCCTTTTACTGTCGTTGACGTGGCACTTGCACGTTTTCCCCTGGACTGACACTGTTCTTGTAAAATATCAGTACTAATATAATTTCTTAACTGTAGTTACTAGCCCATCGTTCATTATTACACATTCAAGTGCACGAAAATAAAGCTTGATATATACTTCTAATATCATCGAAAATCCTATTATTGACTTGGATTCAATTCGTGTCGTCTTTGCATATTCAAGTGTGTGAAAATAAAAGTGGACTATGTGATTCTACAGAAGACATGCAGACAGCTACAAACCGCTACCTAGGCCACTAACAAGACTATGTAGTGATACCAGGGCTATTGGCACTACGGATAGTGTGTTCAGTGTCGATGTTCGTATACCCTGATGCGAGACCCAGCGTCCCTAGAATTATTCCCGTTCATCGAAACCTCGTCCATTCATATTTGACGCATCGCGCTTTTCTCCTATTTCCATTCTCCCATTAATCGATGATCGATGACGCGGACGCCCAACCCCCGACGCTCAGCGCCCAAGGTTCAACGTTTTTAATCCCGCACTTGTCCTGACATGCTCTAGAGATATAGAGGGCGATGCTATCAGTGACCCCCCAAAAACTATGGTAATAACCGGGCTTTGATATACATTCCAAGAGACCGCCTCTCGGCCCCATCGACCCGGGCCTGACTCCAAATCTTCCAAACATCCATATCCATAACCTACCCAGGACCCACCAACCGAATTCCTCTTCCAAATCACCTTTTTGCTACTCAGAGGACCAAGCTTAATTACCAACGTCCAAATATCGCCATCGCGGCTATGGTTCTCAACGGATATAGAGATAGGCGTCCCAGTTCATTCGAGCTTACGCGAGTCTCAAGCATTCTGGAGAATCGAAAAAGCGATCGTAATGCGCACTCCGGGAATAGCGGTGTCTGGTGTCAAATCGGGATGTCATTTGATACCTTAAGGCCCACCTTCGCCGGCAAATGTTTACGTTGTAGCCCCAAGTGTAGCCCCCACGAATGGCACCAGTCGGTTGTCATTCCTAACGTTCATTCGGTGGTTACTGCCAGTGGATATAAGTAATAATCTTATGATAATCCGAATCCCTTGCGCATTTGCGAAGAGTCCTTGTTCTCACCGCCTGGGCTGAACTAGAGTTACGAGATTGGCGTGATGTTCAAAGCCCTCTAATGCACGTGTTCAACACACGTTATGTATCAATGACCCCTCAAAATATCTCGTGTTCGTTGGGTGTTCGTTGAGGTTCACCGATCATGGCTATTTTCCCCCTTAGGCCTCGGTACTTCCTGAGGCCGTTTCGCCTACCCTAAGTCAGCTCTGCGCCAGAAGCCAGGATGCCAGTGGCGTCATAGGACTTCTCCCCCCAAAAGATTCTCGGGATAAATCCAGATTTAATCCAAACAGCTTGTGAACCATCTGCTTTTTGTCTTGAAATTCCAAGTGTAAAAACTAATGTAGATTCAGGAACCTGCACTCCCATACATATTCGTATCAGCGGTAGGATTGGCCATTTGGCATTTTGGCACTTGTTGACGTGAGATATATGTTTGGGGGCTACTAGTACTTCAAATACAGCAAGTTCCAGAACAATGTTTCTACTCACGACTCCCAACGGAGTATTTTATATGGTCAAATATGGGGACCGGGGCGTAGAACTTAGATCTCCTGAACGTCTATCCCGATTATGAAGAATTCTGGCCTCAGCGATTCCTCGATGCGAGGGGAAATCATGTCATCCCTCAGAATACTCACGGACAAGGATACGTAACCTATGGTGAGGCATACATTCAAATCACATCAACGTTTCGACAACGTTTTGTACGCCGTATCTGCAGGGGAATGCACGTCGCGAACAATGCCTTGCTCATCGACGTGGCATCCATACTGTGGGCAGCTAACGTTGAACTCGAGCGCGACGCTGACGGTAAACCGATTCCGCCTTAGGGGATAAATTGCGTAGATGAAGGTCTTGTCGTGTAAGTACTCTGTGAGAACTGGACACAAAAAGGGCTCATCCGATTGTGTAGCCGTGTAGCCGCCCAGTTCCTAAACTGCACAGGCGGGAAACCCATTGTGGCATTTCGCATCAATTCCCCTTGTCCACGATTAGATTAGATCATCAGTCATGGTCACAGTGTGGCTTGTTCACTAACCATCACATCGTCACCAATGATAGGCTCTTCCAACTTCCACCCGAAATCCGCGTGCAGATTCTTCAAAAAACTTGATATTGAGGAGTCATTCTCCTACCAGCCCTCCAGCAAATACATCGACCACCTCATCCGCGATTCCGTCATGATTCAACACAAGGTCGCTCTTGATACAGCAATGGCCCAGGACAATCCATGTGCCGCTGACCGTTGCTGAGGGGCTTAGAGTACTACTCAAGTCCAGTGAGGATGCGTGGCATTTCCTACGCCCTTATTTCACAGTATCGATCCCTGTTACCCACGACCAATCGGGCGTGTACGATTTGACTAGTGGGGTTTACCTGCTCAGCAACTCGACGAGGGCCGCATTGCACTACCTCAAACTACCGAGTAAGACAAGGGACGAAACCGATGGGGAGGTCTTGGGATCGGATGAATCAATGATCGATATTGTACTATCGATCTTTGAGCACGATTTATTCGTCAACGTTGTGACGTGCGTTCTCTTTCGTGTTTTTAATTTATGTCTCTGATTTTTTTTGTTGGATAGCGGACCTCATATCAACATTGGTGCACCGACGACATACGATATTGAAATTCAGTTTATCGAATTTTCAACTGGGAACTCATACCCGCACGCACGCGAGCATCGAATATTCGTAATGAACATGAATGGCAAAAACCAGCCATTGGGATAGAAATGGTAGGAGAAACCTCGTTCTTATCCTATCGCATACGAACGGGTGGAGGCCAGATAATCATATTCATATCTTCATTTACGAGTGGAAAACTGGGGCCCTGAAAGTCGTGCGTATTCCTCTCACCTTTTTCTGATTCTGGTATCAAGAAGCAAGTAGAGCTTCGAATCACCCACCAAAGTTATTCAGGCCTCATATTCCTCTCGGAATCCCTCATACTCCTCCCGGAATCCCTCATACTCCTCCCTAACACTCACACCGACGGTCTTGATATCTTCCGCATCTCCACGAAATCCACCCTCCTCTCTCTTCGACCCATCCTTACTCCTACCTTCCATGGACGCGTTCTCGACGGCATTTCGTGTCACTCAGAACCTAAGTAATCCTATCAGCCCGTCGTCCATTTTTCACATGAAACAACGAGCCGGAACAGAGGACACCTTTCACCCAACCGACGACTCCTGGCGAGCTCCGAAGAGGCGTTGTGTCTCTTTGACTTGCGAATACTTATCCTCCAATCTGTGATGGACGCTGGCGGAGTGCTGAACATGCAGTTCCAATGTCGACATCATTTGAAGCTCGTCATGCATAAGTTAGGAGTACGCTGGTGAACCTGGTAAATATGTACGCCCAGGCGCGAAGGCGGAGGAGAGAACCAGGGGCCCTGCTGCCGACCGGGAATATCCTACCAGGTTCTCTTCCGGAGAGGGCAATCGCCGATGGAATTCAGGGAGAAGGAGCGGATGACCTTGGACCGGATTTGGAAAATTCCAGGTCAGGCAACTTGGTCCCATGGGCCTGCCTGTTACGAGATGGTTCATCGTATCGACCCATTGGATCACTACGACTCGTAGTACGACAGCGGGGCAGCGATGTATGCGTATGGCTTCAGACCCGCCCGTGGATGGATATCGTTTCGTTATCTTGGCTTTTAACCCAGTTCCTGTGAGAAGGATGCAGTCGTGGTTGAAGGGCCAAAAAGAGGCCGGCGAGGACGAGGCGAGGGAGAAGTGGGCGGATGCAGCCCTGAGTTTAGGCGCAAGGATATGGGATACGATCCTGGACCTAGTTGCGGAAGGATATGAATACATCGACTATCAAGACCCTCCTGAGGTCGCCATTGACCCGACATTGCGTACGTGGATCTTCACTTTTTACAATCTGTCGGCATCACACTCATTGAGTTCAGAACCTGCGCCCGACGCCGATCCCAATTCAGAAGGCGATTCCACTGGTTCTCCGACGGTACTTGACGAAATGGAAGAGGAGCCGATTAATCCTGAGTCCTGATGACTTCTACTTTCCAACGTCCAATCGCGTCTAAGCCATTCCTCAAGCAGAACAAGTTGAACCCGCCGAGGCTTTCTCTGAACCTGTCGTCGGAGAGCTACCTTATGTTGTCTCTGCGTCGCAGGATAAGCATGCGCATGATGATGTGCTTCTAGACGAGTAACGGGTTATAGGGATCAGCGTATGTTTTATTTTGCTTTCTTATTTATAGATGCCAATTCGTCGTGCGACCGATTTTTCGCTTTGCTTCTTTAGACGGGCGTTGAAGATCATATTGAGCGTATTTATGTTCACCGCTTTGGATAGGCGTCAAGGCGATGGGCACACTAGGGTCGTTAGACCATGTTGTTTGGTATGAAATTGTTTTCCAACAAGAAAGCCCCTATTTATGCATTCTTAGCTCAGTCCGATTCCAAGAGAAGGCGAACGTGTTTGGAAAGCCGTAGTCATGCTCTTCTTATCAATCCATCTCTCCACAACGATAAAGCATTTCCAATCCACTATCCGCAGTAGATGTCGCCGTTCTGTAATTAGGCATTCTTCGATCAGCACCCTCTCTTTGCCACTAGAAGTCGCTCCATTATCCAAGGCAGGTCTTCATATGTCATCAAGGAATGCGCCATCACTTATATTCAACTCTTTCATTGTCCTTCGGAATAGTGTTCCAAAGGCTGTCTTCCTCAAGGACGCAACCGCTTCTAGTATCCGAAGTCACTCGGATTTTTGTACATTGACGATTCGTTACGCTGCGTTTCCCTACGCATTGACGTTTGATTTTCTTTCGCGCATTCCCAGATATCAATGGAAGACGATGTGAGCGGATTTGAGGTGGAAGACCTCGAATCAACCGAGAAGTTTTATTGTGCGTTTCCGAGCCAGCTCGGGTTATAATTTGCAACGTTCTACTGATTGCCTTTAGCCAGTCCGACGAGTACCAGGATCCACAGCCGTTAAAATGGGAGATTTTCTTGTGCAATGTATGTTCGATTCAGCATATTCTAAGAACTCTTGATGGGTGCAAATCATCAACATGGGGTTAAATAATATCATCAAGAGCACGGTCCATCGTGTACGGATACCGCCTTCCTTAGCAAGCGGAGACGCCGAGACGGTGCCCGGGCCATCGCGGTACTCAATCTCATACGTGAGTTCATTCGTAAACCCAGCCTAGTGGAAGATGAAATATATCTAGTCCTGTGGTGTGGTAAGTGAAATAATGGGGTAACTGCGTGGAATCTCGCTCTGAGCTCACAATTTGCCGTAGAACCTGGATGTGGTATTCGGCTGCATTCCTGGTACTTGGTCTGAGAGCGGGCCAAAAAAAAATATGCCCCAATATCGATTTGTTCTTTTCTCAGAGCTCGAGATTTCAGAAGGTCGACCTTTTTCTTTTCTTGGTTTCAAGGCCAGCGAATATATTATGGAGCGGTTGGCCGCCAATTACTAAATAGATAGTCTAGAAAGGTTGTATGATAGCTCGAAGATGATGAGGGTTCTACGAATACATACGTCGTAATTGAAAAATTCCTCGCCCTTCCTCCATCATCTTATCTGCAGATCTCAAAAAAAAAAAAATTCTCGTGGAAGAGCGCGAATGCATAGGCCGAACACAGGGCAGAAAATAGGAGTGAAAGGTTGGTACGACGAAGAAACAAAGATGTAAGACGAAGATACGAGTTGCTTGTCGAGGCGTCAAGCAGACAAAAGACAACACCAAGAGGAACTTTGAGTGGAAACTAGGCATTTAATGAGTACGAAGTTGATTCAATGGCAGGGCGTCATGGACTTACTTTTCCATCATCCTCTCCATCCAAGGTCAGAGGGTTACACCTATTCTTCGTCATAAAAATCAATATCCGTCCTCATCACACGGCGCTGTGATCTAGCAGGTTTTTTGAATACAGGAAGAGTCTCCAAATCGTCTCAAAACCTACGCTATCAGATGTTTTCCTTTAGGAGTATATATTGGAAGCGTATTGTCGAAATTGAAGCCGTATGGTGCCACCCATTGTGTCGAACAACTGTCAGTATACCAACTTGCTTGTAACTGTTCAGTACATACTGACCTGGTGTTCATGTTGCAAGAGAACTCGATTTGAGGTATGTATCGGGTCGAAGTACGTGACTGCATCAGCCATGCGTTAGACCGTGCCAAACTTTCATACATATTCTCGCCTTCGGCTCGAGAGTCGAGGACGATGGCTAATCAGGTGGAAGGAATGGGCAAGTCAACAATCCAGTTTTTAACTTGACTAGTTTAACTCACCACGATTTATTGCCATGAAAATACCTCCTCATCATCGGTGTTGCGGTAGTGTGCGCTGGCGGGCCGCGGTGTCGAAGTTGCATGTCAATCTATCAAATTGAAATTTTCGTCAACGCCATTCCATTGTTGTCGCAGAAGGGACAGTTATCGATCCGTTTGTTCAAAATGGTTGGGAGTTGAACGTTGAACGTTGAAAAAGTGGGTGAGAAGAATTTGGGCCGTGCTTGGTCAGCCCGGTTTTGTCGTCCCTCACCAATTCCTGACTGTTTCCTTCTCATTGCTCGACAAACAATGTTTTATACCGCGATTAGCAAACCTGGGTTGATAACATCTATGATATGGTCAATGAGCGTTCCAAGGTGCTTCAGCCCAACCATCATCAACCTCCTACTAGCGCCATCCTTGATCTGTTGGTTCGTCACTGCTGCCAGTGTTCTGGTCCACCTTTGGGAACAGGCAACGTGAACTAGTTCAAGCACCCAGATTCTATATTTACCTTCATTCTTGCAGTCATTGACAAGGAGAGGATCCGTTCGGTTTGGGCTTTATCCCCCCCCATCACACCCGCAACGAGCATCCTCCGCATCCACGAAGAGCCTCCCATTGCGCGTTTTTGGTCTATGAGCTAGCTACATCTGTGGCTGCATGCATGGTTTTGTACTTTAGAACATCACCTTTTTTAATCACGTAATGACTTGGTTGTTTCTTGGCGCAGGTCCTAATTCCGCCTCAAACGATATAGAGAACATTTCAGCCGTCGGAGATCTTGCCCTTCCCAATTAAACACCATCGGTAGATTGGATATGATATTATCCTAGTGCGTATCTTCTTGCCTCAATTCATTCTTCCGGCGCCGAGCGCAACATGCCCATTCCAAAAGCAATTCAACCCTTCCCTTTTCTAGAAGTTTCCCTCCCTGATACCAGCGTGATTATTTACGAGGAAACTTGAGAAGCCCGTCTAAACAACGCTGAACCTATGGCAGAATATTCCATCACAAGGGACCATTCACCTCCCCACGAAATGAAACAAACACAGAGGTAAATTGAAATTTCTAAACCGGGGTGTTACTGCGTACGTCTTCACTTTTTACCCTTCCGAGTCACCTCGTGGTGTCGACCCTTGCTTAATTCTGGCTCGCCCGTTCATGTGTTGTTAGTCGGGGAACAAATTGGTGGCCGTCGATCCCAGTTCCGCTCTTGACGGTGAGGGAGGGCTCTTTCAAAGCTCATTGGACTCGTGAAGGAGAGGTGAAAGTACCGTAACGGGCATTTCACGAAGCACGCTGGTCAACGTATGTAGGTTATCTTTATCCGCTTCTATTACTTGGGGTCCCGAGATGCCAGTGAACCCAATTATGGATTGGAATAATCGCCGTGACAGAAACTCATGAGGAACGGTGCGTACTCTACGAATTCAAGGTAGTGCATTCGAGCAGTACACCTTATCCGACTCGTATTTACATGCCAAGGAAATGTTCATATTATTTAAATTCACTTCGTAGCTTTAGTTCGCACGTGTTGTTGCAAGGCACCCAGGCTCTTTGGAGCCAATGTATGCGGAATTGCAAAATTTCCCGATTGAATGCCAACAAGAATACCTGATCTTTTTTGAAACCTGGATTCAAGTTGCTTCCGTTCAGGTGAACGCTTATAACTTGTTGAATTCAACCCCGCCGGGCGGCGGGGAATTTCGCCAATATATCCCTTAGGTAAATAAGGCGAAAGGTACATTGGGATATTTGGTTGTGCTGTGGGAACTGCCATTTTCACTTGCAGGGATGCACTTTTACCTGTGACTTTGAAGCATGGCTTTTTTGGGGAGATTAACACCACACCCCTGCACTTTTCAATAGTCAAGGACCGAATACTAGCCTACCTTTCTTCCCCCCTCCTTTACGGTGAGAGAAATTACAGGTCATCAACTTGTGGCTCCGTTGGGCGTCGAATACAGCCCGCACTTCCAGCGATCCACTAGGTGAGGGTCTAGTTCCCAAGGATATACCAGCGCTGATATAAAACCTTTTGGAAGAGGACAACATTCACATTTTCCAACGTTAGTCCAGTTTCATTCGCCAGTCATGGGCAAAATGGAACCAACACTACCAAAATCCATGGATTACATTCAACAGCTATCCGACAACTTGCTATGCACCATTTTCTCATATTTGATCACCTCAATCGTCATTCTACCACCGATTTTCGGCGACCCAAGGCTCCGTTTAATGGCTGTCTCCCCACAATGGCAACGCATCATCCTCGGGTCGTCTCATTTGTGGGACACTCTCATCATTCTCCCCAACAGCCCAGAAGTTACTCCTAGGCTCGCCGCAATAGCTGAAAAATGGCTCAGGATCAACTGGGAGAACGGCCATACATTATCGGTTTTCCTCCTTCACCCTCGATATCTCGCGGACATAAACCAACCAGCACCTAGAGATAGAGAGCCCATCGGAACATTTTGCGTTGTCGAAGATGGGATCCTTCCTGTGGCCAGGTGCACGAGGTCTTTTTCTTGCACGCTTAGCACGGAGCACGCAATACATTGCTTCTTCAAAATCCCACCTGGACAATTCCGTTTTCTCGAAAGACTTGAAATCGCCGTGCCTATCTTACCCCATCAAGGACTCGCTCGTGCAATCAAAAAAACGATTAAAAAGAAGTTGCGTCGATTCACAGCCCTCCAAAGGTTGCCTCGACTTCGCTCCGCCGTCATCAGTATCAAGAACGGCATTCACCCTCTCGCCTTTGGGATACCTTGGCACCAGCTCACTAAGCTCGACATGCGACAAACTACTGTCCGCCCCCGCATCTTTTTGAACGTTCTTTCCAGTTCAGCACCATCTCTTAAGGAAGGATCTTTTACTATACAATTCAAACGGATTACCCAGTCGACTTCTTCAACTGCCAAGAGTAACTTTCGCATCATAAAACCGCGTTTCCTTCAAATTTTGCACCTCCGACTGATCGACCCTACACTCGACACTCATATATTCTCTCGCATCCACATGACAGCATTATGCCAACTGCGAATAGAATTGGATCATGATGAAGCCGGTTGGATGATGTCCATATACCAGGATTTATTGTCAAAATCGCATCAAACACTGAAATCACTGGTATTTTGGGATCCGTCAGCTGAGGGTGACCAGACGGAGGGTCTCACTTTGATTTACAACCCTCCGCGTTCCCGGCAGGATGTCGACAGCCTTTTATCGATAGTCCCAAAGCTTGAGCATCTTCGTCTTCCCATTGGCGTCCATATCCCACCAAGTGCCGCAGATAAGATTGCGCAAGGTATTTTGTTGCCGTCCTTGAAACATTTGGAAGTGTCCTCAACCGTTGGGGTGGATATTCTCGACATGGTGAAGAGAAGGAATATGCTAGCTTATCGTCACCCCTTTTTTGTTGGATCGTCCAAGCGCAAGGGTGGGGCATCTTGCACCCCCATCTATCCATCATTTATTTCGGGTGTCCTTCTTTTTACATTGTCTGCTAACCGATCGAAAGTCGAACTCGCAAGGAGGCATCTCCAGTCATCCTCGAGTTCCCAGGGAACGGCATTTTATATTCGCTATGCCAACCTTTTCCTCTAGAATCCTAATATCTCACTTCGCTATCGCTTCTAGATGTCCCTCATGTCCATACATTTGAATATATATCATTTCGCAGTACCATGGCAGTGAATTGCTCCTCAGTGTTTGACAAACATATATGTATCACTTTTCATGCATGTATTCTGTGGCTTGCTTAGGTCTCCGGTCCAGGATGGATATCGTGGAATATCCTGTTTGTATTGGGAAACCTTTTCAACACGCTGCCTAAGTGTATGTGGAGACCTCGCAGGACTTACTTAAATTAGATTACGACTACACGGAATAAAATCAGAATTCTCGCCTGAAACCGGAGGGAAGTGAACGGAAAAGTTGATTGTGTACTCATTCAGTGAACATACCTCATCCATAAATGAGAAAAGGCCATGGATGAAGCCTTCATCTCGAAGAGATTGTGGGCCAAATAACGAAGTGACAAATAGACGTCCGAAATGAATCCGAAGACAATTGTGAACTATCCGTATGAGAATGAAGGCTATCAAGAAATAATGAAACCAAACATGACAGGCACGGAATCGCCGCATATTTGTGCACGGAATAGAACGTAAGTACACGAAACCGTTGAAAAGATAGCGATGAGGAGGGATTCATGTTCCCAATCACCTTCGAACACAGGATCATGGTCATGTACAAATGTCATAATGTGCATTTCAAACCCAAAGGATAAAAGGAACGAAGGGAGGAAACGAACTAAAGAGAAGGAAGCAAAGTACGAAAGGAAGAGTCCATAACTCAAAAAAAAAAAAAAAAAAAAAACAAAAAATTAAAAGGAAGGAAAAGACAAGAATTAAATCATCACGGTCATACTTCGCCTCCTCACTCGCCTTGCGCGCACTCGCCAACGAAGGCCTCGCATCCACATGACCCACCTCACCTGTCGACGCACTAGAGGACATCATCTCGCCCTCGCGTTCCATCCCAATGCCATTCGCATTGACCGAGGTCGATGGTGATGTCGATGGGCTCCCTCATCGAGTGTTGTTGGCAGCTGCGACAGCCCTCAACCTGCTACTTGCTCGTCTCTTCATTTTCGATGACGATCCCAATCCCGATCCACCGTCGGTCGACTGTGCGCCATTGGAGCTTGAATTTGGTCCAGAGGTCGGAGACACATTCAAATCGACATCGACGACGACACAGCAGTAGCAGTTTTATCCACTCTCTTCAAAATTGGACTAAGCAAATGCTCTTCATCCGCAAAATCGTACTCCGGCGAAGGATGGTTCTTGGGTACTGGAATCGGTAGCAACCTGACGACAGACGCAGCCGCACAGAGGTTGGACCTGATGGTCGTAAATGAGGGTGCGGAAGCGGTTTCGCCTGACTACGCCCATTGAATGTCGAGGCGCTATTGCCGTTCATGTTGAGCCCAGCAGATCCGAGGTGTATGAAGGTAACGTCGCAGGTTGACTGCGCGACGCACGATGGGAAGAACATATCGAGGGTTGAAAAACCCCCGTCGGGAGAGGCGCTGCAGCTTGCTGTTTTCTTGTGTTTGCCGCGCTAGTAGCAGACGAGGAAGTTGAGTTCTCGAACGATCTGCCTTCTTTGTCCTTGTCGTTCGCTTTCTCCCTCTCCTTCCTCGAGCTCGGGCTGGGCGGCGGACTAGCAGGCCCATCCTCATGTCATTCTTGACTCTCCTTCTCCCTGCTATCGCCCTCCTCAAAGTCAAAGATCTTGCCGTGGTTCAGCCCCACTTTCGGAAAATGGTTGAACAGGTTGACGAGTTCGGCGGGTATGGTGTGGCGAGTATTTCGCCCGTCGAGGATTTCGCCTGTCGAGGTGAGAACGACACCCTTCATCGTGGAGGGCATATAATGCAGTTGAATGGGGTGCAAAATCGCTATTTCCATTGAGGCGATGTGGTACGTGGAAGGGGTGGGTTGGAGTGTGGGCTGCGGATCAAGTTTTCGTCTACATTGTTGTTGAACGGGAGCAAATTGCCCTGTCCTGGTCGTCAGTTCGAGGAGATTCTTGACCTCTTCAAGAGGGCTCTTCTCCTTCCGGGCTGCGGGGTAATGAAATAAGCAATGACAAAATCTCGGATAGAAGACCTTAACGAACCTTTCGTCGTTGTTGCGGTCGTCGCATTTTGCTTCTTCGTACTCTCCTCCGCTTACAGCTGGTTCTCCCTCGCGAGGACCCATTGGATCTGTTCGTCGATCTCTTTTTGACCAACTTCTCGCGCTGGATACACGCAGCATCCACCTCCGCCTCGTGGTTGCGTACAGCCTCTATAATCTCCTTCTTACGCTTTGCAATAGCAACAGCGACCTCCTCCTCCCTTTTCATCACCAAGATGCGTAGCTCCTGTTCTCGTCGCGCAACAGCCTGCTTAACGGCAACCTCCACATCTTGTCGCGAGAATTGCTGTTGCTGCTCTTGGGGTTGCGATACGAGTTGTTGGAGGGACGTAATCTCCTTGTCCTTCTGATTGAGGCGTGATGTTGACCGTTGTTTGTGCTGGAGAAGTGTCTGTTCTCGTGGAAGAATATCGCGTTCCTTAGCTGTTACAGTGGAGAGACGCGCCTTGACGACCGAGAACCTGAGGGAGAAAGGGGTTAAAACGAAGATAAGATGTGTTAGAGTTGATTGGACTTGCATTTTCTCAGCTCGGCGGGTCTATTGAATAATTCGAGTCATTCAGGTTGGAGGATTTGAGCAGCGGATGGGCGCGTAGCAGGCTAGAGGCAGATTTTTTAATGATAAATTGGTGGGAAATCGGGTAACACTCACGTTGAGGTTCAGCATAGATTTGATGACTGATGCAAGGGCCTGGGAGTATCCTCGAGGGAGCAGTGGTATGCGTTCATTCCTATTTGACAAATGAACAACGAGGAAGAAAGAGATGTGAAAGCGAACGTACCGAATAAAAATGCTCAGTTCGAAATGTGCCTTGGCTTCGTCGAATGGAGGTTTGAGAGTGCAGAGTTCGTAAATCAGACAGCCCAAGGACCAAATATCCGATTTGGAGTCGTACGCATCAGCTCAGGGGACATGTAGGATGGAATCTTTCAAAAATAGATGAGTATATGCAGGAATCGGGCCTGGGCAGTGACATACCCCGACATAGGTGTTCGCGAAACTCGCCTGTGCGAGTGTTTTTGAAAGGGAAAAATCCGTAAGTTTGACTGTGTTGTTCTCGTGGAAACACTGGAGGATGATATATATAGTTAGAGAAACCACGGTTTTGGGTGTGGACAAAGACGAACCATTGTCGGGTTTGAGGTCCCGATGCAGATTTGAACTCGCCGGAGGCCTTCTTGTGGGTCGATGGGGCCGCCATTAACGGTGGATCTGCTCCCTGATTTGCTATGGCCATTTGGGTGATGGAAATGGTGCGGCGCTTGTGGAATTTGGAGAAAATAGTGCCAGATGGTGTCCTCGGTATAGTCGGTTTTCTGTCTTGTCGCTTGCTTGTTAATGGTGGAGAGATCGCCATTGCCGCAATATTCCTGAACATGGAGGATCCCAGCGTCTCCATCGATGTATCTGTCGCGATGTCCTACGATAGTGGTCGTGATGAAGGTCCTTGAGAATGTTTCTGGGCGTTCGTTGCTGTCAGTCTCCAGTGAAGATACAAGAGTTAACCACTTGGTTAACCAGGACGCACGCTTATACAACAATCTGCTCTATATATCGCTCGCTCATCCACAAAGTTGAGTTCTTTACGTGCGAATATCTATGAGAAACAGCCGTGAGCTTGGGAACACAAGAGTACCACCAATAGCACATACCAGACCATCCGCCTTCCGTTGTCACTGTGGTTAGTAAAGGTGGTCACACCTGCTGTCGAAGTAGTCACACCGTGATTTAAGCAGCCTAAAAAGGGACAGTCTAAAAATACTACCCGGACCGATGCAAAAATTGCTGCCTGCGAAACAGTCAAATTAGGTCCGTCGAAAATGAAAAAGCAGTCAGTTGGTAATTTTCCTCACATTCGCATCCCTCCATTTCCTATCATCTATTACCTTAATTTATCAACGTCGAAATGGTGCCCGAGGGCGAGCCGCTCTCCACTGACATGAAATACAAAGACTACACAGAGACGCGCAATTCAGTGCTGCCACACACAATCGAAGCCGGTCGTTTCAAATTCTCTCATGATTAAGTTGTTCCTGTCATGATCAGACCTCTCAACGCTCATCGATCACGATGTCCCATTGCTACTACTAGCATTGTCAATGATATCGGGTTGATATCGGCTAAGCAATCAGTTTGTAATTTTCCTCAAATTCGCACCATTTCTTATTACGTATTATATTACCCTAATATTATTTATAACGAACTGGGGGTCCTACTTGGCAATTACTGTTAGGGTCATCTTTCTCGGCTTATATAGTTAAGCTATGTAGAGAGTGATCTACATAGATAGGGGAAAAAATATGGAAAGACGGAACAAGAATGCATTGAAATGAGCTAGACTGAGATATAGAATGAATAGGACTTGAGAGAGTGGGAAGGAAATTGTATCGGTAGCTACGCCACTCGTTCCAGGTTTTCTAACTGGTATTAATTTGTACTTGCTCTTGTTTTCCATCCTTTCCAAGTTCTCATCGGAAGGGCA
>Ga0307513_10006121_pt1 | contig 15793 bp, 22 predicted proteins | sample 15_EM_MG_FD_202174 | JGI IMG/M metagenome (GOLD analysis project Ga0307513, IMG submission 202174) | Populus trichocarpa ectomycorrhiza microbial communities from riparian zone in the Pacific Northwest, United States - 15_EM | ecosystem: Host-associated > Plants > Roots > Unclassified | place... | reverse complement strand
TAATATCCGAGCGGTCCGACTGCCTCCGAGTGTTAGCCCACACTAGGCGGGTGAGTTGGACAACCCTGAGCTGAGCAGGGTGCTCGCGAAAGGTCAGAATGGTTGACGGGTGTCCTCTGGCTTTACAGTATTCTACTTAACTAAAGCGAGAGACACCCTATTCTGATAACCAACGATCCTCGAGAGAACTTATTGAGTGAAGCTTTCAGGCTTAACGATATTAAGTTTTACCACTTGATTCTACTTTGAATTATCTTTATCTTTATTTTGATCCTTACTTCTACTTTGAGTCTTCGGTACGGTCGCAATCTTAGGATCCGTCTTCCTACAGAGTGCCCCCGTTACACCTGGATCCGATCCTAACCCTATTTTATCCAGATATTGCATATGAGTCTGAGACTGAACTACTCGATGACGCTACGTCTCCCTCTGCAGGTAAACAGATCCCTTATGAAGGTGCTGGAGAAGCCACCGGCGACGTCCACTGGCTTCAGCTCGAATACAGCCAGATGTATGAGGACCCATAGGAACCATTCGATAGCGGGCAAGGTTTCAAACTAGCAGTCTGGTTCATTGAGGGAAAAGTATCCAAATCACGAATAAATCAATACTTCCCGAGTGGCCTACAAGATGTAGAATCAGTCGGGTATAGTTCCATGCACACGCAGGAGAACCACCTCCAGTTACTGGACCAGTACAGTCAATATCGCCAATGGTTCGAATGCCAGGTCAAGGATGGCCAGACAACTTTGCCATTTTTCGCCTGCAATATACTAGGTTGTGTTAGATATCTGTAACAGGTTTTTTCCTAGCTAATAAAAGTACACCAGGACTGGCAGTAGACCTGCTAGCACGGGTACTAAGGGAGGCTTCAGGGGACCGGAAGTCAGAGATAATAGTTGAAGGACAAATAGGACTCAGGGATTGCCAACCAGGTGTATTCTTAGACTGAAGGTCTGTTGAAGTCTGCTGTCTCCTGCCAGCCAGGAAACTGGTTTAAATACAAAACCCAAGAGTGATAGCCTTCCTGCAATCACGATCATTACCAGTAGCTGCTCACATACTGGAATCCTGTAATCCTGCAAGACCAAAGAAAGAAACATAGCTCAGCTTCCACCTGTGCTAGATGACAATTCCATACCCGGAATCCTAAATATAAACTTCCAGCAAAGCAAACTAAATATAACAATACGATAGCATAGCCTATCTGACTCAGAAACAGTGGCGGATCTGAAATCAAATCAAATAAACCAAAGATAAATCAACTAAACATAGGAAATGCTGCACGAGCCGCTCTGGTGTACCGTTACTAGAACATGTACACATGTTACAATATCTCATTCGCCAGTTCGCATACTGAGACAACTTGGGCTATGCGCCACGGCATGAATATGACTCCACTGGGCAGAGAATATATACAGACATGCATACAGCTGATTGGTGGTGGGGTGTGCAGGTAGAGCATCCGAGTTTTACACTCTTCTGAAAGACCTTAGCTAACGGATGATAGGAGACACTTCTACCGGGTGCTACCGTTGTACCAATAATTGGGATGTCAGATCAGACTAACCTCACGAACTTCTCGCGTGACAAGAAAGCGTTGCCCGTCTATATTACAATCAGAAATCTTCTATTGGCCCAACCCTACAGCCTAGGATCAATGTCTGTTCTGCTTCTCGCCTTATTGCCTATTCCCCCTAAATTCTCAAAGTCGTCCCTACCTGACCAACATCAGAGGAAAATCCAAGATGACACCCTTCAAGATGTATTGGAACTTATCTTTGAGCCGCTACAGGACATGGCGCACGCCGGTAGCCCTCTTGACCACACTAATAGCAAGGTTCTACAGTGCTTTCTAATTCTCTCCACGTGGATCCTGGACCATATGGAAAACGTCGCACTACACGGGATAAAGACAAACGCCTGTCCTAAATGCAAGGTCCCGACTCACGAATTAGGAACCAATGCCAAAAACTATCAATCCAGAGATTATGCATCATAGCAACGCTACAAACCCTAAAATGTGAACTCAAGCTCGGAGTCTGACGACGACCATGTCATGAGTAACAATCTTGGTATCGGCCAAAATATTTTTCACACACTGGACCAGGCTTCACCATCTGATCTGAACAAAGCAGACACGCTCCATACTATTTATCTGGCGCTATTTAAGCATATGATGGACTGGATCGAGGAGTTTCTGAAGAAACAAGGGTGACTGCAGGCTTTCGACAACGTTTGGAAGCCATTACCGCCACATCCAGGATTCTTGGTTCCCAAAAAAGCCTACTGCGAGGTTATCCAGTGGCAAGGGAGAGAGATAAGGAATCTGGTGGGCTGTATTCTGTGAGTTCTCACCGTGGCTCTTTGCGAGCCAGGAGGTGTGCAAGCAATTCCTTTCAAATGTGCTCTCGGATGTGTCAGGCCACTTCTCAACTTCAATATGATGGCACAATACCGAAGCCACACGCCTGACACCATAGCATACATGGAAGATTATTTGGACCAGTTTCATAGGATGAAGGATATCTTCTTGATGTTTCATGTGAGTAAACGCACACAGGCCAACGTTGACAAGCAACGAAAAGAGATCCGATGGCCAAGAAGGCTGATGAGGGAGGGAGCGGCCCCATCCCAGCGGCACGAGATCCGTGATGACGATCGCGACAAAGCGAATGAACTGCCTATGGATATGATTAATGCCGAATCACATTTCACCTTTGGCAAGATGCATCTACTAAGCCACTTTTGTGACCATATACGCCAGTTTGGCAATATTCCGATGTATTCTACTGTGATCGGAGACCTGGCCCACAAGACACAAATCAAGGAACAATGGCCACAATCGAATAAAAATGATGCTGAGCACCAGATCGTGCACAGCTATGGTCATCAACATGCCATCCGGCTGAGACCATTGAATTTGGAATCTCGGCAACAAAGTCCGCCGACCTCCTGAAACATATAGATAGGACAACGAGCACCGTATCGCAGCCGGTCATCCGTCGAAGCATCCTGAATGGACGTCAGGACGACGTGTGCAACGGCGCTGATTTTAGCAGGATCTCAGGAGTCTCACTCGATATTATATATTGTGAATTGATAAGATATAGCAGGCATACCCACTGTCTTCTGGAAGACCATGCGATACTTCAATCACTACCTGTTAGGCTACTGACGCAACTTGAAATCCCACTTCTTGCTTTCCAAGAAGCTGATGTTTACGAGATCCACCGTGCACGATCCACTGGGACCCTCCACTTTAGAAACCAGGGCAGTCGGCATGATAGGATTTGGGTACAAGCGGGTACAGAATAAATGTATGGTGCGCTGAGGGGTTGTCTAACAGCAAAGCTAGTTGCCCTCTTGAAAATCAGGGAGTACAGATGTGACAATACGGATACTGTGCGTCGGGTTGCTGGTGTTCTGATGCTGACCCAGGTCAATTCCGTGCCTCGATCGGATCAACATGGCCTTGTTACAGTGCAGATGATGGAGGACGCACGAGGGTTTACAATAGTAGATTTAGGAACAAGCCTCGGTCTAGCGCATCTCATTCCGAAGGAGGACTAGCAGTAGTGTAACAAACACATTCCCGGCAGTGTTTCGTTAAACGGGGAATGACTAATCGTAGAACATATCGTGATCGTCCACTATCTTCATAGTCTCGTTGGAGGAAGTCTTATTATCATAAGACCGGAAGGTACAAAGTCCAATCCCTGGGGGACTAGGTGCTTGTGTTTGAGCCGTAGAGGTTTGGGTAAGAAGTAGAGTAATAGGGTTGCATATCTTGTACCACGGGAAGGTCACTGTCAAAGGGCTTGGCCCATGCTCCAGTATCCAAGTGTTGTATTACTTAGATGGTTGCGTGATGATCCTATCTCTTGGTCGGTTTTTTCATTTTTTTTCATTTTCATTTTTGATATAATGCGTTATTTGTTTTAGGTACAAAAAGCCTTGTGCAGCGTGAGCTATGAAGCGAAAAAAACCTATAAGTCACAACAACCGCCCGCTTCACCTCATCATGGGAAAAATCAAACACCCCGAAACCATAGGAGAAGCCCCCCTCGCCTAGCACCTAAGATACTAATACCCCAGACATGTAAGGAAACAACTGGTAGAAATGTACAGGTAGAGAGACCCAAAACCCTTCCGCAGAGTACCCACTGTACCCAGAACAAAAGAAAGTTGCGATGAGGCCTGAAAACTAGTGTTTGTTATGGGGCGGGGCGGTGCAGGGTTCTCACTTTGTGACCCCGCAGTTACTCCGGCCCGGGGTCAACTCTATGCCATTCGTCCATGCCCCGTATAACACGGGGCCCTGGCCGGGCTATGGGGCGGGACGGGTATTTTACTTTCCCCGCTGCTTGCCTAGACGGGCCCCTGTCTTCTCATCCCCCCCTCTTGCCCCTCTGCGGGGCCCCACTTATTCCTACGAGTGATATTCTGTCACTAATCAAATGGCAGGTTGAAATCTAAGGGGTGTTTGGCCTCTCAATTCTGTTCCGAAATCACAATTTGAGATCAGAATTGGCTGGCCAAACACCCCCTAATTATTTTTTTGTTGACTATGATAACTCCACTATTAGGATATTCCATATAGCAATCCGGCATCCATCTCAAAAGATAGGATTTGAATATTGTGCTCACATTATGATTATGATTTGGGTTTCTAGTTTGAGATAAATACTGTTTGGAAATCGCTCTCAGCATATGATTGTACGCGTATAATCTACGTATGTTTCTAACTACCTCTAAGCATATGATTCCGGATACATAACTCTAAGCGTATAGTTGTATAGTTATGCAGGCACGATTCTTATCTTTCTGAAGATATGCCAGTCCACTCCGGCTTATCATTTCCTGATCTCATTCAGGCTGTATGGCTTTGGGCTTATGGCTTTGGGCATTCAGCTTTGGGCTTGTGCCTTTGGGCGTTCAGCTTTCGGCTTTTCATTCTAAGACTATTGGTTTAGGCGCCACATCTCACCTGCCCTGCAAGCCATCCACCCAAATTCTAGCCACTATTTAAATCTGGTCTGAGGTTCAGGCAATCACTTACCCTAAACGTGCAGATAGTTGGTTAAACTGGGCACTCACTATGGTGTATAAAAAGCTATGGTTTTAGGTGACTCTCTTTAGCGTATGGTTTTGGGCGTAAGGTTTTGGGTGTATGGCTTTGGGCGTATAGTTTGGCTTTGGGCGTATGGCTTTTGGGTGTATGATTTTGGGCGCATGGTTTTGGGTGTCTGGTTTGGCTTTAGGCGTATGGTTAGGCTTTGGGCGTATGGTTTTGGGCGTATGGTTTTGGGCGTATGGTTTTGGGCGTATGGTTTTGGGGGGATGGTTTTGGGTTTATGGCTTTGGGCGTATGGTTTGGCTTTGGGGTTATGGTTTTGGGCGTATGGTTTTGGGCGTAGGGTTTTGGGCATGTGGTTTGGCTTTAGGCGGATGGTTTTAGGCGTATGCTTTTGGGCGTATGCTTTTGCGGGGATAGCTTTGGGTTTATGGCTTTGGGCGTATGGTTTGGCTTTAGTGGTATGGTTTGGCTGTAGGCATATGGCGTTGGGCATATAGTTTGGATGTATGATTTTGGGGGCACAGTCTTGCAAACAAGGGTAGGCCAAGCTCAAAAGAGTATACCCATACTAAATAGAAAAATCAATGATTTGGAACATTATTATACATTCAGATGCATGCGCAACTTCTGCCACCATGTAGGCATCTTATTGAACTTCCACAATGGCTTCCCCGTCTTCTCCACATATGTATCGTGCACTGCTTGATGTGTAAAGTGGACAACACTACACCGATTTCCCACAAAAGAGCCAATATAATGGTCCACTACATAGGAACGCATGAAAATAATGGAACCTAGAGAATATATCTGAGTCACTTATTGGAATTGGATGAGATGGGTGGGAGTCTCTACATACCAGGGGTACAATCAATCTTGACTCCAAGCTCAGGAAAGGGGGCATCGCCGCCCTCCAAGTCTCCCAATACTACTATCACACAACAACCATGGCATACGTCCGCCAGATCCTTATGGTTATTGGTATTGGCGTTGATGAGAAGTAAGCAGGAGGTCCATATTCCAAATGCCTCGTCGACGTTGTCACCTTTCCGATTGTAAATGGTCTCATCGACTGCTGTGTATTTGGAATACTCCTCCAGGAGGAAAGTCTGAAATAGGGCCTCAATGGTTTGAGTCCATGGTAAAAGCTGTTGGCCGAATTCTTTAAGTGCGGGAATTGCTGATTTCGTCTTATATGACTGGGCTGGCCTGGGGCCAAGTTAAATATTCTGCGCTCGTGATCCCATTCGTGGAACGAAGGCACAGTGCCAAATGATACAGCCTTTGGTTCTCAAAGTTCCGTCCGGGTTATTTTGGCTGCTCCCGTTTCCTGCCAGAGAACTCAGGGTTGTAGCATCCTTCATACTATCACTCGCAGCCTTATGAGTTATTTGAGCACCTTCCATCTCGCTTTGCCTATAGCGCTTCCGCGTACCCCTTGCACCATGTCGGGTATGATCTGCCACTATATTCCATAACACAATATATTTGTGTACCGCCGGTTCAACTTGCAGTAATAGCCAACATGCCTTGCTATTCCCAGCTTTGATTACACATGGGACTCCGTGCCTAAAGATAGTTTCGCATATAAGCCGAGTCTTAGCCCAAAGGATGAATTACTTACTTGTCCTTTATTATAACCATGTCACCGGTGATCCGGTGTAATTGGGGCTCATTTTGCTCCTCAAAACGCTCCTTCAAGTTGCTATCTGGCTGCCGTTTAGGTCGCGAAAGGATTGAGTCCAGAATGTCAAAATCGCCACATTGGTGGTATCTGACATGTGGATGATTGGGGGTTTTCAACATGTGGGAAATATTCCTTTTCATTGAATAAACCTTATGCATATCCAGAAGTGGACATGGTTCCCCCAAATCTAATACAAGCGACAAGGAGATTTTTATATGCCCTAAATATAGATCTGCGACCGAGTTGAAAGTGGAATACACCAATTGCTAATTTCAAGCCCATGCAGAGAGATCGGTTAAATAGCAGAGAATAACACACCTTTGGCATCCATTGTAGAATTTGCAATATCTTAACTCCTGCGTTCAGAGTTGTGGAGGTGATTGGCAGCTTTTGGTCGTTCGCGCTGCCGCTTGCGCTTCTCCGCATCCCTCTTCTTCATTTTTGATAGCCCTCTCGTCGTCTTCCGCAGCCACACAAACTCGCTCCAAGCTAGATTCTCTCCAGCTCAAAGCAGGATAGAACGAAGTGCGGTTCGTATAGAGCGACGATAAAGGTATCCAAATGTGCTCCAGTGGATGGCGGGGATGGAGAGACTTGGGTGGGGAGGAACTCGGGCAAGGAGGAACTTGGGTTCATGAGGGCGCAGCGGGACATAGATTTACAAGGCGGTAGGGGAATGGTTTCTGTGTCTACGGGAGAAAAAGGGAAACAGAAAGAATATAGGGGAAGACAAATCACGCTATGACCTGACAAACTCGACTAACTAGAGCCAATGCAACTAGCCTTTGCACTAGTGCTTATTATCTACAACACCATTACCAGTGTATTATTTTGGGCCTATGATTTTCCTGGGCATCTGATTTTGTATGCGTATGATTTGTGTGCGTATGATCTTTCTGGGTGAATGATGCTTTCTGAGTGTGTTTGTGTGCGTATGATCTTTCTGTGTGTATGACTTTCATGACGATACTCCTGTTCCTGTAGGTTATCGTAAGAACTCGAATAAATGGAGAATGTATTCAGACTTCTTGAATTTCCGCTTCTGCAATATAGAATCCTTCAACTTACTCGTACATTTACTTGGGGGTGTGCATGTGTGATCCGGCGGACGAGGGTCAGAAAATGGACCCCGTCCACCCGATACCACCTTCACTCCCCCGATTATATGGGTCATTTTCCAATCAATCCATGCTGGCTCGTCATTCACTACGGTATACATTGTTGACTTGACACCTTCTCGGCATGTCTTGGCCACTAGGATAACTTAAAAGATAGTAAAAATGTCTTCTCAATTACTCAGTCAAATTCTAAGAGTTTATAATTATTTTACATGAAATCAACTTAGTGGAAACAGGATCTTTTCTTTTCTTTCCCCTCAGTTCCGGCACGCTTCCTGGGTGGAACTCAAATCGTGGTATTAGTTCCTGTCAGGTGTCTTCCGCGGGTTACACCTATAACCGGTAGTGAATCAGTGGTTCCCAATAGTGCCTCCTCCTCCGAACAATCCTCTTCCAGGCGGCCCCTTGAGCCTGCTATGCAGGCGGAATTTTCATCAGGCAGTTGGTCGATACTTTCAAGATCGCTCAGTCCTTCACGGGGAATCTCCGCCTCACCCTCTTGTGATCCTGCCTCCTTATCAGTGTCGGATGCAACATACATGTTGACTTTACTATCCCAGATTCTGGCTTCTGGATCTGATTCCGTGGAGCCTCCCAAGTGATCTACACTTAGGTTTCGAGGTGGTCCAGGCCGTGCATATTGAGATTCAACCAGTCCATGCTCAGGTAGTATAGCCTTTGGCTCTCTTCCAAATGCTCGCCTGCCATGCTGATCGACGAAAGACCATTCGGTGTCCTTCTTTGTGATTCGTCCTCATCGGAGATACCGCCATTATCGTTCTCTATACTTTCCTCCTTCCTATCACCCCAATAACGATAATCCTCCACAGCAGCCATTTCTTCGAGTTTTTCTGCCTCCCGTTCACTATCATGACCTGCTAGCTCTCTTCGTAATTCTTCGTTCTTGTAGGATTTCACCTGCATTGAAGATCCAATTGTACTGCTTTTGGGTCGTGAGCGCCGATAGGGTATCACATCTCTTGTCATGCTAAACACACGCTCTACTCCAACACGACCCCCTTCAACAGCGAGAATATCCCTAGCCATCCGAGCTAAATTCGGGAATCTTCCGGGATTAACCTTCCACCACTCCAGTATATTTGCTTTGTAAAAGATCCCAGCTGGACAGGCCTCATGTGTGGGATCCGTAACCTCAGCGTCTGCCTCGGGTGGCTCAATCTCAGAAGCGGTTACGAGGTATGCTAGTGCCTCACTCAGGATAACTGCTCTGTGTCTCGAAGAGTAAAGGTGTTTCGATCGAGTGTTCAGACCACTCCATGGAATTGACATGTCAGGTGCCTGATTATTTGTTGGTGCATAGTACAGATCATAATACGCTATGAACTTCTTTTTATATGACTTCTCATACTCTCTCTCCCCACTGGCATCAAGATCCCATTCTTGAAAAAGGTTGAGTTTGCAATAGGGATTTAGGCAAGTTCCAATGCCGAACAGAAGACCTCTTGGGCTCTCCGTTTTACCATAGTAAGAGGCTGCCTTCAATTTAGCTTTCACTAGGCCCTCGCGAATATCAACCTTCCATTGCATCCACTTCCATTGTAACTTAGAAATTTGCATTTCCACATGATCAAAGATATCTTGATACACCTGAAACACGCGATGAATGGTGACGCCATGTGTTTTTGACATCCACTAAGTCCAAAATTGTATCGGTTGAAGTACCTCCAAGATGTATTCAATCTGCCTCCACTCTTCCGGGTTTGACCAGAGAGGTGTAAACTCGGCATTGGTTTGTAACCAGGCCTGGGTGAATTCCCGTAGCCGGACAGATCTCTCCAACATATTTAGGGTTTAGTTCCACCGTGTTTGGACATTATAAAGTAGTGTAGTAGGGATCTTAACCCGCTTATTCTATATCTCGATGAAGTGTTGACGCGGTTGAGGTGAAGCACCAACCGCAATCCTCTTTTTCCGATTCTATAAACCATTATTAGCATTATCTTTGACTAAAGGTATCTTAAGTGAGAACAATGGGGAAAACACTTGGTTCTACTTTCATATTGGCGCACATTCAATTTGGAACTATGAATTTGTGCATATATCCTTGTGCGTATGAATTTGTGCGTATGAATTTGTGTGTATGAATTTGTGCATATGTATTTGTAATATAGGTGCTAGGGTATGAGATCTTAGACACATTACCTTTTCTACTGTTTTGTGAAAGCCATTATCCAATCTCATAACCTTCGCGATATAGCCCGCCTTAAAGCCAGACAGCCTCTGACCATCCCGCGATGTCACGTTGATCGAACTCATAAATGCACTGAGGATAAGCTGAACAACATGGGCCATACGTGGAATATAATTTTCCAATTGACACCATTCAACTGATAGTAAACTCCAAGCATTGTTTAAGGCTTCGGTGAGGGTTCGGTTATTGCTGGCACTATCAGTAGTGAAACCCTGAATTCTATCCTGAATCCGCTATCTGGCCAGAACGTCATTAATTATGCCTGCCATATTAGCCCCCGTATGAGAACCCCTGATTTCCTCGAACCAAATCAGCACCTCCTCCATCTGCCAGCTATCCAAGATCCAATCAGCGACAATTCCCAAAAAAGCAAGTTGGTTCGGTAGAGTACATGTATCGGTAGCCAGATAAATCTTTCCTGCAGCAGGTAGACGTGTTCAAATATCATCTACTGTAGACTTTACCAGCCATTTCAAATGCCGTGTTAATGTCGTTGGGCTGCGGATTTCGACTTCTCGACGAATGTACTTGAAGACACGACGAAAGGCAAGGTTGTTTGAGCAATTAAAGGCAAGATTTGTTGCTACAAACGCTTTTAGAAAGTATTCTTCCTAATCATGCTGATTGAATCCTGCTGGTGTGGCCAGATCGATAATCCTAGGCCTATTTCCAGTTTTAGTCCCTTTTTGCAATAGCGTAAGAATGTCGATACCAAGCGGGCTTCCGCCCCGCCCATCCTATGCATTAATCTTTCTCCATTTCAGACAAGGAATGGACCTGTTATGGTCATGCATCGAGCTAGTCCCCGTGCCACTTAGGTAAGATAGAACCTTTCTGCACATAATGCACATTACCTGGGGCATGCCAATAGCACAACCTAAACGGTCGGCACATTGTTGAAAGTATTTCCCCACCTCGGTGCCTCGAAGATCCGAGTTCCACCTTATCTTTTTCTTGCCACCATATTTCGCAGTATAGGCCCTATACCCTCGTGTGCCTTGCCACCACTCCATCCAACTCTCATGACATCTCTCCGTATAGAGATAAAAGTTTCCAAATATCTCAAATGTAACTGTGTCGCTTGTTGACAAAGTCACGGCTACCGAATGAAGGAGATTCCGGGCGTGATCTTGGTTTCAAGGAGGTAGCGCTACCGAATTGGAGCGCAAGGGTGTTGTGGAACTAGCAAGAGGTGCACCGGCCACACCAGTCAGTGGTCTTGGGGTTAGTGTTACCGGGCCTTCGCTCCCATATGGGCTGGATTTTACCGAGAATTGGGAGAAAGATCGAGAGTATTCGCGGGTAGGGCTTTGGTGGAACCGTAAACAAGAGGTACGGCTTCTTGCCCCAGAGGTGTAGAGCACCCGTTGGCTGCCCATTGTGGAAGATTCTGGTTGGGAAGAAATTAAGTTGAGATTGTTCTAGCTATGCGTGTACAGTAACAGATCCTCTTGGATCCCGAATGATATTTATATAAAAGTACAGCTGTGGTATGCATATGAATGAATGTTATATGTTCGCCCAGCCAAGCTAAGTACCCAAGCTGGGTTCCATTCGGTGATCTATTTCTTTGCGCGCAAAGCTTATGAGTCTATGAATTGCATATACGAACATGCATGCGTAGGAACCATTGTGCGTATGAATTTTTGTATGTATGAATTTTGTGCGTAAGGTGGTGTATGGTTGAATGTGAATTATGTTTTGAAAATAGCGGCACTCTACGATTAGGCTCGGCAGCAGCTACATGAATTGGTATTCACCGCGGTGCTTTGGGCATAGCATTAGTCCAAATCCAGTAGGGGTTGATATACCCTGTTCAATCATAGTTTGAGGTAACCAGATTTGATCTTTTACGGGAGTTGACTAGTTCCAATTGAACACTCTCATACAGCCCCTTCGCTCCAACATGGTAACCAAATCTTGAATCAATCCTGCCAGTACGGGGTCTCTCGAAGCTGTCGCAACTATTGAAAGCCAACCCAAGGTGAGGCTCTAATACTTGAATACCTTGCGGTGACGAAGGCACTCAGTGCCTTTCCGAGTGATTAAAGGTGATTCCTGATTATAACCCTTTTATATAGGTTCGTAATTATGCTATCTAATTATCCTGCCCTTAGATACTCACAAGAATATCATACCATAACCATCTTGTTGCTACTGCCGTCAACATTTGCCGCCTTTCCTTTATTTACACCTAAGGCGATGACAACGGCCCCAATCACGGAAGCTCCAATGGATGAGTTTTATACATGGAGATTTGGCCCTAATGAAATAATCAACCTTTTTCCCATTTCCTTCGGCGGAATGAAGGCGGACTTTTTTTTCTGTAAGCTGTAACTGGATCCCACCTGCAGCAAGTGTGCAGCCAACTAGAACTATGAAAGCTGATAGTGAGCGATAGAAAAACCTTGGGCCAATAGCGTGTCACCACGGATCGGACAACAGTACCAATTGGAGATGTGTGAATTGGAGTCGGCAAATGGTGGGGGCAAGGCGGTCAAATTGGTACGAGGTGCATGGATCGCTGGAATGTTGGAACATAGAACAAGGGAATCCCGGGCTATCATACAGGTGCTTGAGTTAGGGTATGAGATTAAGGGTCAGGTCTGGAGCTTAGAAATATTTCAGCAGTGTGACTCAGGCAGGCATGTGGTAAAAGGCAAAATAACGTGGGGCTTAGTTCCAGACTCAGACAGTTAACAATAACTTCATTCTGTCTTCTGAATTTCCATAATTTATACGCTCTTTAATTATATTCTATCAAGCCTTGCTCGAGTTGACTTAATGTATAAGTAGCTGGTCTTGATAAAATCATTTTATAGTTTTTCCCTACTTCAAAACCTTTTGGTCTTACTATAAAAGCAAGATCTTTCTAGATCTCTACATAACTATCCTTCATTAAACTCTAAAGGAGGGTTGGTTTCTGGTAATTCAGAGTGAGAAGGGAACAAGAAAAGAGGTAGCGTGCGGCGTAAGAATCTAACCCAAGGAAAACAGCCCCCGGACTTATGATATGGGAGAAAGAATATGGGCTAAGGCTGAAACCAAACGGGAGATATTGTGGTGGATAAATACAGAAGTGGGAGTCCAGGTAAGGCAAGGTAAAGGGAACCGTATTATGGAGAGTAAGGAAGGCCGAACCGGCGTGAGGGGTCAGGAAAGGAACTAGGACATAACAAGAAAAGAAAATAGATGGAAGTAGAAATCGTTAATCCTCCGACTCCTCTTTCACCGGGTGAGGGAAGTTCTGGCAAGCCATATTGAGGAGGGCCTGCCTATCCATCTCGTGGTCAATTCTATCTATCTCCTCAATGTCAATTCCTTGTTCTTCTGCATCTTCCCTAGCGGCTGCCTCGAGATCAATGATAAGACAGACATTGCCGGCAAGAAAGCGCTTTCTCTGGGTGACAATATTTTCGATGCTGTCCGGTTAGTCTTCCGGGCTTGTCAAGAAATCCTTGGGTGTTATAGCCCGCCCAAGCGGCAGCTCACCGATCTCTTGGGTACTAGCACGGAAACGGTGTTCTACCGCATCTCCGTCCCGACTACGAGAGGAAGCTGCAGAGTCAGGACGACCTAAGTGTGGCATCCTACTTCCCAAACATGAGCCGGAGGTTTCCCCTTCTTCCGTCATATAGACATCATCATCACCCTGCTCCCAGCCCTCCACGTCCTCCTGCTCGCCCTCTACGTCCTCCTGCCAGTGCTCGCCCTCCACGTCCTCCTGCTCGCCCTCCATGTCCTCCTGCCAGTGCTCGCCCTCCACGTCCTCCTGCTTGCCCTCCATGTCCTCCTGCTCGCCCGCCCCATCCTCATTGTCCTCCTCGCCAATCTCATCTTCCCCATAGACCTTATCGGAATCCTCTGAGCCATTGCCACCCTCATCACCAGACTCCTATAGGTCGATAAAATCGACATCTTCATCCTTTTCATCCTCCTCCCACTGTTCGTAGACCTCGGCATTTGGCAAAAGCCACTCAACATGCTTCACCCAGTCAATCAAAGGTCAACTCTTTTCGTTGAGCTCATTCTCCGGAACCCTCATGTCCAAATCTCCTTCCATTTCCTCCTGCGTCAATCTGTAGTCAGAAGTACCGTCGTCTCCGCCGATAGGCATCGAGGCGCCTGTCCGAGCTAAACAACACTGAATATTATTAAGCACATCTCTAAGTTAATTAGGCCAAGTTTAAAATTACTTACTTGACTGTGGGTTATTAGCCCGGGAGTTTCGCCTCAGGCTACCTAGTCGTATCCTAAACCTGGTGCGATGTGAGATAGGCTCCCGTGGGTTCACTGTATTGAATGTAGCTGCCCTCGCCAAAGCCACAGGGCTCACAACAGGGGAACCTGTAGGGGATACCGGGGCCCCACGCATTGTGGGTGAATGACTGTGCTCCCCAATCGCTAGCTGGGGGGTGCTCCGGGGAGGAGGGTCCTGAGATACAGAAGGCTCCGGAGGCGGTACCAGCGCAGACCAAGTTGACGAGCTTCTGGATCGCTTCACCACACGGTCGAGCAGACTCTTCATTCGCACTGCAGGCCTCATCTTTGGTGACGGAAATACGGGCGATGCTGGCGAATTTGGTGGAGAATCGACTTCGCTAGGGGTTGGGGGGTTCACAAGTGGCAAACCATCGTCGCCACACTGGTTTGGATAGTATGACCGCAAATCTGCCAGGATTGCCACACGTTCCTGCTCTAGGACCTCATTCTCCTCCACAATCATCGCCTGATCCACTTGGGCTTTGTTCTCGTCGTCAAGCACCTAGTACACATCATATCTTCGCGCAAAATCACTGCGTTGTTTTAGGCGATAGCCTCGGTTCGCCATTGCACGTTCGAAAGCGGTTTCCAAGGGGGTAAGGCTCGCCCGATGTTCATTCCGGCGGATACTCTCAGGATTTACTGACTGCCCCAAAGCGCCTGCCGGAAGCGGCCTCCACTTATAAGCAGATGGCATTGCTCGTGGAAAAAGGTATTCTATTCATCAATGTTAGTACATATAATTTGTGCGTATGATTTTGTGCGTAGGATTTCTTTTTGCGTATGATTTTGTGCGTATTATTTGTTCATATGAACTCGGCGTATGATTTGAGGGGTGATAAAAGAGCAAAGGTGAAAAGACCTGCGTGAAGATGGTGACTATCTTACTATTTGGGATCGGGCAATAAGTAATCTATGCAGCGACCTTTTGCCGGCGTGCCCTCTGATGTAGTGGAGAAAGTAAGGGAAGTAGAGAGGGTTGTACCAGTAGAGGGGTGTATCCGGGTTGGAGCAAGAGCCACAGGTGTTTCTTTTCTTTTCTTTTTTCTTTTCTTTTGTTTTACCTGCTGAGTTTGCTTCTGTGATGTAGGAAAAAGAGAACCGGGATTGCAGTGCAGAGGGCAAAGCGACCTGAGGATTGTGTTGATAGCGAGAGCGTGAATGGAGAAGGTAAGAGTGTCGTGAGAAAGAAGAGGAGGTAATTTGGCCTCTGTTAAAAAGAAAAGAAAACGTTGGTTCATCTCCTGAAAACATTGTCACAGTCTACCCGCAGTGACACGTCGAGCCGTCCTCTCTACCCCGGTAGCCTAATGTAACATGTGTACATGTTCCGGTAACGGTACACAGGAGCGGGCAGTGCAGGATCTCCTATGTTTAGTTGATTTATATTTAGTTTATTTGATTTGATTTCAGCTCCGCCACTGTCTCTGAGTCAG
>Ga0307513_10006120_pt1 | contig 15796 bp, 20 predicted proteins | sample 15_EM_MG_FD_202174 | JGI IMG/M metagenome (GOLD analysis project Ga0307513, IMG submission 202174) | Populus trichocarpa ectomycorrhiza microbial communities from riparian zone in the Pacific Northwest, United States - 15_EM | ecosystem: Host-associated > Plants > Roots > Unclassified | place... | reverse complement strand
ACAGCCTTTTAGAACGAAATTCATGGTGAGCGAGAAAGAAAATTATATACAAAAATCGAAAGAAATGTTTTACACACTAATATCAAGTTTCGAGTGGATATTTCCAGGAAATGATCACGTACAGGGCCGTTTTCTGCATTTTCTCACACTCAACAAATCGTTTGGCGGGTGGAGTCCCGTTTGCAGTTCGCAACAACCCTCCCTCTTACTTACGTAAGACAGTCGGGGATAACCTTTTGCCCTGCTCTCAATCCAATCTAACTCGGAATGTACATGATCAGGCTGCATATTGACTGTGTATTTTCGCCAAATAAGCAACTCAGAGGACAACCTTTCGCAACTTCGATCGCCCCGACCCGAGCGGGCGTTTGGTTACATCGAGAAGCCATTCTGCTTTCCAACTCAGGTACTTACCCTGTGTCGGCTTTTCGGATTTGAAAACACTCACCTTGAATAATTGCTGGGTGAACCTTTCAACCTACCGGATATATTTGTATTGCAAGTACTTTTAAGCACAAGCTTTTTGGTACTGCCTTGCTGAAACGTTGTTCGTCCCACCAGGTGATACGACATTCAACGGACATCACCCCGGAATTCGATTCTGGCCTAATTTCTTGAAGTGTTCAAAGTCCCAGGACGTAATTTCCCCCCTTCGCTATCCCAGCGAATGGTTTCAGTGGCATATATTTGGAATCTAATCCGAAACCGCTCTGGGGATACTATAGGATTGATAGGCGAAATACAACTGATCCGGCAACCGATGTCGTTACTGATCCATGGCATGTCTAGGAATCCGGGGCCCGTATTTCCTGTCTCGCCGACATGAGGTTTCCCATATGCCATTGTTTTTCCCCAGAGACTTAAAATCTCCCAAAGGTTGCAAGGACTAAAGGAATATATAATCAAATATTTAACAGAGCAATATGGCAGTAGTGTTAATAGAGAAAGAGGCATTGGGAGAGAAATAAGGACTGCACGTCGCGATGCCTGCGTGATGTGTGTTTCGGTTATAAATATTACGAACGCTATAAGCAACAGAAATCACGCAGTATTGGTCCTACGGACAGGATGGAGGTTCTCGGAAGCCTCGCCTGTCTTCATATTCTAAAATAATCATTCGAAAAGCATCAGCGCTGATAGGCCGCAGTGAAAGGAAGTAAATTGGACTCACAGATTTCTTGTGGCTACTCAGAAGTCTTGGGATGGACGATGAACTCTGAATCATAGGTATGGTGACTGTACCCCAAGTTTGTCTGAGAGCAGGTCCAGTAGGTTGACCACGTGGATGACAAAAACATAGCCCGGTCGCAGATGAGCAGTTGAGTGGGCGCGTTGAAACAACCAACTTGAGGAAGCCAACGTTGATTTTTCCTGGCAGCGAGTAGGTGAAAGGTGGCATCCCCCCAGAACCATAGCCAATGGTCAACGTTCCATCACTCTTCTTCAAAGGGGGGTCGAGGAAGTAAGGTCCACTTGATGGTGGCTGATAGTACGTACCTGATAAATACAAAAATCAATTTCGGAATCTGATTGACAGCATCAAAGCCACTCACGGATCCGAGTGAAGTCGCTGTTGTCAAAATAAAAAAGGCTAGGATATAAGTTGTAAGGTCCGGTATTTGTTAATTTGACGCCGTAAGAACACCCCTCCTTAACAACAAGGTGAATCATGCCGTCGTGTAAGAGGTTAGAACTGCAGGGCCACAGTTCAGGTTCATTATCTTCGAAGAACGACGAGACCTTTTGCAGCTGGTAGAACTCCACGCCGATATCCTTCGTCACGTCTATATCAACACTACTGCGATCGAGCTCGCGATAGAAAGACTGGGCCTTGTGAAGAAATGAACCGAGTTTGTCCCAGGTAACTTCGATCGTCGGAAGTTGGTAGTACACATGCTGTGTCGCCTTTGTGTCTCTAACTGTGATAACCACATGGTTCTCCTGGATACTTAGTTCGAGGTGTGCTTTATGTCGAGAGTCGACGAACTTGACATTACGGAGATCACGCCCCCAGGCCCGCAGTATTTTGTCAATGCGCCCAGGAGAAGTGAGGCGATGAGATGGCTTGGGAACATAGAGGCGGAGAGCATTCCCTTGGCCGGTTTGGGTCTGAAATGCCACTAAACCCGAAGGAAAGCCAGATATGGGCAAGCCACTAGCAGGCTTCATGATGGAATAGAATGACGTCGCTTTGTCGACAACGTAAGTTCCAAGTGGGTTGGGCTCCTCAGGTGCAACGTAGAAAGCGAATTCAGCGCCTTTGGTAACGCCATGAGCAATGCCAGCATTAACAACGATGGCGTTGAAGCCGGGGTCATATCGAGGAACGTATGAAACGGGAGTAGGGGAGACAACTTTCGCATTGAACAAGTATCGATCTTGACGGATACCTTCACATTGAGGATTCTGGCTGAAAGTGAAGTCCATAAGTCAACGGGCAGGACAACATTCAGAAGATGGTAGCTTACCTAGAAATCGGGCCTATTTTATCCAGAATGTCGCAATATCTTAACTTATGCGGAGGGATTTCTCGAAGCAGTTCAAGTAATTTGGTCGTGAATGCACCTCGCCCATAATTCTCTCTGGCGACTTCGGAGGGGCGGCAGGCCGCAAGGAGAACATGTGAAGCAAGACCACATGGAGGTGCGTGTTCATCCCAAACGTGTAGATCGAGAGCGTTTGTGTGGATGGATGGATCAAGCTCCACTGACCGAACCGAGTCACCTCTGGTCCCAGAGGCCGCATGACAACAGTCCAATATTACTGTCTTTGTCGTTACGGTCAGACAAGGTTTTAAACATTAAAAAGGAGACTCACGATGTTATCGCCCTTGCTGTGAGCGATTTTATCCAGTAGAAATCCAACAGTGCGATCTGGAATGCCTGGAATTTCACGGCCCGCCTCTGAACAGTAATCCTGAGGCACTAAGACTTGAATCCTGCTACTTGGCCCACCGCATTCCCAGCCTTCGGGTGGGTCGATTTCTGAACCATGACCAGCGAAATAAAACACGATGGGATCCCCGGGTTGTATACGTGGATTTGTGCTGAGCCCTTCGAGCGCTGAGATTATATTCGAGCGCGAAGCAGCTTTGTTGGTGAGAAAGAGAATTTGGTCTCGAGGAACGTGATAACTTGTGACCAATAAATCCACGACATCAGCTGCATCTTTCACAGCGCCGCGAAGTTGGGAAAATTTTCTCGACTCGTAATCGTCAATTCCACAAACCACAGCAAAAAGGCGGGGCTTCGGACTAAGATGGGGGTTTTTAAAGTGTGAAGCGCGGAAGAATAAAAACTACGAACTCGGAAACTAGTGCGGTTGGTGCTATGGAATTGGCACTAGTGGCGAAGTAAAAATTTGAAGGTTCTAGTTTGAGAATGTGACTCACCTTTGGGACTTGGTTTCCGAAGAACTGCTGCCCCTTGGACGGCAACCACATTGCCCGCAAGTGACAACCGCCAAAGAATTCGTGAGCATTGTAGGTAAAGGAGGATTTAAATAATGTGGGATACACAAATTGAATTGACGCACTTATATACCTGGGGAAAGCGAGGCACGAACGGGGTGCTTTCCTCCAGGGCCCAGAAAAAGATGTGATTAATCTCCTTTCGTTTCGCATAATTGACATGGGACTGATTAATTCCGATAGTCTCGATCTAGATACAGGTATTTGGGAGCAGTTTGCTTCGTGGGCTTCACGAGGAGTTAATAGCTGGAGGTCTTGGGTCCTTGGTAGGGAATTCTACAATTCAACGATCAAGTTAGCGACGAAGACTCTTGTGAGTATCGATCCTCACAAGCTAATATCCTGCGGATGTGGCCGTATTTGGAACGAAAACATGATATTTCATGCTCCACCAAAGATAAAGGGCCGGTATCCGGCTCTCGCGATTTCGAGACCGCAGTCAAAACATTGCAGTCGATGAGTAGCTGGAATCAGAACACCCGTAGCGAAGGCATCCGGAAGAATCAAGACGCCGCAAAATGTGTCTTTGCAGTCTATGATCGCAAGTTTTCAGTCCGAGAACCAGGAAAAAGCTGTGATACAGTTCTGGGATGACTGGAAGACTCACAAAAGAGGGTAACAATTGCAGGGGATAGAATGGAACCATCGGTGAATTTTTCAAATGATTGGGATCCATCGTACCCAGGAGTGATGTTTCTGTATCATATATCTCAGTTCATTTCGGCTACACAAAACAACACGCACCTGGTGCCTGCTGGCATCTTGTAAACACGAGAATGTCAGGCCAACTACGTTACATAACGATCAGGTGAGAGAGAGGTGTCCAGTTGGCCAGACCGAAGGTAGAGCTGTACGACTGCGGAGAAGGAAGAAAGGGCCTGTAAATACGAGTAGCTAGGCGGTGGGTGCGATCAAAGAGTGGGGAAAGAATCATAGGTGCATGATATGTATCTAAGGTAAAGGAAAGGCGATGAGAAAGGAGGGAATCAACGGATTGGCAAGGGTTAGATTCAACGAGGCCGTGAGAGGGAAGGGGGGGGGGATGGTGGGAATGGGAGGAGCGGGATGTGTTGGTTGTGGTTTCGGGCATCGTTCCAAATGTCTAGGACCCAACGAGGCTTAGCTGTGAGGACATGAGGTCGCGGTGTCCAGGTGAGGAAGGTGACGGAGCCGAGATGATCAGAGTAGAGTGTAGTTCTGGGTAGGGCAAGGAGGGATGTAGCGACGATGCCATAGCATTCGCCATGAGGGATTCCAGTTTCGGATCCATGGCAGGAAGTGGATGCTGCGAAAGCATTGCCATTGGCGACCAGTGCCACGGCAAAGTTTATTTGCCGCCGTGGTGATTGCCAATCCGTCACTAGTTCACTTGCTAAGGTGTCAAAGAGTGCTGTGGGGGGGTAGGGGTTAATTTCGTTTTCGGGGAAGCAATCATAAAGTTACATAACATGGTAGATATAAATATCATCATTCGGGAATTCCCGTTGATGGGGATCCAGGGAATTACGTCGCCCTCTACTTACGATGGATTTAATCACCTTATACGACTTGCAAATGGCAACGCCTGGACAACCTTGGTCACCCAATTCTTGGCGTGTTCGGTGAGTTCGATCCACCGGAATGACTTACAGGCTAATTACTTGGCTCACGGGTTAATTGCTAAGCATGGTCTTGAACTTTAAAGGGCTTCGGTATTGTACCGAATGGGTTGATTTTCCAGACATCAGCAAACGGGGTTCAAGAAATAGGCGCGAAGCCAACAACGCCTAATCCTGACGGCAGTGGTGAAATGATTTGGACATGCCCAATGATACGCGATCCAAACCATCTCGATCCCCGAGGCAAGCCAACCGTCCTTTCAGACTCTACCGCCATTGTCAAATATTTGGAAGAGCGCTACCTCCAACCCTAAGTTATTCCAGTTGGCAGCGCGGCACTCCACTACGGATGGTCGCAATTTGTACATCAGAACCTCAGTACGAGCCTCGCCAAGTTGGTGGTCCCATTATGCCCAGGTGTGCTTGAAAAGAATACTTCATTTCAACACGCGAAAAGTGGTGGGGTCCCCCTGAAAACATGTGTCCAGATCGATCAAAGGCCTGGGATAGCGTCAAGGATGCATTGGATAAAATTGCAATTGCACTTGGTGCTAATGGAGGGTCGGAGAAGGTCTGACAGTTGTTCCTGGTGAAGTGACCTATGCGGACTTCGTCATAATCGCACCGTTTCTCTGGGAATCTGTAGTTGACAAGGCCGAAATGGCCGCTGGGGGGCCGTTTTGGATTTTCACTTTGAACATGGCTTGCTGCAGGTGGACTAGGTAGAGAATATAAAGAAAGTTCTTTAGTTCTCTGGATTATTCACCGAGCAAAATTTGATGGATCAACTTGTCGAACGAGAGGTGTAGGGCATACCGGCTCGCCATTGAAGTTTAATATGGGACCGGCGCCTATTGCTTATCTCCGGGCGCTCTGGTTATCCTTGGAAAGCATGACTCAGCGTACCTCATTGAATCCAGCCTTGTTCCTTCATTGCCTCCCACGTATTCATTGCCTCCCACGTATTCATTGCCTCCCACGTATCCATCCTGCATGTCCTATCACCCGGCCCCCGCATTGCTCGATCGTAAGGAGGTGTTGGGCCAGCTTTATGTGTGAGCGGTGGGAGTAAATCCTCTGGGCTCCTAGCCGACAGACTTTGATTTAGGGAACGAGAGACTGCCTTTCAGAACACAGTCGTGAATCGATTGAGAGTCGAACGCAAGACTCAACCTTCGTCCGACCCGAGCTCTTCTTTGGAAGTCAGGACAGAAAATGAAAGCTTAAAACATGCGAAACAGGCTCTAACCGAAGAAGTACCCCAGTAGTATGTCCATCGTCTTCTTTTCGTGATTATACCTTTCGACACCGTATTCAGTCAGATTCCCCGGTTGTTTGCCCTCATTATTGGAATTAATGAGTATCAGAATCATGGGAACCTTCATGGCGCTGTCCCGGATGGAAAGGAATTCAAAAGCTATCTGATGAAGCGGCTATGCGTCCCGGAGAGAAATATCATCTCATTATTCGACCATGAAGCGACCCGAACCAAGATAATCGAAGGCTTTCGAAAGCTCCGCGACAACGAGGACATCGATGAAGGGGATCCTATATTCATATTCTACGCCGGACATGGGAGTCAGAAACGTGCGCACGCAGACTGGGTGCTCGAGGGCCGCAACCTACAGATGGAAGTCATTCTCCCTCATGATTGCGGCGCCGTCGATGAGGAATACCCAGACGGGGTGGAACCTATTCCAGACCGTACGATCGGTATTTTGATTGACGAGATTGCAGCAAAGAAGGGTGACAATATTGTAAGCACTTCTTGGGACTTGTTGGTATATCATTTTCGCTCACCCCTTCACACAGACTGTTGTGTTTGACTCTTGCCATTCAGCGTCGGGGACGCGTAATGAGGATGACAACTCATTGACACTTGTTCGCTCTGCAGAATTGGAGGATGTTCCGTTTAGAAAGGAAACCGATCATGAGATATGGGAATCTCTCTCAAGAAGCCCCCGCCCCGACGAGACGCATTCACGTCGTTATTTGGGGTCCCATATATTGCTATCGGCGTGCAAATCCTCGGAGGATGCAAGGGAATATAATGGTCATGGAAAGCTCTCAATGGCTTTCCTCAAGCTTCTCTACAAAACCTCGCCGAACAAGCTCAGGTATTGTGATATTCTGGCCAATATGGAACCAATTTCTCTGTCAGTGTGCTTCTATCATCGCTATGAAACATTTACGTTAACTCATTTTCTTCCACCTTTCTTAGACAGAACCCTCAATGTGAAGGTCATTCCCAAGATCGACTTCTGTTTAATGGCAAAGTTCTCCTTCCCCGGAAGGATTATCCCATCCGACTTGACGAGGACACCAAGAAGTTTACCTTGGGAGCTGGAGCCGCCAATGGGATAGCAATTAACGCAGAATTTACGGCGTATTCCGACCCCGACGAGTTGCTCAACCCACTGGGGACGTTCGTCGTCAAAAGGTTGTTGCCATTCGAGTCGGACGTGATACCGCTCACCCCGTCGAGTACCCTTCCTATTCAAGGAGCCACCGCTATTCAGACGAAGGAAGGAAACGTCGAACTATTTCGTCTCTACATTCCTCCCAAAGATAACTTCCGTCGCCAATACCATTCAATCCAAGCATCAAACACAGCGGATCGGCAGGGCATTGCCCTCGTCAACAATCCAGGAGAAGCGCAATTAAAGGTTTTCACAAGTCCCCTAGACGGTCGCCTCACCTTCATGCACACGGACAAGAGGGTGACTCAGCATGGAATGAACCTTGTGAGCGATGGAGTGGAGTCGGATCCTGTTATCGTTGGGGGAATCCTCGAGACCGCAGCTTTTTATTTCCGTGAACTCAATCGGACCACTTCTTCGCATGATATCATGGATCTTATCGAGGTGGAGTTCTATAAACTGTATGTCCCGAGTATTCGCGTTGCAGACCGTCCAGTGTCAGAACAATTAAAGCCTGTTGGGCCGAACCTCTGCCATGAAAACAAAGTCATCGACTTCGTGGTCTCCGATATTCCAAACACGCCATATGGGTTTAAGATCATAAATAAAGCTGAAGAAGACCTCTATGTAAATGCATTCTATTTTGATAATACAAGCTTTGCAATAGGCGAGTTTCAATATAGCTTCCCCTCGGCGAGACATCATCTGACCAATTGATATAGTGCCCTACTACACCACCAAATGCCTCAGCGGAGTACATAGTAAACTGGAATCGCCTCTAAAGGGTAATGGAGAACTCTGTGTTGGATATGGGTCTGGGGGGTGGAAACCTTTTTCCTACCAACTCCAGAAGGGACAAAACTTGGATATTGGCTTTCTCAAGATCTACCTCTCAACGCGACCGGTGGATATTTCTGGCATACAGCAACATTCAGCCTTCCTAGGAGAGCCTCGTACTGCCACGGAGTGGCATCCCGAGCCGCAGGATGCATGGGATACCATTTTAATCCCAATAATTCAGCGTCGGAACCAAAGTCAAGTTGAGCTGGAGGAATAATGGGTGAGTGTATAACAGGGCGTAGTGATATGTACAAGCATGTAGCTGTGTGTGAATGTTGGTTAACTCAAATTTTTTGGAAAGAAGTCAAGTTCCGATGCGATCATATGAGAAATTTAGAATAGACGCTGAATTCAACTGGAGTGTTGTCAAGTATAACTTGGCAAAAATTTAAGGAACCTCTTGGCGACTTAACAAAGGGTTTTATGCCCAGGTTTCCTTCAACTAAGTGAGAAGTGAGCCAAAACAACATACAATCACTTACAGTGATCATGACAATTATGTAGACAGCGTCGCTTAAATGATTCACCAAAAGTCCAGTTCCAACGGCCCACATCACACCCGAAAATATCTGTGCACTTTTGAAACCGTGAGAGGTGATCAACCAACCACAGATAGGTGGGCTTAGCAGAGCACCGAAACCGCTATAACCCGAGAGAGTGCAAGTTTAGCAATCTGCTTTATGGAATGAGAATGCAGGTATGTAGTGCACCGGATACTCAGCATCTGCCCAATGGCTACACCAGTCTTTCCTGGATCGTCCTAAAAAGAACCAACACGTCAAAAAGAGTCGTAAGTATGACTGGATTCAGAGGGACGCACTAAAAGTGGAGGTATACAAGCCGCCTGTATGCTAATTATACTGCCCGAGGTAAATCCATACATCGCTTTCATTGGATTGTCAGGGCGTCCGTGTTCGTTCCGATGGGTCCAAGACTCACCCCCTACAAATGTCCTTTGCAGCAATGCTAGCGATAGACAATACAGTGGAGGATATACCAGCAATGATCACGATATTGTAATTTGCATCGACCCCATGCATCAGCCGCCACACTCCTTGGCCACAACGCGACACATCTGGGCCAATCGACGATACACTCGTGTGTTCCCCCTGTTCGGTGTGTCCACGAAGACACGAAACAATGTGTGTCACACAAGCGTGGCGGCTTTACACGCCCACTTCAGGAGCTCGTTGTTGCCATCGATGTCAACTTAGGTTGAAAGTACATATATTTCCTTTTTTGTTGTTTGCGGGATCATCTGTGCTGGAGTTATCTGCTCAAGTCGACGTGAGAGTTGAAAGTTATGTATCAAGATAAAGCTAGTATACATCATATTATACATCGTACTTACTAGGACTTAGAAAGTGAGAGTGAATGCCAACTGGAGTGGTTGGAGACCCTCCACCATTGTAAACGCCCACTGTGCCGCCTCCCCTCTCACTTGGAATCTTCGCCATATCGGAACCGGCAGCACACTGTGGTGTGGTTCGTCGGTGCATCGTGTTGTTGGCAGGTATCGCGGCGCGCTCGTGTCACGGGGCAGGAAATATCAAAAGGTGTGGGTAGGATACTATAAGTTATCCCTCACGCTCTTCACATCTGTGGTGCTCCGGGTATCTTTTTGGACATTCCTGGGTTCTTTGTACCTTCGTCAGTGGTGATCGTGGGGGAAAATGGGAGACCGCCGGCGTGCACGGAAGTTATGGGGGCCGTGATGATGCTCGTTTTTCCTGCTGAGATGGTGCGTGGGGTGGTGTTGCAGGAAGGGGAAAATGAGGTGAGGCACCTGGTGTCTCAGTATTCAACTGCTGGGACTATTTTAAGGACGTTGTTTGAATTTTGCCTAAGTCACGTGAATCTCCTTATAAGGCAATTCACGTGACTGGTAAAATGCATTCTAAATTTTGCCATTTCATTTTGAACCTTGTTTGAACCCCCCCCCACAGCAGTGTCCCCCAACTCCTGGACGGTGCGAGGGAAGTGTGATATGTCATGTAGATTTGATCGTCACGCTGTCGAAGCAGGACACAGCTAGTCGGTCTCGCACCGAACCGTGAAATTCATTCTGAATCTCGTAAGTAGATAGGAAGAATAGTAGATCCAGCAATTTACATAAACTTCATGTGTCTGAAGAATTAATAGGTCATAATTTACATATGGAAACCTGTTGTATGGATATTCTAACTCGACAGGAGCATCGAAGAGCGGAGGATGTTGGGAAGATGATGAACAGACTACTTCGACTACAAGTTACAAGCGCGTTGCATCATCTACCTTATAAACTTGAAGAAGTTTGAGCCATGATAATGTGGCAGGGGAGGTTCGGTGATTACTCAGTGATCATCATGATACTCGTGGTGCCTGCCCAGCTCTCGCTCTCTTCCGAGCGTTGAAGGCATCGAATGGTACCGTGTACATCATGCATCTTCCTTCAGAGAAGTTTCAGAGGTCGCCTGACTCTGGATCTCACTCGGTGTTCCGGATGTCAACTTCTGACCCCAAATATAGAATCCGATAAGGCGATTCAAACGCTTATGGCGCTAATGAGCATACCAACGCAATTATCTACGCGTAGTGATCGCACCAAACACCATTGTGGTCACCGGAACATGATATCAGGTCGTAGCACTTGATGCTAATATTGTGCTAATAGAGAGTTAGAGAAAAGTCCGAGAGCTGTGCCTGGTGATATGCGGACTTCGTCATAATCGTACCGTTGCTCTGGGCATCTGTAATTACATATAGACAAGGCCGAAATGGATGCCCCGAGGAGCTGGAACAACGGCCACTGCTTTGAACGTGGCTCGAGAGACTATGTAGTATAAGCAAAGTTCTCCGGTTGTCTAAATTATTGACCGAGCAAACTTTGATATCGAACGAGAGGTGCGGGGCACAGCCCGCCAAAGCTTAATATGGGACCGGGCGCCTAAGCTTATCTCTGGACGCTCGTTATTCTTGGAGAGTATGACTCAACCCATCTCGTTCAATAAGTCCTTATTTATCTATTTCCTGCCACGTATCATCCCGCATGTCCCATCGGCCCCCACTCTGCTCAATGGCAATAATGTGTTGAACCAACTTTATGTGTGAGTGGTGGCAGTAAATGCTCTGGGCTCCTCGCCGACAGACTTTGATTTAGGGAGCGAGAGATCGCCTTTCAGAACGCAGCCATGAATCGATCCAAAGTCGAGCGCAAGACTCAACCTTCGTCTAACCCGAGCTCTTCTTGGACCGAACGCTCAAAAAACACCAAACCTCTAACCGGCGAAGCACCTCAGTAGTATGTCCATCGCCTTCTTTTTTCGTGATTACACCTTTCGACGCCGTATTCAGTCAAATTCCCCGGTTGTTTGCCCTCATTATTGGAATTAATGTGTATCAGATGAATCATAGGACTCTTCGAGGTGCTGTCCCGGATGGAAAGGCATTCAAAAACTATCTGATGAACCGGCTGTGTGTCCCGGAGAGCCATATCATTTCATTATTCGATCGTTACGCGACCCGAACCAAGATAATCGAAGGCTTTCGAAAGCTCCGCGACAACAAGGACATCAACGAAGGGGATCCTATATTCATATTCTACGCCGGACATGGGAGTCAGAAACGTGCGCACCCGGACTGGGCGCTCGAGGATCGCAAAGTAAAGACAGAAGATCACAACGCACAGACAGAAGATCACGACGTACAGATGCAAAGGCGTATGAGGGAAGTCATTCTCCCTCATGATTGCGATGCTGTCAACGAGGAATACCCAGAAGGGGTAGAACCCATTCCAGACCACACGATCGGCATTTTGATTGACGAGATTGCAGCAGAGAAGGGTGACAATATTGTGAGCACTTTTTGGGACTTGTTTGCATATCATTTTCACTTACCCCTTCATGCAGACTGTTGTGTTTGACTGTTGCCATTCAGCGTCGGGGACGCGTAGTGAGGATGACGACTCATTGACGCTTATTCGCTCTGCAGAATTGGAGGATGTTCCGTTTAGAAAGGAAACTGACCGTGAAATACGGGAATCTCTCTCAAGAAACGCCCGTCCCGACGAAGCACATTTGCGTCGTAGTTTTGGGTCCCATATGTTGATATCGGCGTGCAAATCCTCGCAAAAGGCGAACGAATATAATGGTCGTGGAAGGCTCTCAACGGCTCTCCTCAAGCTTCTCGATCGTGATAGCACCTTACCCAACAAGCTCAGGTACCGTGATATTTTGGCCAGTATGGAACCCATTCCTGGGTCAGTGTGCTTCTATCATCGCTATGAAACATCTGCGCTAAATGATTTTATTCCACTCCTTTAGACAGCACCCTCAATGTGAGGGTCATGCCCAAGATCGACTCCTGTTTGATGGCAAAGTTCTCCTTCCCCGGAAGGATTACCCTATCCGATTTGACAAGGACACGGGGAACTATACCTTGGGAGCCGGAGCTGCCAGTGGGATAGCAGTTAACTCTGAATTTACGGCGTATTCCGACCCCGACGAGTTGCTCAACCCACTGGGGACGTTCGTCGTCGAAAGTTTGTTGCAATTCGAGTCGGACATGAGACCGCTCACCTTGTCGAGTACCCTTCCCATTCAAGGAGCATCCGCTATTCAGACGAAGGAAGGAGACGTCGAACCCTTTCGTCTCCACATTCCTCCCGAAGATAGCTTCCATCGTGAATACCATTTAATCCGAGCATCAAACAAAGTGGATTTGCGGGGCGTTGTCCTCGTCAACGAGCCAGGAAAGGCGCAACTAATGGTTTTAACAAGCCAGCACGACGGTCGCCTCACCTTCGTGCACATGGACAAGAGGGTGACTCGTTTTGGAATGAATCTTGTGTCAGATGAAGTGGAGTCAGATCCTGATATCGTTGAGGGGGTCCTCGAGACCGCAGCTCGTTATTTCCGTGAACTCGACCGGACCACTTTTTCGCATGAAATCGCGGATCTCATCGAGGTGGAGTTCTATAAACTACATTCCCCGACCATTCGTGCTGCAGGCCGTACAACACTGGAGCAATTAAAGCCTGTCGGGCCGAACCTCTGCCATGAAAACATTATCAACTTTGTGGTCGATACCGCAAAAGCACCATATGGGTTCAAGATTATAAACAACGCTGAAAGTGACCTCTATGTAAATGCATTCTATTTTGATAATACAAGCTTTGCAATAGGTGAGTTTCAATGTAGCTTTCCCTCGACGAGAACATCTCACCAGTTGATATAGTGCCTTACTACCTCACCAATTGCCCCAGCGGAGAACATTGTAAACTTGAATCACCTCTGAAGAGTAATGGAGAACTCTGTGTTGGGTATGGGTCTGGGGGGTGGAAACCTTTTTCCTACGAACTCAAGCAGGGACAAGATTTGGATGTCGGCTTTCTCAAGATCTACCTCTCAACCCAACCGGTTGATCTTTCCGGCATACAACAAGAATCAGCCTACCTGGGGGAGCCCCGCACTAGCGCGGTGTGGCATCCGGAGCCGCAGGATGCATGGGACACCATTTTAATCCCAATCATTCAGCGGTCGAAACCCAGTCCAAGTTGAGCTGGATGGATAGTATAACAAGGCGTAGTGATATGTACAAGCATGTAACTGTGTATGAATGTTGGTTAAATCAAGGCTCTTGGAGAGAAGTCAAGTTCCGATGCGATCAAATTTGAAATTTAGAATAGGCGCTGAATTCAACCGGAGTATTGCCAAAAAATCCAAGGAACCTCTTGGCAACCTGAATAAAGGGCTTTATGTTCAGGCTTCCTTCTTCCTTCAACTAAGTGAGGAACGAGTCAAATTAATGAAAAACCACTCACAGTGATCATGACAATTATGTAGACAGCGTCGCTCAAACGATTGATTTTCCGCTGGATTTTGCGAGGTAGCTTCTAGTGACGGCCTATGATCAATGTCAAAGAGATCCAGTGACCATGAGTAAGACTGCACAACAACGGTTGAAATAGGAAATACTACTCACCAAGAGTCCAGTTCCAACGGCCAACGTCACACCTGAAAATATCTGTGCACCCTTGAAACCGTGAGAGGTGATCAACCAACCACAGATAGGTGGGCCTAGCAGTGCACCGAAACCGCTATAGTCCGAGAGAGTTACTGCAAGTTAAACAATCTGCTTTGAAGAATGAAAATGCAAGCTTGTATCGCACCTGATACTCAGCATCTGCCCAATGGCTACACCGGTCTTTCTTGGATCGTCCTAATGAGAATCAACATATCAAAATGAGTTGCAAGTATAACTGGGGGGGACCCACTAAAAGTGGAGGTATACAAGCAGCCTGCATACTGATTATGCTGCCGGAGGTAAATCCATACAGTGCTTTCATTGGATTGTCAGGGCGTCCGTATTGGTTTCGATGGGTCCAACACTCACCTCCTACAACGAGGATACTCGATGTGTCCTTTGCGGCAATGCTTGCGATAGTCAATACAGCAGAAGATATGCCGGCAATGATCAAGATATTGTATCGACCCCATGTATCAGCCGCCATCCCTAGAATATAAATATGTAGATAACAACAAAAGGGAAGGAGCTACGCGTAAGCTGACCAGGAAGGATGCGTCCAAACTTTCAGATAGGTTAATATAAACGGGTCGCCATTAGAGGACAAACTATCACTTACAAATGAGGCTGCATTCAATATTGATATTGAATAGAATATCATATTCGAACTGAATCCATGTATCGCTCCATAACTTGGTAGGTAAAATATGAGAAAGAACATGCCTGCCATCCTTGTTTCTAAATAAGTTGAGAGAAGTACCTGGAAGTTTAACACACCGAATACGATGAAAAGCATTCCAAAGCTGTCGAAATTTAAGTTATTAATTATATCACCTATTGGTCAATCTCAAATAACCCACCAGAAGAAGGCGTATGCCGGTAGTCTGAAGAGAGAGAAAGCAAAGAATTCTGGGTCCGTCCTCGGTGGAAGCCTTCCTTTTACCATCGCGGCAGCCCCGGCGGTCATAACAAGAGCGGTAAACCCACAGATCCGAAGCGCCCATCCAAATCCAACCTGAAAGTTTGGGTAAGAAAAATTCAACAAAATTTTGGGACTAGATTGTGCCCAACATTGATAATCAGATTGTTAATCATAATCGGCCACACGACGCCGCCCACTGAAGATCCTGAAGTAACGATGCCGAGTGCAAACCCACGGCGTTTGTAAAACCAGTGATTTACACTTAACAAATCATGAGCTTCGAAGGGTTTAAACGAGGATAATACTGTACCTAGGAAATGAAGGGGAAAAAAGGGCGGAAAGACATGTTCCTTGCAGCAGCGCTTGCGCAAGAAAGAACTGCCAATATTCCTTGCTGTCAATTAAGGTCAGATTTTTCAAAGGAAGGCCTCGACTGACGCTGACCAGATACTTTGCATCATACATGCGAAGGAAAAGCCAACTCCCCCTGTTATAATCAGTGTCTGCGGAGTTCTGGGCAGTGAGAGCGGTGATTAAGAGGTGA
>Ga0307513_10006119_pt1 | contig 15799 bp, 14 predicted proteins | sample 15_EM_MG_FD_202174 | JGI IMG/M metagenome (GOLD analysis project Ga0307513, IMG submission 202174) | Populus trichocarpa ectomycorrhiza microbial communities from riparian zone in the Pacific Northwest, United States - 15_EM | ecosystem: Host-associated > Plants > Roots > Unclassified | place... | reverse complement strand
AACCCCATTGGCTATATCGCGTATCATTCCGACGGCCGGGTGATGGCCTTCGTCCAGCGAAGGGATAGGGCAGTCGCCGATGGGCCATTGACTGCGGCGCAGAAGGCGGAATTGTTCGACTCCATGCTGGCCTACACCGCTTCGTACAGGATCGAAGGCGACACGGTGATTCACACCGTCGATGGGTCTTGGAACCCGCTCTGGGGCCAAGAGCCCCTTATCCGACCGTTCAAGCTCAACGGGAACAGCCTGGTGATCAGCGGAGCTCCAGGCCGAGATCCAGTGACGGGTGATGAAGTCGTCTACCGGATGGAGTTCGAACGCGTTTAGCGCATGCGAACGCTGACGATCGCGTGTCCGAAATTGGCTCAGGGCTGAGATGGGCAGCTGCGCGGGGATCCTTCACTCGCGCCGCACGAGCGAAGCTCGCGGCTCCGCAGGGCACGGCAGCTCAACCCTCACAATCTGCCGAACAGCGCGTCAACGCCACTGGCTTCCGGGCGACGATCAATGCGCCGCGCTATCGCGGCGGCATCCTTAGATGTCCACGAGCGACTTGATCCGTTCGGCATCCTCGGGCGTCGCGGGATTGTACACGACCATGCTGAGATCCATCCGGCCGTCGACAGCGAAGATCGAGTACTCGAACGCAAGCGGTCCGAGTTGGGGGTGGTGTATGTGCTTGACAGCGTCGCCGTGAGGGCCGCGAACCTCGTTCTCGCGCCACATGGCCCTGAACTCCGGACTGAGCCGACAAAGCTCCTCGACGAGAGGCTCCACATCCGCCGCCGCTCCCGCGCGCGCCGAATCCCGTCTGAACGCGCCCAATGCGAAACGCGCCACGCCTTCCCAGTCATATTGAGCAACGCGCGCGCGTGGATCGAGGAAAATGAAGCGAAGGATGTTGCGTTGCCCTGGAGGAAGCGACCCAAAGTCTATCAGCATGACGGTCGCCGCCCGGTTCCAGGCCAGCACGTCCCAGGTCGCGGTTCTAATGATCGCCGGGGTCGGATCGAGCGCATCCAGCACGCGCTGCAGCCGGGGACTGACATCGTCGTTCTTCCGATAGCTGACTTCGGGCAGACGGCCGAGGCCGAGCATAAAGAGGTGCTCGCGCTCGACATCGGTCAGCATCAGCGCCCGCGCAATTCGGTCGAGCACGTCGGCTGAGGGGGCGCCGCCGCGTCCCTGCTCCAGCCAAGTGTACCATGTCGGGCTGATATTGGCCCGCTGCGCCACCTCCTCGCGGCGCAGGCCCGGCGTGCGGCGACGATCGACGGAAAAGCCGAAGGCGGCGGGATCCAGCTTCATCCGGCGCTCCCTCAAATAGGCGCCGAGCGGATTGTCATGGGTGAATTGCTGGCTCATCCTGTTAGCCACTTTACTAGGATAAACTCACTACTTTACCAGCATAAATTACGGGGCAACATTTGTCTCCGGCCAAACCTGGAGAATAATTCATGCGCGTGTTTGTCACCGGTGCCACCGGATTCATCGGCTCGGCCGTGGTTAAAGACTTGATCGAGGCTGGTCATCAGGTGATCGGCCTCTGCCGTTCGGACAACAAAGCGGCCGCACTCGCGGCAACCGGCGCCGAAGTCTATCGAGGGTCGATCGCCGAGCCGGCCAGTCTTAAAGAAGGAGCCGCCCGGTCCGACGGGGTCCTCCATCTGGCCTTCAATCACGACTTTTCCCGTTTCGTCCAGAACTGCGAGGACGACCGCCCCGTCATCGCGGCTCTGGGCTCTGCCCTTGGCAATTCCGGCCGCCCGCTCGTGATCACCTCCGGCACGCCGATTGCCAATACCGTTCCTGGCGAGGCCGCCCGGGAGGACAATCCGATCGTCGGCTCCCGCACGCATCCACGCGCCGCCTCCGAGGAAGCGGCTCTCGCCGTCGCGGCGGAGGGCGTGAATGTTTCGGTCGTGCGCCTGCCGCAGGTTCACGACACGGCCAGGCAGGGCCTTATCACGCCAGTCATCGCAATGTATCGGGAGAAGGGTGTGTGCGCCTATGTCGGTGACGGCGGCAGTCGCTGGCCGGCGGCGCATGTTCTCGACGTCGCCCGGCTTTACAGGCTGGCGATCGAGCGGGCCGAGCCGAACGCGAAATACCACGCCGTCGCCGAGGAGGGCGTGACCATGCGCGACATCGCGAACACCATTGGCGGGCGCTTGAGCCTTCCCGCCAAATCCATTGCTCGGCAGGAGGCGGAGGCCCATTTCGGCTGGCTCGCCGGATTTGCAGGGCTCGACATGCCGGCCTCCAGCGCGCAGACGCGCCGTAAGCTGGGATGGGAACCGATCGGACCTGGGCTGATCGCGGATCTTAAACGGTTACAGGTCTCCGGCACGTGAAACTGGCGAGCGGCTGTCGCCCGTTTTGTCGATCAGTTCGCTCTCGGGTATAAGGCGGCCGCAGAGGAAGAGGGGTTCGGCAGTTTCGAGGCGCAAGCAGTTGCGCGGGCCATGAGGCGGGGCGACCGCTGTTGGCCCTCCTCGCCGAGGAGATGTCGGACGGCACGGCACCCATGCCCGAGCTTTTGCCAGCCAATCGCACGGCACTGGGGATTTGATGAGAGAGGGGATGACCACCGATCCCGCCGACATGACCGCCATCGAGGCGCGTACGCTCATTGCGCGGCGCGCGCTGTCGCCGGGAGCTGACCGAGGCCTACGTCGATGGCACCATCGAAAACAAGTCGGAATGGGTGCGGTCTGGGCGCAGATGGCGCTTGGATCTCACGAACGGCGCCTCGCATTCCGCACGAAACAGGGAACACTTTAAAGCCCCTCAGACCTTGCTTTTTAGGGTCATCCATACTGGCGCATGATCGCTCGCGCCATCTCTGCCGCGGACATCCCGGTCCACATTGGCATCAATAAGCCGCGGTGCAAGCATCTTGCTGAGAAGCATATGATCGAGCCGCAGCCCCGCATTTCGGTGCCAGCGGTTCCGCATGTAGTCCCAGAAGGTATAGATGATTTCGTCGGGATGAATCGTTCGGATGGCGTCTGCCCACCCCTGATCGAGAAGCGTTTGATAGGCCTCACGACTCTGCGGCTGGACCAGAGCATTCTTATCGTAGGACTTGGTCGGGTAAATGTCGCTCGGCTCGGGAACGATATTGTAATCGCCGGCCAGGACGACAGGGATGCCCAGCGCGAACAGGTCTGCGGCATGAGCGATCAGACGTTTCGTCCATGCGAGTTTGAAGTCGAATTTCGGTCCGGGTTGCGGGTTGCCGTTCGGCGCATATAGGGAGGCGATAAGAATACCATTCACAGCCGCCTCGATATAGCGGGCTTGCCTATCGTTCGGGGCACCGGGAAGCTCCGTGCGCGTCAGGACAGGCCTGGTGCCGCGCGCCAGGATGGCAACGCCATTCCATGTGGGTTGGCCTTTCCAGACGGCGCCATAGCCCGCTTCCGCGATGGCGGTTTGCGGAAACTGCCGATCAGTGGCCTTCAATTCCTGGAGGCACACCACATCCGGCTCCGTTGCCGCCAGCCAGTCGAGCAGGTTCGTCAGACGCCGATTGACGCCGTTGATGTTGAAGGTCGCGATTTTCATCACGCGAGGATTAGCAAACAATCCGGCTGGCGTACGCCATCACGGTGCGCGCCATCGTTTTCAAATGATCGGCAGCTGAAAAGCCGGAGATCTTTTTGCGTGGCTTGAGATCATGGTCACCGTCCTCAAGCCACAAGATCTCAATCTTATCGGAGAGGGCGTAAGCAGTAACCTCATCCCGCGTTCCGAACTCGTCGCGCGTTCCCTGACAGATCAGCGTCGGCGTCCTGAGCGCAGCCAGGTGCTTTGTCCTGAGCTGTTCCGGCTTGCCGGGGGGATGGAAGGGATAGCCGAGGCAGACGAGGCCTGCGATTGCGCCGTCGGCGAACAGCTTGTCGGCAACCATGCTAGCAACGCGGCCTCCCATCGACTTGCCGCCGATGATCAGCGGGTCTGGCGCCGAGAGTTCCTTCACCGCAGCCGCATATTCGTCGATCAGGCTTTCCGCGCGTGGCGGCGGTTTTCGCGCGTTCCCGGTCCGGCGAGCGGCCATGTACGCGAACTCGAAGCGCGCTGTGCGGAGGCCGGCCTCGGCGAACGCCTTGGCCGTCGCATTCATTGCAGCAGAATCCATCGGCGCGCCAGCGCCGTGGGCAAGAAGAATCGTGGCTGGGGCATCGTCAGGCCCGTCATAAAGGAACTGTGCGCTCATTCAGCCGGCATTCCGCTGCGCAAGGTGAAAATCGGCATAGTGGATGCCTTTTGCCGCGTTGCGTGCCCATTGGGAATCGGCATCCAACTCCAGATAGCGCGCCCATAGACTGCGGGCCTCCTCAAGGCGGCCATCCTCGAATTCTAGCGAGGCAAGATTATAGATTGCATCGGCATAGGAGCAATCGAGCGCCATCGCCTTCTGAAGGTATTGCCGGGCAACGTCGCGCTGTCCTTGCGTCTTGGCAAGATTGGCCAGATTGAACCAAGCTTCCACAAAGCCGGGATCGAGCTTGAGCGCCATCAGAAAAGCGGCGCGCGCCGGGTCTGGCTGGCCTGCCGCAACCAAACAATTCGCCAGATTGAAGGCCGCATCGGCGTCTTTCGGATCGAGTGAAAGGCAGCGCTCGTAAAGGGCTGCCGCGTCCTCGAAGCGCTCCTCCGTCTCCGCCTCGTCGGCCCGCTCGAACAGCTCTTCCAGTTCCGCGTCGCCGGAACTTGCGAGCGGCAGGAGGATCTGGCCGTCAAGCTCAGCAAGCTGTTCGCCGACACGCGCATAGATCGCATCCCCGCGATCGGCCTCAAGCGAAAAAGCCGTGAGCGCGCCAACGGTGCCGGACGCGCGATGGATTGACCTGACGATTGCGCCCCAGTTCACGCCATCAGCAATCAGGCGGGCGTATTTTTTGGCCAGGATGAGGTCGCGAAAGGAATAGGGTTCGCAATCATGTTCAAATGCATCGAAGATCGACAGGAGATCGAGATCCCGCTCGGCCAGCCGCGATTGTTCGAGGAGTGAAGCACGCGTCATGGACGGTGTTTCAGAATTCTGGCGTAAGTCCAGAATGTGGAGGAACCCGTTCTCGCTGAGCAGATGGCAACGGGCGCTGCGCGCCTTATCGAACTGCGTCTCGATCTCGGCGTCGGTGGCGCGAGCGAGAAGTTTGCGTCCGAACACGACATAGGTCGTGCGCCGCGTGATGCTGCTTCTCAAATGTCCGCCCTGCCGCTCGACCTCCCGCGCGGCCAGCCGCCTCGGGAAGGCGGCCAGCGCTCCTATGAGACCGAACGTTTTTTTGCTGGCCGGTATCACGCCTTCTTCCGGCCGGGCTTCTTGGGAGGTGCGGCTTTCGGGGCGGCACCGCCGGCGACTGCGGCCTTCACGGTGATGTCCGCCGCAGTATCGGTCTTCGCCTTGCTCTTGCTCTTTGCGGGCGGTTTCGACTGTGAGAGGCTGGCCTTCAGGGCATCCATCAGGTTGATAACATTACCGCGCTCGGGAGCGGCAGCCACGATCGGCTTATGCCCTTTCAGCTTTTCCTTGATCATCTGCATCAGCGCAATCTCGTATCGATCCTCGTAATTCCGCGGGTCGAAAACGGTCGTCTTCTGCTTGATCAGCTGCTCGGCAAGAGCAAGCATTTCCGTATCGGGCTTGCCGACGGGGATGTTGTCGAAATACTCCGCCGTGGCCCGCACCTCGTTCGGATTTCTCAGCGTGGAGACGAACATGCCGGTCTCGCGCGGCGCGATCGCGATGATCCGCTCCCGGCTCGACAGCACCAACCGGCCGATGGCCAGCTTGCCGGATCGCCTGAGCGCCTCGCGCAGCACCACGAAGGTCTCTTCCGCCATGGCACCGTCCGGCGCCATATAATAGGGCGCCTCCTGGTAGACGATGTCTACGGAAGCGGCGTCGACAAAGGCTTCGATATTGATCGTGTGGTTGGACTCGATCCTCACGCTTTCAAGATCGGAATCCTCGATGATGATGTATCGCTTGTCCTCGTATTCGTATCCCTTTACGAGGTCCGAGCGATCGACCAGGCCTAATTCGGGGTCGACCGGCTTCATATTGATCCGATTGTGCGTTTCCTTATGAAGCTGATTGAAACTGATCCGATCCTTGGAACTCGTCGCCGGGTACAGCCGCACGGGACAGCTTACCAAACTCAGCTTCAAATAGCCCTTCCAGCTCGCTCTTGGCGCCATAACTACCCCCAATGCAACAGCGACCTATCGGCTATGGCAAGCCGGCAAGTCTCGGGCGAAATCCGAAATACAGCCCCAAGGATCACCGGAACTGGTTAACAAGCTCGGAAGCGAAGAATAGTTCAAATCCTCGGGAGCGTCGATGGCCTCAAGATCGCGCCATTCCAGCGGCGTCGACGCGGGCAGATGCGTGCGCGCACGCAGGGTAAATGGCGCGGCGACCGTGGCCCCATGAGCATTGCGGTGAAAGTCGATGAAGATGCGCCGCTTGCGTTTGTCCTTCGCCTTCGTGGTGATGAAGGTGTCCGGCGCGGTCGCCTCGAGGGCGGAAGCAATGGCGCTGCAGCGTTCATACACCTGCCTCCAGAGGAGTTTGGGCTTTACCGGGACAGTGATGTGCACCCCCTTCCCGCCGGACGTTTTGACGAAAGGGACGAGATCAAGCGCCTCAAGCTGCATCCTGATATGAACTGCCGCTTCGACGACATCGCACCATTCGACGCCTTCGCCGGGATCGAGGTCAAAGACGACACGGTCGGACTTTTCGAGCTGCTTCACCGTCGTCCCCCAGATATGGAACTCCACGACGCCGAATTGAGCGAGCGCAAGATAACCCTTCGCATCACCGACCGAGAGATAGGTCGTGGTTTCGCCTTCCGAATTGGTGGACTGAAATGTCGATACGGAACGCGGCATGCCCGGGAAAGCATGGCGCTGGAAGAAGCACTCCTGCGGATTGTCTGTGGGACAGCGAACGAGCGATACGGGGCGCCCCAAGATATGCGGAAGCATGAAATCGCCGACGAGCGCGTAATATACGGCGATATCGAGCTTGGTCGGCCCGGATTTGCCGAACAGCCGCCGGGTTGGATTTGTCACCCAGATCGATGCGAGATCCGTGTCGGTGATCAGCTTTCTGCGCTCAGTCCGCGCGGGAGGGGACAGCTCGAGCTCACGCAATCCCTTGTAGAGCGAATGCCAAAGGAGATTATCCGCCGTGCGATTGGCATAGTGCACGTGAGCCGTCAGCACGGGCTGCACCGGAATGACATCCTTCGGCGACCGGTCGAGACGGATGGTATCGTCGCGCAGCGTTTCCAGGCGCTCACGCAAGGTTTTCAGCGTTGGCGCATCGAAGCCCGTGCCCACCTTGCCGCGATAGTGCAGTTCGCCGTTCTCCCATTCGGCGAGAGCAAGGGCGCCGAGACCTTCGGCGGCCTCGGAAGTCGTATAACCGACAATGACAAAATCCCCCGCCTGGAGAGCCTTGATCTTTTGCCAGGATTTCGAGCGCTCTTGCTGATAGGGCGCTGACGCATTCTTGGAAACGATCCCCTCGAGGCCCAACTCCGATGCTCGCTCGTAAAGCCCCATGCCATCGCCCCGGACATGATCGCTGAATTGTATTGCGGAGCGTCCCGTCACATTGCCGGCGAGAAGGCGGGCCAGAAGGTTCTTGCGCTTCAAAAGCGGTACCTTTTGCAGATCCCAGCCGTCGAGATAAAGGAGATCGAAAGCGTAGAAAACGAGCTTGCTGGCAGCCCCCTCGGACAGAGCCTGCTGAAGAGCGGCGATATGGCTGACACCCCTGTCATTGAGAACGACAACCTCGCCGTCTATTACGGCCTGCCTGCAGCGCAGCGCCGCAAAGGCTTGGCATAGATCACCATACCGCTTCGTCCAGTCGATGCCTGTCCGCGTGACAAGACGTATGGCACCGTCGTCAATGAAGGCAATCGCCCTATAGCCGTCGAACTTGATCTCATGCAGCCACTCATCGCCTTTGGGCGGTTTCTCCGCGCGGGTTGCGAGTTGCGGCGAGATGTGTGTCGGGATAGATGCCTTTACAGTTCCCTGAATACGCCCCGGCACAAGTTTTGCCGGTCCGCGCACTGGCTCGACTTTCCGGATCAATTCATCGATGAGCAGGCCGGATTTCACGCTTTCAGGCCGGGCCGCGAGAATATCAATTGTAGTGCTTGCTGCGGAATCGCGCTCCTTGATAAGCAGCCAATTCCTCTTCTCGCCAGGCTTGGCCCTAAGTTTGGCAAGCATCCAGCCACCGCCAAGCTTTTCGCCAGCGAGGCGAAATTTAAACGAACCGGAGGCAAGACTTTTATCGGTATCGCCCATCGGCGCCCAGACGCCGGCATCCCAAACGATCATCGGTCCGCCGCCATATTCCCCCTTCGGAATGACACCTTCGAAATCGATATACTCGAGTGGATGATCCTCGGTCTCTACGGCGAGCCGCTTGTCGTCAGGATTGAGCGATGGCCCTTTCGGCACTGCCCAGCTCTTCAGTACGTCGCCGACCTGAAGCCGCAGATCATAGTGATCGGCGGCCGCCGAATGCTTGTGAACGACGAAGCGATTGCCGGCAGAGCCATCCGCGCCGCCCTTAGGCTCGCTGGTGCGCGAGAAATCGCGCTTCTTCCGGTATTGTTCGAATTTCGATTTGGCCATCCGTGCATTATGGCGGACGCGGGTAAAATCAAAAATGATATAAGCCCGCTGTGGACAGTGCCGGTTGTCAAGCACTATCACAGCAGCATTCGCAGCGGTGGTCCAAGCGGTGACCGCACGCTTGCATTAGGCGCGTGGCGGCTGCGGAGCGAAGGGCGGCTTAACCTCCAGCAAGAGACGGGAGCGGAGAGTTCGTTTCACGCTGTGCGCCCTGGTGCAGCCGGGCCTGCCTCTCGGCCGAGTTCGCCTCAGAGCCGTCGCGCTCAAATCCAACATCTCGTTGAGAAATTCGCGCTTCTCAATGATCAATCCACGTCTCATAGAGTCCGGAATTGACGGATTGCAGGAGCGAGAGGTTGGGCGGCGCCGATTTACCTTGCAGTATGGGCCGCCATCCTCCGGTCTTTGCGGAATGCTGGGACCATCACACCTCGCATCGGCTTGAAACGGCCCGTGAGGCAGGGCCGTTCCTCCCCCGTTGTCATGACCGGGACGTGCGGGCCGGCGACCTCCCCGCGGACGCTGATGCCTCAAGGTTGGCGAGCTATGTGACGGCGGTGCACGAGTCTCGCCATGAAGGCCGCCGGCGGGGCACTTCCCGGGGATCTGCGAGACGCTGCCGAGCAGGCGGTTGCGGCTTGGCGGGCGATCAGCGACGTTGCGGTCGCCGCGAGCATCGCAACGAGGGGGGCGCCGCCGGCTGATGAGCGAGGTCGTGACCCACGAAGGTTCTCTGCAGACGCAGCACTCGACGCTGCCATGAAGGTCTTTTGGACCAAAGGTTTTGCGGGCGCGTCGCTGAATGATCTCACCGACGCGATGGAAATCACCCGACCTAGTCTCTACGCCGCATTCGGCAATAAAGAGGCGCTCTTTTTCAAGGCTCTCGACCTCTACCAGTCTCTTCGAAAGGACTACATGACCGAAGCACTCCAGACCCCGACGGCGCGGGGCGTTTTCGAGGCACTTCTAAGGGGAGCGCTACGCAATCAACTGGCAGAGGGACAACCGCGCGGCTGCCTCATGGTCCTTAACGCGATGCAGGGGGGTGATGAGGCGCAGGTAATTCGCAACGAGGTCCTCAGGCGCCAGGCCATCGGGCGCGACCTGCTCGCCGCTCGGTTTGAACAGGCCAAATGCGAGGGCGACCTGTTGCCGACCGTCAATGTCGACGGCCTTGTGCGCTTCGTCCAATCCCTGATGTCCGGCATCCTCACGCAGGGAGCGGCAGGCGCAAGCCCAAGCGAGCTTGAGGGGCTCGTTGAGAGCAGCTTGACCATGTGGACCGCGTCCGCCGATTTATCGATCGGTAAAGATTAGGCGCACCTAGCAGGCTGCTGAAAAACTCAGAATGGGCGTCGTTGTTGAGAAAAGCGGCCCAGAGATTCCTTTTGAGCCTCTACAGAATGTGTTCCGCTGGCCCAGTGGGCACAAAATAGAGATGTATCCGCCGGGCGCGGGGATAAGAAATTCGAGGCTGCAGGGTTTTTCAGCAGCCTGCTAGTGGCTGTCAGTATCTTTACCGATCGGTAGAAAGCTCGTCGATCTCTGGGGCGGCGGAGCTCACCAAGATGGCGAGCGCTCGTTCTGAAGAGGCACTGGAGGCAAGTTATGGCTGACATTTTGATCGCGGCGGGATAGGTGATCGCCACCGCCGCGAAAGGCTCGCTGTCGGTCCACTCATGACGGAGACGGTGCGCATCAACCTAGCAGCCAGACATGCCATGGAGGGCGTTCACCCATGACAGGACTCTCTATTCTGTGGGACAACGAGCATCTCCAGAAAGATGCGTCTGAACCGATCAAGCGGCTCAGGACTGCGTTCGGTAGCGTCGCGATGTGTGTTGGAATTTGTTTTGGCGCGGGTCTCCGGCTGCGTGAAGGTAACGGATCAAGCGGCGAGGTCAATGGGCAGATCGGCCGGCTTCACCGCGAGGGTTTTCCAGCCATCGACTTTGCGCATGCTGATCTGTCCGGAGGCGACCAGCGCCCAGAACATCATGGCGGCGGTTTCGGCTGAAGGCAGGACGGTTTGCGTCTTGATCCGGCGCTTGAATTCCTCGTGCAGCCGTTCGATGGCGTTGGTGGTGCGCGCGCTTTTCCATTGGCTGGCCGGCAGTTTGGTGAAGGTGAACAGCCGGTTGCCGGCCTCCTCCAGACAGTCGGCGACGGCTTGGCAACGCAGCCGCCATTTGCGCAGAAACGCCTTGCGCTTCTTCTCGATTTCGGCGGCAGACGCCGCATAGATCATGTTGTTGTAATCCGCCGTGACCTCGTCGCGCAGCCGTTCGGGGGCATGAGCAAGCAGATTGCGGTGCTTGTGAACTGTGCAGCGCTGGGTGGGCACATCGCTCCAGAGCTCGGCGAGCGCCCGCTCGAGCCTCGAGCCGCCATCGACGATCAGGAATTCCGGCTTGCGCAGGCCGCGCTTGATGAGATCGTCGAGCACGACGCGCCAGGCCTGGGCGGTCTCGCCGCCCATGTTCTTCACCGCCAGCAGCACCTTCTGGCCGTCCGCGCGAATGCCGAGCACGACGAGGAGGCAAATCGTGGTCGCTTTCTTGTCCAGGCGGACACGCACCACAGTTCCGTCCAGGATCAGCCGGACGATGGGCTCATCGGCCAGGGAGCGCTGGTTCCAGCCTTCCCAGTCGGTCTTCACCTTCCGCCAGACCCTGCTGACCGTATCCTTGCTCACGGCCCCGCCGAACAGCGCGGCGAGCGCTCGGCGAACCCGACGTGTGTTCGTCCCCGCCAGATAAGCGCCGGCAATCAGAGCGTCTGCAGCTTTCGTGCGCCGCTGATAAGCCGGCAGGACATTGCTGCGCCATTCCGTCGTTTTGCCATCCGGCGCCTAGATCCGGGCGCGCGGCACGTTGATTTCCACCTCGCCGAAGGTCCCCATGAGCGAGCGCGAGCGGTGACCATGGCGATGGCCACGGAGCGGGGCGTCGCTGGCGGCTTCGCCATCTGGCGTCTCTGATCTCGAATCGGGACAGACCTTGGCGTGCCGGGCATAGCGTGTCCGCGACAGCGCCTCATCGAGTTCCGCCTCGATCATCGCCTGGATGAACCCGTGCACACGATCCCGCACGGCGGTTTCAATCGGATCGAACCAGTTCTCAAAAAGTTCGGCTGTCGACCTCGCCGCCGGCTGCTGGCCGCCGGGGTTTGTGATAGGGCTTGGCATTGCGTGGTCTTCACCGGCGCGTCAACGCCGGAATCATTTTGGGTTGAACACCCGGAGACTACGCAACCTTCAATTTCCCACCAAACCCGCGACGCTACCCGTATATTAGAGCTTGTCCTCAATTGAGCCAGCTGATGGCAGCCGCGAGGTGGATTGCGGCGAGGACATTTCTGGCGGTTTTGTCGTAGCGGGTGGCGATGGCACGGTATTGCTTGAGTTTACAGAAGATACTCGATGAGGTGGCGTGCCTTGTAGGCGTCTTTGTCGAAATAACGGTGAATCTTGCAGTTGCTCCTGGGCGGGATCACGAACGACTTTCCTCGTGCACGCAGCGGTTCAATCACCCGGTGGTCGGCATCGAAGGCCTTGTCCGCCAGCAAGGTCTCGGCCGCCATATCCGGCAGCAGCGCGTCGGCGCCTTCGAGATCATGGGCTTGGCCCGGCGTCAGGATGAAGCCCAGCGCATCGACAAGCGCATGAATCTTGGCGCTCAGCCCGTCTTTGCTGCGCCCGACGCTTGGTCTTCGCCGTCTTTTTTTGGGCGCCGGCACCGTGCTGGTGCGCCCGCACGATCGTGCTGTCGATCATGGCGTACTCATTGTAGGCATAGATCGTTACCTGTCTACGGTAGCCGCCCGCAAGTAAGCCTGAAGGCAAGATCAGAGCGCAACCAGTCGAAATCATTGCCATCGGCGTAGCCGTAGCCAATCGTCCGCATGCACGCTTCGAGCACGTCCTCACCTGTGCGTGCGATCGTGCGCACAGGTGATCAAGGCCGCTAGGGTTTTGCCTGTCCGCCGCTCGGCAAACGAGAGCAATATGATGCCGGTGTCCGACCATGACCGCCCGCCATCGAAAGCGACCGTGACTTTCCTGTGCGACACGGCTGAATAAGGCCGGCCAGAGCAATGAGGTGGAGCGCCCGCTACTACTTTGGAGACAATTCGGTGCGCAGGATGTCGAAGGACTCTGAACTGTCCAGCACAGCAATTTGCAGGCGGTCTTTCAGCACACGCAATGTGCAGGGGGCAAGATACCAGGCCAGCGGAATGCTGGAGCAGGGGATGTCGGCGGTCTGGCCGCCGGTCAGGGCCGGGTCCCACTGGAAGCGCAGAAGGGACGGATCGAGCTTGAAAACCTGCCGCAACGTCTCGGTGGCCCGCTGATCCATCGCCTGGAGCAGCGCCTTGGCATGGGCTGAAATCTCGGAGCTGCTCGGCGTCTCGTCACGGGCTTTCGTGGGCGCGGCACCTTCCGCTAGATTCTGCGCGATCGCATCATAGATGCTGGGCACTTTCTCTCCCAGGAAGATAACGCGGACCTTCACCCGCCGGTTCTGGGTAGCCGCGATCTCCTCGATCGCGGGCTTGATGGCTTGAGCGACGGTGAGCCCCGAGCCGTCGAAATAACCGCCATCCACTAGGCGAATGCTGTTCGGACCGCCAAAGCCACGCAAGAAGCCGGCCGGGAGGGCAATGGGGAATCGGGCGCTCAGACTGGCGCTATCGATCAGATAGATTGATCTGTTCTCAAAATTCGGACTGTTTCTGGCGGCAAGGCTGTTGGCGTAATATTGCGAGTCGAGGTTGGACAGTACCACGGGCGAGCCGGTGTCCACCTCCGTGGCGTTGAAGACCAGCACCGGCACGTCGCCGGCAGGATTCCAATAGGCGTTGATCTCGCACTTTACGAAGAAATCGCGCGTGGTGCATGGGCCTTGCGCCGCTGGGGCAGCGGCCCGCATGAGCCGGGGCGAATCCTGCTTTGTTGCTGCAAGGGCATCGCGCCAGTTCTCGCCCAACGCCTTGCGGAACGCCTCGGAGCGATCGAGGGCAGGCACCGGGAACGGCAGCACGCGCTGAAGCATGTTCGGAAACAGCCCTGCGCCGATGATGGTGGAGAGCAGGTCCCTGGAAAAGAAATTGTCCAGGATCGGCGTCGGCTCGGGGGTGGTGAGACCATCGAGATCATCCGACATGTTGCAGGGGCCGAGCGGATGCGGCTCCAGGCCCAGTTGCTGAGACGCGAAGACCAGCGCGCCAAGCCCGCCACCCGAAACACCGCTGATGGCGAAGATATGATGCGCGAAGGACGGGCAGCGCTTCTGAATGAAATCGAGGAAATAGGCGGTGCGCATCGCCGCATAGATGCCGCCGCCCGCGGAGGCGACGACGTAAACGGGATAGTCCTGATTGGCGAAAGCCTGCCTGTCGCGCCGTGCATCGAGCCAAGCGAGGAACTGTTTATCGCCCTTCAAAGGCTGGGAGGGGTGCTCTCTGGTCGGGACCGTCGTCGCATGGTTGATGCCGAGAAAGTCGATGGCGAAGATCCAGATTACCAGCATCGCTGCAATGGGAACGCCGGTTACCTTCCCGTAATAGATCAGCCCGCCCACGAAGGCATAAGTCAAAAGGACATAAAGGACGATCGTGTTGACCGAGCCCAAATGGTTAAAAAGGTTGACCGGATAGTAGGCGAATAAGAGCGAAAGGCCGACGAAGGCGGTTAGCGAGGTCACGAGCAGAAAGGGAATGGACGAAACCTTCTGCAAGAATTTTTCATGGCGGAACAGCAGGTTGGCGAAGAGCGCCTGAAACAGAACCGCCGCGATAACGATGAGCACCGTGAAGGCAGGAAAACCGCCCGCAACACCGATGTTGAACGGGATGACGCTCCAATATTTGAACAGCAAGATCGCGGGCAGCGAGAGCGTCACGATCGCAGTGATTACAAGGCGCGCGCTGCGCGACTGGATGGACTCAAACAGCTTCAACGTGACAACGTTGGAGACGATGCACCAGAGAGCTAGCAGCCCGAAGAACAAGAGAATCTTTGGAAGATATTGGCTGCAAGTAACGAAGGTCGCAACGGGCGCAGCAACTTGCTTCAGCCCCAATGCGCCGAGAAAATCCGCCTTACATTGAATTTCGATCTCGTTGATGAGCTTGGCAAGCTCGGCCGCCTGCGTGCCAAGAAAGTCGAAGAACAGCGCCAGGGCCAGAAAGCCCAGAATAGCTGCAGGCAGGATGAACAGCAGGACGTTCTGCGTAAAGCTGCTGCCTTCTGTCGTTCCCATAGGCTTCATGTCGTTCAACTCCCCCGACGACGCGGACGCAAAGCCTAGCTATTTCTGCAGGCAGATAATGGAGAAAATGCTTCCGCCCTGACTGCGGTCCACCAAGACCTGATTGGTATTGGGCGGGCACTGAATTTCGGACGACTGGTCGAGGCATTGCCAACGGACGGTGGAATTGTTCACCTCCGCAGACCGCGCCTCAAATGGGCGGACCTGCAGAGCGCCTCTCTGCGTGGTCACTGTCACGGGCCCCTGGCATCTCTGCCGCGCATTGCCGAGATATTGCTGCGCCGAAAGCGTGTCCAAGGGCAGCAGAAACACGAGCAGAGCGGAGCAGTGAAACAAAAACAACCTGGGGATGCGATGCACGCCGGTACGCATGGCTAACTTTCCGTCGGGGTTGGCAATGGGCGGCCCGAGCCTATGAGCATTTACCGTCAGATTTCAATCGGCAAGTTGAGACGATCCAACTTTAATGGGCGATGAACACTATTCGTCACTCGCCTGGCCTTCGGTGTTCTTCCGGCCAGGAGTGATTGACATATTCTCCCTGTAGCAGCCCCAGCGCCAAGAGCTGTCGCCGACAACGACATCGTTCATGAAGGCGCTGTCGTTGTCGAAGTCCGCCCCCAGGATTAGCCAGGGGAACAGACTTTGTGCCCGCCTCATGGCCTCGACGACGAGCGCTTCATCGCGCGTCAGGAGCGGCATGTATTCCGTCCAGCCCCGTGGCCACGTCGACAATGGTACGCAGCAGGCAAAATCGTCAAGGTGGTGGCCGAGCGCATCCCCGCCCGCTTCGGCCTCAACGCCATCCGCGACGTGCAGGTGCTCTGCCCGATGAACCGGGG
>Ga0307513_10006118_pt1 | contig 15799 bp, 23 predicted proteins | sample 15_EM_MG_FD_202174 | JGI IMG/M metagenome (GOLD analysis project Ga0307513, IMG submission 202174) | Populus trichocarpa ectomycorrhiza microbial communities from riparian zone in the Pacific Northwest, United States - 15_EM | ecosystem: Host-associated > Plants > Roots > Unclassified | place... | reverse complement strand
GCGACGGTGCTTGCGTCGATGTTGGTGGCGAAGCGCGACCAGCGTGCCGCGAGGTCGGGGCTCGAGGGCGGGAGCTCGAGGAGGGTGACACACGAGACGTTTGGCGCAGACACGCCGTATTCAAACGGGCTGAGTGCCGACCCGAGGTCGTTTGGAGAAATCTGCAGGCAGTCGAGAGAGGGGTGGACGAATTCGTCACCGAAGCCGCGGGGCAAGAGCGACCCTATGGTTGTATAACCAACAGCGAGTGATTGGAGCTTTGGTGCATTTTCTATGATATATTGGACGGCGTGACTGGGGAGAATTTCTTCGCAAGGGTCGTCTGTGAATTCCAGGAACAGGTGCTTGGTCTGCGACAAGGCTCCTTGATAAGGCAGAGTGGCAGACCGATATAACTCTAAATTTTGTGCTGAGCGTAGAAGCGGTCTGAGGGCGGCCCAGTCCTGCCTCCCGAACCCGACCAAGGAGACATCGGGAGCGCAATATCGCAAAGGCCACGACTCTACATGTGCACCAGTGGTAATACCACCACCCGCACTTGTGATGATGATAGACCGGAGGAAATTTGTCGTTCTCGGGGGTGATCTTGATTGGCTTCTAGCACCGCCTGGAGCACAAAATAGCGAATCGAAAAGATTTGTGATATAGTGTGATTCTGTAGACGCCCAACAATGAATAATAACATCGAGTGGTAGCGTTCTGGCGCGTTGTACGTAGCGATACTGCCAAGTGCGCTTGAGCCTTGAGGAACAATCGTCCGGGATGTCACATAGATCATCATTCTCAGAAAGAGAAAATGATATACGTCGCCACATGGAGGGCCTGGACATGAGAATCGACCTCCATTGCTTGCACACCGCCGAGAGCACTGACGGCATCACCAGAGGCCGGTATGCATCGGGGTTGCGTTGTGTCAACTCGTCAAACAAGCTATGGAATTCTGAATTTATGGCTAGGTCGAAGATGGTAGCGAGTGTTTCCACCGGGAGGAGCCGAGAAGACGAGGGGGGGCCGGTGCTCAACCGGGGTGCGTGTTGTGTGAGCGCAACCTGCTCGGCACGAGGATTATGCCTTGGCGTTGCATCCGAAGACCGCAAGACCGGCCGCACTGTGTCGGGCACACTGACAGCCTCATGGAGGCGTCGCTTCTTATGGCTGGTCGAGTTTGGAGGTACTGTAAGCCTCTTCTGGTTTGTTTGGATCGAAGCCTGCATCGCAGGGAGGCCTGAAATAAGCGAGGCGCGGTTCGTGTGCCCCTCAATGGCGTACTCCAGTACCAATTTCGCTGCAAGCTTGTCGGCGGACACCCCAGAACCAGGACGGGGAGGACGGCTTACGTGACATAGTGTGATTTCGACGGCCCCAGCGTGGTCTTCGAAAGGAGGAGGGAGCAAGGTCGAATGGGCGGCGTCATCTCTTATTTACGTTTGAACGCGCGCTGGAACGGATTTGGAATATTGGAAGAGAATATGACCGCCGGGAGTCTGAACCGGGCGATAGATGATAACCTGTGCGTTGCTGAATTATTGGTTGAATTATTGGTCGTTGCCAAGGAAAAGAGGTAGTCAGTCGCCGCTCACACGCGCCTGTGGCACAATCCAGCTTACAGTCCACCTTCACTCGCTCTCCCAGAAATGGGGAGCGGTGGTCCGGAAATGCTTTTGCTTTGTCGGCAGACTTTCGCCCCTGTCCCTTTTTGCTCAATTTTGCAAGTCGACGCCTGGCTACTGGGTGCCGTGAAAATGAACTCCGATGAAGAGGAAGACCTTCTCTTCAACCGCAACCGTGCAGGGTGGAAGACGGTCAGACTAGCGCCAGAAGAACGTACGTTGATTGCCCTGTTCTGCCATCATTCCTTCTGAGGCTCTGTTGCAGCACGGGTGGTGGACTTATCATATGGAGAAAGTGTTGGAGAACCGGCGAAGAAGAGACGGAAAGTGACTGGTGGCAAGGGAAAGCTACCAGATTGGACGCGGGGTACCAAGTAAGACCGACTGTGGTGAGACTTGACTATGTATGTCTGATGTTCGTCTACTTCCTCTAGTGACATCTCTGACGATTCGGAAGGCAAAGTGCAACAAACGCCGTCGAAGAAGAAGGGCAAAGGCCGTGCAAACGAGGCTCCAGCAACTCCCAGCGCCAAGAGGGACATAAAAGGAAAGCGCACTAAGCAGAAGCCCTTGCCTAGAGAGCTCACACCGCCACCCGAACTGGACCCAGCTCAACTCGAAGCAGCCCTGAATGTTGTCAGGTCCGTGTCATCTACCTGCATCCCCGGGAACACACTTGTCTTATTCGAGTCCTGTAAGATAGTCATGCTCTATTTCCGAACCACCAATCACCTTTCGCTCAAGAGGGTGTCATCGACCTGGAGGACGACCAGGGCATAGATATGGAAGACGAGGAACCAGAAGATCTGGAACTTGCTAGAATACTGGAGGAAAGTCGAGCTGCTGCCGCAAAGAAGGTCGAGCAAGAGCGACTCCTCAGGACAGGTTCTCATCAAGCCGATGGGGAGGCAGATATTAAAATCAAACTCAGGGTGTTCTGGGAGCCACCTCCTGGTGCTCATGCAAAATGGGCGTTTGCGTTCACCTACGTATGCGAATTCAGCTCCGTAAATACATCCCCATTAACTCTACCTCCAGGCGGCACCATTCCGAAGGCTATTCGAAACCATCACACAGAAAGTTGAGGGCGTCAGAATGCAGGATATAGTCCTGCTCTATGAGGGGAAGCGCCTCTATGCTGGTGGTTCGCCAAAGGGGGCTCATATGAGGACAGACAAAACATCTGAAATTCGTGCGTCCTATCTCGGCGTCATCAGGTGTAGTCTGTTAATATCTTTGCAGGTGCTTGCCACGTATCGACCTGGATGACCAAGGAGGCTGCAAGCGACTCGCTACATTACGTTACCTCTCCTCCTTCCACCTCACACATTTCCAGCAAGGAGCAAGTACCGGGGGTGTCAGCTCCTGAGAGTGCGTCACGAGAAGCATCCGTAGCGCCGGAAGATGACGACGCTGGAGTGATCAAGCTTTTCCTACGATGCCGGGCACGGCCAGATCCACTTCGCCTCAATGTTAAGACTACTGCCAAATGTAGAAGGGTCATTGACGCGTATCTCAAGAAGTTGGCCAAAGAGGGAATTATACCCTCAAATCGTGAAGCAGTCAGGATAGAGATCGATGGCGAGGCGGCGGATGAGAATGCCACAGTGGAGAGTCTTGAGATCGAGGACGGAGATCAACTGGATGTAGGTGGAGTGTAACATTAGGACTCGTCACAATTCGTTATTTCATTTGGTCTATGGGTATCAACAACAGATGACAAAATATTTAGCGAGGCACGGCGCAGAGCACTCCGAAGATGATCCCAGTTGCAAGAGCAAGCAACATGCTGACAGCGTGTACTTCGAGTCGAGCGGTGGGGAATTTCCCCTTGGTCAGAGCGTGTTGAATGATGAAGTAACGCACAAATCCTGCACGCAGAGTATCAGGAAACCCAACCGTCATATGTAGGGGAGGATACGCGCCTAGGAAACAGACGCCAAGCCCGATGAGGACGATGGCCGCCCCGATTGGTCGAGCCCATTTCTGGACTGTGGCCCCCAATCGGTCACCTGTTGTTGGTGAACGTGAAGCTGCAATTGTAAAGAGCTGCACCAAGGCGACTCCCGCTGAAGAGATCGCCAATGAGGTTCGAATGTAGGCTAACCATGTGCGTTCGGAGGCCAGATGGTCGCGAGCTACGAGGAGACGTCAGTGCACTTCTGGGACGCCACTAGCTTCTGATGAAAATTTTTTGAGGGAGGCGGCTAGCCTGAGTTGGGCATAAACCGTTTCGTCGGTCTCCCGCGGCCGGAAACGTTTTGAGCATTTGTCAAGCACGAAAGACACGACAAAACGGTTGAGGATGATTGACCTAAGTCCATATTTGCCTCTTCCTTCGATTCCACAGAAGAAAAAAACGGCCTACCTACGCTCCCTGTGTTCTCCAGGACCAACGAAGGGCTCCAATCCTTCAGCTGCTGGAACCACGATTGGCTTTGATGCGAAGAAGGGTCAGACGGAGCTTCGCTCGCCGTGTCATGCCCTGTGTGGGGAGGGGAAGAAGACCGATGGACTTCGGGCAGGGTTTTATTTCCCTCATTCTGGTCGGCCATCGGAGGAGAGTGGGCGAAATGAAGACAGAGCGACTTATATCGAAGATCGTGAGCGTTAAGATAACTGTGAATGACGCGAGGTCTAAAGTGAATGACGCGAGGCCCAAATGCAAACACCGGCCTTGCCGATTGGCTGCAGATGGATTACTTGGGAAACCAGTGCGTCATGTGCGACTAGAGTTTTCAGAGTTGGAAGCGCTAATGCAAGCCAAGATAGAGGCTAATGAGAACGACAGGGAGAAGAAAGTCACCTGCTTCTCCCTCAAGGGCAACACGCCAGTCCTCGGGGTCTGGTGTCCCGGTATCTCATTTTGCGAGATCACCACACACAAGAATCTTACTGTTGCCTCAAAAAATTGCAGTCGCGTACGTTTTGTCAGCGATCAAACCCGTGGAGTTGCCTAGGTTGGATTATCAAGTACCCAACTCGGATTTCTAAGATCGAGGCAAGAGTGGGGTTAAAGTCGCTGTCCAGGACTGGAGAATAATTTTAATTCTGCTGTATCGAAGCCATTGCTGCAAGTTATGATAGACCCTAGTAGGTCGTATGTGCAACCAAATCAAGGATCTTATCTCATGCTCGGTTGTGGTCCAAATATTCTAACAGGACTCCAGTACACATCGATTTTCAGCAGTGTGGACGTCTATTAAGTCCCGTCAGCCCTGCTCCCTCGCTTAAGAGATCCCTTAGGATCAAAAATTCGTCATATGCAGATCATGAGGTCCTTCTTCTGGGCATTACTGGGCATTACCTTAGTGCTGTGACAAGATATATGCTGGTCTCATACTCCATCCCGCACTACTGCCATCAACAGGTTCAAAGATTATTTCTGTACATGAGAGTGGCAAGCACGGCAGCAATCATGATCTCAGCTGGAACAAGTCAACAAGTAGGGGACTTGATGTTGCATATGTGGGCCAGTCATAACGACGTAAACAATCTAGCTGGTGAGCAACCATGAGAACTAGAAAGCCGAAAGAGGTGTATACGATGTATTTAGTACAATACGAATAAATATAATGTTCCACAGGTAGAATATTGATACAGGGGAACGTATGGTCCGAAGGAAAGGAAGAAATGAGGAAGGGTGACGAGATAAATGGCTGTCCGCTGATGAACAAGGTCGCTAGAGCGACCATATATATGCCCTCTGTTGAGATATTAAATCAGAGTCGGGACGCAGCAAGGCAACTGATGGTCCATTGAGGGAGCCCAACGGTATATGTGCTATCCGTTGAAATAACAAGCTGCAGATAAGTAACAAAAACCGACGAGGGTGGAGTCTCTTGAATCCTAACCCGAATAGGCTCCAGGAAGACCGCGCAACTCGGCGAGAGCAGCGTATTAGTGAACCGGTGGCCACCATCAACCGGTGAACAACGAATACAAGCAGTAAAGCACGTAAAGACGAATAAAAAGTAAAAATGTGAGGAAAGACAATATATTATTTGGGTGTCCAGGGCTCCCCTCTTTATATACATGCGGAAGTACCTCGCGAGTCAATGAGTGAGAAACTAGAAATATAAGTAATGGGACTAAGGTTAATCGGAACCTGTGACCGGTGGCTAACCAGACACTAGGAGGCCAGCCTGAGCTTGAGAGCGGTCTATGGCCGCATGAACCAACCCGCGATCCGTTCGTTACGTACTGGATCGTAAACTGTTCTCATGAGCTCACTGTAGATTATGATGCAATAATTTATGCGAAAATCTGAATGTCGCACACTGGTGCAATCATTATTCATCCTCGCCTGCATAGGTTTGGCTCTCCATTATTTAGAAGATAAAAGCATGCAAAAAGCACATTTGTGTCTGACTTGATACATGGAGCAGAACTTCTTAGGTGCCCACTTGTGATAAAGTGAAAGCCTCAAAGAAGGAACTGGAATTATAATAAGAGCAACTAATACACCAGATAGGAAACACGGAATCCAGAGGAAAGAATGCTAGGGCTGTGCACAGTTGAAAATTTGGGTCCAAGAGGTTCCAAAGGCCCAGTCCTCAAAATCAAGAGAAACTGATTGGATAGGAGATGCCCGAGGGATTGTCAGGAAGGCAGGTGAATGGAGACTTTTACGAGAGTCTAGGGGAACCCAATATAGTAAACCACATTCTGAGTCTCTGACCCACCCATCTGGGTCTGGCTGCACCAAAAACGGAGCATGCATTGGGTTATAAGATGATGATAGGGTGGAAACATGTGGGTCTGAGTCCCATACACGGATGGTGTTGTCATTAGATCCAGAGACAATGTGCCGCCCACTGGGGGAGTAAGCAACGGACGTCACACTCCTGATGTGGCCCTCTAGGGGCCTTCCAACTGCAGCACCGGTCTCGGCATCCCAGATTTGAATAGTCTTGTCAAGGGATCCGGAGATGATGTGCTGCCCATTGGGAGAGTAAGCAACGGACCACACAGCTGCGCGATGGCCTGCTAGAGGTTGCCGACTGCAGCACCCGTCCCCGCATCCCAGATTCGAATGGACCTGTCATTAGACCCAGAGATGATGTACTGGCCATTGGGAGAGTAGGCAACAGACAGCACATAGCTAGTGTGTCCCTCTAGAGGCTTGTAGGCTACAGCACCAGTCTCAGCATCCCAGACTCGAATGGTTTTGTCAACAGATCCGGAGATGATACACTGCCCATCAGGAGAGTAAGCAACGGACCACACACTGTCGTCATGCCCCGTAAGAGGCTTTCCGACTGCAGCACCAGTATCAGCATCCCAAATCCGAATTGTCCTGTCATAAGACCCGGAGATGATGTGGCGCCCGTTGGGAGAGTAAGCAACGGACCGCACATCTGCGATATGCCCCTCCAGAGGCTTACCGACTGCAGTGCTGGTATCAATATTCCATATTCGAATAGTGTTGTCAACGGATCCAGAGGTGATGTGCCGGCCATCGGGAGAGTAAGCGACAGACCACACACCGTTGGTATGCCCCTCAAGAGGCTTGCCGACTGCAGCACCAGTCTCAGCGTCCCAGTTTCGAATGGTCCTGTCATGAGATCCGGAGATGATATGCCTCCCATCGGGAGAGTAGGCAACGCATACCACCAACCTCCAGGTAGGTCCCTCTCGAGGCTTGCGAACTGCAGCACCAGGTTTGGCGTCCCAAATTCGAATAGTGCAGTCATAGGACCCGGAGATGATGCGCCGCCCATCGGGAGAGTAAGCAACGGAACACACACCGTCGCCGTGCCCCTTAAGAGGACTGCCAACTGCAGCACCAGTCTTGGCATCCCATATTCGAATGGTATCATCAGAGGATCCTGAGACGATATGCCGCCCATCAGGAGAGTAAGCAACGGTCGCCACTCCATCGGTATGCCCTTTTAGAGGATTGCCAACTGCAGCACCAGTCTCAGCATCCCAAATTTGAATGGTCTTGTCATTAGATCCGGAGATAATATGCTGTCCATCAGGAGAGTAAACTACAGATCTAGCACTCCCTGAATGCCGCAGTAGGGGCTTGCCGACAGGAGCGCCGGTCTCGGCATCCCAGATACGAATGGTCGTGTCATGGGGCCCAGAGATGATATGCCGCCCATCAGGAGAATAAGCGACGGTCCCCACACCATGGGTATGCCCCTTGAGAGGCTTGCCGACTGCAGCGCCGGTCTCAGCATCCCAGATTTGAATGGTCTTGTCATGGGATCCAGATATGATGTGCTGCCCATCGGGAGAGTAGGCAACAGACCACACATACGCGTGATGGTTCACGAGAGGTTTGCCGACTGCAGCACCAGTCTCGGCATCCCAGATTCGAATAGTATTGTCATACGATCCGGAGGTGATGTGCCGCCCATCAGGAGAGTAAGCAACCGACAGTATCCCTTCGGTGTGCCCCGTTAGAGGTTCGCCGAGTATAACACCAGTCTCGGCATCCCAGATCCGAATGGTCATGTCATGGGACCCAGAGACGATGTGCTGCCCATTGGGGGAATAATTGATGCAAGTTACAGGACGAGTGTGTCCAATCCATTCCAACGGTGGTGCTGGCCATGATAGCAATTTCCCTCTTCGCATATGAATGGATTTAGTAAAATGTGTGCTGAAGATGGTTGATAAAGGTGACTGTGAGGGTAGGAAGGGTTGAGTTGAAATATAGGTGTGTGGGGCGCTGACAGAGACGGGGGTCCGGAAGGCGATGATGAAACGGCAAACGTCTTGAATTCTCTCAAGAAGGGTCGAACCATCATCCTACGGCAAATTAGAATTGTATTGGAATACAAACCAATAGTCGGAGCCGTACTCACCTTGACCCAAGACATGACTCTACGAAGGCTGGGGGCACCAATCGGGACCATTCCCATAATGATCAATACCTCAATCCAAAATAATGGGTACAATCCCTCAAAGAATTCCTCCAAGCTTCCCCGCAGGTGCCGATCACCATTGTCAGGAGTAGAGCAAAGATGATTTGACCAATACAGAGAACTATACTGCAAAGGGTCCGAAATGTTCACTTTGATCCGAGATGAGAGGTCTTCGATATCTGCATTGGCAAGCCGGGAATCTTCAAGCTTGCAGATATTGAAACGGAGCAAGCGAACCATCGTCGTCAGGCAAGCAATGCCCAGTAGCGCATTCGCATCTTGGAAGTTGACCCTGTAGTCGCAAGGACAGTCATCGCTGACAACGAATTCGGAAATTGACAAATGGCGGACCCGAAGGCCTCCATTAGCCCCTTCGTCTCGATATAGCAAGGAGCTGAGACCGTCCACCCACTTTTTAACGAGATTGGGCTTCACTCCCGCCAGTTCTGCAATCGTCTCCTCGCACAGTGGGCGGTACTGCGCCGTTGTAAGAAGTACTCCTATCATGCTCCGAAACTCGTGATAGCATTGGACTATTCGTACTTTCAGGATACTTGAGTAAAGTCCGTACAGAGATTCCCGGCCAGTACTGGCTGAGTCTTGCAAGATTGCGTTCAAGGACTCTGTTGGGTCCGCACAGTTCTCCAAAGCAAGAACCAGAGTCTTGACGAAGATGAAAAGGCCATTTGCCCGAGAGGTAACTTTGTTGAAGAGCAAGTCTTCTGGCCAAGGATGGGAAAGGTGCCATTCTGAGGCCACCAAATCGAACTGGCTTCGAGCAAAGACTCGCAAATCCGCAGTGGCTTCTTGATCTGTCATCAAATCATATCGCAAATGCGACGGCTGGGTGGGTCCATCAAAGAAACGTTGGATATCAACCTCGGGTCTACTCGTGATCATGATCTTGAGCCACGATGCTTGTGCGGCTATCTCGGTCAGAACTCTCAGGATGCCTGGGCGACTGTGATGGTCGCCAATTTCGTCCAATGCGTCAATGACAAAGACGAGAGCATGTTCTGGGTGATGAGGAAGGCGCTGGATGAAATCAAGGAGGAGAGTGTGCTTCATTGTTGTTGATGTCAGATTTGGGTCGTTGCGAAGACGGTCTGCCACAATGCGCCGAAAAGGGGGAAAGACTCCGGCAAGTTTGTTCACAAGAGTAGGAAGGATATTTCTGGGCTCATGCAAATCCTGGTTATCCCTCTGGCAGAAGCAGGCTCCGGCAAGGTGCTTTTGATCGTGAAGTTTTTCACAGATCGAATGGGCTAATGACGTTTTGCCGATTCCAGGTGAGCCATAGAACCAGTAAGTATTGCTCTTCGTTGCGCTATTTGTCTCCTGCGGATCAGTCACCCAGTCTATGACTCGATTAAGGATCGCTTGGCGGGTGCCTTCCATGCAACGGCGGTCCAAGTCATAACCTGCCTCGACGTATTTAAGCCGGCCAAGCAAAAGCTCTTGCTCTACACGAAAGTACTGAGAATATACTACCGCCAGATTGAAACAATAAGTTCTTACCGTTCTTTTTGGCCAGGTAGAGAGCCTCAACATCCACCGCACGCATGAAGTCTTCGATGACCTTAGTCAGCTCTCCGCCCATTTTCTCGACCATTTCCTTGAGTTTCGAATTAATGAGCCCATCTTTCGTTCTCTCTACGACCATCAGCGTTTGTCAGACCCAGAAAGCTAACTGCTTACCGAAACGCCCACGTCTGACATAGTCGCACGAAATTTTCAAAGTCGTATGCATCACTTCGAACATTCGCGGGATGATCTTCTCCAAGGTTCCCGTCTCTCCGCACAGGATTTCGTCTGCGACCTTGTCCGCCAGAGGCAAAATGCGCTGCAAGCGTTCTAAAAGGTCGGACGGCACCTGGTCGTATTTGTTTTGTTCCTTCAAGAGCTAGACGGTCGCGCGTTGCTTCTGCTTCTGATACACAGTAGTGAGCACGAACCTCAAATGTCACTCCAGCAACGCTGAAGATAACCTTTGCAGTTGGGTTCAACTGAAGGGTGTCATTATCTTGCTGGGCTTCCATATGGGAGAACTGACCTCTGACAAGGCGACTCCGTATTTGATAACCTTCTCCAAAGCCTTCTCCGTCGATGCGTTCATCAATGGGGAGTATTCTTTTAACAATTCTTTGAGTTCCTGGAGCGACATACGTAGAGACTCCACCTATGCGTAGACTATTAGCTGGCTGTGATGGGGAGTTGCAAAAGGACAAACAGTAGCTTTTGTAGAGAATCGTAATACTAGAGTGTAATGATCATTTCCAATGACAACGACCTCTGCGCTTCTCTATCAGACATGAGCAGGCCAATTGGCGATCAAAACTGACCCGACACCGTGGGTTCGCGTTCTTCAGAGGTCCGATAATCATTGAAGAGAGTTTGGAGGTCAATCTCTTTACTAGTTTGTTCCTTCTTCGTCCATGGTAGATGATTGTTCTTCATTTGGATCTCCACGCGTATCTGAGATGTCGGAGAAACATCTCTACATTCACATATTTACACAAGCCTCAGCAGATGTATTTAGTGAAGAAAGAAAAGGACATACGAGCGTTGCACTGGTGCCCAGGTCCGGTTGTCTTTCCTCTGTAATTCTACCTCCTCATTTTCTAAAAGCAACCGTAGTTTATACTTTGACCCTGGGACGCCTTGGAGTGTAATTTCTGTATGTTGCTCGGAATCAGCGGTATAACCTAAACCGAAGTGAAGCGCCACACGGTCCAGTGAGAGGCTTGGATTAATCAGATCAGCGATAATAATGCGCCGCTAGCCATCGAGATGCTTACAAGTCTATTGTCTTCGGTCCTTGAGTCGCCATGTCTGCTCGCTCTCGGAGAGTTGGAGGTCCGGGATTGGGAGAGGATGCAAGCCGCAATGTGGAAATGTCCCTGATGGGTGGACAGCCGATGACGGTTATCGAGTCAAAGGTTCGATGAATGGGTTTCGTTAGGCTACTTATTGAGACTATGCTGACTGGACAGGAGTATTATCGTGTCTGATATTGGAATATCGGAATCGAGTTGTCTTCCATATGCAAATGTACTCAATGATAAAAAAAATTTGTATTGATAATCTATGTGTTCATGTACTCCAACATTCGTTCTCGGTCTTTAGCCTCCTGCTTCTCCCTCCTGGCATACGAGTTTCGTCCGCGTCCAAACTTCTCTCGTCGTTCTCTATGTCGAGCTTTGGTCTCATTGTGACTAATAGCACCCTTAGAGAGAGTTCGCCTCTCGGAGCTGGATACGAAGTGGGCAAGTGTTCGCGACGTCAGGATCGTTCGCCTTTTCGACGCTCCAACTCCGAGCCGGTCGTATTTGAGAGCCACAGGGATGGGTGCTATTCGGGGTGATGGGTCGAAAGAAGATGGTGGATTGGACTGCGAAGGGGTAGTGTGAAGGTCGTCTAAATGTCCGGAAATAGGTATTGATCGGGAATAATTTGAAACTTGCTGGGTATCTTGTAGTTGGATTGGCATATTCTCTTCTTGCCCCCCTGAGCTCTCTTCCTCGCTCTCTGACTCATCCTTACTTCCTTGTTCAATGTCCTGGACCTCCGTCGCTAAACGAGCAGACAACACAGGACCAACTTCACTTTCCACCACCACAGGCCACTCAGGGTGGCGTCTCTTGGCACTTCTTCCTAGCCCCTCGCCCTCTTTCCACCCAAGAGACCTCGACAGAATGCTGAATCCCTTATTCGAAGGGGGTATCACGCTAAAATTTCGCAATGCAGATGATGGCTCGCCTTGCTGTGAAAGCGAAGAAGCACGAGTGACAATGTCCGCCATAGTGGGCACGGGTGTCGGCGGATGGGAAGATGAGACAAGCGGAATGGAAGCGACGGAGGAGTCGAACCACCCTCTTTTTCTTTTCCTAATGCTATTTAGCGTAGTTGGAGGATCCGGGGGAGGGTTGGTCGATGCTGGGGACACCTTTGTCAGCACTTGATTCACTTCTGGCCCCTCACTCTCCAAAATAGTGGCCTCGTTGGTCCTCGTTAAATTCTTATACCATCTCGCGACGTCCTCCCGTGGCTCCACACTCTCCTCTGGAGCTGGCACAGCTGCAGCGCCCATTCCTCCCGGCACACGGATCGGCAACCCGTGTTCGTCGTAGGTGCGGAACGCGGGGACAAAGTTTGGGGGTTTAACACCCGATCTGGACAACCTGGAGTAGAAAGGGTCGAGCGAGTGCGCGACTTTGTCATCCATCTCGTCATCTGGGGTGAGTTTGGGGCCATCCTCGTCGACAAGACGCGCGTGGACCGAATATCCTCTAAGTGCCATGTTATAATCGCAGTTCTAGCTTATCTCCTGCCCGTTGCAAAGCAAACAACCGATGTGGCTGAAGGGTTGGAGTCCAAAAGGTGCACCCAGCCTCATCACAAAGGGTCGTGAAACGTGCTTCTCGTTCTCTTGCCATAGCCCTCACGTAGAAATGTCGAGCAGGGAGATTGTCAGTTTAGCTGTATGTCTAATTTCCCGCATTTGATACTCTCCAAATATATCACTAACACGCGCAAAACCCAGGTTGGCCAAGTAAGTCTCGCGGAAATTAGCTTATGGCGACTGCCTCGTTTATTAAGTCAGAGGTTTGCAGGCCGGAAACCAGGTGCGCGTCGTCCATCTAAACCTTTAGAATCGTACGCATCTGTCTAATGGAACCGCGGCTGTGGTAGATCGGCGAAGCCTTCTGGAGCTTGCTACTTGCCGAACACGGGCTTGACCCCCAAGGAGTGCGTGCGCTGCGTGTCCCGCCGAGTTCGAGCTCCTCACGCGTCTTTTACTCTCATCTACTGTTGGATGGCCTGTCTGTGCGTTGGCGCATGTTGGGGGGCGTGCGGTGCAGGTGTACCATGGCTCGAACCCGCTCGAACTCGATCGGATCACGACCTACTTTGAGGAGATCGAGCCCCGCGCGGGTATTCCTGCTAGATATGTACCGCGGAGCACCCAGGTCGATCTCGAGGGCGGCGTGCTCAAGCAGGTGGGTCTACTCGCCTATTACCTTACTATGAAACCCGACTCATAGCTGCTTGTGGGCTGGATTGTAGCTTCGGAGTGGCACACTCGGACAACTCTTCCCGCCTGACTCGTGGATCCACGGTGAACCCGGTGCCGGGAACAACTGGGCTCGAGGGTGTACGTATCCGGTTCTCCACCGCCTTCCTCTGTATCCCATCTAACTACTTATTCGTTCACCAGTCTATACAGAAGGTGCCGAACTGGTCGATCAGATCCTGGTTCGTCTCTTTTCTATTTGCGCTCGTTCCCGCTTCTGAACAACGGGCATTGGGCGTGCAGGATTACATCCGCAGGCAAGCCGAGAAATGTGAATCGCTCCAAGGGTACCAGCTCTTCCACTCCCTCGGTGGGGGCACAGGCAGCGGCATGGGCACGCTCCTGCTGAACAAGCTGCGCGAGGAGGAACCCGATAGGATGCTCGCAACATTTAGCATCATGCCATCGCCCAAGGTCTCCGAGACGGTCGTCGAGGTGCGTCCCCTCACCATAATAAACCCGTGCGGCGAATAAACCCTGGTACTGATTTCGGGGCGGGGATAGCCGTACAATACAATGCTCTCGCTGCACCAGCTGACCGACTCGACGGATTTGACGATTTGCATGGATAACGAGGCGCTGTTCGATATCAACCAGCGGCAGCTGAAGATCGCTCAACCGGATTTTAAGGATCTGAACCGCGTGCGTCGCCTTTTTCTAACATCTTCTCGTCCTCTGTTCCTTAAGGGATAAAATCAAATTGTTTTCAGGTCATCGCACGCGTCATGTGCGGCGTCTCGACGACTTTGCGGTTCCCGGGTCAGCTCAACGGGTACGCTAACTACGAAATGGACAACGACAAACGAGACATTCTGACGGTTGCGGTGACTATAATCACAGGGACCTCCGAAAGCTAGCGATGAACCTCATCCCCTTCCCTCGCATGCACTACTTGCTGCCGTCGTACGGCCCGCTGGTATCGGCGGGGCACGCAGCATACCAAGGAAGTACGGTGCACGAGTTGGTCGGGTCGTGCGTACCTTCCTCCCCTCCCGTTTCCTACCAATTTGATAATAACACCGCCACCTTCCACCCCACAATTACCTTTGCCTCGTCGTCTTTAGCCTCTTTGACCCGCACAACCTCCTCGTCGCGTGCGACCCGCGCTATGGGCGATACTTGACGGCCGCGACCATCTTCCGTGGGCAGCTGTCCGCGCAAGAGGTGGAGGTTTCCATCGAGCAACTGCAAAGCAAGAACTCTAGTTTGTTTGTCGAGTACGTTCTCTCTTCTATCGGCCCTCCCCCCCTCCGTTCTGTTTCATGAGGATAAAAGATTTGCTGATGGTGTTTCATTTGGTTTTAGCTGGATCCCAGACAATGTGTCGGTTACCATGTGCAGCGTCCCGCCCGTAGGGCAGAAACACGCAGGAGTGTGTCTCGCCAACTCGGTGCGTCTTTGCCATTTCCCGCCCTGCCGCCCGCCCGCCCTTTCGCTTCGCTGACTTGCAGCCCTGTCTCGGGCGGGCATGACACAGACTTCCATCCAGGAAATGTGGAAGCGCACGCTGAACCAGTTTGCCCCCATGTTCAAGCGGCGGGCGTTTTTGCACGGGTACTGCCACGAGGGGATGGACGAGATGGAGTTCACCGAGGCGCAGAGCAACATCGAGGATTTGATCACTGAGTACCAGCAATACCAAGAGGAAGCGTACGTCCCACGCCCTTCCTTTCTTGCTTACCCCCCTGACCATCTTGTGAATTTTGAAATGCTGACGCCCGCGCGCGGGCTTTGTTGACTTGTGGGTGCTTCCTTTTGCACTTTGTGTTGTTGACAAGCAGTGGAGACGACCATGCCGAGATGCCAGATTACGAGGGAGAAGACCCGTCAGAGTACTAGAATTACCCGAGGGTGGTGGGGCCATTGGACAGCAGGCATAGGGACAGGATAATGATGATATAGGGGTAGTGAATAGTGTTTCGGATGTCTGTTTGCTTTGACTGGTTGGATGGATGTCGGGATTGCGATGCATAATGCATAAGGGTGTAATAGAGAGATTTAGACAAGGATACGTGTTTGGCCGAGTGTCCCGAAAGGCAAAACGCGAGTCGATGACCCGTTATAGGATAGCTAGGTTTCCTAAAGAAATTTAAAAACCTGGTGGGCGCAAGTGGCCGAGAATGGCAAGTGGGTCATGACACAGATGGCCCACCCCGACTTCGACTCGACCACTTGTACTATAACGCCAGACATTTACAATCTGCAGCGCAACACCCGTTCACTATCGACTAGTACGA
>Ga0307513_10006117_pt1 | contig 15800 bp, 15 predicted proteins | sample 15_EM_MG_FD_202174 | JGI IMG/M metagenome (GOLD analysis project Ga0307513, IMG submission 202174) | Populus trichocarpa ectomycorrhiza microbial communities from riparian zone in the Pacific Northwest, United States - 15_EM | ecosystem: Host-associated > Plants > Roots > Unclassified | place... | reverse complement strand
AATTATTCGTAGCGGAGCCCAACAAACACTCCGGACGAACGTACGTGTGGCGTTATCTCGTGCTGTCGCTGTGGCTTTTGTTGGGAATCGGACGAGTATATGGGAAGCATTCTGTATAGCGTGTATATAGTATACGAATGCCACAACATTCCAGGTCTGAAATATGAGAATCGCAAGCACAGAAAAGCGGATGCCCAGACCGTCCAACTCAGAATTTGGAAAATAAAAATACAGCACTAGACACGAGATATAAATGCCGAGTGACACACACTAACTAGAGAGTAAGGGAATTGAGGTCTTTGTGAGACCCAGTCTTCGATTCCAATGGAAATTCTCGCGCTCGCAAGGAAGAGAATACAACAGAAGTCACGCGCTTGTGCACGTGTACCGAGTTTATTGCCAGGACTAGACGAGAACGCGCGTCGTTAGTTTCGATATCCCGGCCGAAATGCGGGTGAAATCACGAACCTACTATACAGCGTATTCGAGATGAATAGGTTTTCAGATGACATAGAGGTGTGGATACACGGCTTCTATCCCGGAGTAGAGTCGATGATTAAAGTGTGAGCTCTTGTGTACCTATGACAGGTTATCGACTTATATCCTTTCCAAGACGTCATTGGAGGCACTCACCACCATAACATGCCACTGTGATCTGTGGAAAGCCAGTTACGAATTCTTTGAACCCAAGGACTTGGAATTAGATTTGGAGAGAGAGCAAGTTCAACGCAGGCAGGCGGACAGCATATGTGTACGCAATGATTCATTAGGGTATCGTGCTGGTTTGCCGCTCGGTATTGAGAGGATAGGAGGCCATCGTATCGGCAAGGCGGAAGAAGGATGATTCGAGACGATGTGCGAGTTTTGGCTTGGACGCTGAGTAGGTGTACACGGACGGGTGACAGGGGTATTGGTCGTCTCATCTAGGGGCGCACAAGGAGTTGGCGTGTGCGGGGCCCTCGATGAAAGGGTGGACTACCAGCTCTGGGTCGGCTTGAGGACGAGCGGCAGGATCTGGTGTCTATCGTGATATCCCGATGCCGCTCCCCCACAACAATGTTGATTTAGAAATGGTAGTTCCTTTGGTGAACGATGGCCGCCGCGTGGGAGCCAAACGAGGGACCTCCGTCATCCCCATCTCGGAAACACTTTTCGTGCCTACACCCATGTGACCCGTCCTCCTTCTCGTAGACGAACGCTGCGTAGCACGACCGTCCACGGGCGGCATACTGCTCGGCAAGCACAGGGCAATCAGGATTCCCGATAATCGGTTCACCCCCATGACGCCATGAAGCCGCTTCAAACAATTGTATGAGCTTGTTGATATCGCTTCGCATCTGGTCTGTCATCATTGGCATTGTCGGGACGGGGACGACTGGCGGTTGGGAAAGGGTGATGGTTTATTAAATGTCTTTGGAGTGACTTTTTGGGATTTTGATCAATGGCAGAGAGAAGTTTTTCTTGGGGAGAAACAAGCGGGGTGAGTGGGGATGAGGCAACGGCCTAAGAATCCCTGGGGTTTATATGCTGCAAAGAATCTGGCCGCATTAGACACGGATCCAAGAGCGGTCCAAGCATGACTCTCTCTCACTCTCGCTTGCGGCTTGTAGGGCGCACCCTGTGGTGGTGTAGTCCAAAGCTGGAGCGTAATTCCATTGTACTCGTCCAACATTTGAATAAGGCTGGACCGATGACGGGGCCGTTCACCGACGCGCGTGAGCTAATCTCTAGGGTAGTAAGTAAGCGGCGGCTGCTGCGAAGGTGCGGAATGGACGCATTGTGGAGAAATGTGGAAAGGACAGGCGGAGGTCAGGGAACCGCAGTATGGGATGCTTGGATTCAAGCCGTGATGGCCCATTCTGTGGCAGGCACAAACCGTGAACGCTGCCAAAATTTCGTTCCTGCCGTCGCAGTTGTTGTCAAACGCCCTCTATCCCTGTAAATCTTCTGTTCGTATACAGGCAGTCTGCTTGCGCAGCCTCTACCCTCAATCCCGCCACCCAGCCTCTGACACCCGCTCGTTCGCGGTTGTGCGCGCGAGTGGAGTCGACGTGCGAGTGGAGTCGACGCGCGAGTGGCAAACCACTCCGAGTCCAACGCCAGGGCTAATGCTGCGCGGCGCCGACAAGGGCTTGGGTCACAGCGGGGTCACCCGTGCGTGGCGCGTCTTTTTTGGCCAGGTTCGCAATTGAGTGGCGGGGGTGAACGAGGGGTGAACGAGGGGTGAACCGGCTACTAGCTGTCCAGTCCTAAGCGCCCAGGTCCATGACAGGAGGGCGAATGAAGAGTTCATCCAGACTTTCGTAGCAGAGAAATGACTGGACACCCCGCCATCGCTTCCACCGGCTACTCATCGTCATAACGTATGTGTACAAGGTGTTTCAGACGTACGGATGGCCCAAGTACCGGCGTTGCTGCTCAAGTTCGAAATGGCCCATGCCGGGTTCGACCCCAGCAGAACGGTGGACTCGGGGTGTCATCACCATTTCGAGGATCTGGCTGTATTCCTAACCCTACGTCCTCGAGTGGAGAGTTCTCCGTTCCGTACATGCTGGTAAAAATTTCGAACCGGAGTCTGTTGATGGACCGCTTTCCACCGGGGGATCACAACTGTTTGATAGGGTAATCAAGTTGAAGATCGCGATTCCGTACGACCGGTTGCAAGTCTTTGGATGTGCTGGCACATTAATATTCATGACAATTCCTAAAATCATGGTCAGGTTCTCATTTGAAGGGGGCATAATATCACTAGGATATCCAATATACACTCACCGCCTATCGGCGTTGCCCATGTTTGTTCGTCGCTCCCGCAGCAACCCTTCAACCCCGAGGGCCCCGGCGGCATCGATCAGTTTGGAGAGCCATTCGATGTCATCGCGGTTGAACCATCTGGTAATCCTGGTGAATCCGCGACGGGGAGAGAAATGGTGAGGGAAAGCAACTGGCGGGCGACAGGCGGGCAGGCGACAGGCGGCAGGCAGCAGGCTCTCATCGTCAGTCTCACCACTAGGTCTCTGGAACAAAGCCAGGTGGAAGTCAAAGCCACAGTGTATGAGTGTCCCTCATGTGACCCCTTTGGACACTTCTCGCGATTGAGACATTAACGTCGGAGCGGGGAGTACTGCACCCATGATCTCACCGTATGCCCACCAATAATGGTGACGTGAAGAACGCTCACCACTGACGAGCGGGAATATTAATGTAATGGCCAAGCAATACATTTCGTATGTGAGGACAACGAGCAGACCTGAACAAAAAATTGGAAACCCTAAGGTGTAGGTATAGGAACACAATGCAAGATGGGTGTAGAAGAGCCATGACAAAGACACGCAGATTCTACTTCCACCCAACCAAAGGTTCCCCTGAGGTTCCGGTGGGGTGCTAAGGACGATGTTGTGGTCGGCGATGGCGGATGCCACTGTTGATGATGATCACAGGAGTCGAACCTGATGCAGTAAACGAGTAGCCTTGATGGCTGCGCGCGGCTGGGATGCGGTGCGGAGTGCGAGAATGGAAATTTTGTATCTCTTGAGATAGGCCCGGTCTTGAACTAGAGATATGTGTCAAGTTCTGGAGGCTCCTCTGCCGTCGGAGAGTCGATGGTGATGGTGTGTGCCAGTTGAGTGGCTACGATCATCTTCCATTTATAGTATTCAGCGCCAGCCGCACGTTGGGCTGCATAGCTTGAGTGCATACAGCAGATATCCAAAACGTTTGTGGAGGAAAGCGTCGATATGGGTGCCATAGCAGGACCCCGTGACTCACGTTGAACGTCGAGAGGAGACCGATGGCAGACACAAAAGGTCGCCACGATAGAGCTGCTGGTGGCCACAAGAGTCCGAGAGGAAAAAAATAGGGGGTTGCATTTGTTAGATATCAAGTCATTAAACCTACAGGTACTTCATCAGCTACTGCCTCGCGGAAAAGGAAGACCTGACCGTACCATTCGTAACTCAAAAAGACTTTGTCCATAATCCATATAACTTCTCATCAACGTCCATGGAACTATGGAACTTTGCGAGCGCGTTCCTAGGCTCGCTCTGCGTCCTAGGTGTCCTCGACGCTCGATCCTCCTCTCACCCACGTCGCTCCTAGCTTCGGACAAGTTCGAAGGGAAGCCGGTCGGCGTGCCGGGTGCAGGGGCACCAAACAGCCGCGCAGGTGGATTGAACGGAAAGATAGTTGTATAACAGACGTAGTCCAATGGCTGCCAAAAAAGGTGGCAAAAATTTATAGTCCCGACATGGTAGACATAGCCTCAAATACTGGAAGTTGAGAGTCAAGGGTGCGGCAAGTGAGGGCTGTAATTAGGGCGAAGAGAGATTAGAGTGGGTATTCAGTGGATCTTGGTGGTTGAAGACTAAGTCGGAGCATGTCTGGACCGTATCGAACACTGGAATACTTGTTTCTGAACTTGTGCTCAACTAGTGTTGCGGCGCGTGTGCTGCCTAACCGAGAGCGAGCGGCGTGAGGGTCATATACTACGTGAAGCTACGTGGATGTAAGGATATTATGAATATTACGTTGACCTGATACTAGGATGTGGGGTGTTCTGAAGCACATTTGTAGGCCAAGCGTCGCGTCCGAAGTTTGCTCATTTGGGCGCTTTCGGCGTTGGAATCCAGCCGCCACCACTCGATCCCCCCATAAAACGACTTGCTCTCCTAACGTGTCTGCTCTTTCTCGCTTCTGTTTTTCATCTATTTGTGCATAAGTAACCCAAAATCTCTCACAAATCACGCAACTGAGCCAGTTCAATCCGCAATGTCTGGCGTATTCCAGTCGATCGTTGGCGGGACACGCACACCACGTCAGTACGATATCACTATATAATACCCTACGGACGCATTTGGCTGACTGGTCTGTCCTTTCTCGCCCCGCAGGTGCCAATGACAAGGGTGAGCCAGTCGTTCAAGCTTATTCGCTCCTACTTTCCAGCCTCAGCACGTGCAAAAGCCATACGTAGCTCTATTCCGACGCAGTGCTTCACTCCGAGCCGCGCTGGAGACCAACGCGGCTGCCATGCGGCATTCCCGCCTTGAATGTTTTCGTCATGTTGCGCCTAATAGCGGGTTTCTCTGGCCGAGCACGTCAGAACCACCCCACTCTCCTTTCGGAATGTTCCTCTGTTCGCTTACTGACCTTTCATCTTTTCCAGTGCTGGAGTTCCTCGAGAACATCACTCCCACCGAGCCCATGGAGGACCATATCAACTGGGACGACGATGAGCCCGCCGCAAAGGGGGTAGTGGCCTCCTTTGGTCATGGTTACGGTCAGGCCACGTTTAACGCGCAACCCCTCGATCCGGAAGTGGAAGACCTTCAGGATTCAGTGGTCAGTTATCCGGGCGAGGACAAAAATGCGCCCACCGGTAAAAGGACCCCTGGAGCGCATAGGTCGGTGAGTGCCTGCCTTCCTTCTCTGGTGAGCCAGCCAAAGTTTGACGCACTTGCAGCGGCACGATTCCCTCGGCGCCGATCAACCCAATAGAAATAGCGGTCTAGAGAACTTCGGCTCCCAAGGGTGGCCTCCTGGACCGTCTCCCTTGGGTCCCTCTCGCACGCCCTCGCGCCAGTCGCGCCAAGCTGCTGCAACTCCTCGCGCTGGTATGCGTTCAGGAAGCCGCCTTGCCAACAGTATGCGGCCTCCCTCCATTTCTCAGTCCGAGATGCAAAATCCCAATATCGCTATCTCCGTTCGTGCACCGTCAGTCATGGTCGACCGCCCTCCCAGCATTGTGCAGAGTCTCGCCAGCGATCCAGACATGCGCTACGCTTTTGATCATCCCGAAGCGATCCCTCCTGTTGCCTCTCCCACGCAAAGCGCGCGCGCCAGAGCTGAGCTCCTTCCTTCAAGGAAGACCCATAGTTTCTATCATGAGCACGTTGGAGGAGGGTCAGCTCCCAATTCTCCTGGTCCTGCCCAACACTCGAGAAATCCTGCCACATACCAACCCTATGGTTCCGGGCTCCGTTCACGCGTTGGTTCCCCTCTCAAACAAGACATGGTTCTCGGGTCCCCTTCTCCATCCAGGGCACCCTCCATCCATGCTCGATCAGCTAGAGACCCGCAAACCCTTCGTGCTCAACATGTTCGATCACCAAGCCCGCCTAGGCAAGCCATTATCCAGGCTCCACCGTCCCCGCGTCGCCCACCAATCCAACTGTCGACCACGCCGGCCCCGCGTCCACTGAGCACATCGACCAAGCCTCCTTCCCCTCCACCAAAAGAAACCCAGGTTATTCCGGTCCCTCCACCCCCGCCCCCTTATGTCAGGCAGTTTCAGACGCCAGCTCACCAACGAACTCAATACGGTCCACAAAAGCCTCCCGAACTCATTAGCACTCTTCGTCTCAAGAAAGTCGACCCTGCTCACCGTCCCGCTGACTGGCCATCGCACCAAGAGGAGACCCAGGACGCGCTTCCCGCACACCGCGGTGCTTCTCCTGCCGGAACGCCGCGTGCGAATCGAGCGAAGACCATGTCTGTCCGATCTGGAGGCGAAGATCGTGTGAAAACCGTCGCGGCTCAGGAGAACGCCGGAGAGGAACATGTCCAAAGTCACGTTCACGAACTCACCGAGTTGGATAACCACGTTATCATTCACCAAGTTGGAGAGCAGGAGCCGACTGGGCAGTACCACGATTGGGACCCCGCCGACGAGCACCCTGATATCGCGAACCATATGCAAGAAGTGTACGAGATTGTGGATGCCGATGACGAGCCTTTTGTTCCCCCACCCGAGGAGATTGGGACGATTCATGGCGCCAGCGAGGAAGGCGATTTGACACCCAAGGCAGGGAACATCGAACCTCCACCGATGGATATCGAGATTTACCCTCCTTCCGAACGATCCCCCCCTCGCGCCGGAACTTCACTCTACATGGTCGATGAGAACCAGTTGGATCGAGTGGAAGATATGCCCGAGCGAGAACTTATTGAGATGCTCAAGACTCCCCACACAGGGTATACCAATTTGCAGAACGATGGAGAGAGCGTGTATCAAGAGCTCAATCCTCATACTCTAGAGGTGCTCGGCAAGCATCATGATGAGGATTTGTGTATCCTTCTTCAAGCCGTAGACGATGAGCTTCAGCACCCTGTTGTCAGGAAAGCGGTGAGGAGGGCTATCAGTTCAAGGTTGAGAAGGTTGGGTATGGGCGAAGACTATGATGTGAGTCAATACAAGCTTGGGAGTGTCTGTTATCATGCTGACGGAGACATTCTCCAGACCGTCAAGCGGGATCCCAAGCTCAATGCTGAGCTGCACCAATACGCGTATGGAACCGGTCTTGGTGGACATGATCTTCCTGACGACGCTCCAGAATGGGCCAAGACCTTGGACGCCCATGTTCGCGAACTAACAACGACAATGAAGGCATCACAACTCAAGGGGAGCAGTCACGACAGAAGCAAGCGCAACAAGCTCAAATACCGCGGCGAAGATACAGTTACCGTCGATCGCACCGAAGAAGAAGAAGCGGAGCGCACAACTGTGACCGGCTTTGAAGGCGACTCGCTCCACCCTGGGCACGCGATCGACGAAGGGGGTCTCCACTACAGACCCGATACAGATGTTGACCCAGCGGAGGGCACGTACGGCGATACCATCCGTCGAGGACCTGTGGAGGAGTCCCCTGGTGGACAAATATATGAAGAAGAGATATATAAACTCAGGAAGAGGTCTGGCTCTCCCCGCTCTCAGGCTATCTGGGAAATTGAAGAAGAGCGTGCTAGGGGCGAACTGCCTGCAGACGACATGCATGATGCTCGCGGCTCGGATTATTACAACGGTGATAGGAGGGTGGCTCGTCCGAACCTCGGCGACAACCCTCTCTCGCCCAATCCGATCGACAGCGCCGTCGATGCTCCCGACTGGCTTACCCGCTTTGGACTCGACCCCAACGAACCCCCGCCGTGGCTCAAGGTGTACCAGCGGCTCCTCAACTGGGCCATCGTCTGGCCGTTCTCCGAATTCGATGGGGCGTTGCAGTCGTGTCAACGTGGCGAACAGGTCGACGAGGTGGCCCTCAGCATCTGGACGACGCAGGTGTACAAGCGCTACGTGCGCACTCAGCTCACACAGTACCCACCCCGGCCAGTCGATAAGATGTTCGTCCCTCCTAATCTCACGGACGCGATTAACAACGCTGTGTACAATGGACGACATGCCGATGCTGCTGGTATGTTGAGGGATCTTTGGTACCCTTTCGGTTTCTCTGGGTCGCCACGGATCATCCTCGCCCTCGGACGGCATCGTAGGGAGGATAACCATTGGGTCGCGCACAGGTGCGCGGATCTACTTACAACACGCAGGACTGAACTGACGGGCACCGATAGGTTCTCATTGACCGAGGGCCAGATTCTGACGTACGATTGCTATATGGAACGGACATTGAGCGATAGCAGGGTGCGTGGGTGCCTAGAAGGGTCTCAGAACACTGCTAATGATTCTCTCTAGCCTCTGGGTTGGTGGTTCGCGATTCGTATTGCATTCCCCAACGAACTCTATCCGCCTCCCGAAGGAATCGCCCAGCGTATCCTCAAGATCAACCGCCCTCTTCAACTGCTCGTCGACAACTCTGTTGGGGCTGCCGGGATTTGGCGCAACCTGCTCATGGGAACAAAACCTGAGCGCTTGGTTGAGCTTGACCGCCTCCGGGACCTTGTTGGTCAAGAAGTGAAAAGCTTGCGGCAGCGCAAGGAGATGGGCAAGCTTTCCATCAACAAGAGCGGACGAGACCGCGACTAGACCACTCTTTTTTCTTTTTTCCAAACTGTCCCCACCATTCACTTTATTTCTCGGTTTTTAAGGCACTTGCGTTTCCCGCAATTCTCCTCACGCCAGCTCTGAACTTTCATACAACGGTGCTCAGCGATGCTGATTTTGACGCTTCAGAATGATCACGAACTCTCGATGACTTGCAAATGAATGGATATTGGGTTCTCTCGCTGCTGATGCTCTGTGTAGAATGTGTAGAATGTCACTTTGGTAGTTGGATTGCAGACGTACCGAGCGAATTCTTTTTTCTGTTGACCAATCCGTATCTGAACTGGAGGCTGGGGCTGAGCCGTCGAGCTGTCAAGGTAGCAAGGTAGAGCACTATGTCGCGTAGTCATAATGAAGTAAGACAGACGAAATAGGTATTTGTGATTTTGGATGTCCCAGTGGTTTCCGAATCGAAAGGACAGGACTTCGGGTTCTAGAGTGTTGGAACGGCTTGTACTATTCTGTAGCAGCTTGCCATACGAATGGTGCATCTCTGTCTTCCACTTCCGCTGTTGCTGTGTGCCACCAGCACTTCGACCCTACTCATCCGATGGCAGAAGTCTGTAGGTTCCTGGAGCCAGCCCAATGAGGTATGGATCAGACTGCTTTCTTCCTTAACACCCATCTTCCCGGCACTGGGCTTCATAAACGAACACGGAACACGCACGCCTTGAAAGACTGCGGAACGCCTCTGCAATATACAAGCTTATGACACCTACGCTTTGGAGATAAAAACACGGATACAAAAGACAAATTATCCATGGCACCAACACCAAGAACCAGCGTTCAGGAGGTTCATGCAGCTTTTTGCAGCGACGCGACGGACGCTTCTCACTCCGCATCAACACTAAGTTTCAGTTTCGTTTTCTATCGGATATCCCAAATAGGTAGCTTAGTGGTATGTCGTCCGACATAGCATAACGGGCGACAATCTGGGGAGGTGGCGCTCGAGGATAATATTACTGGGGTAACAGAACCGCAAACTTTGTTGTGCGTTTCAAACTGATGTGAAAATGTTTCTGGAACTTCGAGGTTGGGAAAAAAAGACGTACAGCAGAAATATCTCCGTTTGGTTCCCACCTCTTCACCCAACTCCAAGATCACCACAAGAGTGACTGCCATGGATGTGTACCAGTCATAAGTTCCAACCTATTCCCTTTAATTTTGCCACCTTTCTTTCAATAATTTCTCTCCACAAGAACCTGCCTTGGAATTCACGGATCCAAACATGACACGACACTGGTGAACGGAACACTTGATCTACATACGATTCCATCAAATACTTTCTCTGCTCTTCTGGTCTGAGGGACTGATAAGTCGTACGCGGGTCGGGATCGAAGCAACGGTAGGCGCGGACGCGTAAGGGCGGTGAGTAACCCACTCAATAGTCAATAGTCAATCCTCTTCCGTCCTTCGGGTGTCTAGTCCTTCGCAGAGGAGCCAACGGTGTAAGATACGTCTGATCGACGTTCCACCAGAGATGGGGGCAGACGCGTCACGTATCCTAAAGAGCATTAAGGGTGCAAGGTGCATCAGAATATATTACCTGCACCTTCGGCGCGCGTCTGGCATGAGGCAGACGCGTGCAGACGCGTGAACAGGAATGTGGCGGACCCAACAACAAACACCAACACCTCTCCCCCCCGACCACCACCATGGTCCTCGGGCAACTAGTCTTCTTTGACAGAGATCCGTCTCTGTGGCTTACTCATATCACCCCCAAAACTTCTCGTGGCTTCGCAGAGCCAGCACTCCCCGCACCTGGTATGGCTCTCGTTCTGGTTGGCCTTGCCACCGTCGGGTTCTTTACCTCCAACCGACCCAGAGACACGAAATACGATAGGAAGGGTCATGGTGAGTGAATCATTCCGCGTATTGACTCGGGTATCTGAATTATGGTCGATTTTTCTATTCGTAGCCAACATTTCGATGTCGTTCAACATTCTCGCTCGGGTCACGATATTTGCAGCACTCTCTTACCTCATCTACACGACTATATCTGGGCTATTGATTGATATTTCGACTCCACCCATTCGAACTCCGGCCAAGCCGACGTCAATGTACATGAGCCTCGCGAACCGTCTTCTCAACTCTACCACCACGCTTCTCGTCAAGTTCAAGGTCCTGGATCAACGCGGTTTGCGACCTTGCCAGGGAAACGCGAACGACTCGCCTCTACCTCTTGCTCTTGCTGTGTCGGCGCAGAGGTTCGTGAGCTGGCTGCTCGCAAGCGATCGCCTATCCACGTATTATCCAATTTTAATGGTGGTATCAATGTGCCATAAAGTGGCGCTAAGTTCTCTACGTTCAGCTACGGGGGCCAGGCCATCGCTTTGCATAGCCCATAAGGCGGTTCTACTCGTACTCATCCTTGGTTTCACTGCAAGTGTACGGTCACTTGCGGTGCTTACGCGTATCTCTGCTCTCAACCAAGCCGCGTTGGTTGCACCTGGCCTCGCCACAACCCTTGGGCTCGACATGCTCGTGTCACTACCTTCCCTTGCACTCTGGTATGCGCGTGGTGAATCCAAGGTATTCAATTCTCTGCTGGATTCGGACCCGGACGCGCTGACGACATCCCCAGTGGCAGACAGCGGCAGAGTATGCGATTGGAGCTACAACTCTCGAGTTCTTCTTCTGCTACGCCAAGGATTTCCACGACCTGCGATCCCGTGCAAACATATTACTTGGCACTGGGGACCTGGACTTGATTACCATGCAAGCCGTGGCGTTTGGCGTGCTGCTGTTCCCGTGTCTGGTTGCATCTCAGCTTCACTCAACCGTCAACATAGTCGGATTCTTACACTCTCAGTCCACGTTCACACCTGCCACAATGCGGCCTAGTAACTCGCAACAGTCGATCGGCAAGGAACAGCCTGTGGTGACCCTTACCTCCACCGACACAGCAGAAGGAGATCCAATTAGCCAGGTAAGGGTTTTACTCATCGTTTTTGTTTTTAATTAGATATCCCCCTCAGGTACCCGCTGAAGATAACTCCCAGTCCACACCCACACCCACACCCACACCCACACCCACACCCACACCCACACCCACACCCACACCCACACCCACACCCACACCTACTCTGAAATCGCGCTCCGACTATGGCACGATAATCAGGACGCATCCGAGTGCACTGTACTGGAAACTTTCCAATGTCTATGCATGGATTAGCAGCCCCAACCTACATTACCGATCCATCGACGGGTGGGAGTACACCTTTAACGACAGCGACATATTCGACGTTTACGTCCTTGTGGCGAAGGCGTACAAGAGAGTGCTCGACGAGATACTTGCATCGGTTCCAACCATCTTAGATCCGAAGGCTGTAGAGACTCTAGTCGTCAAGTACATGCAAGAAGCCAGGAGGCAGCTCCTTCAGAGCCACCAGAATGCCTCGAGTGGTAGAGGAATGAACCATAGGCGTACGGAGTACCGCCATCGACAAAGTTTCAAGAGGCACGGGGCGACCAGCGTGTCAACCCCTCCTTCTTCGCCTTCGGTATGTTGGCTCCATGTTTCGTGTAGTACTGTATACTGATTCTAACAACCGATTTCCTTCAGAATTCGGATTCTTCTGACCATTCTGAGCCAACAACACCCGATGAGGAGACACGTGAGGCTGCTGTGCAGCTAAAAACCGGGTCTCGGTCTTTGGGTAATAAGCTCAAGGTAAAGTAGACTTGTCTGTTCATTCTTGCAAACTGGCTGACTTTCCTTGCATCAGTCTGCGATGGTGAAGCCAGTGAACCGACAAATTCAAGTTCAATTTGGTCAGATGAAATATATCACAGACCTCGCTCCTGTCGTGGAGCTCGATGAGGAAAACGCCACAGAGGACTGATGTCCACATCGCCGTAAATACCGCGGGGCTCCGAAGCCAGAAGTGGTTTCTCTGCATTCAATAAGCGCAAATCGGTCCCCTATCAATCTCAATTTACCCTTGTTTTGTCTTGCGATTTTTCTAAAAACTCGAAGCTTGATCTAGTGGATCGGAAGTAATGGGACGTGAAATGCATTTCAGAATTTCAGTTGTAGTAAACACAGTTTCGCCCTTTGTTGTCATATATCGTGTTTACTGGTTTCCTTCTCCAACTTGCTAGCCCGGGACCCTGGAATAGGATTTACTTGCGCACACACGAACTGCAATGAATAAGGTCAGAAAGGGGTGAGACCTGATCGGTTGAAGGTGCGAAAAAAAAAACCACAGCACCCAGGATTCCCGCGTGGTCCCCCACCGTGGTACTAACTGGGCGGCACTCCGGTTAACTGCGCAGATCGGACGGGATGCGGTGCTTTCGAAGTCCTATGGCCGTGGATGCAATGAGGTATCTCCAAAGTCTTATATTCACTTCACTCCTTCCCACACTCACACAAATATCCTGAGTTTGGCCTTGAAGAGTGCCCACATGTTGAATTCCGATCGTCAATAGTAGATTGATTACACGGAAGAAGTATTTCCGATAGAGTTGCATCCATGTTCTATCCAATCTGAGGTCCGGTGCAAATTATTTACCAAATGCGCGGTCCCTTTGCCGAGTTCAGGTACGGCCCTTCTCCCCGGATGCCCCTATATCCAGTCTTTCCAATGTTTTACTATCCACAGGATCATTAAATGAAAAGGTCGGCTGTGCTGGTCGTTCTCAAAGGAGACCGAAGGGCGGCTAGGGACGGAACTGACTGAACAGTACTGCCCATTGTAGGCTCTAGATAAACCCATAGATTGGGTGCGAGACTTATTCTCTGTCAATCCTACCAACCTAGCTACGGCTGTGCTTCCTTATGACCCCATCATGTCGATATCGTGCAGACTCGGTAATAAAGTAATACGCAGAGGACCTGGTCAGGGACTGCCAGGCCGGTGTCGCGGGGGAGGAGATGTACGTCGGAGGGGACGGGCAGGTGGACGGGTCGAGTAGTCTGGAGACGTCGAGGGCGTTGAGGTGGATCCATAAGGTGTAGTTTGCGAGGAGTAATAGTGAGCCAAAGAGGGTAATCGAGACTGGATCGATGAAATAAATGGTTAGTTAGTGGTGGTGCTGACCACTGTGGTACTCCAAATCGGATACAAGACCTCTATTAGTAAGATATCCGAGGTACGTGCATCACGATCGACCTAGAGCTACATATATATATCTAGGGACTGGATAGAATACAACTATTGTCCGATTCAGGAGAGCTCCAGTTTATGTAGAATTCACAAATGTGGTTCGAAACTATTCGCTACAAAGTGTAGTGCTAGCAACCTATGATATGCGTGGTCACGAGGTGGCCTGGCAGATCGAACCGGGTTTTATTCGGTATGTAATCTTCTATATCCCAGTGATATTGGAGTACCGATTTTTTTGAATAATTTCGACGCTACTAACCCTCACACACACACAGAGGTTCTACCATGGAGCTCTATTTGCGCCATGTTAGACTCTCAGCCTCGTCGATGGAACGGAATTCCGGAAGTCCGGGATTGAAAATCGATATCCGGACGACGGAATCTTGAAGGACGTGGATGGAGCTTCAAGGTTGGCGGACACGACAACCGACGAGTGGAGTAATGGCTCAGAAGGGAAGAGTGGAACGGACGGGCCGACTCCGAGAGAAATGAGGACAGAGGGACAGGGAAAATGCGTAACGGGGCAGTCTAGTTGATCCTAAGACTAGGGGACTAGATAGCGAACACAGTTGTCTAAATAAGAAAAGAAAATGACGACCACCCTCAGCAACCTGCAATTTTCACCACATTTATGTACATAGTATTTGCCAAATCAAATAACTCTCCAAGTATACAGTATAACACCAGCAAACAGCCTGGTTGGTGTAAACCATTTGCCCACCTGGATGATTCCCCTTAGCAAAACATATATACCAGACCTTATAAGTAGAGGATATAGATTAAATCCCTATGTGTGACAAAGTAAGGAGCTGATGGGAGAAGGGACTAGAACATCAATAACTGAAAGGGTAGTAATACACCAACTACAATACAGAGTCCAAAGGAAAGAAAGACTAGGGCTGTGTACTGTTGAAAATTTGGGTCCAAGAGGTTCCATAGGCAAAATCTTCAAAATCAAGAGAAACTGACCGAACATGAGATATGGGAGAGATTGTCAGAAGAGCATGTGAATGCAAGCAGATACGGTAGTATGGGGGCACCCAATATAATAGGCGACCTTCCGAGTCACGGACCCAACCATCTGCGTCTGGCAATGCATAAAAATGAGAGGAGAAAGGATATTGGATGGAAACATGTCGAAATGTGGCCCACACATGGGCGGTATGGTGATCAGAGACAGAGACAGTGCGCTGCCCATCCGGAGTGTAAGCAAGGGACGACACGGGCCCAGAATGCCCCTCTAAAGGTTTCCCAACTGCAGCACCAGTCCCAGTATCCCAGATCCGAATGGTGTTGTCATCAGATCCGGAGGTGACGCGCCGCCCCTCAGGAGAGTAAGCAACGGACATCACGGACCCAAGATGCCCCTCTAAAGGTTTTCCAACTGCAGCACCAGTCTCAGCACCCCAGATACGAATGGTGTGGTCTTGAGATCCGGAGGTGATGTGCTGCCCATCAGGAGAGTAAGCAACGGACATCACGGAGCCAAAATGCCCCTCTAAAGGTTTGCCAACTGTAGCACCAGTCTCAACATCCCAGATCCGAATGGTGTTGTCATGAGATCCGGAGATGATGTGCTGCCCATCAGGAGAGTAAGCAACGGACACCACAGCCCTAGAATGCCCCTCTAAAGGGTTGCCAACTGCAGCACCAGTCTCAGCATCCCAGATCCGAATGGTGTCGTCATAAGATCCGGAGATGATGTGCTGCCCATCAGGGGAGTAAGCAACGGACGTCACGTCCCTAGAATGCCCCTCTAAAGGTTTTCCAACTGCAGTACCAGTTTCAGCACCCCAGATCCGAATGGTGTTGTCAGAAGATCCGGAGATGATTTGCTTCCCATCAGGAGAGTAAGCAACGGACCACACAGCCCTAGAATGCCCCTCTAAAGGTTTGCCAACTGAAGCACCACTCTCAGC
>Ga0307513_10006116_pt1 | contig 15801 bp, 14 predicted proteins | sample 15_EM_MG_FD_202174 | JGI IMG/M metagenome (GOLD analysis project Ga0307513, IMG submission 202174) | Populus trichocarpa ectomycorrhiza microbial communities from riparian zone in the Pacific Northwest, United States - 15_EM | ecosystem: Host-associated > Plants > Roots > Unclassified | place... | reverse complement strand
CCTCCCCCCCCCACCCTCCCTCTGGCGGGGGGGGGGGGGGGGGGGGCGGCCCTCTATTGTTATGGGAAGGTCGAGTTTATAACTTATAGATTTCGCCCTGTGATATTTAACTTTTTATATCTGTAAATTCTTGCCCGCATATCTTCCCTTTCTTGTATAATTTCCCTTCCTCCTTTCCTTCATTTCCTCCCCGCCCGACGATGGTTAAACTGCAAATGGTGTTTTTAGATAGAGAAATGTGGTTCACGATAATATAAGGATTCTTGAGGAGGTTCAAGTTATCAACAACTATATATACGACCACACATGTATGAGAACACTGGTTACCATAAATTATTAGCGTTTTCTCAGCTCTTGCAATTTCTAGCCTTCCGGAATGCAATGGACTCTTCGGGACCTCCGGCTATCTCTGCTTACCTAGCCTCTAAACCCCCAAAAATATAAAAGCCAGTGGCCTTTCTCCCGCTTTTGTTTCTTCATTCTCCAGTCAGCCACCTTAGGAAGGCCATCGCACAGCAGCCTCGGGATAACTACATGACAAATAATAAGAGCTGTGCACGTGAGGACCTGACAAGCTTAGAAAGCGTAACAGCTGTTCCGGATTCTAACTAACTCGGGAATCTTGGTGGATCTGCTTGAGTAGGGATGGAGAGATTACAGCACTGATGGTAGCAAAACAAGGATTTTTACCGGCCAACAGATAGACTTTGTGGAAGGAAAGACAGTTGTAGAAATTAGAAAAACAGGGCTAGTTGTATTAGTGCTCATGTTTCTCTAAAATAGAAATTTAGGGATTCTGGAGGGCTTCCGGGAGCTTTAAGTAATCCATACAAGGACAAATTTGCGGGATAAATTTTTGATTATTGGCTTGGGATACCTTCTTGTTGGTGGGGTAATGTGTTTGGTATCTACTCCAAGTTGTTCGTGTATACCAGAAGTCTTCCATTTGTACTCGTAATAACTATCTACAGTACTCAGGAGCTTTCTAATATTTTTTTCCGATTTTTTCATCCTTACTCGGGTACACATTACGTAATCTGCAGTCTGCAGTATGCGCGTCGTGCTTGCTTGCATCCATGCATTGTTCTTTTGGGACCCGCCCGTGTGGATCGGTACACCTAGCATAGATTTATGATATTGAGGGCGTGTCCACGGCTTCTTGTGCCGCGAGCTTATATAAAGGTATCTCGTACAGACCTTTTGTTTCCTCTGTTCCCCCACTATCGTCCAGGATATAGCTAAACCCTCCTCACTGTCTACCTTGGCACTATGTACTCACGGTGTGTCACTCGATTCGCTCAAATGCTAGTGGGAGGTGTAAATCCACCCTATGATTGCCTAAGAGAACTTATTTATTCATGTATTTCTAAATACATCTTAGCTTCATATCTGTAGCCTTTTTGAGGGATTTTTTTTGAAAAAATCCCCCACAGTTCGCCTCTGAATCCATTGCTAGACATTAATCCCCATCATGGGAGGCTTCGGACAAGCTTTTCGTTGATGGGTAAGGTGTGTTTTGGGGGCAAAGCCGGAGCCGGTATTGCGAATCGCCGAAGTATTCACCTAAGCTTACCCCTCTTGTATTTGTGGGTCCGTGGCTTCGGATACCCAAACAAAGTTTCAAGCAACGTTCAATGCAGTTGGTGCCCAAACAAACACAACCAGAACAATTCCCCATATAAAAACTAATGGCCTACTGGTCTCATGGCTTGCTAGTTACACCGCCACCTCCACGTCCCCGGGCCTAAGCCCACTATCTACTGGATATCGATTACTAGCCATCGAACGATTTAGCCAACCCACCCTGACAGTAGAGAGCAACTCGGCTGGGGGATGTTCGTCCGAGCCGAAAACGCAGCACTAACAGGTGCGACGAATCATGCACAGTACGCGTAATAGGCAACAGCGTGTACCTGCAAAGCGCTAGGGCGCTCTCAGACCTTTCAGTGTGCATCGCTAGCCGGAGGAGTGCGTAAAGTCGCTGCCGCTCGCTCGGGATTGCTGGGCTAATGCTGTCCGGATAAGAATTTCGCTGAGCTGGCTGATCGATAAGAGGATCGCGATGGGAAAATATCCCCCTCACCGAGTGATAATTTTATGGCAAAGAAATGCTACTATAGCCTCACTTTTTGTATTAGGCGCCAGCATCACACTTGGGGTGACCTTATTTATGTGCTGGGTCTTAGAGAGTGTGCTGGTGGGGCATTGAGTAGCGAGGACTATGGGGACCAGGACCCTGGGACGTAAGATGCTCGAGTCTGGGGATCGTCAGGAGTGGCGGGGCTTGTGGGAGTGAGATATTGGTGGTCTAGCTAGGCTGGTTTGTCTTTTCAGTTCGGCCCGGTTTGGGAGAAAGTTGGTTTGTTTCCCTCACCTTTTGGCTTGACTCACGAATTAAATATCCTTACTTTTTCATTCTTCCATCCTTTTCTTCCTCTCTTCGTGACCATGAATATGGATTTCAATGCGAGAGTGGACGAACTGATCACTAGGATCGTGGATTCGGGTTGTGAGGTAGATTTAAGATTTATTTATTAGTGCGGTAAAGGTATCATGTCCCCCCATTTTGAGCAAAATCCCTGTCTGATAGCCTATCCCTGAGTCCGTCGATGTGCCCAAGAAATCGGTGGCTTATGTCTCAGATCGTAATGCCAAGAGTCTATTTCCAGTTAGGGAAGGATACCCCGTCATTTTCTTAACTAGACGTCTTGGGCGGATCACCCGACGGACTTAGGGATAGGGCATGGGGTTATGCAGTTGAGTGGAGATGCGGATATGCAGGTATGATATGCGGGTATATATCGTGAGGAGATAGAAGGGTATGGGGCATGTGGGTTTGTATAATAGTTTCCGGCGGTTTGGCACCCAGCAGTGGGTTGTGGTTTTCACACCCTATGCTGGTATGTATAGGGTATTTGTTTCATGGTTTCTTTCATACCCTATGCCACTAGGCATACAGGGGTTTGCGCATTGCTGGGGCAGAGACTTTAGAGATCACGGAGGATCATGGGATATCAGGATGGTCCTACTGTAGTTGCTGGAGATTAGGTTCTGTTAGCCGCATGTGTTTCTTTAGAGTCGATTGAGTTTCGGGAGTGTTCTGTTGTTATTATAGTTAGACTCGGAGAGACATATCTCCTAACCTGCAGCCTGTCCCTAGCTAGAGAGGGTAGAGCGAACTAGAGCACCATTCCTCCATCTTCCGCCTTTCTTCATAAAGCCTATTGCGATCGCACTTTTGTTCATTCATTCTTTCGTGCTTTCCTTAGGCTCCATCCCCCCCAAATACCTCTATACTCTCAGATACCATAGCAAATATATTATCTAAGTTTTCTTGGTATGATAGGAATTTTTTTTTTTTGATGCTCGGCCTGTTCATTGGTAAACATTACTTGCGATAGGGTTTTTAGTCTCGACAGACCCACCTTCTCTAGAGGTGGGTAATGATAGCGGTGTGGTGATCTACACTATTGTTCGCTTAATTCTCATACCCTAACATGTATCTGTAGCAATGCTGTTGCTTGTAAAAATGTACCATGCAACCGAAGATCGCTGGGGATGGTACATTTTCACCGGCCATAACACTGCCACGGGTACACGTTGGGTATGAGAATTAAAGAAACAGTAGTGTACAGTACTATACCGTGGCGCTATACGATGGTGCGCTGTGCTGAATTTGGCTGTGTCAGTAGCAATTAGAAAACAGGATCCCCAAGGTGCCGTTATAGAAACTCCTTCATTGTGAGCAAGAGCTTTCCAGTATTTGGACACCTCAGATGAAACTTCGCTGCACTGCCTCAAGTCTGGGGGCATGTTAGCCACTCTGTTTATACAAGATCATGGGGGTTCGCTATGGCGGCCTAAGTGGCTAGAAACCTCCTCCCCTATTGATCCCACGAGACCTGGAAGGGATATCGGTGTGAAACAGGTGCCGCAGGGTGCGATATCGGGTGGGAATAATTGGGGGCCCTTTGTAGAAGCTATCGCAATTTCTTAACTAAGTAAATTATCACAGCTCTCATTATGTAAGGGGCCTGTGGTCTCCCAGGTTTTTGATGAGAGAAACGGCGAGCTTTATTTGTAATTGTAGTTGCTATGTATATAGTGTGAGAGATTCTATTAATAGAGTGGGAAAGCCTTCAATATCTGAAGTCGAAACTCGCGATATTACCACCGGCGGCGACGTTTGCGGATTCCGCTAATGATTTTTTTCCCCGTGCCGGCTACCTAGAGATTCATAATGTATAGACCTAGTTGGTATTTCTCTACCTCCAGCGCTTGGGGAGTTTTGGTAGATGATCGTTTGTGTGGTGCGACACTTTTCTTCAATGATTCATGAAGTTTGGCATCCACAAGGCTGCAGCGCCAGAAGGCCCCCGCTTTTCCTTACCAAAGTCCCACTTTCTCCCAGCTCCCAAGAATTCACCAACAGACCGTACCCAACAACTCCCCACCTATACCTGTGCAAGCAGCAAAGAGCAGAATATGTCTCAATATAAGATCGATAATAGCCTCTCCCATAATACGAACTCATTTAACGTACAGAATAACTATGTTGTTTCCGACGATCGGTCTCAACTCCTGACCTGGTTATCGCCCCTGGAGCCCAGGCTACGCCATCGGGACCTCCAAGGGCGCCGCATCGACAATGTGGGAGAATGGCTTTTGCAGACTGAAGAATTTAGAACCTGGTATGAACGGAGTGAGGAAGGTGAAGGTGATAAGGCAGTTTTGTTTTGCTATGGAGGCCCGGGGGTCGGCAAAACATTTATCAGGTAATGAGAATCGTTCTCGAGAAGGAAGAATGAGAGCCAGTGCTAACAGGCTGGCAACGATTTCAGTTCGCTGGTAGTGGACAGGTTGGGCGACCAGGCTAGAGGACGAAACACAGCCGTTACGTGCTTCTACTTGGATTTCGCAGCGCGAAAGGAGCAATCAGTGGTCGGTATTCTGGGCTCCTTGCTGAGGCAGGCCATCGGCGGAATGGAGAAGGTTCCAGAGGAAATATCGCGGGCCTTCCAAGAGCAGAAAAATGTCATTGGTGGACGAGAACCGCGACTACTGGATATAGTGAAGATGCTACAGATTGTCACTTCCTCGCTCCCCACATTTGTATGCATAGACGCTTTGGACGAGTGTGCAACGACACATCGAGTCAAGCTCCTTAATTCGCTAAAACAAATCCTCGAAAAATCCCCACGCACACGAATATTCATCATCGGAAGGCCCCATGTTCGGGCTGAGATCGAAAAGCGTCTTGCGGGGAGAGTGATAAGTGTGTCTGTGAGCCCTAGAAAAGATGATATCATCGAATACCTTCGTCTTAGACTAGACGAGGATGAAACTCCAGACGCCATGGATGAGAGTCTGGAGGCAGACATTCTAGAGAAGATTCCCGAAAATATGTCGGAAATGTACGTATGGGCAATAGCACTAGGAATCCCGTCACACACAATCCGCTAATAGATATGCATCTAGGTTTCTACTAGTTTCATTAAATATAGATGCAATATTACACGAATCGACAATCTTCCGAAGACGAGAAAAGCTAAGCAAAATGACTGGTGGATTGGAGTTGGGAGACGTCTATGGTGCAACGATCGAGCGGATAAAGGCGCAAGATGGGGACAGATCGAGACTTGGGATGGCAGCGTTGATGTGGATCAGTCATGCGGAACGGCCACTGCGAGCGGATGAGCTCTGCAACGCTCTAGCAGTCCAACCAGGCTCCACAGTTTTCGATGCCACCAACATCCCTTCGATGTCTACATTGGTGAGCTGCTGCCAAGGGCTTATTACTGTGGATAAGGAGGCATCAACTGTGCGATTGATCCATTTTACTCTTCAGGAGTATCTTTCCACTCATCCCGATATATTCAGTGGGTCTCACTCGGCGATGGCCGAAATCTGTTTGACCTATCTAAATTCCAAACAGGTTCAAACCCTTTGGACTACTCCTTCTCCTGACATTCTGAACGCACCCTTTCTAGAATATTGCTCAGTATACTGGGGGGTTCATGCGAAAAGGGATCTCTCGGGCTCCGCGAAATCACTCGCACTGGATTTACTAAAGGGGCCTTATAGCCAGATATCGACAAAATTACTTTTAGCACAAGTAAAAGATTTCCCTCTTTGGCGTTTTCATACTCCCTCGTTCAGTGGACTACACTGCGCATCGTTCTTCGGAATTGTTGAGGTTGTATCTGGTTTAATAGAGATGGGATGTTATGATATCAACGAAAAAGATTTTCTGGGTGGTGGACCGCTTGGATGGGCTGCTCGTAATGGACATGAGGCAGCGGTGAGAGTACTACTCGGGCAGGAAAATGCCAACCCTGGCAAACCAGATGGCCGCGGTCGGACACCGCTCTCGTTTGCCGCTCAGCCCGGGCATGAGAAAATAGTGGAAATACTACTCGAGCGAGAAGAGGTCAGCCCCGACAAGCCAGATATATGGGGCCAAACACCGCTCTCGTTTGCCGCTCAGCACGGGCATGAGAAAGTAGTGGAAATACTACTCGAGCGAGAAGGGGTCAGTCCCGACAAGCCCGGTATATGGGGCCAAACAGCGCTCTCGGATGCTGCTCGGAATGGACATGAGGGAGTGGCGAAGATACTACTCGGGCAGGCAGAGGTCAACCCCGTCAAGCCAGATGATGAAGGCCGAACACCGCTCTCGTTTGCCGCTCGGAATGGACATGAGGGAGTGGTGAAAATACTACTTAGGCGGGAAGAGGTCAACCCCGACAAGCCAGATAATTACGGCCGAACACCGCTCTCGGATGCCGCTGGCAATGGGCATGAGAGAGTAGTGGAAACACTACTCGGGCAGGAAGAGGTCAATCCTGACAAGCCAAATACTGAAGGCCGAACACCGCTCTCGTTTGCCGCTCAGCACGGACATGAGGGAATGGTGAAAATACTGCTCGGGCAGGAAGAGGTCAATCCCGACAAGCCAGATAATGACGGCCAAACACCGCTCTCGTTTGCCGCTCGGGATGGACACGAGGAGGTAGTGAAAATACTACTCGAGCAGGAAGGGGTCAACCCCGACAAGCCAGATAATGACGGTCGAACACCGCTCTTGCTCGCCGCTCAAGATGGACATGAGGGGGTGGTAAAAATACTACTCGAGCGAGAAGAAGTCAGTCCAGACAAACCAGATAATGGCGGCCAAACACCGCTCTGGTATGCCGTTCAGAGAGGACATGAGAGAGTGGTAGCCCTGTTACCGTCTCGCAAATCGGTAACCCCAGGTACGATTTAAAGCATAGGAAGCACCTCCTCGTCCAAATGCTCGTCCCTTCCCTTTCGGAGCATGTTACTCATGGTGAGCGCCTTGGACATCACCCCCGTCGATCCGCGAAATCCCCCCAAGTGGGGTACACATACATGTTATGCTCTCCTGCACCTTTTTGGCAGCTCTTTTTTCCTCTTTGGGTGAGAATTCATGAGCTTCCTTTTACAAAGTCCCATAGAGATTAACTCGTGGGGGAATTTCTATTGTTATGGGAGGGTCGAGTCTATAGCCTGCAGATTTCACCTTGTAATGTTTAACTTTTTATATATCTGAGAATTCTCACCCGCATGTCTTCTCTTTCTTGTATAGTTTCCTGTCTTATTTTACTTCATTTCCTCCCCACCGGGCAATAGCTAGACTGCATAGGGTGTTTTTAGATAGAGAAATGTGGTGTGCGATAGTGCAAGGATTCTTAAGGAGGTTTAAGTTATCAATAACTATATACGACCACACCTGTGTGAGAACACTAGTTACCATAAATTGTTAGTATTTGCTCAGCATTTATAGTCTTCTGGAATGCAATGGACCCTTCGGGACCTCCGGCTGTCACTGCTTACCCAGCCTCTAAACCCCTACAAATATAAAAACCGGCGCCCTTCCTTTTATCCTTGTTCCTTCACTATCCAGTCAGCCACTTAGGAAGGCCATCGCACAACAGCCCCGGGATAGCTAAAGCGATGCGCAGAGTATGGGGGAACACCTGGTGAATATTTCCGAGTGAGCTGATGTGAAGATCACAGCATTCTGCACAATGACAAATAAAAAGAGCTCTGCACGTGAGCAGATCTGATAAGGCTTAAGAAGCTTAACGGCTGTTCTGTATTTTAACTAACTCGGGACGCTTGCTGGCTCTACTCGGGTAGAGATGCAGGGATTACAACACTTGTGGTAGCAAAACAAGGATTTTTGCCGGTCAAGGGTTAACTCTGTGGAAAGACAGACCTGCAGAAATTAGAAAAAAACCCAAACCAATTGCATTAATGCACATGTTCCTCTAAAACGATTTCTAGGGATTCTGAAGGGCTTCCGGGAGCTTTAAGTAATCCCCTACAAGGTCAATTTGTCCTGGGGCCAATTTTTGATTGTCGGCTTGAGATATCTTTTTATTGGTGAGGTAATGCATTTGGCATAATATCCACTCCAAGTCGTTCGTGTCTACCAGAAGTCACTATCCTCCATCCACACCAACTATCCAAATATCCACTCGCTACCCCTCGGGATCTTGCTAATATTTTTTCCCGATTTCCTCATCCTTACCCGGGTACACATTATCCAATCTGCAGTATTCCCGTAGTGTTTGCTTGCATTCACGCATTGTTCTTTTAGGGACTACTCATGTAGATTGGTACACCTAGGATGAATTTATGATATTGAAGGCCTGTCTACGGCTTCCCGTGCCGCGAGCTTATATAAAGGTATCTTTTGTTTCCTCTGTACTCCTGCTATCCTCTGGAATATAACCGAACCCTCCCCAATATCTACCCTGGCATCACGTACTCGTGATGTGTCACTCGCTCCGCTGGAATGCCAACCGGAGGTGTAAGTCTACCCTGTGATTTCTCAAGATCTACCCTGTGATTGCTCAAGAGAACTTGTTTTTTATTGATTCACTTTAGTATATCTATTAGCTTCATTTCCGTCACCTTTTTAGGGATTTAGCGAAAAAATCACCCACTGTTTTCTGAATCCATTGCTAGGCTCCATTGCTAGGTATTAATGCCAGTCGTGGTCGAGGCCCCGGACAAGCTTTTCGGTGATGGGTGGGGTATATTTCGGGGGGTAGGCTTGGAACCGGTATTGCCTATTGCAGAAGTATCTAAGCTTACCCCTCTTGTATTTGCAGGTCCGTCACTCAGGATACCCAACAAAGTTTCATGAAACGTTCAAAGCAGTTGGTACCCAAACAAACACAACCAGGACAATTTTCTACATAAAAATTAATAGTCTACTAATCTCATAGCTTGCTAGTTTTGCCGTCACGTCCACGTCCCACTATCTACTGTGTATCGATTACTAGCCATCGAATGATTTAACCGACAGCCCTGACAGCAGAGCGTAACTCAGTTGGGGAATGTTCGCCCAAGCCGAAAACCCAGCACTAACAGGTGCGATGAATCATGCACAGTACGCGTAATAGGCAACAGCGTACACCCACACATCGCAAATCGCTCGAGTGTTAATAGTTCTCAGACCTTTTAGGGTGCATGGCTAACTGGAAGAGTGCGCAAAAGTCACCGCGGCTCACTCGGGATCTGCTGGGCTAATGTAGTCCGGATAAGCATCTCACTGAGCTGGCTGGTCGATAAGAGGATCGCGATGGGAAAAAATCCCCCCCACCGAGCCATAATTTTATCGCCAAGAAATGCTACTTTACAGCCTCACTTTTTTGGATTAGGCTTCAACACCACCCTTGGGATGACCTTATTTATGCGCTGGGCCTCAGATAGTGTGCTGGTGGGGTGTTGCATGGCGAGGACTGCGAAAACTCGGATCCCGGGACATAAAATGCTCGAGTCTGGGGATCGTCAGGAGTGACGGGGTTTGTGGGAGTGAGATATCGGTGGTCTAGCTAGGCTGGCTTGTGTCTTTTTAGTTCGGTTCGGTTTGGGAGAAAGTTGGTTTGTTTTCCTCACCTTTTAACTTTAGCTTGACTCTCGAATTAAATATCCTTACTTTCTCATTCTTCCACCATTTTCCTCCTCTCTTCGTGACTATGAATATGGGTTTCAATGCGATAGTGGGCGAACTGATCACTAGGACCGTGGATCCGGGTTGTGAGGTAGATTTAATATTTATTTATTAGTAGGGTAAAGGTATCATATGCCCCTCATTTTGAGCAGAATCCCCTCAAATGCCACTGTACTCTCAGATGCCACAGCAAATATATTACCTAAGTTTGCTTAGCATGATAGCAAACTATTTTTCGAATTCTTTCCTCCAAGTTGTTTCCAGCTATGGTGGTCGGGCAATGATAGCTCGAAAACCTGTAGTTTTTGGTGTGTTTTGACATCAGTCTAGTTACTAAACGACCCCTATTGTAGCAACACGCAATCGTTTCAACTGAGAAGTGATAATAGCAAACGGTCAAGATCATAGATTTCCGCGAAGTACTAGGCTGGTGGGGGGTGACCACTGCGGAAGGGTTTCTTCCAACCACAGCACATACAAAACACTCGATCTATTGCTTTTTCAATCCATATTTACAAACCTGCCATTATATTTACTAATCTGATAACATATTTCGAAAGCCTGCCGGTGCTACTAGGGATCTATGAAGTCTGGTCTGCCCCCTGCGAACGCTGAGCGGGGGCCATGACGATAGGCGGTGAAATTTTGATCAGGGAAAGCTTTTCAAGACAAAACTCCCAGATAGAGAGGAGAGTGCTTTCCCGGAGGGGAATTCTATTCGGTGAACCCAGGGCAAAAGAGTCATCTTTTTATAATATGCAAACACTCCGGCTTTATAGTACACTTATTTCGACACCGCCACAATCCACAACATGCCATGCTATGTCAGGACGAATTACTTCATCGCAATGGCTCACACCATTTTGCTGTGTTTTCGCCCCAGCACCTATCTACCCAACTCGCCAGCCCTCTACCCGTTTTCGCCCCCTGTATCCAGCACCCCGCCAGTAATCCGGGCGGCCTTTGTTTCACCTTTGGTTTTGGCAACTTCGGTTGTTTCATCTTCTTTAGCTGTGCTTTACGCTGGGGTTTTGTTCTCCCCTTCCAAAGATCACTCGATTGCAAATTTCTTGTCATAGACGATAGCTTGACAACCAATCCATCAATCTCCTTACCTATTTTAACCTAATACCCAACCATGACCTGTTTCACACACCCTTTCCTGTTAGCCACATCTCACTTGAAATTCTCCCCGGGGGGAAAAGTAATGTACGAGTACGTCTCCGTAGGTCAAATAGCCAAGTCTAGCGTATCATTCCCGTTATCCTCCATCTTGGGTATGTGCTCGTACATAGTATCGTCAACAACAATGACATGACATATCGAGCAAGCGGCAGACCGACAGCTGGCGCCTCCCATGTCTGGGTTGTGCTCCTGTGCGATGTCTAATAGGTTTTCGCCGGCCGGGAGGGCGAATTTGCAGGATTTGTGCATAATCTGATGAAACTCTTTTTCTCGCTAAGAGGTCGGAATAAGGTGTGAGTCAGGATTTCTCACAAAGTAACCCTTCCCGGTTAGCTGTGTCCCCGAAATAGAGGACAAATGCTGTGAAAAGGACACCGAGCATAAATATTTGCGAGAATCCTACCCCTAAAGGCTACTCTCTGCTCAACAAAGCTTGTGTATTTCACCAAACCTTCTTTCAACCTCTTAGCGTGAAAACCAGTTTCACCAGATTATGCGGTATTGCGTACTATAATCCATTTTTTCCCCCGTAAGTGATAGGTCGTTCGGGGGGCGGAGCTGTGGAGAGTGCTAACCGATAGTGGGTGACAGACCGCGGGGTGGGTACAGTATTAAACAATTGTTTGTACTCATCAATACGCTTATACAAAATGACGGGCGGAATATTCGAGCGCAGTACTTTCCTGCATCATAACTGGTGGTACGATACGGGCCGCACTTTTCACCGACAGCTAGGGTTTCGCCGTTGTGCCCCAGAAAACTACCGGTAATTACGCCCTTGCCCTTACCCTCTTGCCAATCCTACAATTCCAATTCCCCGGTTGGGTATTATTTCCGGGACTTGGGCGCAAAGGCTTGCTGTTCACGCTGGTGCAAGCTATGATATCACAACTTTGATAAACAAAATTCTCAACAGAATCAAATCACAAGTATCATATTCGAGAACCGATATTAAGATGTGACAGCCGCAGCAGCATCTCCCAATGGCAGACCTTTACCATAGCCCCCCCCCCCCCTGTGCCGAATGCGACCTCCCCAGAACAAACAATATAAAAGAACGAAAAAAAGAGAGCAAGCAGCAACCCCACAACCACGAGGTCCAGAACTACCATTCCTTCACCGAACAAATGCCTCTAGTCACCGTGAACATAGTGAGCCCCAAGATCAACATGCTGTCCAGATTTCGTGCCGCGGTCGAGGTGCAAGTATCACTTGCTTGGCACCGCCCCCCCGCTCAGAGGCTCGGCAAGGACTTCCTTGAAAATGAGATGCCGAATTTCCTTGCCGCGTTTCTCATCCTTACGGCAGATTCGTTTCGTGGTGGCGACCGCCACCCAACAGGCGGCACCACTTGACAGAGTGATGGCGAGTGCTTCCCAGTGTTCCCAACCGTCCGGGGGCCAGGCGGGGCCCGGCGGGGGGGACTGTCAAGAGCCCCGGACGGGACGGGACCGCTGTCTATAGTCGGTCCGGGGCGGCCTAAGGGCAAGGACGGCGGGCCCTACAGGGTGAGACATTTTAGTTCAGGGCAGGGGACAGCCGGGGATGGTGGGGGACGGCTGGGGACTGCCGGGGACTGCAAGAGTGATGCCCCATGATGTGAAAAGAATTCGTTTGGAGGTGTTTGATTTCAGCTTGCCTAGTACAGGAGGTCTAAGCGCTGGGACCATAGTCCGTCCGGTCCTCACCTCCCCGGGTGTAGTCCGTCACAGCGCCCCAAAAAAGACGGACCATGAGCCGTAGTCCGTCCCGTCCTCACCGGAAGACGGACGGACTGGACGGTTGGGAACACCGGTGCTTCCTTACCACCGGGATTGGAGACTAAAAATATTATGACAAGCGGTTAGCAAAAGGGGTAATTGCTAGACAATAGGATTTGTGCAACAAACATATTTCGCGGAGCATGGTGTTTGGGATATTTGGTGGGTGGTGGAGAGGGGGTGTGGGTTGGTTGTGGAGAGGGGGTGTGAGTTGTTTGTGGAGAGGGTGGTGTGGGTAGAGGGGAAAAGACCTCGTTTAAGTATGACATCATACCGGGACTCAATCCCCTGTACTCAGTTACCCTGCCGTTACCTGTGAATACTCTCGAGCAGGCGACAAAGATTCTTGGGCGTTTTCAGGAGCGTAGAAGACCACTTGGCAAACTCAATTAGATTTTCATTACTATCACTGTCACAATTGCCTGGAACACTCTTCCTCTACCCTCGTTTAAGAAACTCGAGCGGCAAGAAGTAAACCCCGAAAAGCCAGGTGATGACGGCCGAACACCGCTCTCGTTTGCAGCTTGGAATGGGCATGAGGGAGTGGTGAAAATACTAACCCCGACAAGCCGGATAATGACGTCTAAACACCGCTCCGGTACGCTACTCGGAGAGGACATGAGAGAATGGTAGCCCTGCCATAGCCTCGCAAATCGGTAACCCCCAGTACAATTTAAGGCCTAGGAAGCACCGTCTCATCCAAGGGCCCTCCCCTTCCCTTTCGGAGCACGCTACTCATGGTGAGCGCCTTGGACATTACCCCCGTCGATCGGCGAAATCCCCCCAAGTGGGATGCACATATATGCCATGCCCTTCTGCGCTTTTTTGACCATCTTTTTTTTCTTGTTTGGGTGAGGATTCATGAACTTCCGTTTACAAAGTTCCATCGAGACTGGATTGGGGGGAGGGGGTCTCTATTGTTATGGGCAGGTCGAGTATATAGCTTACAGATTTCACCTTGTAATGTTTAACTTTTTATACCTGTAAATTCTGATCCGCATGTCTTCTCTTTCTTGTGTAGTCTCCTGTCTTCTTTTCCTTCATTTCCTCCCCATGGGGCCATAGTTAGACTGCAAAAAGTGTTTTTAGATAGAGAAATATGGTGTGCGATAGTACAAGGATTCTTGAGGAGATTCAAGTTATCAACAACTATATACAACGACACCTGTGTGAGAGCACTAGCTACTATAGGTTGTTGGTATTTGCCTAGTTCTTGCAGTTTCTGGCCTTCTGGAATGCAATGAGTTCTTTGGGACCTCCCGCCCTCTACTTGCGTCGCCTCTAGACTCCTACAAATATAAAAGCCAGCGCCCTTTCCCCCCATTTTTGTTCCTTCACTATCCGGTCAGCCGCCTTAGGAAGCCCATCGCACAACAGCCCCGGGATAAATAAAGTGATTCGCAGAGTATGGGGGAACCCCAGGCGAAATCCTAGCTGAATCTTTCCGAGTGAGTGGATGTGAAGATCACCGCATTCTGCAAAATGATAAATAATAAGAGCTGCGCACGTGAGAAGATCTGGCAGGACCTAAGAAGCGTAATTGCTGTTCAGTATTCTAACCAACTAGGGACGCTTGGTGGATCCACTCGGATAGGGGGTGGAGAGATAAGGACACCTATGATAGCAAAACGAAGATTTATGCCCCCCAACAGATAAGCTTTGTGGAAAGAGGGACAGAGTTGTAGAAATTAGAAAAACCCAAACCATTCGCATTGGTGCTCGTGTTTCTCCAGAAGGCAAATTTTGGGGATTCCGAAGGGCTTCCGGTAGTTTTAAGTAGCCCCTGCAAGGCGAAATTGTGCTAGGGCCAATTTTTGATTATTGACTTATGGTATTTTGTTATTGATGAGGCAGTGTATTATTCGTATCTATCATACCAGAAGTCACTATTTTCCATTTGTGCCGGTAATAACTACAGTATCTACAGTACTCACTACCCCTCAGGACCTTGCTAATCCTTTTTCCAATTTTTTCATTCTTATCTGGGTACACATTATCTAATGTCCAGAATGCGCGTCGTGTTTGCTTGCATCCATGCATTGTTCTTTTAGGTCTCACACATGTAGATCGGTACACCTAATAGGATGAATTTATGATATTGAAGGCGTGTCCACGGCTTCTCGTGCCGCGAGCTTGTACTATATAAAAGTGTCTCGTACAGACCTTCCTTTGTTTCCTCAGTCCTCCTACTATACCACCAAACCTTCCCCACTATCTTCCCTGGCATCATGTACTTATGGTGTGTCACCCGATTATTTTACTAGAATGCTAGCGGGAGGTGTAAGTCCACCCTGTGATTGCTCAGGAGAACTTATTTATTCATGCATTTCTATATATATCTTAGTTTCGTTTCTGTCACCCTTTTAGGGATTTTATAGAAAAATCCCTTGCTGTCTACCCCTGAATCCATCACTAGAGTCCATTACTGTACTAGGCATTCATGTGCACCGTGGTTGAGGGCTCGGGCAAGCTTTTCGTTGATAGGTATCACAGGGGGTAATTTCGGGGGCAATGCCGGAGCCGATATTGCCGATTGCCGAAGTATCGACCTAAGCCTACCCCTTGTATTTGCGGGTCTATGACTTCTGATACTCAAACAAGGCTTCTTGAAACGTTCAACGCAGCTGGTGCCCAAATAAACACAACCAGGACAATTCCCTATATAAAAGCTAATGGCCTACTAATCTCATGGCTTGCTAGTTACACCGCCACCTCAACGTCCCGGGCCTAAGCCCACTATCTACCGTAAGAACTCGAATAATTGGACGTCGTACAGAGCGGTTAATTTAAGGTGTGTATTGCGAAGTGATCTTCTTGTCTCAGTTAATATGGGTTTCAACATTTCTTGGCAGCTAATTAGGGTATAGG
>Ga0307513_10006115_pt1 | contig 15801 bp, 18 predicted proteins | sample 15_EM_MG_FD_202174 | JGI IMG/M metagenome (GOLD analysis project Ga0307513, IMG submission 202174) | Populus trichocarpa ectomycorrhiza microbial communities from riparian zone in the Pacific Northwest, United States - 15_EM | ecosystem: Host-associated > Plants > Roots > Unclassified | place... | reverse complement strand
ACTTATTTTTTATCCCCCCCCCCCCCGTCACTACTCGTATACTCGTTTCAATTGAGGGAGCCAATGAGGTGAGATGTGAGGTGCAGATCTCTCTTCCTCCTGCTTCCTCGCCTCAATCCAAATCCAAAGGGGGAAATTCTAGACGTCCTAATACCGTACTGTAGCGTTACGTACGAGTATTCTCGGTTTGTTTCTTTCTCCCTGTGTGCAGGTTTTTTCTCCCTCCAGTCTGAAGATTTTGGTGTGTGTGTAACGAACGGCTTTTCGCATACCGGTATCTCGCAAAACTGACTAATTGATCGACTCTCGAAGGGCTTTTTTATAATATTATCATATAATACATAATCCTAGTGACTAGATGATTATATTGGTTTTCCTAGATATTTTGGATAAACTAGCCTACTATGCTTCCATACTATCGCGCAAAGTCAGGTCCACCACCACCTGGTCTTGAGGGGGGGGGGGGGGTGGCTAAAATCTTGAAGACTCGTTGGGAGTTTCAAGCTACCCTGCCGTGGTGAACGGCACAAAGGAAAAAGGCCCAGGAACGACAACCATATCAAGAATCACTCCAGTACTTTGTATTCGGGATGCAGTAATTAAACGAATACCATGCATGACAGGACTTTGATTCCCCATACAACCACACTGATTTGCTCAGAATAAGAAAGTCCTTCACATGGAAAACCGACGTCTTACATACTTGTGATACTTTTTATCGATACAGCGGTAGCGCATCAAGCTACCTTATCTGAAACCCAATCCACCCCGCCATCTGCACCTTCCCGCCATCGAACCAGCGGCATTCCACGAGCTTCACATTTTCGCTACCGGAGCACACCTCAGCAACGGTATGTCTCGCAGCTGGGAATCGTAGCTAGCAATTTTCCCATTCCGCGGTGATATGTACCTTTCACGTCGAGGCAACGACCCATACGGCGAACCGCTGATCATCGTCGCCAGATACTGGAGAGGCCTCCCTTCTGCCCCTTTCGGGGAAAGGTAAGGCGTTTAGTCTAGGCTTCAATAAAACTTTTTGACTTCCACGACCATGGTGAGGAGGTTCGTCAAAGCTTCGAAAGTGCCAATTGAGTAAGATGAGACCAGGAAATGGTAGAGGTTGTGATTTGAGAATGTATTAAATTTGAGCAATGTACTCGAGTACGTTGTAGTTGGTAGATGTTTTCTTCTTCTTCTGTGCTGGAGATGTTGATGTGGGAAATTTAGATGGTGGTACAGTAACAGGTGCCCCGCTCTCCTCATCTCCAGACCTTCACATTCGAATACCAGTGCCGGTACAGTGACCCAACAAACAACATAGAACTTGAGGGGTTGTGATGGCCCACCTACATAGTACCTACCTACCTACCATACCGCAAACCCCGCAAAACGCTATCCAGTAAAACAAAAAAACAAAAACTAGCTAGCTAGCTGCCGGTGGGCAAGGAAAACCAGGATGAGTCCCCACCCACCCCATATAACATCCTAGTGGCGCAAAATGTCATATGCTGAGGATTAAAATAGTACATTCCATCATACGACCGTATCGTATTGTATCGCAAGGAACAAAGCACTGCGGGGTTGTGCTTGGTAACGAGAAATGTCCGCTTGGCCGTTGTGATGAGGATGACCTACCGGTATGGCGCGATATGATAACCTGCACGAGGGGAGGAAAATAGAACCGTGGTATGGTACTTGTATGATATGCGCGATAACGAGGCTCGTGATTGCCTGATTGTTTGTCTCTGGAAACGAACTGCTATTGTGTACGGGCCAGGGATTGGCTGGAGCCTCAGTTTTGGTGTGATGCAATAGTAGGCCGTTTTATGAACGTTAGGTAGTTACGAGTGCCGTACTGTGGGGGTCGGTCTCTGGGGCTTGAATATGATGTCTGTGAGAAACGGGTCTTTTTCCTTTCTTTCCCTCTCTCTCTTTTATGCTTGTTTGGCAAGTGCACACTCGCACCGGAATTTCACCACCAAAGTGAAGGTTTTTGACACCGCATCCTTTATTTTTATATTTTGTTTAGAACCCCATTCGTTACACCCCGGTGAGTTGCATCCATATATAACACTGTTTAGTTGCCCTTTCACGATACCTTACCGGTATCTGCCAGCTGGCCATATCCTTATGCGGGGGCTTTTTTTTCTTCTCTTTTTCTTTTTTCTTGATCTTCTTGAGAAAATCATTCGTCACTTCCTCATGAGTCCGCGCCAGGCTTCGGCTACTGTCGGCGCGATCGCCGTGGGTCCGTTATTGGGGCTGTTGGTGTCTTGCGCTGGGTTTATAAGTTCCCTGCTTGCCTTGCGTGTGATGGGTAGCTTCTTTGCTGTCAAGAGGGGGGTTGGTTTGAGCATTGTCGTGGGTGACTCAGTGCCGGCCTGAGAGTGCCGGTCGGTCGGCATCGTAGCGGAATGTGGGTGGTCTAGCTCTCGTCAGGATCCGGCCGGTACCAGAGTTGGGGTTGGCGGGGAAGGAGGTGTTTCATAGTGGTGGGGTATGGGAGGTAATATGGTCGCACGAGATTGTGCTATTTTTTTGTGGGGAAGGGTAGTCTTGGGATTGAATTGAATGAGTTGTATTGGACGGTATTGAGTTGCTTTTGCTGGCGTCGGGTATGGACGGACAGATGGATGGGCCAGAGTCTGTCGGTCGGCTGGTGTCAACTCAAGCCCTGGTCAAGTTCCGCATCACTGACCCGAGCCCGGGAGCCACCCCTAACTTGCAACGAAAAAGGGGACACCACCTAACGTACCGTAGGGGAATCGAGTGAAAACCTGTGAAAAGCATTTTGGCAGAAAGAGGACGAGGGATTAGCGGACACCAACCGCCCGGGGAATACCGGTATACAATTGAAAGTGTGGAGCCCTCGCATAGAATCACTAAGGCTTTGGCCCATCATAGGGCTGTGAACGAAACTTTAAAAAATAAAGGGGAAGGAGGAAGAGCAAAAGTAGTTTATCATTGTATTCTTAAACGTTTTTTTCAGGCAGGAAACCTTTCTGCGTGCTTGTTGTGCCGAGAATCGCAAGAAGAAATAACTTAGAAGCTCCACCCCATCACTCGGTTCGTCTGGGAAAATTGTACGCTTTTTTCAATTTCTTTGTGTTTGAGGGATAAAAGACGGGCGAGAGTATGATACCGTATTTGAATGGTTTTCCCAGATTCAGCGGGGGAAAATCATTGATGTGCCAAAGGTCCTATCGGCCACGAAACTATGCTTACTCACAAATTACAAAGGAGAAGATCATATGATCTCTGTTCAAGAGTTTTGATCGGGTGACGGCCCCTGACAGCCGAGATTCTTCCGAGGGCGAGTGACGAATGGATGGGAGATCTGACTGGAAGGGGCAGGACCCTTTCTTAGCTGGAAGAGGCACCGTGAAAAAAAAAACTTTAAAGAAAAAACTCTCACATAACCGGCTTGAACCTTTTCCTCTCCCACCACCGCCACCACACACCGCAAGGTCTTTTTTAATTCTCCTTTCCATACGAGTGCGCACTAAGGTTATCGTCCGAGGTCAACTGCAACGCATCACTGAAGCTGCTTTTCTGCCTTGCCCTGCCCTGCCTGGTTAATTCCGCAATCTTATTCGGAGCACGTGAGGCACACATAGCAAACAAACAAAGAAGTTAAAGAGAAAAAAGAATGTTAGCGACACGCCAAATATTGCGATCGCGGCGGCTCGCGCCACCGCCACAGCTACTGCGAAGGAGGAGAGCTCTCCTGAATTTGAGGCATTTCCACAATACGCCTTCCCTAGGTGTTCGTCGTAGTTGGAAGAGTCTTGGGCCGTTGGCTACCGAGCGGGAGTTGGAATCCATGGGGTTGCCGATGGGGTTTGGTAGCGGGGAGGCTCGTTTAAAGGAGACTTTGGGGAAGGCGAAGGGTCTCGCAGCAGGTATGGCCTTCTGTAAGTGCGATGGGTGAGGGTTTAAGAAGCTAATAACGCGGGTGATGGTGGGAAAAGATTATAGGATAGACCCGTTGGATCAGTATGAGATGTGGGTTGGTACGGGTCGATTGAAGGATGATCAATACCAGAGAGGCGAGTAAAACAACCCGGTATCCAGAGCTCTGCGGTACACAATTCGAGAAGATATTTTTAAAGATAATAGTTCTGCTGACAGGAGCCGTTCTGGAGATCAACAGGCATCGTGCAAGAGCTTCAGGAGCTTCACGAAAAGCTCAAAGAATACAGAGCGCCAAATGTTGTACATCCCACCCTCGAATCGCTAGCCCCGCCTCCAAAGATGTCATTTCTTAGCACACTCCTCCAATATAAACCCCCACCCATGGTATCAACACAAATCCCGGAAGATCTGCCTCAAGGGCTATATCTCTATGGCGATGTTGGATCGGGTAAGACCATGTTGATGGACATGTTCTATAACACGCTTCCACCAAACATAACGTCTAAAACCAGAATTCACTTCCACCACTTCATGCAGGATGTGCACAAGCGACTGCACAAGTTGAAGCTCCAGCACGGTCCGGATTTCGATGCGATACCCTTCGTCGGGGCAGATATAGCCGAATCCGGGTCAGTGTTGTGTTTCGACGAGTTCCAGTGCACCGACGTTGCGGATGCAATGATTCTGAGAAGGTTATTAGAGTCCCTGATGAGCCACGGTGTAGTCATGGTCGCAACGAGCAATCGACATCCAGATGATCTGTATAAAAACGGTATCCAAAGGCAGTCCTTTATCCCTTGCATAGTGCTGCTGAAGACAAAACTCACCGTCATAAACCTGGATTCCCCCACTGATTACCGAAAGATGCCTCGGCCCGCTAGCGATGTCTACCATCAGGGCCTCGGCTTCGATGCGCTGACCCATGCAAACAAATGGTTTAGCTACCTTGGCGATTCCGAGGACCCCCCTCATCCCGCCACTCACAGAATTTGGGGAAGAGAGGTGAACGTCCCCTTAGCGAGTGGCAAGGCTGCTCGATTCAAGTTTGATGACCTCTGCGGGAAACCCATGTCTGCTGCCGATTACCTTGAGCTGTGTAGGCATTATGAAACGTTTGTTGTCACGGATGTTCCGGGGATGGATCACAAGAGTAGAGACCTCGCAAGGAGGTTCATCACATTTGTAGACGCGGCTTATGAAAGTAAGGTCAGTGTGATATAAACTCCATTCTTCCCCTTGACCCCTCTACTCCTACCTCGGGATAGGATTTATGAGTGTGTGTACTAGAGTACGTTGTTGGACAAGGATATTAACGAAGGACCTCCAACGATGTGCAGGCTAAACTAGTCTTGACAACTGCTGTTCCGTTATCTCAACTGTTCGTCTCTGCCGCCGAGATGGATGCCGCGAAGGAGGAGGGCGAGGGGCATGATCTGGACGCGAGTATGAGGAGTCTCATGGATGACTTGGGACTTAATATGAAGATGCTGAAGAATAGCAGTATTTTCTCCGGGGACGAGGAGAGGTTCGCTTTCGCGAGGGCTCTTAGCAGGTTAAGTGAGATGGGAAGTAGACAGTGGGTTGAACGGTAGAGATAATGTTTATTTCTTCAGTTTTTTAGACCTTTTTCTCTCTTTCTTTATTTCCGCCTTGTTAAGTTAGAGGGGAAAGGATGATAGGTTATATGAGATTCCCTTGCTGTGCTTGCGTAATTATTTCCTTTCTGTGCCGAGCGGCTGGCTGGGGGAGGGTTGGGTGGGTGGTGGTTGGTTGGTTGGCTGCTGTTGTTTGGGATGATAAGGACAGTGAGCAAACGTATATTACGAGCACAACTGAATTAATATACATTATCATGTATCATATTAGCTTAGGATAAAGCCTCCGATAGGGAGGGTTTTTTTGGGGGGAAATACTTATATCTTGACATCGTGGCCTACCCGTAATATCAGTGCTCTCCGTACTCCAAATTGCCTGACGTTTGTAAAACCGACTGGTATTGCATACCACCAAAATCCTGAGGCTCCGGTCGATTTTTTGCCCATATGCAATAGCAGTCGTTTTTACAAACGTCAGGCAATTAGGAGTATATCATACTCCCATGGTAGAGGTAAAACTCGCCTACCGGATCTTTACTACACAGTCTACGAGCACAAGCAAGAATCCGCCCCCACCCCCTCGATTCGTCCTGCTACCATCCACCTTCCTTTCTTCCCCGATTTCCCCACCTCTCGGCAATGAGCTCTAGCTCGAGTGCAAGTTGCCGTATCTGGCTATGCGCTCAATCATATACGGTACCGAAGCATACAGTACTCGACTGCCTCGGATAGGAAGGGAAGGTGCAATATGCTATTTTGAGCTATTCTGGGGACGAGTCTGCTTTTGCGATTTTGCACTGGTTGGTGATATGATACCAGCATTGATGGGCGGGGGGTTAGGGTTTGTGAGGTTTCGTAGTGGTGTACTAGTACTCGAGTACGAGTACGGTAGTGGGACTTGTTGGTATGTATCAACTGGGGAGTGTTCAATTAGGTTGATATCGTTTCTTCCTCATTTTTTCTTCTGTGGAGACAGCGAAGCTCAATATTAGTGATAATAGTACAGCGATTGCCCCGCAGAGGACCTAAATCTCGAAAGCCTTGCCTACCTGCAGCTGGGGATAGTTTCTGAGATCGACCGTTACATGCCAGGTTTGGGAGAGCAGTGCTTGGCAGGAACGGTTGCCCTGGTAACCGCCAGGTGGGAGAGGGCAACAAACAACACTGGCTTGCATCTTGCCATGCCTGGCAACCTGGTCTCACAAGAAGTTCATAGTCGACCAGCTGTCTCTTTTTTCCCCTCCCACTTCCGTCTTCAACTATTCGCACCAATCTCTCCTCCACTCCTCTCTTTTCTCCATTCCTCGCGAGCCCTTTGCGGAGTGTTTCGCTAACAAATAGTTGCACAATTTTTGCATTCCCTTTCGGTGTTTCCTTTTTTTCTTTGTCTCATTCTTTCTTCATTGCTTGTCACTCACTGTTAGGAGGCATTCTTGAACAAAATATAACAATACTCTCAACAAACAATGGGTGACCCGTACGGATCCTCGGGACCTCCGGGCTACTCTTCTGTCCCTCCTGGGTACGATCCTGACGATAATTCACATCCTCAAAGTTCGTCTGCCGGTCCGCAGATGAGATTGTTGGGCAATATGGACGATCAACTATATACTGCGTATATCACTCGGATCTTAAAAGCTTCCTGTTTGTGCGCTAATTAATTGGCTAGGCCGAGTACACCTCATCGCTCTTACCATCCTAACGATTCCTACCGGGAGCCAGCCGAGAGCTCGACTGGTCCCTCGAGGGGCGCTCCCGCAATCGCGTACAACCCTTCACAATCTCCTACTCCAAGGTATCACACACCGGGTAGAGCACCGCCTTCTGCTATCGATTACGATGCTGCGCCGGTTTCGCCGACTTCTTCGAGGAGAGGTGCTGGTGGATATGTCACGTACTCCCCTTCTGTTGTGTCGCGCAATGGAGGACGTCCGTGGACCCCGTCCTCCAATGGCGGAAATGAGAGGCCTTGGACACCTTCGTCTAGAGGTGGGATAGATAGGTCTTGGACACCTTCGCGGGGTAGCGATTGGCAGCGTCCACCTCCGGCTTCAATGCCGTATGAACCAGTTGATATCAATGGATCCCCAAGGCCGGGGACTCCGACCTCAATCAGGTCGAGGTACAGTGGCACTTCTTCTAGACGGCCGCTGCCCGCACAGCCTCGGTACTCGAAGGGCCCTCCTCCTCCGCATGGGCGTGGGTCTGTTTATTCGGATGAGACGGCGATTCCTATCTCTGAGCCTGGGGATTATGGATATACTGATGATGAATCGGTGTTCGGACCCCGGGGCTCTAAAGGGTCACTGGATCTCGACCATGAACGCACGCATACAATGTCAGGGGAGTCCTTCCAGACGGAACACACCGTGACCGCTGAGGAGGAATTGGATGAGAAGCCGCCTACAACCAAGACGGCCGTTGGAGCGCATTTCGGACCTGCACCAAAGGCCCCGCAGACCCGTCGTGGCCTTAACAGACAAGCGCTCATGACGAGAAAGCAGGTTAAGCTCATTAACGGAGAACTGATCTTGGATTGTAAAATTCCTACGATCCTATACTCTTTCCTCCCGCGAAGAGATGCTACCGAGTTCACACACATGCGCTACACCGCTGTGACTTGTGATCCTGATGACTACGTTGAGAGAGGCTACCTCCTCAGACAGAACATGGATGCTACCCGAAGAGAAACGGAACTTTTCGTCTGTATCACAATGTACAACGAAGATGAGATGAACTTTACTCGCACTATGCATGGCGTTATGAGGAATATTGCCCACTTTTGCTCTCGCAGCAAGTCCAGAGTGTGGGGAAAAGACGGGTGGCAGAAGATAGTCGTTTGTATCGTGGCCGACGGACGTAAGAAGGTTCATCCTAGAGTTCTTGATGCCTTGGCTGCCATGGGTGTCTACCAGGCCGGCATTGCGAAAAATTCCGTCAATGGTCGTGAAGTTAAGGCGCACGTTTACGAATACACGACTCAGGTCTCCCTGGACTCTGATTTGAAATTCAAGGGTGCTGAAAAGGGTATCGTTCCTGTGCAGATGATTTTCTGCCTGAAGGAACTGAACGCCAAAAAACTCAACTCTCATAGGTGGTTTTTTAACGCTTTTGGTGCTACGCTTAATCCTAATGTCTGTATTTTGCTTGATGTTGGGACGAGGCCTGGGCATGACAGTTTGTACCATCTCTGGAAAGCGTTCGATACTGACTCTAATGTCGGCGGCGCTTGCGGTGAGATCAAGGCGATGAAAGGAAAGGGGTGGATGGGATTGTTCAACCCACTCGTTGCCAGCCAAAACTTTGAGTATAAAATGTCGAACATTCTCGATAAACCGCTGGAGAGTGTTTTCGGATACATTACTGTGCTTCCTGGAGCTTTATCCGCCTACCGTTACCACGCCTTGCAAAACGACGAGAGTGGGCACGGTCCATTGAGTCAATACTTCAAGGGAGAGACGCTTCGGGGCAAGGACGCCGATGTCTTCACCGCCAACATGTATCTTGCCGAGGATCGTATCTTGTGCTGGGAACTCGTTGCTAAGAGGAATGAGCGATGGGTCTTGAAATATGTACGAAGTGCTACTGGCGAGACAGACGTTCCGGACGCAGTTCCAGAATTTGTCAGTCAGCGCAGAAGGTGGCTTAACGGAGCATTCTTCGCAGCAATCTTCTCATTGGCGCATTTCAAACAGATCTGGGTAACCGATCATACAGTTATCCGGAAGGTCTTGTTGCATATCGAGTTCATTTATCAGTTTTTCAGTTTGTTGTTTACATTTTTCTCATTGGCACGTCCCCCCGGCCTTGATGGCCTCGATGGCGGATGCTAACCGTTGTTATAGGCAAATTTCTATCTCACGTTTTATTTCATCGCAGGGAGTCTCTCGGATCCGAAGATGGACCCGTTCGGTAAGGGATGGGGCGGTAGGATTTTTACAGTCTTGAGATTTATGTGTGTGCTCTTAATATGCACACAGTTTATTTTGTGTATGGGCAATCGTCCTCAAGGGTGAGTTTGCTCTTATATTCACAGATCATCACTCGGATATACTGACCGACTGATTAGAGCCAAGCGAATGTTCATGTCTTCTATGATCGCGTACTCGGTTATCATGGCTTATACGACTTTCTGTTCATTTTATATTGTCATCGGGTCCTTCTCAGGTGGTTTCGGTGACCAGAAAACAGAGATCAGGATCGGCGATAATATCTTTACCAATTTGATTGTTAGCACGGGAAGTACTATTGGTGTTTATTTCCTAATGAGCTTCCTCTATCTCGATCCTTGGCACATGTTTACGTCTGCACTTCAATACTTTATGATGTTGCCGAGTTATATTTGCACTCTTCAGGTCTACGCATTCTGCAATACGTGAGTGGTTCATTTATTCCCATTTAATTGGGGTTTGTCGGGTCCTGTAGCTGACAATAATAGCCACGACGTCTCATGGGGCACCAAGGGAGACAACAAAGTTTCCGTGGATCTTGGAGCGGCCGTTGGATCAAAAGGTGACACCGTCGAATTGGAAATGCCATCCGAGCAGCTGGATATCGATTCTGGGTACGATGACGCGCTGCGCAATCTCAGAGATCGATTGGAGGTTCCGGTGGAGCCTATGACGGAGGTTCAAATCAAGGAGGATTACTACAGGGCCGTCAGAACTTATGTCGTCGTCGTATGGATGGTTGCCAATGCAATCTTAGCAATGATCGTCACCGAGGTTTACGGGCTCACTGGTATTGGTAATAACTTTTACCTCAAAAGTAAGCTCCTCCACCTTTATGCATTACTAGCATCTACCTACCTATTTATCTCTTACGCTGCAATGACTGACTATGTGCCTTTTCGAATCGATTCAGTCCTCCTCTGGTCCGTCGCCGCACTGGCTGTTTTTAGAGCCCTGGGATCTAGCGCGTATTTGGTACTCCGGGCCATCCATTCCTTTGTTGAAGGCCGCATGAAATGGGATCCGAAGGCCTTCGCAGAGACTTTCCAGCCACCATGGAGGAGAAAACTCAGATTGGCAGGCGTGAGTCAGAGTAATCTTGGAAGAGCATAGTTTACGCATAATGTCCCGTAACCCTTTGAAGTTTTATTTATTTCTATAATGACTTTGTTTTGTTTACTTGATCGAGATAATGCCATGAGTGATGCGTGTGAGCCACTGCGTGAATGGGGTGGTGAGAACTGGAGGGGAGAGGAGGGCGTGGGGGTCATATCATTTCAGGGGGTTTTTTTTTGAAACTTGAGATTTTCCATTTCAGAATGTTTACCTGGTGTAGATTTCGGTTTTTTTTCCACTCCGTTTTCGTTTTCGTTTGGTATGATATTATACCCATCTACTGATATTATGATTGTATTGTTGGAATATGTTTTTTTCTTTCTGGTTTATTACGGTTGGGGCTGGGATTGGGCTGGGGGTGAGAGGTTGGGTGACTGTCGGTAATGATAAGTAGTGTAGGCAGCTTAACCTATGCGAGATTGAATCCTATGTATTTAATTGGTGTGATACCCAAGGAACAATTAAAAGGTGGGGCTTGAGAGTCTGTCCTGTTAGCACGGTACTGTGGCGCTGTGACGCGCGGAACGGCGTGAGATTAGAGATCAAAGATCAATACCGTAAAGGCTTGAATAATTGGGCAGTATGCTGGGTAGTCAAAATAAGGTTTAAACTCTGGGTAGTAGGAATCAGTACCTCGAAGGCACGATACATAAGTAAACAAAAAAAACACAACTAAATGATAGATCTAGATTAGGTAAACCTAAATAAATATTGGAATACTTTTTTTATCAATGTAACTGCTGTTTTGGAGTTTTTCCACTGTGCACAAATAGCTTAGTAACCTTATACAAAAAGATTATATAAAAAAGGAGACTAAGGCCCGGTTGACTGTTCTCTGCGGACAAAAATATCATAATATATTATTATTTTTACAATATATTTTTATAGCATAAATCCTGAGAACAAGGTAGATAGGTTAACTTGAAGGGCTAGGAATAAAAAACTTTTACCATTATATTATCATAAAATATAATCACTATTATATGAGACTCTGGCAGCATTAACAGGTATTTATTAACCATACTCTCACTATAACTATAACTGAATATATGTTTGTTGGCATGAATATTTTTTTCCTGATTGTGCAAAAGAACACCTTCAAGTTATATTTCTGAAATATGCTATAAATTTATTTTGACATATTGTTGTCAGGTGGTACGAGATCTCTAAGAACAAGCGAGATGGGTAGGGCCGAGGTACTTTATCGTAGATGGAAATGTGTCTAGGAAGGCTCAATATAAACGTGCGTAAAATAGTGATAAATTTTTTTCTAGTAATAACTTATATTATTGATAAGATCTCTTCTGTGTAGCGTGAGGATTTCAGGAAAGCATGGGGGCACCTCGATATTTATATCCCGCGTCATAGAGTTTGTGGCCTACAAGCACCTACCATACTAACTAAGTACCTGCTAGCCATTTTGAACATTACCTCTTAGTGCAAACACTGTTTGACACTGAATATAATCACCCAACAATTGACTTCCGGACTGGAAAGCTCTTGATTTCTCTGGTGTGGCACCACATCCCAGTCAGAGTTCACAATCCTTCTTCAGTCAGGAGGAACTGAAACTTGTTTGCATGCTAGGCAGTATCCTCATCATCGGACGAACGACGTGGCCAACTTCGTAATCGGACCTATTGCTATTACAGATATCACTCTGGCTTCAGGCAAAGAGGCTTTGGTTAGACTAGAGCTCGGGGTCGTGCCAGTAGCACAATTCTCTCATAGTCTTTCCTTACCAAATAGTCCTAAGTGGTAACACCTAGAATGGACTATTGGTGTGAGTGTGGTCATACTACTCGCATTTCGTTTCGGAGTGGACATGACGAAAAGGTCCCGTTACTTTAGCGACATAGTGTCCTGTACAAGATCACTCTGTTTGTAACTTTGTGTGCATCGAACGAACTTGCCCAGAATACATCAGCAAAAAAAAACATTTACTCCGGACGGATAGGCATTGCATCCGGAGGCAGGGAATGCTTCCAGATTATCAAGTCCGCCCAGTCCGCCCTCTGAGGGCCCCAGCACAACTGTTGCATCCCGGTCTGTTGGGTGTAACCCAACCCACATCCTGTCTGCCTGGTGTACCCAGATGGTCAAGATGTCACATTTATCGCTTGTAGCATACCCAGGATAGCTACCCATGAGCAGCTGCATTTGGGACCTATCCTTGCCCTTGATAGTAGCTACTCACGATAGACTACTTCACTATTGGGTAATAGTTTTTTAGACGAAAAAAGATCTTAACATAGAATGATTAATCAGCTATTGTCCTGGTAACCACCCACAACATACCTGTAATCTCATCACGAAAACTTCTTTAGTTCTTTCACATAATCTCCTCATCAACTTCGTAGAACTATCTGGTATTATGCACACTCAGCCAGCTACATGTATGCTTTGCCATTCAGCGGGACACTATTCAATCTGCTTTAGCAAGTGGATTCCGACAAGGCTTGTCCAGACGCTGCAGGCCTCTACTATTCAATCCACCTCCCTCACTGGGTTCCAATACAATTCTTCTTGACCCTAGCGGATATCTGCCTGCTGCGGTATCAGCCTTTTTCTCCCTGCTGACCTCTATAGGCATGCGGACACATCAAAACCTATACCATTCAAGTCCCCTCGCCGAGCGGATTCCAATGTGACCCTTCCTGACCCCAGAGGACATCTGCCCATTAAGGTATCTGCCTCTTTCTCCCTGCTAACCTCTATAGCCATGTGGACTCTTCGAAACCTACACCATTCGATTCCCCTTGCCGAGCGGATTCCAACAGATTCCAACGCACTCTGTCCCGATACTGTCAGACCGCTGGTTGTAGAGTTATCTACACATTTTTACTTTAGTCCCCTGGGCAATTATTTTTAAATTGTTGGCTACTGGGTGCTACAGGCATGCAGATGCTTTGAGACCTATACCATTTGATTTCCCTCATCGGGTGGATTCCAATAAGACCCTTCCCGACTCTGGCGGACATCTGCCTGCTCAGGTATTATCCTTTCTCTCCCTGCTGACCTCTATAGCCATGCGGACTCTTCGAAACCTATACCATGCGATTTCCCTCGCCGAGCAGATTCTAATGCACCCTGTCCCGACACTGTCCAACCACTGGTTGAAGAGTTATCCATACCTTTGTACTTCAGTTCCCCATGCAAGTACTTTCACTCTTTTTAGCTCAGATTTAATAAATATATTTGTATTCTACTTGTAGTATCCAAATGACTCAAATCACTAAACCCGAGTAATACTAGGAGGCCCTTTCCAGACAATCTTCCCCAGTATTATTGCATTCCCCAAAGTTTTCTCCAACTCGGTCAAAGTCCTCAAAGGTGGATGTAACGGGGTCTTGGCACTGGACGTTAGTCCAAGGCACACAACGACAGGAAGGTCCTAAACGATAACACTCGTTTAGCGTGAGGGTTCAGAGATAACAATCTCAGGTCAAGGCTGATCGTGTAACGATAGATCAGGGTCAGGGTTCGTGGGTTCTTGGCGTGGAACTTGGATATCAGAATAGAAGACGTTATATTCTGAAGTATAAGAGTCGTGAAAGAAATACCAGGTAGCGTAAAGAATCAAGGAAATAGGGGGCTTTTTTTTAATTTTTATGTCATATATTCATTGTTAAGGTACAAGAAATCGCATGGAGCGCTAGCTATGGCGAAAACAAAACCTAAAATCCAAAACGAACTAACAAAGGAAACATCCGGAACACAACTCTTCATCTGGGGTCCGTAACGGTCCCAGGCCCACATGTGGGCGCGAAATTAAACCAAGTACGGCAAGAAAAACAATTCCCTCAACCAGCGGATAGCATGAAAAACTACAAAGTAAACCTAGCTCTCCTGAGACGACATAAAGTACCCAAAGGAAACTACATTAGACGGGCGGGAGGAAACTGAACCAGCGGAGGAGCTCGGGCGAGAGAACATACCCGGCGGGAAGGCTGTGGCTGTAGACCTGATGAAACGTGTGAGTGCGCCCAAGAGGGCTGCAGAGGTCCAGACGGGGGCGCCGGGGCCCAGCTCAGTGACCCCCTGAAGGTGGCGGTCCCTGGCCGGCTCCCTTGCCGAGCAGTGGAGGATGGCGTGCTCGAAGTCCTCGCGGGCCTCGCTGCATCGGGGGCAGGTGGTTGGGCGGTCATAGTCCCAGGATGGGTGGGCGCGGAGGTAGCTCTTCCCAGACCTCATCTGGTGGAGGCGTCCCGCATCGAACTTAGAGAGGCCCATAAACGGGTGGGGCGTCAACGAGGGGCGGTAGGCGTAGCGTGCAGGAACCGGCGCTTCCTCCTCCCATTCTTCCATGAGGAGTTTCTTGCAGAGGAGCTTAAGCTGCGGGTAGGAGCGGCCCGGAGGGGGGACGGGGTATGATTCCCCCAGTAGGTGCTGGGAGGGGACTGGAAGGGGCGAGCGGCCGCCAGGGCCAAGAAGAAGGAGCATCGAGTGGGGGAGAGCGTCCAGTGGGAGGTGAGTCCTGTTCTTGGCAGGGGGCCTCGGCTGGCGCCAGGGGAGGGGCAAGCGGGCACCAGGGTTCCCGCGGAAAAGGATTCTGTGATCGGGGGTGTGACGGTGTGACGATGGCGTCTGTAGCGAGGTCGGAAGCCTGGCAGTGGCGGGGTTGATCTCGGGGGGGGAGCACATCACCCTCAGGCCGGCCAAACGTAAAGGAAATAGGGGGCTTTTTTTATTTTTATTTTTTTTATTCATGTATTCGTTGTTAAAGTACAAGAAACCGCGTGGAGCGCTAGCTATGGCGTGAACAAAACTATAAACAACCCAACGACCCGCTTCACCCCCTCATGGGAAAAATCAAACCCCTCCAATCCAGAGCCCATCCTCCCCCCTCGCAGCACCTAAGACGAAAGCAAGACGGAGCAATACCCTCCTCCAGACACGTAAGGAAAGACAAGTATAGAAAAGAAACCAAGGAAAGACACAAAGCCTTCGGCGGGCCCCCCAAAACAAAAGAAAAGAATCTTACGGCACCAAGTGCCGACGGAACGGAGAGATAAAACTACTATTGCCGGATGCCTGAACAATAACCCCTAGCCAACTCGGCCGCGGGGAAGGCGTTCGACACGGGCGGACAGCCCGGTATATCGGCGACGCTTCGGACTTTAGCATGGGCCAAGGAGGTAGTGCCATACCATGACCCAGCGTAACCTACACGCGAGGTGTGCGACCGTAGAGTAAATCGCGGGAGCGGGAGGAGGACGAGGGGA
>Ga0307513_10006113_pt1 | contig 15805 bp, 10 predicted proteins | sample 15_EM_MG_FD_202174 | JGI IMG/M metagenome (GOLD analysis project Ga0307513, IMG submission 202174) | Populus trichocarpa ectomycorrhiza microbial communities from riparian zone in the Pacific Northwest, United States - 15_EM | ecosystem: Host-associated > Plants > Roots > Unclassified | place... | reverse complement strand
GCCCAACTTGTCCTTCAACTATTATCCTTCTAGCTACCGGTCCCTTGAAGCCTCCCTTAGCACCAGCGCTAGCAGGTCTATCGCCGGTCCTATTGTATTTTCGTTAGACAGGAATAAACCTGTTACAAAAATCCTATCAACATAGCTGTAAACACGGGAAAGGTAATCAATTTCGGGGATCACTTCCCAATGATTGGGAGCTTTACCTTCCAAGCGCAAGGTTCACAGAAGAAAGGGCTGAAGAATGCGAACAGCTGATTCCAACTCGACCCAATCTGAATCAGACAAGGTGTCCCGTGCAACGTCGGGATTATTCCAGCAGAAGAAATGGACTGCTTCTTTATTTCTCAATAAGCTTTGGATCATAGCGAGGCCCGAGTTCCATCAGGTTGCATTTCCGGCTTGCTATAATGTTTCACCTCCCAAACATTTGAGTTGTTGTTTTCTCTGGACTGAGGCGCGGATATAAACAGTTATATTATGTGTTTTGCCCTAAGGACCCAGCTCTCGCCAAAGAGCCATCGTTTCATCGGTCGCTACAATTACATAGAGGAGTTCCTGTGAGCTACCTAAATCACTAAACCAGAAGCTTTTGATAGACAAATTCAGCACATGTCTCATAAATCTCAAACGGCGGCATTCAGGATTGTAGTTTGCATTGTTATCCATCAGGGTCTGGGCAATCAAGCGAATCATTGTTCCGTTATTGGTTGCATTATCACCTTGAAAGTAGACATTGTCTATAAAGTTATAACTACATCTTTTGTATTAGCAAATGATTTCAATTGAATTAAGTTATTCGTTTTTAGACCTACTCCTTAATGACTTATACGACAATCGCTGCAAGCGCATTCCGAGCGTAAGAACCTTGAATTTCTTGTATCGCCAATACTAGATTCAGCCGGCTGCCGTGTTGGGTTGGAAAGTGCGCAACAATTCCTATAACGCTCATACTTTGATGCGGTGAAGTCCAGCCATCAATTGACATATGAATTTGGGTGAGTGAGTTAATGATTTCCCGCCGTACTTCCTTCTTTTGTTCTTAATAGTTTCTAATAACCCACGATCGTATTGTGTCTGCTGTTTTTGGTAATTTGTATTTTGGCTGTATGTGTTGAACAAAATCCCGAAAGGCCCCTGCTTCTATGGCTGTGAATGGCTGATTGCTGTAGATAATCCAATTAAGTAGTAGACAGTCAGCAGAGTCCTTGGTGAAAGAATCATCGCCGGAACTATTGATACGGGCAAATGCTGGGGTAAGCGGACTTGCTCCTACCACCTGAACAGTTCCTGGATGTTAGGACTCCCGTACCTTATGCGTATGTTTTTTGCGTAAGTGCCCTGCTGGCTTACCAGTACTCCCATTTGAAACATGTTGTTTCTTACCTTTTTAGTTTTTGATGAGCGCTTGCGGAAACCAACATGTATTCCTGAGACATGGTGCTTATTAGACTTAACAGGAGAGTTTACTTACAATAGGTACAGGTCCAGCGGCGAGCAGAACCAGTTCCGGTTGTAGTACCATGAAAATGAATAAAGGAGCGCCTAGAAAGCTCAAGCGTCAACCCTGTTGGAATATTATCGCTGTAATGAGCTGGGCTATTCTGTTGAATTTGGGGAATGGGCGTAGGAAGAATTAGTAGGAATGATCTCCGTAATGGCGGTGATGATGGAACCACAGAGAATGCTGATGGGGAGGTTTGGCAGTTTGTATTTCCATATGAATCTGGAATAGTCTCCAGAAAGAAAGAACTATTAAGGGAAGTCAAATCACTGCTGGCGATTGGACTAGTACATCGAGTTCCTCCTGAGAATATGAGGCCTGGAGACACTCGCTCTGAGGAATGTAAATGGCGCTCTCTTGGATCGCCTTCAGCCCTACTAGCAGGGATTGATGACCTTGGCGACAAGGAACCATCTCCACTACTATAGCCACTAACCGAGTTGGATACCTGGTCCCTTGTCTGTGGCAGATATCGGGAAGATGCCAAGTCTATTCGCTTAGTTTTACTGTTTATAAAAACAATGGGGAGATTGCACCTACTAGGATTTGAGGACAGACTATCAACAACCATACGAATGGCCAAATTGTGTACCCAATGGGGATACCGAAGCTGAATACTACTGCGTATAGTATCGATAGACTCATTCAATCGGCTAGAGTTACACGTCCCTAGCATGAATGGACCAAACACCAGGGGGCCTCTTGGCAAAGGGCTTTCAGCTCCCGTAACCCCGGCGGTGTTCGGTCCATTCATGCCAGGGATGTGTAGTATGAGGCGGGGGCACACAAGAATCGCTGCTCTCTTGAACATAATGACGAGTTCGAGTCCTCCCTTCATTGGCTAAGTGAAACTCATAAGTCTTTCTCTTATCCATTATCACTGTGAGGTGATTAGGCTAGTCTTCACCGAATTCTCTGAAGTTCTTGTAGGTGGTAACACAAAGGAATTGAGATCTAACAAAGTGCTAAATTTTGGTTGTGCAATCGTTGTAGACTCTAATATGAAGGTAAACTTGAGTGATATTGTATGATCCTATGGAAATTCTACCTACGCTTCAACTGCTACGTATTTATATTATACTTTTTTCCCTTGTATCGTCCCAGTCGCTATTTAAATGGATACATATGTCTCTTTAATCTTCACAACAAACATCTTCATTCAGACTGGCACGGTTGGCACGAACATTCCAGTTGCCATCTACCGTACTGAGTTTAAGGGCCGTGCACATTCCATCACTCGGTCTGTCTAGTCTGACCGCTCCCAGTCTAGTCAAGTCCTACAATTATGACTGTTTTCTCAGTCCAATCTCCACCATTTGACCAGACTTGACTTTCGACTGAACTGGCCAGTCTAGTCCAGTCTTCCTCTGACCATTCGGAACCTTGAATGTTGGATCATGGTTGCGTCCGGCCGTCTCTAAATAGGAGTCAGCTGTTTGGGTCCTGAGAAATGTCCACCACCTCGGCGTTGACGCTTCAGGCATGGTGGTATCAATATCCCCCGAGCTCCGGATTCCATACCACTGTATTTCGATCTGCCTCACAAATCCACCAATGTCATGTTCACCTACGATGAATTCTCTCAATTTGCACTCGAGATGTTTCATGTATTTCAGTGATTGGTGGGTAAGTCCTGCTCACATCATATAGCGGAAAATTAATCTAACCTATTAATAATCGCCGGAACTCGCTCAGTGGCAGGCCATCGATCATCACTCCCTCTGCCCTAATCTTATCGTACCAACCAAGATATGGTGGAGGGGTATGGGAGGATTCGCGGTAGAGTTAGGTGCTAGGTGAAAGGTGCTAGGTGGGGGGTTTAACGTTCATCTAAACTGGTGGGGAGAGGGTAGGGAATGCGAGGAAAGGAAATGGAGCGAGAAGAGGGGGAAACGGGGTGAGAAGGTTAGGGGGACTCGGAAAAGAGGTGAAAATTAATTATTATACTTTAAGAACCCTATCTGTCCACAATTGTGGGGAGAGCAGGTCACAGAGTTACAAGCCCTCCTTCAATATACTTTGTTCCATCTTCTGGCCCGCTTCTTAGTCAACCATCGCATTTCCGCTCTTGATTTTGTCATAACCTAGCTATCCCGGGGTGTTAAATAGCAGTGGAGTCCAGATCAAAAGGGACGGTATTACTGAATGGCAGGGTGCCATAGCTTTTTGCTCTCTCTTGCATATTAATATTTAGTTTTTGTCTCCGGTTTGTCCTGGATCCAATTCCCGGAATGGAGTTTTCTGGCTAAATGTGTTAGCGGACGTAGAGGTGGAAAAGTCTCATGAAAGACTGGAGGATTGCCGGGGGGGAGGCCTTCCGTGCTCCTTATCACAATGTGCATTGGTCTAGGTGTGTACTGGTATATAAAGAAAGTCTCTAAATGTGTTCCGAATGTCCCAATCCTTGGGTCTTGAAGATAGCAGGGAGTGGATCATGGTCCGTAGTCGGCGTTGGCAGGCTCCCATGCCGGCCTACATGTAGCCGGCAGGATCCAGCCCGGCCGGCCCAGCCAAGGTGAAACAGACATAGGTTGAATGGGCCCAGCTATTGGAAAGTTTGCGGGTTTTATTGATTCCCTCGGATGCCAGCAGGCTTTCGGGATATGCCGCCAGCTCAGTAGGCATTTTGTCTGTGTAGGTAATATTGGAAGATGCTCGCCGATATATGAAGATCGTTGCGAATATTTTCCAGAACCACAACCATATCTTCGGATGTTTGCGGGTATTTATCCAGTATGTGAATTTATGTTCCCCTGACTGCATACCCAAATGGAGTAACAGCTTAGATATCATTTCAACAATGTGGATCCCCTCCAATTCCGGATCACTAATTAGACTTGTGCAAATAATTGAAATGAAATTACTCGGCCTTCCTCTCTTACTCTTCCACTATTGCGCCTTCCTCTTATCCCACTTTTTCATTGTTACGTCTTCCTCACGCCACGTGGTTCTCCCAGCTCTCTTCACCCATTTGATTCTGCCAGTGTTCGCAAGCGGCCAGGTCGGCCTGCAGATAACCGGCCGGCTTTCAGTCCGGCCAGGCCAGGCCAATGTGAGACAGACCTGGTCTTCGTAGGCCAGGCTTTGGGGAAGCCTACAGGCTTCATGGGTGCTGGGCGGCGGCGGCAGGCTTTCGGTATATTCCATGTGACAAGTCAATATTTCGTTGATGTGTGGGTGATATCTGAAGATGCCGCAAATATCTGAAAATGCCCGCAGATATCTGTTAGGTTTTCAGGCTTGAGCCACACCATTTAAGCTTAATAATATTCTGATAGGTTTTAGACATCCGGGTAGACAGAGAGGAGGTAGTTGCTTGCTTTCTCTTATCACTCGATTTTTTGCTATAGCACGTTGACAAAATTAGGGCCTGTTTGGATGTATAACGGTTCTGTTCCGTTCCCCCATACAAATTGCCCTTTCCCTTCCATTTCAAAGCGGAGAGAAGGCCATTTTCACAGTAGAAACGGTCGCTAAACAGGCCCGTAACCATTCACGCATGATGGACGGCAACGGAACTCTCCTTATCACCCTGCCCTTCCAACACCACAGGGAAATTTCCCCAAGTCGGATATTAATTTCTACTAGGTATTCTACTATGTATTTACATTTTTAATTCATTTTTTGGTTCCACACTAGTGGGGCTGGTGGGGGAGCGCTGTTCTCACGTTAGTTAGCCATAAGCACGATCATGAGAGCAAGGGTGAATGGAAAGAAAGTTTCCTCCTCGGTTGCGCGCTGATCCACTCTTTTGCGGCCGTAACTCTTGGGCGTTTCATCTCCTTATCTTATCACAATCACATCTTATCACTCGAAAACCTGCAGATATCTGCAGTCCGGCCAGGCCCGGTCAGATAGGCCCTGAAAGCCGGACTGTAGCCCACAGTCCGGCCCGGCTGGCCGGAAAAAAAGCCCAGGCCGGCCGCCCTAAACCCAAGCATGACCGGACTGGCCGCTTGCGAACGCTGCCCCCATCCCAGATAGCATGCATGATAGATATTCGCGGCGAGGCTGAATATATTTGAGATCAAATTTCATTCTGATTACATTGGTATGATATTAGAGGCACTAAGGAGCGCAGACAACAGGAAGCTCATATAGTATGGAAGAACCCTGAAGTGCGGACGTGTGAGCACATGAGGGCATGAACGGATGTGTGGTGTTATATCATACTTGTATTATAGAAGTTTTCACTACTTAGATAGCCATTAGGTAGAAACCTCAATGGAGAGGAACATACATTGCGAGATCTGTTCTTGTGCACACGCTTATATGATCGTGCCGCCTCTACTACTGGCAAGGGAGAGAGAGAAAATTAGATCAGGAGCAACTAAAAATGGAAAAACTCTAGAATTTATATGCAGCAAATAGAGACAAATCTAAACCTAAGCGCCTTATTCCTATGCGGGGGGGATTAAAACTAAAACACAGACTGAAAATTCCCATTACGACCTCAAGAGTGGTGCACTCACATCCAATGACGAACTAGACTGGGGTGGGATCGGGATTTGGAGGCGAGGGGAGGGGAAGGAAGAATGGCGGCGTCCACGAGATTGCAATACTCTCCATGGGGGGAGGTGGAAGTCATCTAGAGGCATGAGAAGCTGCCAGCGGTGGATACCGATGTGTGCACATAAGGATGCAGAGAGAGCTGCGGACGGCGGTGTTATAGAGGGATAGAAACTGTTTTGTATTTCAATAAATTAAGAAGAGTGGGAACGTGGAAAGATTCTGGCCTGGAGTAGCTTCACCACTTTGTCGTGCCCTTTCTTGAAAGCCAACGAGAGTGGAGTCAGACCGCCTCTATTGGACATGTCCGGGTTTATCCCTTCCCCCGCTATAAGTAGCTCTACAACCCCCCGATGCCCATTAATGGCGGCCAATGAAAGTGGTGTTTGGCCACGATTGTCTGGCGTATTGGGGTTGACGTCGTCTTGTCTCAAGAGTAGCTCCACTACTCCATCATGGCCATTTTCAGCAGCCCATAAGAGCGGCGTTCGACCGCCATTATCTGCCCGGTTGGGGTTGACGTCCTCCCGTCCCAAGAGCAGCTTCACCACTCCGTCACGCCCCCATGCAGCAGCCCATGAGAGCGGAGTTCTTCCATTATTATCTCGCATATCGGGGTTGACCCCTTCCTTTCCTAACAGTAGCTTCACTACTCCATCACACCCATCCCAGGCAGCACGCGATAGAGGTGTTCGGCCCTCAATATCTGGCGTATCAGGGTTAACCTCTTCCCTTCCCAAAAGTAGCTTCACTGCTCCATCATGCCCGCACCAAGCAGCACGCGATAGCGGTGTTAGGCCGTAATTATCCGGCATATCGGGGTTGACCCCTTCCCTTCCCAAGAGTAGCCTCACTGCTCCATCACGCCCATACAAGGCAGCCTGCGAGAGCGGTGTTAGGCCACGATTGTCGGGCATATCGGGGTTGACCTCTTCACGTTCCAACAGTAGTTTCATTACCCCATCGCGCCCATTCCAGGCAGCCGCCGAGAGCGGTGTTAGGCCACGATCGTCGGGCATATCGGGGTTGACCTCTTCTAGTCCCAGTAGTAGCTTCACTACTCCATCATGCCCCCGTCCGGCAGCCAAAAAGAGCGCTGTTCGGCCATGATTGTCTGGAATATCGGGGTTGACGCCTTCTCGTGCCAGCAGTAGCTTCACTGCTCCGTCGCGCCCCCGCCAGGCAGCTAGCGCAAGCGGTGTCCGACCATCATTGTCTCGACTATCGGGGTTGGTGTCTTCCCGCCCGAACAGTAGCCTCACTATTCCATCATGTCCATTCTTGGCAGCCCACGAGAGCGGTGTTCGACCATCATGATCTGCTAACTGGAACTTGACGTCCTTTCTTCCAAATAGCAGCTTCACCACGCGTTCGTGTCCCTGTTTGGCAGCCAGGAGGGCAGGTGTTTGGCCGTATTTGTCAGGCCAGTCTGGGTTGACATACCTCCTTCCCCGGACCATGTTCACCACCCGAGGGGTCTTACCCCACCAACCGTCGGTACCATCAGGCTTGGCTGATGCCCGCTCAAGAAGCAGCCTCACAATCTCCTCATGCCCCATCACTGCGGCCCATGAGAGCGCCGTGCGACCAGGGTATGTGTCTGGCTTGTCGGGGTGGACAGTCTGCTGTTCCAACAGCAGCTTTAGAACCTCCTCTTGCCCACATATAGCAGCCCATATGAGTGGTGTTATACCCAGAAGATCCCTTTCATCGAGACTGCAATTCGGCTGATTCATCAGAGTGGTTACGATTTCAGCAAGGCCGAAAACTGATGCGCAATGCAGCCCGGTAAACCCAATCACCGGATCGTCGGTAGGGATGTGATGAAAATAATGATCGGTCCGCCTCTGGAGATCCTTCAGGAGTAACTTTGTGGATATATGGGTTTCAATTTGGCTGAAAGGCTGAAGGACAAGTGATACCACGCCCTGCGAGGCCTGTTTCCCAGCGTGAACGCCCCAATATAAGGAAGAATAATTGAGGAAGGGAGCCGACTGAGGCAGATCAAAGGGTAGGGACAATATTTCCTTAATGGCCCGAAAGTTGAGGTACGTCAGGCAGGTCTCGGCCATTATCGAGTGAGTAGAACCAAAAATGTCGGGGCAGGTATAAAGGTACTCCTGGAGAGTAAAGTGGATCAAGCGAATAGTCAAAGCATCCCGATCGACCACCACAAGCCCCAAGCAACAGCTCAATAATGTCTCAACCGAAGGGATATTTTCGGCATCGAGATCGGTAGATCCTATCTCCACAGCTAGGGCATGCAAAAGCTCATCGAGTTGTAATAACCGCTCCGAATGCGAGATCCACATCAGAGTTGCCATTCCCAGCCTCGCTCTCTCCCCACCCTGCTCCTTTATGCGTTCTAGAGTTGCGCCATAAACATCCTTCAAATCCAAACCCTCTGTTATTGCTTTCAGCTTTTGTCGCCTGCCATAGGCCGTGGTCTGCCCGAGGATAGCATCCATGGTTAAGGAAATTAGTAGAAACCTAGATGTCCCTATCAGCGACAGCCACGAAACCCATTTTTCCATCACTTACGATTCGGGGATATTCTCGGTAATGCTTTTGATGATTTCACCCTCCAGACCACCGTCTATCCTATCTTGAGATGTATCCTTACTCAATCTCATCTGGACATATCCCACGATATCATCCTGGTTGGGTTTGATCGATAGAACTATCATTTTTTCACAAAAACACTTGCCAACCTCACCCCGGATGTGTCGTCTTCCGGTTAGGAATATTTGCGTGTTTGGGGATTCTTCTAGGACTCGTCGCAACGAATCTAGAATCTCAGGTCGATGCCTTTCCACACATTCATCCAGCGCATCAACACATATGAATGTGGGCTTTAAAGATGCCACAGTCTGCAGCATCTTCACGATTTCTGCCACCCTCAACCCCCTTCCACCAATCACCTTTTTGTGGTCTTGAAACATCCGACTTATCTCATCCGGGATTCTCTCCAATCCACCGACAATCTGTTTTAGTAGCGAACCAAGTATGTTTGTCGGAGACTGTTCCTCCCGAGCCGCAAAATCCACGTAAAAACATGAAACAGAAACATTTCGCGCTCCGGCCATATCACACAACTTGTCCACCACTAGTGAGCTAATATCGCTGCATGTCAATACCACCATCCCTTAGTTTTCACGGTAGATTAGCTCTCACCTCAAATAGGTCTTCCCAACGCCTGGACCACCGCAGCAAAATAAAATCGGATGACCAGATCCCTCATGTTGAGCGCCGTCGCACCACCTTTCAAATTCGCCAGTTTGCAGCAGCCATTCCCCGACGTCGCCTGCCCGGCGGGTTTGAACATCTTGATGCCGGATGCGAGGTTCGAGTGGCGAGAGCCATTTCAGGATTTCGGACTGATCATCGGCAACGGTATTGTGAATCGACACATTCGACACATTCGACACATTGAAAGAGTTGATATTCTCTGCGACTGATATTGACATTTCCTTCCTTTTCGTATGTTGTAACACTGGGAGGGGAACTGATTCCTTAGTTCGGGGTGCCGACGGAATTCCTGGAAGCTGAGGAAAAGGGGGGGTGCACCCCTAAATGGAGCTCTTTTATCCCAGTTGTTGCACAGGGCTTACACACAACAGAGTGGCTCCGGTAAGTCTTTCTCCAATGGACGGATGAGACAGGCAGATTGTTGACCTTCTATATACCGTAATAACTCTTGAAACCCGCCATCTCAGGCAGCTCTCTGATCTTCGGATTCTGAGTCAAGACATCCGGAGGGGGATTAGTATTTTCCCAACACAATAGAAGATCGGCTCACTGGTCATCTTGGATCTTGCTAACCGGTATTCGCAACTCCATTAACCTATCGGGCTAAACCTATTCCGGGCTAACGCGCCGATCGTGGCTGACAATCTGATGGCGGATTCCAAGAGTTTTTACCGTACTGATGCATCTTTTCCGGTGAAAGCGTTCTTTGGTGGCCGTTTGGCAAGAGACCTTCCGTTGATCAAAGACGGTTCAGAAAACAAGAGATAGACACGAAGAAAAACCACACTCAAAGATCAAACTATCCTCAAGAATTGCGGTTGCTCGTTTTCCCTGTGGTTGTGTTCTGTGACAAGCCCCTTTCTCCCACAAATCTCTGCTAAGTGCCAAGCCTTTTGTTTCCACCAAACCACGATAACATTATGTGGTGTTCCTCACCATTTTCCATATGGCCCATTTGCCCGTCCGACAGTACGGTAGCTCTGCGCTGTGGCTAGGCAAATTTCCACCAATAAAAGCTTTATAGTTCATACTTGTTTTTCGGGAAAAGTCACTGAGCCACAGTATAGAGCTACCAGATACGGAAGGTCAACAATCTGCGTGTCTCATATGTCCATGGGCAGCCTGTCCACTGGCGGTAATCTTCCATATATGCAGGTATTACGGAGGCCTATAACGACCAAATCGCCACGAAACCGAAAAGACAAAAAACATTGCAACAGAAAATGAAAGTTATTTTACATTGTGAGAATACATAACTACCGACTACAAAACCAAACCCAAAAATAAAAGCTGGAAAGCAAAACATTTTAGTAGTATGATAATAATATTATTATGATTGAAGGCAAAAATATTTAGTCGCCATTGTATTATTAGCCCCATACCCTGTTTTCACTCCACCAATTTTCCAAAGCCGAGTGAGCGTATGGTAGGAGACTAAAGATAACAGGAAAGGAAATACAAGAAGCCCTAAGAGAACAACGCTGGAAGGAAATATAGCCCATGCTTTCATCTCTCACCACCAATCATGCAGTTCCACCACTAGAGGTATTGGAAGGTTTCTCGCTGCCCTTGCCGGGGGAGATCGTTACCACCAATGTATCCTGTTGTGCCAATGAGGGCGCCTGGAGGTCAACGCAGGGTGGTGGGTGGGCAATCGAGAAAGCGAGCTGTAGGAAGGATGATGATCTCGTGGGTGGGAGAGTAAGGAGAGGTGGTTCACATGGGGGTCCCGAGACCCAGCGTTCTTGAGCTATGACCCCGCACTATCCTAGCAACCGGCAATACCTTGATCCGCCCACCTCCGAGTCATTCCCAGTTGCATCCTTGCTGAATCCTGTGCGCTTTGCCTAATTCGCAATGGGTTGTGCCAACCCGCCCTGAACTCAAACGTTCTTCCTCCTCATCAGAGTCTTGCGAAGTATATACCGAGTCTGGTTCACCCAAGTGCTCATCAATTTCTAAATTGATCTCCAAAGGTGATTCTTGTTTTAGGTCAACAAAGGGTTCCCAGCAATAGGTACGGGTGGCTTTAATGGAGAGGGGGAGATTCTCTCTGTGAGTGATAAACGCATTTCTAATGGTGTAATACAAATATTTTCTAGTTGTAGCTGACACTAGGCTTGGGAAGTAGCGTTCTCAAAGGGCAGTTCGTCTGTCCTGAGCCAGGACCAGGGCAGACGGCATTCAGTAGTCCCCGTTGTCCTCCGTCTTCCCCTTCAATTTCCCTCCGTCACCAGCCATCCCGGACCACCACTGGCCGCCCTCTTCGTGAAATTGTCTTGCATGATAGAGCTCATCGTCCTTCGTAATGATGGCCATCCTGCGAGTTCACGGACTAGGACGGACTACCTTGTACTATCCCGTCTCATCCAGGGCTCTTTGAAGTGGCCCAGGGAGGTTGCGAACCCTGTTGGGAAGCTTGAGGCAGGTACTTATCTGGATCTAAGAAAATGAAAGATACAAGTATTTGTTATTTTAAATGTAAGACTGGAGCCACATTCTCCCATTGTAGTTGTTCGTGATTCTCCACTATCTACACCGCTTAGAAGTCCTCCTTTACTCTCACCAGTCTCATCCCCCCCAGCGTTGTCCCCACTGCTTCTACAAGTCAGCCAAGATCCTATATCTAAATTTCCTAGAGCTCAGCTTACATAATTCTCTCCATCGCAACCTTACTCACACAGCTCGCCTGTGCTGAAGTAGGCCCGGCCCCGAGCAAGGGCTCCAGATCCTGGGTTTTGGATGTGTCCAAGTAGTTCTTTAATGGAAGTATACCCCTCTGCCAGGCTCTAGTGTCCTTATTTCTGCCTTTTTTCATCTCTTATTTTGCCTAATTGCTTGTATTTCTTTTCTTGGTTCTCCCTTCGGTATCGCGTTATATTTCTTAAATTCTTTGCATTTTAATCTTTCTTAATTCTTAGTTGCTGAAATTTGTTGTTAATCCAAATTGGTTTTCGTGTTTTTAATGAATTGTCTTTTGTCTTTTCGGTTTCGTGGCGATTTGGTCGCTATAGGCCTCCGTACAGGTATTGTCACATAATATTATCAAGGAGAGAAAGGGAACCTGAACGCGCCAAGGTAGCAACGGGAAAAACCTTTACGATCTTAACAGCCAGTGCTTGTTGCAAGTCGCTTATCTAATTCATATATTTACCCGGGGGTGTTCAGCTATTTTGATATGTAACAATACCTTGCAGTTCAACTTTGGAAAATCTTAACTACTTCTAAAAAGCGGTCACAAAGCCCATTTTATTCCAATTTCGTTTACTCAATTTGAGTTAAGGCCTCGAATAAACGCCGTAGCATTCAACAAGCTTTGTGCTAGACTTTCTCGAGTACAGTACTGTTGAAAATGGATATGGGAAGATGGCGAAACTGTGGAAGGCAGCCATGAAACGAAACGCCAAGATCGAAACAACACTAAAGAGTTCAATCGCCAAAACAACTTACAGAGGGGAACTTCACTTCTATTCTAACTACGCTCACGCTCACGACCCACGATGATCGATGCTCTAACTTACTAGCGGCGATGACAGGAGTATATATCAATCACCATGATGAAGCCTTCTAGGCCATTCCTCCTAGCTTTCCATCAATCGTGACGTAGATCCATTCTCTTCCACGCATGCCCAGGCTCTTCTACGCATGTTCCCCTTTTCCTTCCGCAAAGCTATCATGCTAACAAGGAAAACAACAAACGTCACAAAGAAAACTTCTTCATGCTCCCTAGCCTCCACTCTACTCTCCCTTCCGGCGCTGCACAGATCCCTAGGGCATACCCGGGGTTTGTCGAACTGGACCGGCATAGGCTGCGCCTATGCTGAACCTGCCCGGCAGCATCAAAGAACTTGCTTCCGGCGCACTTATAAATGAGCGCATGTCCGAACTTCTTTGTCTTGACGATAGCGGGATACGCTATATGCGTCTCCGATAGGTCAAGTGCGTGCCCGATGGGTCAAGCATGCCGAGCAGCACCCCAGAATTCCAACATGCTGTGCTCGGCTAAGTTCTGCAACCCCCAAGGCAAAGTGTTGATGCAACTGTCTTTTTACACAAAAACTTGCCATGTTTAATCAACACCCATGCCCCGAACCGCTTCAAATAATTCTCAAAACTCAGCTAACTATTTCACCTTGACTGTGCCTTTTGCCTGATACCACTCAGTAGGTCAATTTATTCCATGGTGATAAGCCTCCAGTCTTCAACAAGGATGACCATTCACTTTGCAGTGCCAATTTTGTATGTATAATGACATTTTTCAGCATAGTCAAAACTTTCAGACTACATAACTTTTCCAATCTTTCACCAAATCTATTGAGGTTTATGTATAAGTAGGAGAAAAGCACTGTAAGTGTATACAAGGAGTTAGGTTGGAAAATTATGTTGCCCATAAACTAAGGGTAGCTATCGTAAAAATTGATGCTTTTAGAATAAAAAGCCGATTTCACCGAGACTTTTGCTGAGGTGCTTTTAGCACTGGCTTTGCCTCCCCAACCTGTTGCCGCACTGTCGAACGTGTAGGTAGTTTTAGTGATTTTCTATATTTTCACCGGGGATTGTGTATGCTCTTGTGTGGTAGAAAAGGTTTGAGTACAAGTAGTATATTCAGGGCTTACTGCTGTTTTGAATCGCGGCAGTGCTAATACCCTGGAACAGGCCGATATGGTGTGCTAGTTATTGTGCAATTGGCCCTATGAGTGTTAGCCTAGTCGGGGAGGATTTATAAGTTTTGATGCTATGAAGGATCCAAAGGTGCCGTGGGGCGAAGGGGTATACCGCAAAAACCTGAACTATCTGACGAATACGATATAGCCTAAAATCCCCTCCTCAGGAGAGGGCAAAAAAACGCAGCAAAAACAGATCCCTTCTCCTCCTGGGAGAGGGGGAAATTTATTGACCTTGCTGATAGAGAAAAGCTCAACGGTATAGCACACCGCCGAATTATCCAAGTTTTTTTTATAGCAGTAGAGAAATGGTATAGAATATTCGGATCTTGGCACCCCAATGGCTAAATTGGACTAACTAAGAAATCCATATGTACTAACCGTCACCATCCTGGTTGTTCCGGTAAGGTAGCAACACGGAGCGCTGCAAGTGTTGACTTCAAATTTCAAGCAGATATTAATACCACGAGTGATAGTACATGATGCGCGTCTAGGAGCAGTAATGTGATGAAATACTCTACTCTATGATACTATACGGACCGAAATCAGGATCGGAGTGAAGTTCCGTGGGATACACTATGATACAATATCCGAGCAATCTGCAATAAAACATTTCTACTATCGACTTATCTACCCACCAACCGTGGGAGTCTCGGATAGATAGAGGTGTCACAACTACAGCACCCATCGGAGTAACACAACACAAAACCGAAAAGAAGATAGTGAAAGCAGCTGAGCTAAACGAAGCAAAAGTCTCCTCTCCTACCTACTAGGCACCTTCCCATTCGAAAAGATCATAATAGTCGTACTTTGCAATACCTCTCCCCCTCAGATGGTGACCCAGCCTCATTGCCATCCTCACACCTGGTAACCGGTAGTGCCTTAGTCCCCTTGGCAAAGTTCGAGTACCGGTATGCCCTTTTCCTTCCACTGAATAGTGCTTTTAGGTACTCACCAGTCTACTCTCCCCACACCCCCGGTTCATGTGGCCATTAGGGGGTGTCAGCTCACGCAAACCATCAGGAATTTGCCATCAACGGTTTGGGGGAATAGTGAACACGCGCATCCTATATAGTGTCAACTTTGTATGCCGGAGGAAAATTTGATAAACATGGCCTCTACAGTACACGTAAGCTAGCAGTGAGGTCCGCCGCTTATTTTGGTTATCTTAGGGCAAGGTTAGGGTTAGCGGAAATCCGGCCTTCATCCTGGATATGATAGCACAGATTTTCTCGGCAGGGTCGAATTCCTTGGGATTTTCATTATTCTCTATTCTGATTACCCAGGGGGGGAACTTGTCCCAAACTTCTGTAGTTGCAGCCATAGGGTAAGGGTTCGTCAAGGCTAGGCGTGTAATCATTGAACCGGATAGAGAGATAGCAAGGGTTGAGAAGCATAGGGGCAGTAAATTCCGTCATCTCACTCTCGGTAAGTATCACGGACTTGTAGTTGAACGTCGTTTCCCCAATAATCGCCGGCAGCGTAAAATAATACTCACAGCGGTTTACTGTGCATGTATTATTCGTAAGGGAGAGCAAAGTAATTTAGTAAGAAAATAAAATAAAAAGGAAAGATGTCGGAATACACAAAAAGAAACAGAAGCCAGCCTAAATCTAAATCTAAACGCCATATTATTATGCAGGAGGAAAAATAAGGACTAAAACATAGCCCGAACATCAGCATTCCAACCACAACAGTGCACCCACACTGCAGCCAATGCCGAACTGTACTGGGATGGGATGGGAATCTGGGGGCAAGCCTCGCAATGGGCCGGCCCGGGCTTCAAATTCTTAAGCCCGGCCCATACCCGGCCCAAACCATGGTGGGCCCGACCCGAACCCGACCCGACCCGAAAAAGCCCGGGCCGCCCAAACAGCCC
>Ga0307513_10006111_pt1 | contig 15807 bp, 16 predicted proteins | sample 15_EM_MG_FD_202174 | JGI IMG/M metagenome (GOLD analysis project Ga0307513, IMG submission 202174) | Populus trichocarpa ectomycorrhiza microbial communities from riparian zone in the Pacific Northwest, United States - 15_EM | ecosystem: Host-associated > Plants > Roots > Unclassified | place... | reverse complement strand
GCGGAGCTACCAGAGAAGGAGAGAGCCCGAATTGTTGTGGTCGCCAATGACCGTACTCGACGCATACCAACCATGACGACATCCGATATGGCAGCTGTCTTCAAAAGAGAGTGGCGAGAATGGACCGCCGATCTTAAAGCAGAGGTTCTCGATGATCTTCCCTTACTCAGACTGCTCTACTCGTCAAAGCGCGCCAGTGAGAAGCCGGATCACCTTCCTCCAATATCCATTCGGACTGGATTCTTTGGGTTCAAATTGGTCGACGAAAATAAAGGGGAGGGCAGCCAAGTCAGGCTGGGGCCGTTTAGTGTTGACCTCGTGGAGCGTCACCAACACCTACTGCTTCCTGGCGCTGACGCCTCTGCGACGTCGATACACCATGTTATCTCCTCCATCCAGTCAATCATCGTTAGACATTGGGGTGGGACCTGTGATTTGGGAAAAGTGTATATCATACTTTCACCAGCCCTCCTTCCCTTTGTTGGCCGGATCTATCGTGCGCAACGAATACTGGGAGACGCTTCAAAGGCCCCTTCAAGTCCTCGCTCCCCTCGCCTCCAGCCCTCTAGGTTTCCCAAGACGATTCCCACAAGTGTGGTGGTAGATATCTCCGTTCACCTCCATGCCTTTAACCTCGTCACCACTGCGCACAACTTCTCGTTCGAAGGCACTTTGCGCCGACCCACTTTAGTTTTGAATGGACGATTCGGCTCTTTGTCGCCTGCTCAATATGGTCAGTCGAGCGCAGACAAGGCTGCGAATTTGTGCCTCTCCTGGGATCGATTCCAGCTCCAGGTTAAGGAGCACGCAGACCGTAGACAGCACACACTGGCGGACTTCGCAATGGATGGTCTGGATCTTAGCGTTGCTGTTTCAACAAACGCTCGGGAACTGCGGATCGTACGGGCCACTGTTGGTGTGAAGGAGATGCATTTGGCGATCCCACGCCACATTACAAGACTCTTTCAATCTGCCGAGTTGTGGTACGATGGCTACTTCAGGTAGGTTCATTTTTGTGGTGGCTGAGAACACTCCCTGATTTTTTCTATTTGCAGGCGGCAATTTGCTCCTTTCAAGGAACTCATCACACGAAAATCACCACCTCGCCCGAAGCGCATCGTCTCGTTCAAGACGATACCCAACCTCAAGGTCGATGTGCAACTCGTTTTAGAACTTGTGGAAGTTCGCCTGCACGTCGTTCTAGGCACCTGGGGTATTTGGAGATTCGAGACTGTCACTCTCTCTGCCCTACATCACCCAGTAGTCCATGAGCCCAGCCAAGTGGTCACCTCTGGAATGCTCGAAGTCGCATCTCAAGTCGTAATCGCCAAGACATTTGCGGATCCGGATGATCAACAGAGCCTAATGCCACAATTCTCTTTCATTTGGGCTTTACCATCTACGCATATATCCGTAAACTATCGCAACGAGGCACTACGAATTCTCGGTGTCCTCAACTTCTTCGAGATACACCTTACTGCAAACACCATTGATACCCTCGTGCGTGTGTCGCGTCAGCTTGTCTCCAGCGACCTCGACCCCCTTCTGCAGTTATTTTCTGGGACTAAGCAGCGACAAGAACCAAGGGAAAGCAAGGATCCATGTAGGAGCAAGCCAGAGTTGACGGCATCAGTGGATATACGACTCCGATCAAACGGTTTGCGGTTCGTCTTGGAAGACCAGTCACAATCGTCTCTCTGTATTCTCGACATTGAACGTGTCAGGTTCACTACCGTCGACTTGAAGCAATCTCATTGGGATGTTGATGTGCGCAACCTAGCACTCTCTGCAGCGAAGGGAAGCGGTTGTAATAACCCTGGATTCGACCGTCGATACCGTCTTGCTTATATGGTGGTCGACGTCTCGGCGAGCTCCGAACTAGAGCCAAGCACCTCCGAACAAAGGGTCAAGGTGCACTTATCCAAAGTGCACGCCGTCTTTCAGGCAGCTGCACTTGGCGTGTTGGGTGACTTGTTTGATGCATATCAAGTAAGCCCTGGTTGGATGCACATTCAGAGATTCTAATATTTGCATCAGGTCGAGGTCAGTAGCGGCCGTGACGAATTGGCGCGGCAAAGGTCTATGCGACGTCGACGACGGAAAGAATCAGGACTACGCCCTGTTGAAGCCAAGGAGAATAAACCTACGGCAGCAACTTGGCTGGAACAACGCATCATCATCATAGACATCAACAATGTCGGCGCTGCGATTCCCTTGACATTCGGAATGGAAGGGATCTCTGTAAGTGGAGAGTCCAACGCCATTCCAGCGTTCCTCTTCTCTGTCCAGTCAATTATGTTCCAATCACAGCGTGGAGAGGCAGGGGGTGCAACAGTCCGCAGATTCGCCTGCCAATTCGTCGATAAGTCCGCTCTCGTCCTTTTCGGTCGATAGACAGAAACTGAATATCTATTCTAGCTTCGACCAGGGCATCGCCGGGCACTTCGACGGTCAATCACACCCCTCTCGCAATCGGCTCTTATATCCAGAAATGACTGCGGACTTAAGTTCTAAAGTCAGCGCTTCTGCACGAGAGTGGTTTACAGACGCAACGGTCGATGGCTTCGAACTTGATATGGATCCAACAATCGCTTCGCGTGTTTTCTCGCTCTTAGACGTCTATAGGTTCGGGGCTGAGCGCTTGGAACAGCTCGCTACTATCCTCCCCTCGAGCGAATCCGCACATGTGCCCGTCGATCCACCACCAGCTCGACTCCACTCGACTGATCAAAGTCTCCGTCGCACACACGCCCTGGCAACCCTACTCTTCCACAGTGGACATGTTCGACTTTACCGTGAGACAATCGCTAGTTCCCGATCGCAAACCTTCCCTCCCTTTTCATACCGCCCTGGAGAAGATGTCGTTGCCGAGCTGAAGCTCCCTCGCCTCTCTCTGTGGGCCGAGTGGAGACCACCTACAACAGTCCTCAAAGAGGGTTCATCAGGAGAAGTTTCAGCGGGTAATTTAGCCTTTCGGGCCACTATCTACTCCAGTCGAAACATCCTTCGACCAGCGGTACTCCAATTTGCTTCCAGTTTGATGAATCGTGTAGAGATGCGGTTGAGCACGGCTTCCTCTGAGCCGACAAAGCCCGTGGCACTTGAGGCCACTGCTTCTCAGCCAATTCAGACAGAGACTTATCCGAAAAGTCTGGGAAGTCTACAGCTTACCTTTAGCCTTCGCATAAACAAGTCGACTCTGGAGTTTACCTGTCAGCCAGATGCTAATATCGTTGCTGGGGTGCATTGGGAGTCCGGGGGATTCATTGCCACGGTCATCCCTGGAGCCAAAGAGGCGAGCTTTACTGGCTCAGTTCAAGGACTCACAGTCAACCTCAGGCACGGCTACCTCAGTCAGGACTGTTTTACTGCAAGTACTAAGGACCTCGCCTTCAGCGCGAAGTTGTCCGCAGCGGATGACTTCAAGGGGAACCATACAACTAGTTCTCTCGTCCTCGAGGCCGACGTCAAGGCGACCGCGATGTTTGCCCGACTGCAAGACATCTTGATCTTCAAAGCCGTTTGGCTTGACGGTTTGACGAATCGGTCGCTATCCCTTGAAAGAAGCAGTACTGCCTCGGAACGGAAGACGCGGCCGATATCCGATCATCAATTGCGGATTGACGATTCCAAACCCGTAATTCTGCGACCATGGGTCACTACAGCCATGTTCAAGATTCGGCAGTTAGAGATGCAGCTGGATCTCGGTCCCTCAATTTCCGCAGTTTCGTTGAGCATGGAATCGATTATTCTACAGACGTTGCTTACAGAAGCGCTTTCGGAGCTCTTCTTTTCCGTCGGTCAACTCGATCTACAGGCTCGTCGCTCCTTCTCTGGGCACGCACGCGTTCCTGAGTTCTTCTTCCGGACGGCTCGAAGTCGCTTTGGCAATTTCGCGAAACGTCAAGACAGGCAAACTATGCTAAATATCGACATGTCGAGTGGACCACTTGACATTATGCTTGCATTCGAAAGCAGAACAATCTTACTCTATCAGTGAGTAGACCTCTACTGTCCTGATACAAATCCCTGATCTGAATCTGGTTGTCAAGCTCCCAACCACTTCGAGTGTCCATCTACGATGATTGGAGCCGTCGTCTTGATCCGACCGATAAACAACTTCATCTTCATTTCTCGGTGTTTGCGACAAGAGTGGATGTTGTCGGTCTCGTCACGACGGTGGCAATATTCCTAGATTTAACCCACCGCTTGCGAACACTATTGCGGGCTCAGTACGACGGCGCAACTCGAGAGTCTGGAACCTTCCGAGCAACGAACGCGGCCAAGCGTGATTTGCTCGAAGTAGCGACGGCACTCCTTCCTCAAACTGAGGGGCAAGAGAGCGAGCCCCAACGAAATGCTGATCTGCAGTGGGCCGTCATCCAGCACATGTCCGTCCGCCTACAGAACCTCACCATTGGTGTACTTCAAGATCGATTCGACAATGCCCAACGATGGGGGAAAATCACGCTCGAAGGTGTCGAGGCAACCCTGGAGCGGCGTGTAGCTGGCCAGTCGGATCCAACGACGAGCACCGTCCATTTAGCGCTTGGATTACTTGACATTACCCGTCAAATGAAGGAACCAGCCCTTGAACAACTGAACGCTCTGGAATGGAACCGGAGCAGCTTCCCTACCAAGAACCGCGACTCGGGCGTGAACTCTGTCATCACTGTCCCAGCTATGCGGGTCACTATGCAAGTGAGGGAGCAAACGCGTGATGACGGTACACCGATTCTGGAGTATGACCTATGGCAAGAGTTAGGTAAAACGAATCGCGGGCAAGTCCGCATCTCCACCTTCGTCCCTCTTTACGAATGGGCCCGTGACATGTACGCAAAAGCTAGTCGGTCCACCTCGGAAGCTCTTGAAAGGTTCGGCTACACGGACGCAATTGGGGTGCACCCAGCAACGACGAGGAAAGATCTGGGCTTCAAACTAGCGGAAACGGACGCGAAGGTCACCTATGAAGCTCTGAAGCCCTTCGTACACAATCGCAAGTTATGGAAACCTGGTCAAGTCTTGCTGGATTTACCTCAGCTCGAGCAAGTTGGAAGGCTCACACCCGGTCAAACGTTCGCGCAAGTGGTGCTCGATACAGATTTGCGACAATCCATTGGGGTTTGGGTTCACGACTTTGCGACAACGCCAATCTCAGAACTGCTGGGTGTCCTCCTCACCGTCTACACAAAGCAATTACGGCTGGACAAGGAGATGACGGAAGCCGTGGATGCGTCAGAGTAGAACACTTGAATACTCTATGTCTGATCAGTTATAATCCTGTGTTCCGTCCGCACGTGTCGTCTGTCTTGCTATCGAATATCAATATGCAGTGCCTAGTATAGGAGCACCATTTGGAAAATACTTCTCAAACATCTCAGGGTAGTGCCGTTTTGCGACGTCTGGGTGGGACCTAGGAATTGATGGGTGAGCCCAAGGTCACATTGAAAAAAATGATCCCAACTTGATTCGTCCTATCAGGGCGACCACACCGACGACTTCTTGCTCGTAGTCTTGATAATTTACAGCTGCTCTCATATAAGGCCACTCCTGCAATGCATAAACGAGGCTCACCGTCAGTCTTGCCGCCAGACCTATTTTGAACTAGGGCGAGAACCTCATTCGGGACTAAATAATGAAGTAAGTAGAGAAATGAACGGAGATTGATCCAAACCCACGTCTGAGGTCAATATCGTGTAATCTGATTGACTGACTAATACTCTGGAACCACGGGACACTGTAACGAGGCCCATCGCCAGGTCTCGGCGAGAGCACTCGATGACATGTCGCACGCACCACGTAATGAGTAACGTTTTCCAGGGCTAGAGCTTGTCTCAGCGCGGTTTAATTGAAGGTGACCCATACGGACCTTTTCCGAAGTTGACTACCAATGTGTTGTTCTTTTGGAGGTGATTGTCATTTGAGAGCTCCTTAAGAAGGAAATCCGTACCTTGGGAGGGACGGGGATCCATTCGCCCTCGACGTTTTGAACTTCCAGACCCAACTGTTCCGACGCTTGCAGCAGCTGTAAGGGAATGATCAGAGCGGCACCTTTATGTTCCTCGTAGAGCTACCGACAAAGGTCAAGAATCCGCTATCGTAGTGGGGCCCAACTCCCTGTTCGCTCTTGGACGATGCCTCTGGGTACTTGACGATCTTCGACCGATGCTGCATAGCACCTTTCGGTTCATTGTAAAACCCATCGAACGCATTGGCAGGGAGTCCAAGTGATTCGGCGAGGAGTTGAATGAACCAGAAACTGAGCTCCTCCACCTGTTGGATGTATCTCGTGAATGTTTCTTTAAAGCCCGGAAGGGCATCCTCGGGGGGCCACTGAGTTTCCAGTTCAGATGCAAGATAATAATGCATCTAGTCAAGGTAGGCTAACCTGTGGTGGTCCCCACAGCTTGGTGTGCTCTGGCATACCCGCCAAGTACTGACATTCAAAAGGCTTGCCGAAGTCAAATTGCTCTCGATAATCAGTCTTCCCTTTGGTAATTTCTGTACCCAACCTGGAATATCCGAGGAAGTGAGGCGAATTGACCATTGAGATGCTGTCTTTGTCCTCTTGAGGAAGTTCAAATATCTTGAGGGCATAGCGTTTGATTGCATTTGTTAATCCCTTAATTAATGATATTGGTCATTGAGCCGAATTGGACCGCAGGCAACATACGACGTCGATGGGCGGATTCTGCAGATACAAAAAGCCGATAAGAGTTGCGTGCCGTAATTGTAAGAGAAACTGATCCTTGTGACCTAGTTCGATGAGTTGCCAATCAAGAACTGGTACACTAGAAAACGAAGCCATCGCGAACGGATTCAAGAAGAGCGGGCACTAATGGCGCGATCTCGCTGACTAATGGTGATAAAGATTTCGGCCTGCCCTTTCCGATGTCTCACGAACCGCAAGAGCATAGAATACGACAGTCGAGTAACGCGACATAAGAATATCATATGACTGTGGGACGAGCAATCAGAGAACAGCTGGTACTGCATAGGACAGTAGACTCACGAAGAACAGCGTTGATGCACCCATCATTTTCCTGCAGTAGGACGTGTCAGTGTGTACCCCGATCGACGCATGAGTGGCATACAGGATTGTTTGTGACCTGTGCATACTTCGCAACGACGGCTTTGCCGCCAGTGGTGACCATCCCCAACTCCGAAACGTTGACTTCAATAATCGTACCCTTGGTTAAGACCCCTAGTTGAGTGTACATGGGAGACTGAGGGTTCTTCTTCACCCCCATGATCTGAAGCTGGAAGGTGGCCTTCAAGTCGGCTGCATAACAAGATGAGCTCGTCCATGTTGACGACAGAGCGAGATTATACGACTTACGATGTGTCACATTCGCCTTTTTGTAACGTAGAGCCATTGGTCGAATAAACCTCTCCATCTTGACCGGTTTCCGTGTGAAGCCCTCGCCGACGAATGTTGCTTTGGTCACCATTCGCTTCCAGGCCTTTGACTTCGATTTTCCGGTTCTAATGACCTTGAACATCTCGTCTTCAGCGATGCCTCGTACTTTCGGTAATGGCACTGCATATTTTGCCGCCTTATCCTTTCGTTTCTGCTTGAGTGCACTCGATAGCGCTTTTGCATCTCGTTGTCCTTCGCGGTCGAGAAGATATGTGGGCAGCGCGCCTTCTGGTACAGCACCAGAGTCTGCTTGCTTGACATTTCGTTCATCGTGCGCTTTGAGCGTCTTCTTCATTTGGACCTTTTCTGAATAGCGTTTAGCATGCAGGAGCTTTGCCTTCAACCCATGGACTTTTTGTGCAACCGCAGAGGCGTGGTGTGCTTCACGAGCTGCCCGCTTCCGCCTTCATGATAGTTTAGCGACTGCATTTGCTATTGTAAGGTAAAAATAGTTTACTTTCGCTCATAGTAGTCTAATCGTCGCCCGTGACGCTTGATATGCTCCTCGATGTACTCGTTCTATGCAAGGGTTTCTCAAAATGGGGTTTTCGACAGGTGGGGTGAGAAGGTGGGTACCTGAGGCTGTAAGAGAACATCAGTCAGTACGTTGCCAGTCAACTAATAGATTCACCGACCATCGCAGGGGTTCTTCAGGAAAGATGTCAAGGCCAAGGTGGTGCAAATATTTGTCCTTGGGCTGATTCGATCTCTCGTGGCTGGCAAGTCATCTGGTGCATGTTCTCCTATCTTATGCGCAGGACGCATCTCATTCCCAACCACAGCCACCCTTTACTCTTTCTTGCCGCATCCGCCAGCAGATCACAGAGAAGCCGCACTATGTCCGCCGTAAACAAGACGGCACATCCATTCTCCAAGACAAACCTTGAGGAGCTCCTCATCAAGCGCTTCTTCTATGCCCCTGCTTTCGAGATTTACGGTGGTGTCGCTGGTCTCTACGATTATGGCCCACCAGGTTCGGCACTCCAAGCAAACATAATCGCGGAGTGGCGAAAGCACTTTATCATTGAGGAAGCGATGCTAGAGGTTGACACCACCATCATGACTCCGGAGAAGGTCTTCATCGCCTCTGGACACGTCGCAAAATTTGCCGACTGGATGGTCAAGGATCTCAAAACTGGTGATGTCTTGCGAGCAGACCATCTTGTCAAAAATGTCCTAGGTGAACGTTTGGAACGTGATGCTATTGCTCGCAACCTGGACGCTGCCTCCTCGGATGCTAGCAAAAGGAAACAGAAGAAGGAGACACCCCTCGACAACGCCGTCAAAACCGAATATGAGACGGTCCTGAATAGGGTAATTACGAGCCTTTGGGTGATTCTGCCATCGTTGACGCGCTTTTGCTAGCTTGACGAATATAGTGGGCCCGAGCTTGGCGAGCTGTGCCAAAAATACGCCATCTTGAATCCGGCGACCGGCAATGACGTGAGCGAACCTGTGGAATTCAATCTTATGTTCGCTAGCAACATTGGTCCTGTCGGTGGTCAAACAGGGTACGTGTCATGTCGTTCTGTCCAGTATTTCCTGATTGTTTGTCTAGTTACTTACGACCGGAGACCGCACAAGGTCATTTCGTAAACTTCCAGCGTTTATATGAGTACAACAACGGCGCCCTTCCCTTTGCGTCCGCCCAAATTGGCCGCTCGTTCCGCAACGAAATCTCCCCTCGCAATGGTTTGTTGCGTGTGCGAGAATTCACGATGGCCGAGATAGAACACTTTGTAGATCCTGCGGACAAATCCCATCCACGCTTTAAAGAAGTTGCAGAGACAAGGATGCGTTTCCTCCGCAAGGAGGTTCAGAGTGCCGGCAAGAGCGACATTCTGGAGACGACCATCGGAGATGGTGTTTCGTCCCAAATGGTAGCGAACGAGACCCTTGGCTACTTCCTTGCTCGCATCTTCCTCTTTCTCATCAAAATTGGTATCAATCCGGAACGCCTGCGCTTTCGGCAGCACATGGCCAACGAAATGGCCCATTATGCCACCGACTGCTGGGATGCTGAGATTCATGTCTCGTCTGGTTGGGTTGAGTGCGTCGGGTGCGCGGACCGATCTGCGTACGACCTGACCCAACACATGGCGGCATCTGGCAAATCGCTCGTCGCGAGGAAACCTATCGATCCACCAAGGTTCATTGAGAAGGTTGAAGCAGAGTGGAACAAGAAAGAGCTGGGCCTGACCTTCAAGAAAGACTCTATTGCAATTCAGAATACTGTGGCAGATTTATCTACCGAGGAGCTGGAGAAGATCGGTATAGCAACTGAAGAGAAGCAAGTGCTATTCCTCTATTTCTGTATATTTAATCTCATCCCTCCGCAGCCCATACCAGCTTGCTGTTGGTGAACAAATGGTTGCACTCTCGCCCAAATACCTCAAGGTTGTCCATAAGACAATTAAGCAGACAGGTACCGTTACTATATGTGTTGGTATGTCTCGCTAATTGTTTCTGCCAACTCTAGTCGAGGATTTCACTCCTAATGTCATCGAACCTTCGTTCGGATTGGGCCGTATTCTTTATGCACTTCTGGAACATAGCTATTGGGCCCGAGAATCCGACATCAACCGTGGCGTCCTTTCCTTGCCACCCATGGTCGCTCCAATCAAGGTCTTGATCGTGCCTATTTCCTCACAGGATACCTTCGACCCACTTATCAGGGAAATATGTGCGCGGAACTACCTTCGTACCTCGGTGTATGCCGTTGACTCGGTCCACAGCGGCCAAGTTGCGCAAGGCTGGTGTCTTTTCGAAAGTAGACTCATCTGGTGTCTCAATTGGGCGAAGATATGCCCGTAATGACGAACTGGGCACACCCTTTGGTATCACCATCGACTTTGCTTGTTAGTATATCCCTACTTCTGCCCCTTCAATGACATTACTGAGAACCTCTCTTACAGCCATGAAGAATGGTACAGTAACCTTGCGGTAAGCCTTTAGAGTTCACTACACCATACTTACTGCGTCTAATGACCACATCCAGTGAACGAGACACGCTCCTTCAGCGAATTGGACCCGTGGACGAGGTGATCGCGACGGTGGTCGAGCTCGTCGAGGGTACCATCGACTGGGAAGCCGTATGTGCTAGGCTTCCAGCATACAGTGGCGTCCAGGACGTCGAATGAGCGTCTTAATCCCGACCGTAAATACTCTTTTGGAGTCCATCGCACCACAATTCAATTCTGTGCATGAGAGAATGGGATAAGAAAAGACATAAAACACAAACAAGGAGATTCGGATCCCTATGTGAGCACATTAAAAAAAAAGAGAAAAGGGATACACCCGAACGTGGGAGAATCAGGCGATCATTCAATTGTTCGAGGGCAAAAGGCCCTTCGTGGACCCATCGACACGAGGATGTGAGATCACGCCATAATACATATAGAAAAGGGCCGTGAGCGGCGGGATATCGAGAGACATACACCATCGATGGATAATATTCAAACTAGGGAGACACCTTGAAAATGGGAGCGGAGTATGGATTCTCCGACTGCGCCCGATTAGTTACTGCCACCTCGGCCACAAGGAATAAGTACTCACCTTTGGCCAGGATCGTTTCTGTGGCTCTAGTGTCCTGTGCACGGGTTTTAAGACTTAGCGTGCAGTGAGTATGGGACGACGTACGATAGCGGAAGTAAGGAAGCAGTAAAAAGGTCGTGGTTCGGGCGAATACTCCCGCTGTATCGCGTGGAACTTCTCCTTGAAATCTATGGAGAGCGGTGGATGAGTGATGTGAGTCCCATGCGCACAATACACCTACACTTTGCCGCAGAATCCACGGTGTTTGGTCGGTCCCGAAAACTACGGACGTACTTGTTGATCTTGACACCCGTTTGCAGCTTCGATTTGAGTACGTCGACCTTATTCAAGAATAGAATGAAGTCGACTTTGGCCAACAATTTATTTGCGCAGACGTCCTTCCATAAGAGCAGGCTGTCCTCCTATATCACAAATTATTATCAAGGGACGGAGTAGCCTGTGTGTACACATACCAGCCTGTTCACTGATCGGTCTTCCGCAAGCTTCTGGTCGAAGGCGCCAATAGGGGCGAGAAACATGATCGCTTGGCAGTCGTCGAAGAATTGCATCCACGTATGCCGCTGGGTCCTTGACTACACAACGAAGTCAGAATCCGCGCCACTTGGAGTGATAGAGGACAAGGCACGAACCCCGCCCACGTCAAAGATGCGCCAAAGGGACGATACACCTAGGTTGGCCGTTCCAGTCTCAGCATAAAGCAAGCGGTGCATGAGAAACGCTACTCGCCACTCGCCCCTCGGTTCACCACGAAGGAGTACTCAGAGACTCCCAGAGTCTTTAGCCGAGCTCTTACGACGTCGTCTGGTGCACATGGGGGGTCTATCACTATCTCTGGTCTTCAGAGGCGAACGCTCTTACCCTGAGTCGGCACATAATCCTAAGCCCAATGGTTCAGTATACAAGCTTGCCTGAACACGCGTGAGAGATGCCTACCACCTCGGTTACACGTTCCAGATCATTCAGGAAGCTAATCTTTGGGTCAGCCCTCGATCCCCTTCGGCACCTATAAGACCAAATGCGACAGTTCTCACAAGCCAGGCCACTCGTGCCATCGCATCTTCTTCCGACGGAGGATCTCTTGCACAGATGGGTTGTTCCAGAGCGCAACCATGTCCTCCCTGCACATACGCACAATGTGTACGGGGTCGTCAGGGTTGGATGCATCGATTCCACCATCACGGACGAAGGTTCCGTAGGGGTGCTGTTGCTGGGCCATCCCCAGGCCATAGGTTGGGGCTTCTCGAAGTGGACCATGCCACCCAGCGCGGCTCTGGACGAAGACTTCGGTCTCCGCTTCCTGATCGGTTGGCGGAGCAGAGGATGGGCGGGGCCGTGGGAGAGATGACCGATACTGTTGAATTAGGCGATTTTGGCATTCTGGTTGAGATGAAATACGGGATCGGAGGATACGCTCGGCATCGCTTAATGGAGCCCGGAGACGACCACAAAGTCGGATGTGTTCGTCGGTCACCAAAGCTGACAGAGGGGCCCGCAACGACGGGGATCTTTCGTCACCAGAATCCGGGCCTTCATTGTCCGCTTCGGCCTGTGCGATGGCGTCCAGTACTCTGTTAATAGATCGGACGACATTAAGGAGAATAACACCTCGCCAGCTTGCTCGCTCTTCGAGGAATATGTCCCTTGCATAAAGGAGTTGAAAGTCTGTTGGTGGATCAATACAAGAGCCGTCACGTCAAAAAGAACATGTCGATCAAACGGGTCGACACGCGGCCATCGCGCCGTTGCTCGGGCTCTATAGGCCTCAGCGAATCAGACCAGCAGACTAAGAGACATGGAGGAGGCATCACGGGCGTGGGGACGTGATATGGAGGTCCAGACCGCTGGACCGCTATTCCACCACGAAAGAGCGGCATGGACCGGCCACACGCGCGACGCGGGTTATGATTGTGATAGGATTCAATGGGCGCTTGTACGTACTCTTAAGTACAGTGCTTTTGCCTGGGGCGAAAAAGAATGTGAGAACGGGAAGCACAGGAGATATTCATTGGAGACATACCTGACTCGCTTTGGCCTGTAGAAAGGGATGGGAGAGAGAAAACAAGTGTTAACGAGGAATGTCTGAGGTTATAGGGGGCGATGGTGGCCAGTGTTTAGTGGCCACCTGCGACATACCCAGAAGGAGTATCTTGACGATTGTGTGGTGCTTCGCCTGGGCAGCGCGTTCTGCGTCGAGCATGGCATCGATGCGAGCGGAGACCTGTCTGGCAGTCTCTGCCAATGTGTGCGCATGTTGCCTGTCGTGTCCCCTCGCAGCCCGAGTTGAGCTGGAGGGCCCCGACGGGGCGGTCGGGGACGACGGTTTGTAGCGGAAGGGATTCGTGACTGGGAGCTAGTGCTGCTGCGATCGAGTCGCAGCTCGTCGTTAATTAGGATATTCAGAGTGCGCGGGATCGCTGCTCTGGAGCTGGTCAGAAGCGCGGAGTGACACAACTACTACTCGGCAAATCAACCCTTTGTGCACCACCGCACGAGCGCCCGGTTTCATCGTCATCGACGGGTCCATAGGAGAAACGAAGAGGAATGAAGACATGTTTTTCTTTGGGTCTCTCGCTCGCATTCAAGTTCTTCCCGGAGCAGCGGTGACAGCCCGAGCAGCCATAATGCCATGCCATGTGTGCGGATCCGGTTTGCGGCTTTGTTGCACCGCACGCACGACGCACGCGGCTCGGATCTGCGTCTGGGCCTCGACATCGACATGCAGGCTGCGCTGAGCCCGGCCGGCTGCTGTTCGGTCTGGGGCGTCAGGCAATTGTAGCAAGCGCTGGCAGGCAAGGGGGAAGGGAAGGTACGGAGGTGGATACGGTGATGGTGAAGTTGACGTTGAGTAGAGTAATGTACAGAGATCTGTGGAGAGAGCAACGACGATTGGGATGGATGTCACCTTGCCCTTGCTCGTCGTTGACTGGAGGCCCTTGCTTGGCCCTGTGGCTTCTGTGACGGGATTAATGGACTGTCTCCCGCGCCCCTCAATAGGTTCCTGGCTTCGCTCAATGCGCTTCAATACGCTTCAATCCGGTGGCTGGCTGGGCCTGGTAGGATCAACTAAGTGCTTACAGGACTTATCTGGATGAGCTGCAGCGATCCAGCACCCACCGTTTCTGCGTCCGAACTCGTCCTAGGCCCCGCCGTCAGTGGTCGACTCGACGTCTATACGTCTGTCGCTGCCCGCCCATCCGGCCTCGAAAGAGTCCGTGCTGCTGCTTGCCAATCAATCAATGAGTCACTCTCGCCGTGACCCCTCGCCCACATTGCTCGGGATGTTCTCCCCCAGGTCCTCCTACAACAGCCCAGATGATCCTCTTACCGCTGCGCTCCTCGGCTCGATCCCCCGTGACGAGACGCCCGTCCAGCGCCAGCAGCGACTCGCCCTCGAGGCCGAAGCCAGACGCATTTCAGACGAAATTGACGACCGTCTCCGTCAAGAGCGCATAGACCGCGGTAGGAAGAAGGTCGTAAAGGTCCTCCTCTTAGGTAGCTCGTTTTCCTACGATCTCGTCCATTTCAAAAACCACCAGTTGCAAATTGCGTCCATTCACTCCCGGACAATCCCCCCGCATGCGCCTGACCCTATTAACGCTCTATATCCTTTCATTTAACACTAGGTCAAAGCGAGAGCGGAAAATCAACTACCCTCCGCAACCTGGAACTCATCTACGCCCCAAACGCCCTCCGCGCAGAGGCCTTGACATGGCGTGCGATCATCCACCTCAACCTGCTCAAAATGATGAAGATCGTTATCGATACAATCCTCCAGGCGTCCATCGACCCCTCCTCACAAATTCCGGTGACCGACGAACATCGTCGCCTCGCTCTGCGCCTTGCTCCCCTCAAGCAGGCGGAGGAACTACTCCGCATGCGCATTTCCCTCCCAGAGGACGATACCCATGTCGTAGTCGCCAGTTCGACAGACTTTGCGGTCCGCTCGGCCGCGGGCTGGAAGGAAGCCTTTCTCAAGCTGCGAGGCCAGCGCGGAGACGCCGGAACCAAGGAGGAACTCCAGTCTGCTAACATTTTGGAAAACTGTGCGGGCGATATGACCACGCTCTGGTCTGATCCCGTCGTAAAGAACATTGTCAGACAAAAACGTCTACGGCTCGAAGAGAGCTCCGGCTTGTGGGTGCCCTCCCTTCCCAGCCCTTTCGGCTTCTTTCATCTAACCTCAATCGGTATCGGCCCGTTTCACAGCTTCTTATCTGACATATCACGCGTGACCTCTCGTAATTATATGCCCACAGACGACGACATTCTCCGGGCCCGTCTCCCAACAGTAGGGGTACAAGAGCACAAGATTACCCTAGAGCATGGTCCGGAGAAAGGGAGTGTGTGGTATATTTTTGACGTTGGAGGCTCGAGATCACAACGTGCTACTTGGGAACCCTTTTTTGATGATGGTACGTATAGCCCCACCCATGTCGAGGGTGTGCCTTGTCAGCTACTGATCCGCGTTTCGTGTCCAGTGAACGCGATAATCTTTTTGGCGCCTATCTCTGCCTTTGATCAGAGCCTGGCCGAAGACAGGCGTGTCAACAGAGTGGAAGACTCGCTACTTCTGTGGAAGAGTATTTGCAGCTCCCAGCTCCTCCGCAAGGTGGAGCTCATCCTATTCCTCAATAAGTGCGATCTCCTCGCTCGGAAGCTCGAGGCTGGCACACGTCTTGCAAAATTCGTCCCTAGTTTCAAGGATTACCCCAATGACTGGGAGACTGTGACAAAATGTACGTCATGAGGGCTGCCGATTCGCCGGAGCTGAGGAATCTGACGTTGGACCGCAGACTTCCGTGCCAAATTTAAGGCGATACAGAAGGAGTATT